>JAAUYH010024795.1_pt1 | contig 22434 bp, 13 predicted proteins | sample 7278061 | NCBI WGS metagenome assembly JAAUYH01 (sample SAMN14350203, study PRJNA611818) | marine sediment metagenome | isolation source: surface marine sediment (0.6m) | place: French Polynesia: Moorea | collected 2018-08 | reverse complement strand
CCGGGACTGCGTCGAGGGGCGAGCGCGCCCGCAGCGAGCCGCGCGCGCATCGCCGGCGAAGTATGTAACGCCTTGACAGCGCTACGGTCTACAGAACATATTGGCCGCGTCCTTAGGGCAGGGGCGACGCGCGGTGCGCCAACGATGCACCGTAAGAAGCCGTGACATTGTTGCGCTGCAGAAACCGCGCCTGCCGACTATGCATCACCCCGGGTCCTGCCGGGATGTACAATGAGCGCCGAAAAGTAAAACCGACTCGCCTTTTGAACGCATTGTCGCAACGGATCCGGATCACCGGCTCGACAAGGACTTCGACCACGCAGCCGTGCGGGCGAACGACGGTGAGATCACGATGGGGGACTGGAGGATGACAATGACTGGACGCAAGTCCTTTTTCGCGCTGGTGCTCGCGCTCGCAGCCACTGCGGGTGCGACGACGGCCAGCGCCGCCACGTACAACTACACCTCCACGGTGACGTTGTGCACAGGCACGTGCGACAGCTTCGACGCGCTCGCCGTCGGCACGACCATTACGGGCACCATCGAAATCGATGTGGCGCCCGGCGGGTCGTTCACCGATGCGGAAGTCGGCGACTTCGTTTTCACCGTACGAAACCCCGGCTTGCCCGTCAGCGCCACCGGCGACCCAACGACCGACAATCCGCTGATCCTCGACTCAGCTGCAGGCATCGCCGCCTCCAACGGTTCCATGGGCGGCACCGACGGAGATGGAGAACTCAACAGCGGCGAACTTCTGGTCCAATTCCTCGTGCCGCCGTTCAGCAGCAACGAAGCTTTCGTTATCTTCGATCTGACGACCGGTAATGGCAAGGTCTGTCTGTTCTTCTTAAACGCCGGCTGTATCCCCGGCGCCACCGAGTCGGTCAATTTCGACGGTTTCTTTTCGCGCGAGCCGGACCCGTTGCCGGTCATCGGCATCGCGCCGGATCCGGCGGACATCGGCGACGTCCAGATTGGCCAGACCGGTTCCGTGACGCTTACCGTAAGCAACACGGGCCCCGCCGATTTGAACATCACGTCCGCATCCGGGCTCCCGGGCGAGTTCACCGTCGACGCGTCCGATTGCACAGGCTCGCCCGTCGTGGCCGACACCGGAACCTGCAGCATCGACATCGATTTCACGTCCGCAACCCCGGGCGCTTTTGCGGGCACGCTCACCATCGCATCGACCGAGCTGGACGATGCCACGGTGGACGTTTCGGCCACCGCAGTGGCCGGTAACATCGTCATCACGCCCAATCCGCTGGCCTTCGATCTGGTCAACACCGGCACGATGACCGAGCTGGACATCACCGTCACCAACGACGGCGATGGAATGCTCACGCTGGGTGCGTCGGGCGGTGTCGACGCGCTTGCGGCGCCGTTCTTCCTCACGGACGGTTGCGTGGGCCTGACGCTCAACCCGGGCTCGATGGATTCCTGCACCCTGACGGTGGACTTCGAGCCGATGACGGCGGACACCTTCAGCGATACGTTCGACGTGGCTTCGGACGATCCGGACGGGTCGGCGACCGTGACGGTCACGGGCGAGGCCAGCGATGCGACCGAGCCGCGCATCACGGTGACCCCCGCCGGTCCGGTGGACTTCGGAACGTTCCTCGCCGGCGACTCCTCGCCCGAACAGCTGTTCGAGGTGCGAAACAGCGGCACGGGCACGCTGACGTTCAGCAGCATCGTTGTCGGCAGCATCACCCGCGGTGGTGTTCTCCCGACCGATTTCACCCTGTCCAGCACCACGTGCCTCAACACGCTCGACGCCGGGGCCGATTGCGCGCTCGGTGTCACCTTCTCGCCCACCACGGGTGGTTTGCAGGAGGCTTCTCTCATCGTTCAGAGCGACGCGGTCAACACACCGTTCCTCACTGTTGACCTGACCGGAACCGGCATCGCCGGCCCGCGCATCGAGATCACCGACACTGAGCTGGTCTTCGGCAGCACCGAGACGCCGGTGGAAATCGGCGCCACCGAGACGGTGGTCCTGACGGTAACCAGCACGGGAACCGAAGACCTGGTCGTCACCGGCGCGACCATCGCCGGCACCGACGCCGCCGAGTTCGCGGTCGGCGAAAACGCCTGCGCTGCGGGAGCCGTAGCGCCGGAGTCGACGTGCACCATCGCCGTGGACTTCACGCCGCTCAGCACGGGCGACAAGACGGCCACGCTCAGCGTCGCATCCACAGACGCCGACAACCCGTCGGTCGACGTGACCCTGACCGGCCTGGTGTTCCAGGGCCCACGGAGCGAGGTCGGTGTGACGGAAGTGACGATCGGCTCGCAAAGCGACGCCGTGATCATCGGTGAGACGAGTGAATCGAGCTTCACGGTCATGAGCACGGGCACCGACGACCTCATCGTCGCGAACATCGAGATCACCGATGACGACCTCGACCAGTTCACGTTCACGGACGACTGTCTTGCGGCGCCCGTGCCCGCGGGCGGCGAGTGCACGATTACCGTCATCTTCGAGTCCAAGTCCGCCGGCGAGCAGACGGCGACGATGACCATCTTCACCGATGACGGTGCGGTGCCGGTGTCGCGGGCGGTTGTGGCGAGCAACGTCATCGCCCTCCGGGCCTTCGGCAGAGCTCCGCCCACGGGACCTGCCGGGCCGGGCCTGGGCTCCCAGACCAACCAGCCGCCGTCGTTCGCGACCAACGATGACGACTCGTCCGGCGGCTGCTTCATCGCAACGGCAGCCTACGGTTCGTACCTCGATCCGGAAGTCATGGTGCTGCGCGAGTTCCGCGACGACGTGCTGCTGACCAACGGTGCCGGGCAGGCGATCGTTCGTGTCTACTACGAATACTCACCTCCCATAGCCGACGTGATCGCTGCCAACGAGACGTTGCGCACGCTGACGCGGTGGGCACTGACGCCGCTGGTGTACGCGCTCAAGTACCCGGTGGCGGCGCTGGCGCTGCTCGCGGGTCTTCTGTTGCTGAACCGCCGGCGTCGCGCATTGCGCGCCGCCGCGGCGGCCTGACCCGGGCCCCCGCAGGCAAACCCTCGGGCCCGCCGCCGTCCGGCGGCGGGCCATCGCACCGGCACCGCAGTCTGCGGTGCAGCATTTTCAGACAACGAAAAACAGCATGCGGCTATTGCAATGAGCCCCGCGTGGGGGCATCTTTGCGGGCAAATGGCGCGAGAACAAATGAGCCTGGACTGTTCATGAGATCGCTACTGCGGCCGCCGATACAGGGAAACTACAGCGCGTGCTCCCTACGCGTGCTCAACGTACCGTCAGGTACGCCTGCGCGCGCTCCGGTCCGCGCCACGCTGTATTTTCCGCAGTCTCGGCGCCCTCGCTACGCGATCTCATGAACAGTCCAGGCTAGGCGCCAGGGCGAGTCTCGATTAGCGGCATGAAGCGACCCAAGGCGTGAAGCCTACCGATACGTCCAACCCCGACTACTTCCACAAAGTCGTCGATTGCCAGTGGGCCTGTCCCGCACACACCGATGTGCCGGAATACATCCGTCTCATCGCCCAGGGCCGCATGACCGATGCCTACATGGTCAATCGCGAGTCCAACGTGTTCCCCGGCATCCTCGGTCGCGTCTGCGACCGTCCCTGCGAACCGGCCTGCCGCCGCGGACGCGTCGGCCAGAAGCCCGTCGCCATCTGCCGCCTGAAACGGGTTGCGGCCGATCTCAAGTCGGATATCGCCGACCGCCTGCCGACGATCCCGGAATCAAGCAACGGCAAGAAGGTCGCGCTCATCGGCGCCGGCTGCGCGTCGCTCACGGTGGCCAACGACCTCGCGCCCCTCGGGTACGAGATCACGATCTTCGAGGCCCTGGACAAGCCCGGCGGGCTCATGCGTACCAACATTCCGACGTTCCGACTGCCGCCGAAGATCCTCGACGAGGAAATCGGCGTCGTCGTGGACATGGGGGTGGACCTGCGCCTGGGCACGCCGGTCGACAGTCTCAAGGCGCTGCTCGAGGAAGACTACGACGCCGTGTTCGTCGGCACCGGTGCGCCCCAGGGGCGCAACCTCGAATTGCCCGGGCGTTACGATACCGATCGCATCCACGTTGGCATCAGTTGGCTCGAGTCGGTGGCCTTCCGCCACATTGACACGGTCGGTGAACGCGTGCTGATCATCGGCGGCGGCAACACCGCCATGGACTGCTGCCGCACGGCGCTGCGTATCGGTGGCAAGGACGTCAAGGTGCTGGCACGCAAGCCGCGCAGCATGCTCAAGGCCTCCGACTGGGAGCTGGAGGACGCAGAGGAGGAGCGCGTCGAACTGCTCCTCAATCACTCGCCGGAGGCGTTCATCGTCGAAGACGGCAAGCTGACGGGCATGCGTTTCGCCGTCGTCGAATGGAACGAGGACGACACCGGTCGCCTGAAGGCCACCACGCTGGACACGGTCACCATTCCCTGCGACGACGTGATCCTTGCCGTCGGGCAGGAGAACGCGTTCACGTTCATCGAGCGCGACATCGGCATCGAGTTCGACCAGTGGGACGTGCCGGTGGTCGACGAAACGACGTTCGAGTCCACCCGTCCCGGCGTCTTCTTCGGCGGCGACGCGGCCTTCGGTCCCAAGAACATCATCTGGGCGGTGGAGCATGGTCACCAGGCCGCCGTCTCCATCCACAAGCACTGCCAGGGCGAGCCGCTGACCGAGCGGCTGCCGCCGACGCTGAACCTCGGCAGCGCCAAGATGGGCATACACGAGTGGAGCTACAGCAACGCTTTCGAGCCCGCCGAGCGCCGGGTCATGCGTCACGTCAACCTGAAAGAGCGTTTCGCCAACCTCGATGTCGAGGTCGAGCTGGGATTCAGCGCCGAGCAGACCGCCACGGAAGTCGAACGCTGTCTCAACTGCGACATCCAGACGGTGTTCACGCCGAAGCTGTGCATCGAGTGCGATGCGTGCATCGACATCTGCCCCGTCGACTGCCTGACCATTACCGACAACGGCGACGAGGCTGACCTGAGGACCCGCCTGAAGGCGCCCGCCGACAATACGGATCAGGCGCTGTACGTGTCCGCGACGCTGCCGCAGACGGGCCGCGTCATGGTCAAGGACGAGAACGTCTGCGTGCACTGCGGCCTGTGCGCCGAGCGCTGCCCGACGGCGGCCTGGGACATGCAGAAGTCGAAGATCGCTTTTCCGCACGCGGTCCAGGAAGCGCAATGCAAGGCGTGAACAGCCCAGGGGTCAACGATTTCTGCATCAAGCTGGCCAACGTCAACGGCACCGGTTCGGCCAGCGCCAACAACCTGCTCATGAAGTCGTTCTTCCGCATGGGCGTGCCCGTCATGGGCAAGAACTACTTCCCGTCCAACATCCAGGGACTGCCGACCTGGTACGAGGTGCGCGTCAGCCGCGACGGTCACATCGCCCGGTCCGGCCAGGTGGACCTGATGGTGGCGATGAACGCGCAGACCTTTTCGCGCGATGTCGACGAGGTCGCCGCCGGCGGATACCTGCTGTTCGACAGCACCTGGCCGCGCGACCAGGCCGTAACGCGCACCGACATCAACATCATCGGCGTGCCGCTGGCGAAGATGTGCAACGAGGCCTTCGACGGCGTGCGTGCCCGCATCCTCATGAAGAACGTGGCCTATGTCGGCGCGCTGGCGGTGTTGCTCGACATCGACATGGACGTGATCCGCCAGTTGCTGGACGACACCTTCGGCGACAAGCGCAAGCTCATCGACAGCAACCTTAAGGCCATCGACCTCGGCGCCAGCTACGTGGCGGAGCACTACGACCATCCTCTGCCGATCCGCGCCGAGGCCATGGACCGGACAGCCGACCACATCATGATCGACGGCAACACCGCGGCGGCGCTGGGGTGCCTCTACGCCGGCGCCACGGTAGGCGCCTGGTATCCGATCACGCCGTCGACATCGCTGATGGATGCCTATCGCCGGTTGTGTGCCATACACCGGGTCGATCCGGACACGGGCGACAACAACTACTGCGTGGTACAGGCGGAAGACGAGCTGGCGGCGATCGGCATGGTGCTCGGGGCCGGCTGGGCGGGGGCACGGGCCTTCACGCCCACCAGCGGCCCGGGCATATCGCTCATGAGCGAGTTCATCGGTTTCGGCTACTTCGCCGAGATCCCCGCCGTGCTGTTCGACGTGCAGCGCGTCGGGCCGTCGACGGGCATGCCGACGCGCACCCAGCAGGGCGACATCATGGCCTGCGCCTACGCGTCGCACGGCGATACGCGGCACGTGCTGCTGTTTCCCGCCAACCCGGAAGAGTGCTTCTACATGGCGGTCCAGGCCTTCGACCTGGCGGAGCGGTTGCAGACCCCGGTGATCGTCCTCACCGATCTCGACATCGGCATGAACGACTGGATGTGTCCCACGCTCGAATGGGACGACAGCTATCGCCCGGATCGCGGCAAGGTGTTCGGTCCCGAGGAACTGGAGGAGATGGCGGTGTTTCACCGCTACGACGACGTCGACGGCGACGGCATCGCGGCCCGCACGCTGCCCGGCCAGCACCCTACCGGTGCCTATTTCGTGCGCGGGTCCGGGCACAACCGCTACGGCGAGTACACCGAGGATTCGGACGAGTACCGCGAGATCCTCGACCGCCTCGACGCCAAGTCGCGCACCGCCGCCACCCTGGTGCCCGCACCGGTCGTGGTCGGCACGGGCAAGGCGCGCCGCGCCATCGTGTCGGTGGGCAGCTGCGACGGCGCCGTGCGCGAGGCGCTCGGGCTGCTGGCCGGGCGCGGTCTCGAGTTCGACTACCTGCGCGTGCGCGGCTTCCCCTTCGCCGATGACGTGCGCGCCTTCATCGATGACCACGACGAGGTGTACGTGGTGGAGCAGAACCGCGATGCCCAGTTGCGTTCGCTGTTGTCCATCGAATTCGACCTGGCGCCGGCCGACATGACGCCGGTGCTGTACTATGCGGGCATGCCGCTGTCGGCCGTCGACATCGTCGACACCATTGCCGAGGCGGTGTCCCGGGGAGCCGCCGCATGAGCTACCAGGCCAAACCGCAGCTCGCCCATCCGGGCCTGAAGAAGAACCGCCTCGGTCTGACCCGCCGCGACTACGAGGGCGGCATGTCCACCCTGTGTGCCGGCTGCGGGCACGATTCCATCACCAGCGCCATCGTGCAGGCCTTCTTCGAGCTCGAGATCGAGCCCCATCGTGTGGCCAAGGTGAGCGGCATCGGCTGTTCGTCCAAGACCCCGGCCTATTTCCTGAGCGCATCGCACGGCTTCAACTCGGTGCACGGCCGCATGGCGGCGGTGGCCACCGGCGCAAACACGGCCAACCGCGACCTGTACGTCATCGGCGTGTCCGGCGACGGCGATTCGCTGTCCATCGGGCTCGGCCAGTTCACGCACGCGGTGCGTCGCAATCTGAACATGCTCTATATCCTGGAGAACAACGGGGTGTACGGCCTGACCAAGGGCCAGTTCTCCGCGTCGGCGGACGTCGGCAGCAAGGCCAAGAAGGGTGAAGTGAACCAGCAGGCGCCCATCGACCCGGTGCTCATCGCGCTGAGTGCCGGCGGGTCCTTCGTGGCCCGCGGATTCTCCGGCGACAAGGACCAGCTCGTGCCCCTGATCAAGGCCGGCATCGCGCACAAGGGTTTCGCGCTTCTGGACGTGCTGTCGCCGTGCGTCACTTTCAACGACCACGAAGACAGCACCAAGAGCTACGCGCACCTGCGCCAGGCCTATCACCGGGCCGTGCACGCCGACTACATTGCGCCCGCGTCGCCGATCACCACCGACGTGGCCGCCGACGCGGCCGTGCCCGTCACGCTGCACGACGGCAGCCGCATTCTGCTGCGCAAGGTCAGCGCCGACTACGACCCGCGCGACCGGCTTGCGGCCTACGAGTACCTGAAGCGGCGCCAGGACGAGGGCGAGGTGGTCACCGGCCTTCTGTACATCGACCAGGATCGCGAGGACCTGCACGCGATGAGCGCCACGGTCGACGAACCGCTGGCCGACGTGTCCTTCGAGCGCCTGTGCCCCGGCGCGGATGCGCTCGCGGGCATTCAGAAGCACTACCGGTAGCCCGCTGCCCGCGAGCGATCATTGCGAGTAGCGCAGCGACGCGGCAATCTCCGCCGGACTGCGTCAGGGCCAGAATCAAGTGGCCTCGCGATGGCATCCGGAGATTGCCACGCCCTGCCGGCTCGCAATGACGAAACGCTGTCAGATGACCTTGGAAAACCGCGCCTGGTCCTGCCTGGCCGCGAGGTATTGATCGAAGACCGCGGCGACAATGCGAACCAGGAACCGGCCCCGCGGCGTGACCGTGAATCCGGCCGTATCCAGCCGCACGAGGCCGTCGTCGGCGAGCGCGTCCAGCGCCGTCAGTTCGCGCGCAAAATGACCGTGGAAATCGGCACCGTCCGCCAGGGCTACGGCATCGTAGTCGAGCCGGTTGTGACACATGATCTGCTGGATGATGCCCCAGCGCAGCCGGTCTTCGTCGTTCATGGTCAGGCCGCGGCAGAGTGCCAGGCGGCCGTCGCGGAGGCTGGCGTAGTAGTCGCGCAGCAGCCGGGCGTTCTGGCCGTAGCGACCGCCCGCCAGGCCGATGGCGCTGGCGCCCAGGCCCACGAGTTCGCAATCGGCGTGTGTTGAATAGCCCTGGAAATTGCGGTGGAGCTGACCGTTGCTCTGCGCCACGACCAGCTCGTCGTCGGGCAGTGCGAAGTGGTCCATGCCGATGTACACGTAGCCGGCCGCCGTCAGCCGCTCGACCGTTTGCCCGAGTATCGCGAGCTTCTGCGCGGGGCTCGGCAGGTCTTCGGCGCGAATGAGTTTCTGCGCCCGGAACATGCGCGGAAGGTGGGCATAGCTGTACGCCGCGATGCGGTCGGGCCGACTGGCCAGCACCGTGTCGAGGGTGGCATCGAAGCTGGCCACCGTCTGGAACGGCAGGCCGTAGATCAGGTCGATGGACACGGACTCGAAGCCGGCGCGCCGGCCGTGCTCGATCAGGGCCAGCGTCGTGTCGGCCGGCTGCACGCGGTTGACCGCCTCCTGCACGCGCTGGTCGAAGTCCTGCACGCCCAGGCTGAGGCGATTGAAGCCGCGGCCCGCCAGTACGTCCAGCGTGGCGGCATCGGCGGTGCGCGGATCGATTTCGATGGAGAACTCGTGGGGGCGCCGGACATCGATGTCGAAATGGCGCTCGAGCTGGCTCATCAACCCGGCAAGCTGCTCGTCGGAGAGGAAGGTCGGCGTGCCGCCGCCCAGGTGAATCTGGTCGACGGGCCGGCCACTGTCGAACAGGGCGCCCTGCAACTCGATTTCCCGGTAGAGCTGCTCGAGGTAGGTGTCCGCACGCTCCGGGTGACGCGTCACTACCTTCGTGCAGCCGCAGTAGTAGCACAGCGAGTGGCAGAACGGGATGTGCAGGTAGAGAGACAGCGGGCCACCGGCCACGTTGCTCGTCCGGGCCGCGCGCACCCAGTCGTCGGGCCCGAAATCGTCCGTGAACTGCACCGCCGTGGGATAGGAGGTGTAGCGCGGGCCGGGCTTGTCGTAGCGCGCGATGAAATCCGCGTCGAAGCGGATCGCGTCGTCGGCTTCGGCGGCGCGCAGTCGGTCGGGCATGGTAATCCTGCGGAAACGGGGGACGACCGCCCCATTACAGGTCATCGTAAGCCGACGGCGCATCGTGGAAAATACCTAGCGATGGCTCGCTCGTGGCTCAGGGCCGCGTTCGCAACCTCACTGTGGGAGCGGCTTTGGCCACGATTCCCTATGTCGATTTCGCGGCTGAAGCCGCTCCCACAGCAGACGAGCCTGCCGCCTAGCAGCCTCCTACAAGGCGCGCATTTCCTTCTGCAGCCAGGCCTTGGCCACCTTGAGGTCGCGGTGCACCGTTACGGGCGACACGCTCATCGCCTCGGCAATCTCCTCGTAGGTGAGGCCGGCGAAGTAGTGCAGCTCGATCATGCCCGCCTTGCGCTCGTCGAAGCCGGCCAGCTTCTCCAGCAGGTCGTCCACTTCCAGCAGGTCGGCCTCGGCGCGGCCGGCGCCATGGACCCGCTCGTCGAGCTCCAGGTGGGTGCGACCGCCGCCGCGCTTGTCGGCCAGCCGCGCGCGGGCGTGGTCGACCAGCAGGCGGCGCATGAGTCGCGCGGCCATGGCGAAGAAATGCGCCCGGTCCTTCCAGTCGACGTCGGCGTCGACCAGCTTGAGATAGGCCTCGTTGACGAGGGCCGTGGCCTGCAGCGTGTGGCCCGCCGATTCCGATCGCATCGAGCGTTTGGCCAGGCGTTTCAGCTCGCTGTAGACCAGCGGGGTCAACTCGTCGAGGGCGCGGCGGTCGCCTTGCTGCCAGCGCTTGAGGAGCTTGGTAACGGGTTTGGGGGACGCCATAGCTCGTTATCGTGTGTCGGAATATTGTTCTGCACCGAATTATACCGCGCCCGTCCCGGTGCGCGGTTGTCCAGGTTCTGCACGCAAAAAAAGGCCCCGGCGGATCTACCGCCGGGGCCCGGTCTTTGGAGTGGATCGCCGTTACTGGTTGAGGATTCTCAACTCGACGCGGCGGTTCTGGGCGCGGCCTTCCCGCGTGCCGTTGTCGGCGACGGGCTGGGCCTCGCCGTAGCCGCGAGCCGTCAGCATATCGGCGCTCGCGCCGTTGCTGATCAGGTACTGGCGAACCGCGTCGGCGCGCTGCTGCGAGAGCGTCTGGTTGTAGCTCTCGGCGCCCTGGCTGTCCGTGTGACCGGCGACTTCGACCTTCAGGTCCGAGTTGAGTCGCAGGGTGGCGGCAGCCGTGTCCAGGATCGCGGTCGTGTCGGCCTTGAGGTTGGCCGAGTTCAGCTCGAACTGGACACCCGGCAGGTCGATCTTGCCCTTGATCTCGCAGCCGTTCACGTCAACGCGGACACCGGCGGCGGTACCGGGGCAGCGATCCTTCGAGTCGACGACGCCGTCGCCGTCGCTGTCGAGCTCGCAACCGCGGGCATCCACCTTGGCGCCGCGCGGCGTGTTCGGGCACTGGTCGACGTTGTCGGTCACGCCGTCGCCGTCGCTGTCGCCGAAGATCTCACAGCCGTTGGCGTCGACCCGCGCACCACGGCGCGTGTCGGGGCACTGGTCCTTCGAATCGACGACGCCGTCGCCGTCGCTGTCGATTTCGCAGCCGCGGGCATCCACAACGGCGCCCGCGGGGGTGCCGGGGCAGCGATCGGTTTCGTCCGGCACGCCGTCGCCGTCGCTGTCCATCGGCGCGCTGGCCATGCCGAAGGGCACCGAGAAGCCGATGCTGTACAGCACGTCCTGCAGGTTCTGCGATTCGGCGAAGTCCGAGCGGACGCGTGCCTCGCCGCGGAGATTGGCCGGCACGCCTTCGAACAGGTCGATGTCCACGCCGACGCCGTAGGAAGCCATCGCGTTGCTCTGGCCGCCCGGATTCAGGTCGGTGTCGATATAGCCGATGCCGGCCAGCAGGTACGGGGACAGGCGGCCGGCGCGGTTGAAGACGTGGTGGAAGTCAAAGCCCAGTCCCCACTGCTCGATGTCGGGACGGCCGGAGAAGGTGGTCAGGATGGCGTTGATCTCGAAGTCCCACTTCTCGTGAAAGGCCTTGCCCAGCCCGAGGTGGTAGCCGCTGAATTTCTCGTCGACGGGGCGGTCCTCGTCGTCGACGATGTAGCTGATCATGGGAGACACGTACCACTGGCCCACTTCCGTTTCGGCCTGGACGGTGGTCGGGAGTGCCGCCAGTATCGCGGTGGCGGCCACAAGAGCAGTCAGAATTTTCACAGGCTTAACTCCTTTGCGCCGGAAATCGGCACGATGGTCACTGCGCAGGCGGCGGAGACATCCGTTTCGGCCCGAAAGCCTATTGCGGTGCAGCGGCATTATAGGCCCCGGAAACCACCATGCAAGGGTTTGTCCGCGGGGCAGATGGTTAAATAGGGTGTCCGGAGCCGGTTTTGCATTGACTTGGACCCGACGGCTGGAAAATAGTCGGGGCCGGATACGACGGATGGCCGAGGGCCAGGGACAAGGCAAATCGGATGCGCATTGCACTACTCGAAGACGACACGCACCAGGCGCAGGTGCTGGCAGGCTGGCTGGAGGCGGATGGCCACCACTGCCACATCGACACCAAGGGGCGGGAGTTCTACCGCACGCTGCAGCGGGACAGCTTCGATGTTCTGGTCATCGACTGGCTCGTGCCGGACATGTCCGGCCTGGAAGCGCTGCGTCGCTACCGGGAGGCGGTGTCGGTCCAGACGCCGGTGCTGCTCATCTCGGTCAAGGGCGCCGAGCAGGACATCGTGACGGCGCTGGACGCCGGTGCCGACGATTACCTGATCAAGCCGATACGCCGGGAAGAGTTCAAGGCCCGGGTGCGGGCGCTCAACCGCCGGCGCAAGACCCGCAGCGCGGCGCCGTTTCGCTTCGACGACGATCGACGCGGCGTGCTGGTCGGAGACGAGCTCGTCCGGATGACCGAGCTGGAGTTCCGCCTCGCCCGCTTCCTGTTCGACCACGTGGACGAGGTGGTTTCGCGCCATCACATCTTCGAAGCGGTGTGGGAGGGTAAGGTCTCCAGGGGCAGCCGCAGCGTGGATTCCTACGTCAGTCGCATCCGCAGCAAGCTCGACCTGCGTCCGCCGGGGCGCTGGCGGCTCGAGTCCGTGTTCCAGCGCGGCTACCGGCTGACCTGCATCGACGACGCTTCGTAGCCGGCCCGCTAGCCGCCCGCCGCTGCCTGCATCAGCAGCCCGCAGATCCAGGCCGCATAGGTGCCGAGCGCATAGCCGAATACGGCCAGCAGAACCCCCACCGGTGCCAGCGACGGATGGAACGCTGCGGCCACGACCGGCGCCGACGCGGCACCGCCGACGTTGGCCTGGCTGCCGACCGCCATGTAGAACAGCGGCGCGCGTATCAGTTTCGCCACCACCAGCAGCAGCCCTGCGTGGATGCTCATCCACACCGCCCCCACGGCGAAAAGACCCGGGTTGCTGGCGACGGCCAGCACATCCATCTTCATGCCGATGGTGGCGATCAGCACGTACAGCATCGCCGACCCGACCCGCGACGCACCCGGTCCTTCCAGGCGCCGCGCCCTGGTGAACGACAGCGCGACGCCCAGGGTGGTCGATATGACCACGATCCAGAAGAAATTGCTCGTCAGGCTCAGGCGTTCGAGCGCCGGGGCATTGGCGGAGATCCAGGGCACGATCCAGCCGGCCCCGGCGTGGGCGAGGCCCGTGACGCCGAAGGCGATGGCGCTCATGAACATCAGATCGTGAAAGGTGATGTTCCGCGCGTGCTGTTCATGGAAGGCCTCGACCTTCGCCTTGAGCGCCTCGATGGCGGAGGTGTCGGCGCCGGTGCGGGCATCGATGCGGGCCGCGCGACCGGACATGAACAGCAGCACGGCCATCCACACGTTCGCCAGGATGACGTCCACGGCCACCATCTGGGAAAAGAGCTGATCGCCGACCTCGAACACCTCCTTCATGGCCGCCTGGTTGGCGCCGCCGCCGATCCAGCTGCCGGCCACGGTGGTCATGCCCCGCCATACGTCGCCACCGACTGTCTCCGGGCTTAACCAACCGACAACGAGCAGCGCCAGCGGGCCGCCGATGAGGATGCCGACCGTGCCCGTGAGGAACATCACCACGGCGCGGTAGCCGAGGCGAAACACCGATTTCAGGTCGATGCTCAGCGTCAGCAACACCAGGCAGGCCGGCAGGAGGTAGCGGGAGGCGACGTAGTAGAGCTTCGAGTTCTCGGCGTCGATGAGGCCGATCGAATTGTAGATGGACGGGATGAAGTAGCACATCAGCAGCGTCGGCACGTAGGTGTAGAACCGTCGCCAGAACGGGTGCGAACTCGCCTCGGTGTAGAAGATGCCGCCGAGCGTCGCGGCCAGCAGCCCGAACAGGACCGCGTCGTTCTCGATGCGTGGCAGGAACTCAAACACGGGGGCGACCCGCCGCGGTGACGCGGCCTTTCCACCGATGGCTCGAGCCGGTCCCGTGACGCCGCGCGCGGGCCACCGTCAGTCGTGGTCTGGGCCGGGCTTGTACGCCGCCTTCAGCTCCGCCTGCCGCTGCGGTGGAACGGCTTCGTAGTGGCTGAACGACATGGTGAAGGTGCCTTCGCCGCCGGTCAGCGATTTCAGGCGCGACTGGTAGTCGTCCAGCTCGCTCAAGGGTACCTGGCCGTCGATGCGCACCTTGTTGTTGGGACGCATCGTGTTGCCGCTGATGCGGCCGCGGCGCGACGAAAGGTCACCGGTGATGTCGCCCATGGACGACGCCGGCGCCGTGATCTGCACGGCGACGATCGGTTCCAGCAACTTGGGTCTGGCCTTGGCGACGGCGTCCAGGAACGCCTTCTTGCCGGCGGCAACGAACGCGACTTCCTTCGAGTCCACCGGGTGGTGCTTGCCGTCGTACACGGTGACGCGCACGTCCTGCAACGGGTAGCCCGCGACGGCGCCGGCATCGATGACCTGGCGCACGCCCTTTTCGACCGCCGGGATGTACTGGGACGGAATGACGCCGCCGACCACCTTGTTGACGAACTCGAAGCCGCCGTCCAGGGGCAACGGTTCTACCTTCAGGAAAACCTCGCCGAACTGGCCGGCACCGCCGGTCTGTTTCTTGTGGCGGTGGTGGCCCTCCGCCGCGGCCGTGATGGTCTCGCGATAGGGGATGCTCGGCGGATGCGTATCGACCTCGACGTGATACCTGTCCTTCATCTTCTCGAGCAGCGCCCGCAGGTGCAGGTCGCCCAGGCCGCGCAACACGGTTTCGTTGGTGGTGGTGTTGTGCTCGATGCGGATGCTCGGGTCTTCCGCCGACAGCTTGTGCAGCGCCTCGGACAGCTTCTGCTCGTCACCGCGCTTGCGCGTCTGGATGGCCAGGCCGGACATGGGCGGCGGGCTCTTCACGGGTTCGACGTGGTAATGATCCTCGTCGTGGGAATCGTGCAGCACCGCGTCGTAGGCCACCTCCTCGACTTTGGCCACGGCGCGCAGATCGCCCGGGATCCCCCGCGGAACTTCGTGGTGTTCCTTGCCCTGCAGCTCGAACAGGTGCGACACCTTGAACGGTTTGCGCCCGTCGCCGATGAACAGCTGGCTGTTGGGCGTCACCGTACCCTGGTGGACGCGGAAGATGCCGAGGCGCCCGACAAAGGGATCGACGGTGACCTTGACCACGTGAGCGACGACGTGGGCGTCCGGGTCGGGCGTTACCGTTACCGGTTCGGCCTCGGCTCCCTCGCCCTTGAGGAAGTGCGGCGGATTGCCCTCCATCGGGTTGGGCATCAGGCGCGCGAACACGTCGATCAGTTCGGGCACGCCCGCGCCGGTTTCCGCGGAGACGAAGCACACGGGCACCAGGTGGCCCTCGCGCAGCGCCTGCTCGAAGGGGTCGTGCAGCTGCTTCGGACTGAGCTCCTCGCCCTGTTCCAGGTACAGCTCCATCAGGTTCTCATCCACCTCGACCACCTGGTCGACGATGGCCGTGTGGGCCGCGTCGACCGACGCGAAATCGGTCTCGACATCGGCGGGCTCGAAAAAGGTGTCCACGACCTTCGTGCCGCCGTCCGCCGGGAGATTGATCGGCAGGCACTCGTTGCCGAAGGTCTCGCGCACCTCGCGCAACAGACCGTGTAGATCGACATCGGGATCGTCGATCTTGTTGATGATGATCATCCGGCACAGCTTGTAGTCGGCCGCCGTTTTCATCATGCGATGGGTCATCGTCTCGATGCCGTTGCGCGCGCTGATGACCACCGCCACGGTCTCCACGGCCGGCAGGATAGCGATGGAACGACCGATGAAATCCGGGTATCCGGGCGTGTCGATGAGATTCACGTGCCGGTCGCGGTATTCGAAGGTGCACAGGGCCGTGTCCAGGGAGTGGCCGTGAGCTTTTTCCTGGGGGTCGAAGTCGCAAACCGTGGAGCCGCGGGCGAGCTCGCCCGGCGTGTTGATGGCCCCGGCCTTGTGGAGAATGGTCTCCGCCAGCGTGGTCTTTCCGGCACCGCCATGACCGGCCAGTGCAATGTTCCGAATGGCTTGCGTCGTGTAGCTGCTCACGGCCGACCTCGCTGTTTTTCTTGAATCGCCTCGTAGCATACTACAGCCGCGACAGCTTGCGACGCGGCCGGCACGCCGCCCGACACGCGTCCGTACAGCCCGGGTCGGAACGCACCCCTTCCGGCCCTACAATAACGGCCGAAGCCAACCGGAGAGTGTCTGATGAATCGTCTCGCCATCGCCGTCCTGCTACTCGTCCTGTCACCGGCTCGCGCCGGCGTTCCGGAGTGCGACGCGGACAACGGCGGGCTGACGCTGCCGGAGGGCTTCTGCGCACTGGTCGTCGCCGACGGCATCGGGCGGGCGCGGCATATCGTGGCGCGCGACAACGGCGATATCTACGTGGCCATACGCGGCCGCCGGGGCGGGGTGAAGGCCCTGCGCGACACCGACGGCGACGGCCGCGCCGACCGTTTCCGGGAGTTCGGCGACGCCGGTGGCACCGGCATCGACCTGCGGGACGGCAGTCTCTACTTCGCCACTGACAGCGACGTCCTGCGGTATGACTTTGCCGGCGACGAGCTGGTGCCCGGGAAGCGCCCGCGGGTGGTGGCGACCGGGTTCCCGGAGCAGCGTCAGCACGCCGCGAAGCCCTTCGCCTTCGACGACGACGGCGGCATGTACGTGAACGTCGGGGCGCCGTCCAACGCCTGCCAGCAGCAGTCGCGCACCCCGGGTTCGCCGGGCCTCGATCCGTGTCCGCAGCTCGAACGCACCGGCGGTGTCTGGCGCTTCGACGCCGACGGCACCGACCAGCAGCAGGTACGCGACGGTGCGCGCTTTGCCACCGGCATACGCCACGCGGTAGCGATCGACTACCGCACCGAGACGGGTGACCTTTATGTCGTGCAGCATGGACGCGACCAGCTCAGCGAGCTGTGGCCCGGGCTCTACACCACCGAGCAGCGCGCAGAGCTGCCCGCCGAGGAGATGTTCCGGGTGGGCGAGGGCGACGATTTCGGCTGGCCCTACTGCTACTACGATCCGGCCGAAGACGTGAAGCGGCTGGGTCCCGAGTACGGCGGCGACGGCGAGACGGTCGGTCGTTGTGCCACCACGGGACAGCCCGTCGCGGCCTTTCCCGCCCACTGGGCACCGAATGACCTGTTGTTCTACGACGGCAAGCAGTTTCCACCCGCCTACCGCGGCGGCGCCTTCGTCGCCTTCCATGGCTCGTGGAATCGGGCGCCCCTGGGGCAGGCGGGCTACAACGTGACGTTCGTGCCCTTCGACGGTCCCATGGCCGGCGAGTGGCGGGTCTTCGCCGAAGGCTTCGCGGGCGCCGCGCGTATCGAAACGCCCGGGGAGGCCGTATTCCGCCCGATGGGTCTCGCCACCATGGCCGATGGCAGCCTGCTCATCGCCGACTCCGTGCAGGGACGCATATGGCGAGTGTTTTACAACGCAAAGTAACGCGTTTGGCGAGTGTCGGTCGATTTTACATATTCTGGCCAGCGCCCGGCCGGTCCATAACCCTATGAAAAATATAACTTTCGTTAACCTCGATATCGCAATGAACCCGTTTCCGCGCGGAGCCGGGGCCGCAAGCCGTCGAAAAGTTTTACATAATGCAAACCCGAGGGCGCGCCAACTTATTGATAGTTGGTGCCCAGAGGCCGTGGCCTGGATTTTGCATAATCTGGGATCGGGGTCACCCGGCAGCGGGATTATCGGGAATCGTCCCGGTGAATCTGCTACCGGTAGGTCTCCGCGATCTCCGGGTTTCCTCTTTTCCCTCGAGGTCGTGAACCGTCGTGGCAGTCCGCCGGGACTGCGTCGGCGGTGGGCTCGCAGCCGCGCTCGGGCCGGGTTCGCACGAACCCGCTCGTCACGGTTGCGGGTATACACGGATCGAAAACTCCCAACAGCAAGCCAGGGATTGGATAATTGGCCCCGCGGTTTTCGCGGGGCCTCTTTTTTTTCCGCCTCCGGTCCGGGGCTGCCCCGCGTGGCGCAAGCGGGGTGGATGCCATGCTGACCGAAATCGCCATATTCCTCGCCGCCGCCGTGGTGGCTGTGCCCATCTCGAAGCGGCTGGGCCTCGGGGCCGTGCTGGGCTATCTCATTGCCGGTATCGCCATCGGGCCGTCCGGCCTGGGTCTCATACCGGACGTCGAGGACGTGCTGCACTTCGCCGAATTCGGCGTGGTGCTGCTGCTGTTCATCATCGGCCTGGAATTGCAGCCCTCGCGGCTGTACGTGCTGCGCAAGACGGTCTTTGGCCTGGGCGGCGCCCAGGTGGCGATTACGGCGGTGCTGATCGGGGCGGCGGCCCTTGCGCTGGGCACGACGCCGGCCGCCGCGGTCGTTGCGGCACTGGGTCTGTCCCTGTCGTCGACGGCCTTCGCGCTGCAAATCCTGGCCGAAAAGAAGCAGCTCACCACCCGCTACGGACGGTCGGCCTTCGGCATCCTGCTGTTCCAGGACCTGGCGATCATCCCGATGCTGGCGCTCGTGCCGCTGCTCGGGAGCGGTGCCGGCGGTTCGCCGTCCGAGATGCTGCTGGGCACGGCCAAAGCCGTGGCGGTGATCGCGGCGGTCATCGTGGGCGGCCACTACCTGCTTCGACCGGTGCTCCGCATCGTCGCCGGTACCGGCATCCACGAGATCTTCACCGCCGCCGGCCTGCTGGTGGTGGTCGGGACGGCCCTGGCGATGTACTCGGCGGGCCTGTCGATGGCCCTGGGCGCGTTTCTTGCCGGTGTCCTGCTCGCCGATTCCGAGTACCGCCACGAACTCGAGGCCGACATCGAGCCGTTCAAGGGCCTGCTGCTGGGCCTGTTCTTCATCGCCGTGGGTATGTCGGTGGACCTGGGCCTGGTCGCGCGGTCGCCGCTGGTCGTCGCCGGGCTGGCGCTGGCGCTGGTGGCGGTCAAGGGCGCCGTGCTCTATGCGCTCGGCCGACGCCAGGGACTCGATGTCCCGTCGGCCATCAGCCTCGCCGTGGTCATCCCCCAGGGCGGCGAATTCGCGTTCGTGCTGTTTGGCGTCGCGGTGACCGCCGGCGCGATGGCGTCGGAGCTGGCCGACCTGCTCATCGTCGTCGTCACCGTTTCGATGATCCTGACGCCGTTGCTGGTGCTGGCCAACGAGCGGCTGGTGGCGCCGCGGCTCCGCGCGACAGACACCCGCGACTTCGATACGGCCATGGACCAGGACAACCCGGTGATCGTTGCCGGCTTCGGACGCTTCGGTCAGATCGTGGCGCGGGTGCTGACCGTGCGGCACATTCCGTTCACCGCCCTGGACGCCAGTCCCGAGCACGTCGATTTCGTGCGCCAGTACGGCAACCGCATCTTTTACGGTGACGCCGCCCGGCTGGAGATGCTGCGCGCGGCCGGCGCCGACAGGGCCAAGGTGTTCGTCCTGGCAATCGCCGACATCGAGGCGTCGCTCAAGACCGCCGAACTGGTGATGAAGCACTTCCCCCATCTGAAGCTGTACGCGCGCGCCCGGGACCGCATCCACGCCTACCGCCTGATGGACGCCGGTGTGCGCCACCTTATTCGCGACACGTTCCTGTCCAGCCTCGACCTGGCCGAACAGGTGTTGCTCGGCCTGGGCACGCCCATTTCCGAGGCCAGCGTGGCGGTGGCCAAGTTCAAGGACTACGATCAGCGCCTGCTCGCGGAACAGCAGAAAATCCACCACGACGAGGAGGCGCTGCGCACGGCGGCGATCAAGTCTCGGCAAGAACTGGAGCGCCTCTTCGAACTGGACGCGATGGACGAGTAGCCGGCCGGAGCTGGAGCGGCTCTTCGAACTTACGCCATGGACGAGTTGCCGGCTGGAGCTGGAGCGGCTCTTCGAACTTACGCCATGGACGAGTTGTCCGACCGGCCCGCGCCAGGCGCTCGTCAGTCCGGCGACGCCGGGAACAGGTCGTTGGTCGTCGCCGGCACCGCGGTCTCGGCGGCGGGGTCGTGATCGGAACCGTGTGCCGCCTCGTGCAGCCGGCGCGCCTGGCCGACCCAGTCGTCGCGCACGATGCGCCCGCGCAGGGATCCCAGGTGCCGGCCGATGGCTTCGCGACGCGTTTCGTCCGCCAGCTGCGCCACGTCGAGGAAGCGCGTTAGCCCCAGGTCGTTCAGCTTGCGCTGCAGCACCTTGCCGATGCCGCTGATCTGCGTGAGGTCATCGCCGCCGGCCGACGGTGGCGGTACGGCGCGATGGAGCACCGGCGCCGCGGGGAGCGGGGCGGGTTCGCCCAGGCGGGCAGTCAGCGTGTCGACCCGCTCATGCGCGTCGGCCAGCTCGGCCTGGACGCGACCGATCGCGGCGGCGTGCCGCTCGCGCTGATCGGCCAGTGCCGCTTCCAGTTCGACCACGCGGGCGTCGAGATCGCGGCCGCGCAGGCGCGCGCGCTTGAGCTCCTGCCCGAGCGCGGCCTCGCGTCCGCCGGCGGTGCGGCTGCGCGTTTCCAGCTCGGCGGTGGCTTCGTCGAGCCGTGCCGAGAGCGCCTCGACGGCCCGGCGATGCTCGTGCTGCCGGGTCTGGTCCGCCTGCCGATGTGCCTCGAGTTCGCCGGCCAGCTCTTCCCGCTGGGTCTGGAGACGGGTCTTGAGATCTTCGATCTGTGCGCGCAGGCGGGTTCGTTCCGACATCGACTCGCTCTCGCGGCTCTTCGCGGCCTCGAGGTCGCGTCGGGCATCGGCGAGGCTGGTATCGAGCTCAAGCGCTTCGTTGCGCGCCGCGTCGCGGTCGCTCGCCGCCCGTTCCGCGGTTTCCGCGGCAGCGGCCAGCTCCCGGTCGCGTTCGGTCAACTGCGCTTCCAGCGTCGTCTGGTGCGCCTGTTGTCGCGCGGCCGCTTCGTCCATGGCCGCCAGCCGCGCAACGGTCTCCGTCTGCCCCGCTTCCAGCTCCGCCACGCGGTTGCCGCGGGCGGCGATCTCGCTTTCCAGCCGTTCGTTGGCTTCGCGCAGGTTGCCGACGTCGGCCAGCGCGGCGTCGGTCTTGCCGGTCTGTTCCTCGAGCGCGGCGGCGAGTGCGTCCGACTTGTCGCGCGCTTCGGAGAGTTCGCCGGTCAGTTCCGCGATGTGTTCCTCGCGATCCTCGATGGCCGCCGTGAGGTTATCCACCTTTGCCATGGCGTGCCGATGATCCGCGCGCAGGTCGGAGATGCGGATGGACGCCGCTTCCAGTTCGGTTTCGACGCCCTTGAGCGACAGCTTCTCGCCCTCGTAGCGCTTGCGCCAGTTGAGCTCCAGCGCCTTTTCGTCGGCCCTCGACTGAAAGCTCTGCCATGCCCAGCCGACGATGGCCCCGACGACGGCGGCGCCGACCAGGTACCAGACGATTTCGAGCACTAGATAGGTCATGTCGATGGATTCTGCACGGTGATCTCGATACGTCGGTTGGCGCGGCGGCCGGTGCGGCTGTCGTTGTCGGCGATGGGTCGGGACGATCCGTAGCCGCGCGCGACGAGGCGGCTGGCGGGCACCCCGCCCCGTACCAGGTACGCAAGAATCTCGTCGGCGCGCGCCTGCGTCAATGCGAGGTTGCTGGCCTCTTCACCGCCGGCATCGGTGTGCGCTGCGACGGCAATGTCGAGACCGGGGCAGGCGAGGATGACCCGCACGACCTGGTCCAGCAGATCGTGGCTCGCCGGCGATATCGCGGACTCGTTGGGCGCGAAACGGACATTGTCGGCGAGGATCCGGTCCAGGGCGACCTGGCAGGTGCTCGCGCTTTGTACGGGCACCGGCACCTCCACGACGACGTCGGCCGTCGTGTCGGCGGGCCCGGCCGCGCGAAAGGTCTCGGTCGCCCGGACCCGCCCGGACGGGCTGGCCGCGGTGCCTTCCAGTCGCGCGTCGCCGTCGGCCAGGACGATGCGACCGGTGTCGAGCTGCGTCAGTGCCGGCAACAGGCCGATCGCCGAATCGGCACGAGCGATGCCGGACCGGCCCGATATCCGAACGTTCTCGACGAGCTGGCTGTCCGGGAACAGGGCCCTGGCCTCCGCGGCGAGGCGCTCGGCGGCATCGACGTCGTTCACGACTCCCTCGATCAGTACCTGGCCGGGTTTGCGGACTATTGCCAGGCTGGCTATGTCGTCGGGCCCCGGGCCGGCCGGCGCCCGACCGACGCTGACATTGACCGCCTTGACGCCGGGCACCCGGCGCACCGTGGCAATCGCCTCGTCGCGGGCTGCCGGTGTCGGTGCGACGCCGGACAGGGTCAGGGTGCGCCCGTCCATGGCCACACGCGCCCAGTCGATACCGGCGCTCACCAGCGCCACCGAGGCGCGCGCCGCGATGTCGTGTTCGATACGCGGGGCGGCGCGGTGGACTGCGGCGGCGATGACCACGGCGAGCGTGGCCAGGCCCGCTAACAGGACGGCGAAGCGCAGCATCGCGG
>JAAUYH010183457.1_pt1 | contig 22435 bp, 17 predicted proteins | sample 7278061 | NCBI WGS metagenome assembly JAAUYH01 (sample SAMN14350203, study PRJNA611818) | marine sediment metagenome | isolation source: surface marine sediment (0.6m) | place: French Polynesia: Moorea | collected 2018-08 | reverse complement strand
CCTAGAATATTTGTACTATTTACTCTAGGGGCAAAATTCATTTTAAAAAGCGATCGCTGATCTCTAAACCCCTCACGGTGAGCCTTTTCCAACTCTTGTCACCCCGTCAACAAAAAACGAGTTTTAAGGCAATATAACCCTAAAACCCGCCCTTAAAAAATCATGACAATTCTATTAGTTACTCTCTGCTAACTTAAGAATTCCCATTGTCACGTGGATACTTTCTTCATACAACGCATCTGCACCCCACCGTTGCAACTGTTTCTGAATTAATTGATCGGTTTTTTGGTCTGCTAAAGAGGTCACTTGTTCAATGCGACAAGCTTGGGCCCCTCCCGATGCTTCCATCCGCATACATCCTGTTGTACCGGAACATAACACCGTACAACAGTCCGCTTGAAGATTAGTGGAACTCAACTTAATACTAATTAAGTCCCCTAACACTTCGCCCCAGTCAGCTAAAGGAACCCCTGCAAGTTCAGCTTCGATGGTTTTTTGTTCATTATTGAGGAACTTAACCCGACGCATATCATAGTCACCGTCCTCATGTTCAAAAGAAACCGGTTTCCATTGCAGACGACTGGCCACCCATCCTAAGAACATCAACGCCTGGGTAGGATTACCTTTTTCATAATCGATGGTAACACGGTCAATTTCTAACACCGCACTACGACGTTCTGGGGGGTCAAAGGCTGCGGCCGTTAATTCTTGCCAAGGGCTGAGTCTGGCCCAGTTTAAGTCCGCTAGGGGGATATTTTGCTCTAACATCTGCCCTAGTTGTAATAACTGTCCTTCTGGTTCGCTAAAGGTACTCGAATCCACTACTAAAGTATCTCCTTGGGAGGCTAACCGCTTAAATAGTCCATATTCCGGTTCGGGACTGGCTTTCCACCAAACAAAGGTAGGTAGTCCACTGATGGTTAATTCGGAGATAATACCTCCAACTCTTTCTAAAGCTTCGGCTGTGCCTCTGAGGGTAATATATTCGCAACAAATGAGAGTATTTTGACTGCGTTTGTTGATGGGACAATAGGCGGAAACTTGTGCCTTGACCCCTTCATCTTCTCCAACAGTGGGGCAGAGGGTGATAATACGACAGGGGTTAGATGCAGCAATACTATCGGCAATACCTGTTCCTTCCAAGTCGGGGGAATAGGAACCAGCAGCCACTTTTTGTTCTTCGTTAAGTTGGCCGTTGGCTTTTGCCTGTTCAAACTCGGTTTGTAATTTATGGATAAATTCTTGATTAGATTTCCCCGTAATTTCCATTTCATAAGCTTTTTGTGCCGATTTAATGGCCGCAACGGTACGGGGTCCTGCAATACCATCAATAGGACCCGTATAAAAGCCTAATGCTGCTAATAAATATTGGGTGGGTTCGGGTTCATAAACAATAAAAGTAAAGGAAGTGGCTCGAGTAGCAACGATACCATCGTCATTATCGCTGTAACTTTGCCAAATACTGCGTAATTCTGCCTCAATGACATCGATAGAGACATCTTTGGGGTCTTGCAAAGAAACTAAGGGGGGGGTTTGGGTAGTCATAATGGTTTAGTTATTTAGGGGAGTTGAGAGCAGATTTTTAGATTTGTCGGGGTTAATGTATGTTGTAGGGGTTAACGGCTGTTAACCCCTACAGGGGTATATTTTGCCCCCATAGAGTTTATAAACGTCTCCAGCGACGGCCATCACGGTTAATTAAAAATTCGGCTTCGGTGGGTTCCCAGGTTCCGGCTTCGTATTGGGGGACGCTGTTGGGTTGAGCCGGTCCATCCCAAGCGGATAAGACAGGGGTAACCACGCGCCAAGCTTCTTCTACTTCGTCAGCGCGGGTAAATAGGGTTTGATCTCCTAACATGGCATCTAATAAGAGACGGTGATAAGCGTCTGCGCTAGCCATTCCGAAGGAAGAACCATAGTTAAAGTCCATTTCTACCGAGCGGGTTCTCAGTTCAGATCCTGGCATTTTGGCTTCAAAGGTGAGGGCGATACCTTCGTTGGGTTGTATCCTCATACTGAGGACGTTAGCATTGGTTTGATGGGCGGCCGACTGGAAGATGAGTAAGGGTACATCTTTAAATTGGATGGATATCTCAGAAACTTTCTTGGGTAGGCGTTTTCCGGTTCTGAGGTAGAAGGGAACTCCTTTCCATCGCCAGTTATCTACCATTAGTTTCATGGCCACATAGGTAGGGGTGGAGGAGTTTTCGGCCACACCAGGTTCTTCTAAGTATCCTGGAACGGGTTTTCCTTTCATCCATCCGGCTTTATATTGTCCCCTGATGGCAGATTTTTCTAGGTTATGAACGTCAAAAAGATGGGTGGCTTGCAGTACCTTCACTTTTTCGTTACGAATACTATCAGCATTCAACGCATTGGGGGGTTCCATAGCGGTTAAACAGAATAGCTGCATGAGGTGGTTTTGCAGCATATCTCGTAAGGCACCAGAAGTATCATAGTAGCCGGCTCTATCTTCTACCCCAACGGTTTCTGCTACCGTAATTTGGACGTGATCCACAAATTGACGATTCCAGAGGGGTTCAAAAATAGCGTTAGCAAAGCGGAAGACTAACAGGTTTTGAACGGTTTCTTTCCCTAAGTAGTGGTCAATGCGATAAACCTGTTCTTCTTTGCAAACATTTTGTACAATACGGTTGAGAACTTGGGCTGAACTGAGGTCTTTCCCAAAGGGTTTCTCAATGACGATCCGATGTTTCATGGGATCGCTTAACATTCCTGCAGCCCCTAACTGCTTAATACCAGGGGGGAAGAACTTAGGAGAAACGGAAAGATAGAAGACGCGGTTGCCTCTAGTGCCTCGTTTGCCGTCTAATTCTTCTAAAAAGGTTTTTAATTTTTGATAACTCTCAGGATCATCCATGTTTCCTGAGCAATAGTATAATCCTTCTGCAAAATCATTCCATAATTCTTCATTTTTAATGCCGTCAGAGAATTCTTCGATCCCCTCACGCATTTGTTCTCTAAAATAGTCATGGCTCCAGTCTCTACGGGCAACCCCAACCACGGTGAGTTCTGGGGGTAGTCTGCGTTCCTGTTTCATCTTGTAGAGGGCGGGAACGAGTTTACGTTGGGTAAGGTCGCCAGATGCTCCAAAAATGACGAGTATTAAGGGTTCTGGGGTTCTTTCTTGGCGCAGTCCAACGCGGAATGGGTTTTCTAACAGCGTTACCATAAGCTTCTTTTTGGCTCCTTCAATAGTCTCTAGTTTACCGAGAACTCTTTTGAAGATAGGTAAGTTATTACACAAAATTAAGCTTTCGACAATAGATAATGATTGCTCTTATTAGAAAAGCCGATTCTTCTTTAAGCTATAATCAGTAAAAAACACACTAGAAAAATAATGGTTAGTTTTTTAGATGTTGATGAGGATCTATGATTTCCTGATAGTGATGGTCAACCTATAGCGGATAATACAGAACAATATGAATGGATTGTTAAAATCAAAGAAAATTTAGAAATTCTTTTTAACTGAGCAATTTGAACAACAAAACCAACAAACAGAAATAGAAAGAGAAAGGGCTGAAACTGATTTTTATTTTGATAAATTGATTAACTACCCTCTCAGTTTAGATCAATTAAAAAAAGATAGCAATAGAGACTGCAAAAAAGGGTCAACCACCGTTAACCCCTAGACACTTATTTAATTGTTTAAGCCAAAAGTTGTAAGGGGTAAACCTGTGATTCGGGGATTAAGAATTTCAGTAAAAGTAGGGTGGGAATTGCCCACCTTACAATATTAAACCTATCATTACCAGGCACTTGCTTGAAAATTTATATCATTAATAATTTCTACTGTATCCCCCGAAGGTTTAATGACAAATAACCCTTGTTGATAAGGATAACGATCAATTCCTTCATCAATTTCTATACCAGCAACTGCACCATATAACTGAAAATTATTGTATTGAGGAAACGCTAATTTAAACCGTTCTAATTTAGAAATAAAGTTATTAACATCGTCATAAGATAAACGAGATTTACATTCAACTGCTACCATTTCTTGTCCATTAATCGCAACAATATCGATCTCCATTGCTAACCCTTGTTTGCGACTACGAACCCGTGAAGCAACTTGAGTAACATCAATCCCTCTGCTTTGAAAAAGACGGACTATTGCAGGTTCAACTAACTGTTCCACAAAACGTCCCCATCTAGTGGTTAGAGCATCTACAGCACGCACAGCACGCTTAGAAGCTTTGTCAAGTTCAGCTAAACGGCGATCTAAGTCTTCCGCACGGCGATCAGCTTCAGCAGCACGGCGATCAGCTTCGGCCACTGATTCTGCAAGACGGCGATCCAACTCTGCGTTCATTTCTTCCATACGGCGATCGCTTTGTGCTAAACGGCGATCGTACTCTGCTTGAGAAGCACGAAAAAGGTTGTAAATATCGTCAATGGTAACAGGATCACTCATGGGTAAATTAATGTAAGCCTTTCTCTTTTAATTATAATAGTATTTATATCAGTTTATTTAAGGTTTATGATGCTAATTACTATTAGTGAAGACACTTTAACTTTATCCCCTGGTAACACGGTTATTTTTCGGGATCAAACATGGGAAGATTATGAAAGATTACTGAATTTAAGACAAGAAACCTCTATCCCTAAACTCTCTTTTAATCTTAACACCCAAGAAATTCGTCTTATGTCTCCTTTACCTAGTCACGGAAAACGAATTGATCTGCTCAGAAATTTAGTTAGAATTATGTTAGATAAAAAAGGGTTAGACTGGGAATGTTTTGACCCTATTACCTTAAAAATACCACCACTAGCAGGAGTGGAAGCAGATACCTGTTTTTATATTAATAATAGACAAGCTATTTTAGGTAAAGATAGAATTGATTTAACCCTTGATCCACCTCCAGATTTAGCGATTGAAGTTGATTTTACCTCCATCACAGATGTTAGTGCTTATGAAATCATTAAAGTCCCTGAATTGTGGATTTACCGTCAAGGACTTTTAAACATTTATTTGTTAGAAGAAGATAGTTATCAAGACAGTGCGAAGAGTCGATTATTTCCTGATGTTGATGTTAAAACTATCTTACCTCAATATGTTGAGTTAGGATGGAATCAAGGGTCAAGTATTGCTTTGCGTCAATTTAGGAATCTTCAACCATAGACTAATGCTATAAAGAAACACATCTATCAAGATACGTTTCGGACTCCTGATTATTTTTGGTTTGATCCTGTTAGTTTAGAGTTTCAAAGTTTTACTTTAAGAAATTAATTTTCTAAGGTTTGAGGAACTTTTAAACCTAATAAAATAACTCTTGTCATCATAAATAAAGATAAAGCTAACCACAACAAATTACTACTACTATAATGCCAGGCAATCATGGCAACAGGGAAAAACCCAATAAAAGTTGAGCCTAAGGCTGTATTTCTTAACATCACTCCTTCCGCTAAACCAATAAAATAACCATCTAAAATAAAAGCAATTGATCCAAATCCTAAAACGGGTAATAACCAGATAACATGAGATTGTAAATAGGGAAAAATTTCCTGATGATTAGTTAACAGTCCAAAGAAGGTTTGAGGAAATGAAATCAAAATAAAAACAGCAACTAAAGCTAATGTAAACCCCAGACTTCCTGACAATTTTAGTAAAGGAATTAATTGTTTTTTGCTGCCTTTTCCTTTAAAGTTACCCGCTAAAGATTCTGTGGCAAAGGCTAATCCATCGATAAAATAAACCACTAAAGAAAATACCTGCAATAAAACAGAATTTTCAGCTAAAACCAATGTCCCCATCGCGGAACTAACATTCGTAAACAAAGAGAAAGCAGACAATAAAATTAAAGTCCGAATAAATAAATCACGGTTTAACATTAAATTACCTTTCCATTGTTCAAAAGAAAGTTTTTGTCTAACCTTTTGAATATCTTGCCAATTAATTTCTTTAATCACTAAACATAATCCAATTAAACACATAATTATCTGACTTAAAGAAGTTGCTAAACCAGCACCCCCACTTTCTAAACCCCAACGAATAATTAATAAATAATCTAAGATAACATTAGCCCCATTACCAATAATAGACAGCCATAACACTTTCCCACTTTGTTCTTTACCTAAAAACCAACCGATTAAAACAAAATTCAGTAAAACAGCCGGCGCACCCAATATTCTCATATCATAGTAACTTTGAGCCGATGCTTTTACTATGGGTGCAGCACTAATTAAATTAAATCCTATCCATCTTACCGGATACTGTAATACTAAAATAATTAATCCTAAACTTAAGGCTAATAATCCATTTTTAAGTAACACTAATAAGACAGATTGAGAGTCTTTTCGTCCCATTCCTTGGGCAGTTATTCCAGTGGTACTAGTCCGCAGAAAACCCAAAGCGCGGTAAAGATAATTAAAAATAATCGTGGCTAAAGTGACTCCAGCTAAATGATGAATATCTTCTAAATGTCCCAAAAAAGTAATACTGAGTAAACCAGCAATGGGAACCATTAAATTAGATAAAATATTGATGAAGGCTAATCGTAGAAAACGCCAGGAAAACGAAGGTAAATTTAACAATTCTAGAAAGCGATTTTTATAAGCTTCTAGATAAACTCTCTTAAAAGAAGATTCCATTATATTAACTCTAAGCAAAACTAATTTAAGCTTTTTTTTATACTTATAACCTTAACCTTAACATACTTAAACCCCGTCGTTAACGACGGGGTTTAAAATTAAATAGGGGTCAACAACCGTTGACCCCTACAATAAGACGAAAAGAAGCATTAAAAGACTAGGAAACGCCTTGTAATTGTTCGGTTTTCACCGTCAACTCCAATAAGCGATCGCCTCGATACAATTTCACTCTTAAACTGGCATTAATGCCCACATTTTCAACAATTTTTTGTAAATCGGTGCCATCCTTGACCGGTTGTCCATTAACAGCAACGATCACATCTCCCCGCCGTAATCTTGCCCGTTCTGCTGGACTATTGGGAACCACTTGCACTACCAAAATGCCATCTACCTCAGCAACGATAATGGGAGAGTTGGGGTTACGGTTGTTTTCTCTAGCGATTTCAGGAGTAAGGTTAATCATTTGCACCCCAATATAAGGATGGGGGACTTTTTGCCCCGAAGCCAGGGTTTTTTCTAAGGCTTTGGCTTTATTGATGGGAATCGCGAAACCAATACCCATCGCGTCGGCGCGAATCGCCGTATTAATACCAATCACTTCCCCTTTGCTATTGAGTAACGGACCCCCAGAGTTCCCCGGGTTAATGGCCGCGTCGGTTTGAATAAAGTCGAGACGTTTATCAGGGATACCGGCTTTGGCTGCGGAACGACCAATGGTACTAATAATGCCCAATGTTACCGTATTATCTAAGCCCACAGGGTTACCTACTGCGATCGCCCAATCTCCCACTTTCAGATTGGTGGAGTCTCCTAAGGGTGCAACAGGTAAGGTATTTCCTGCGGGGTTAATCGCTACTACCGCTAAATCTGTCACTTCATCGGTGCCTTTTACTTGCCCGTTAAAGGTTCGTCCATCTTTGAGGGTAACCGTCACTTTATCGGCACTATTGACCACGTGAGCGTTGGTTAAAATGATACCACTGCCATCAATAATAAAGCCAGAACCCTGGCCCGTGATTCTTTGTTGTCGGGGGGGTTGAAACTGTTGGCCAAAAAAGTCACGGAAAAAGGGATCATCAAAAAAGGGATCAATTTGTCGGGTGACGACGGTTTCCGTATCGAGACGAACCACCGCCGGACCAGTTCTGGAAACGGCCGCAGCCACAAAACTATCAGCAGTAATATCGACTGGGGTTTGGGCTAATTCTGTGATAGGCTCAGCTTGAGAGGATAACACCGAAAATCCACCAAAACAAAGAATCACACTGAGAAGGAGTGTGATGGTGTAGGTTCTGAGGGACTGTTGGAAGTTTGCCAATTGCATCGTTTTCATTAACGTTTAAAAGAGTGGAATTAGGAAGGATTGTTAGGGGTAAAAGCTAGGAAAAAAATAGGTTACTATAGATTTAATATAGCATTTTTTATCCCCGTTCAAGATTGAGTGACATTGAGGATAAAATTTGCACTCACCCAAAAATAGTCTTCTTTGTCTAATTGAGCTTGAAGCAAAATAATTAGATAGATAATTATATTTTTTCAGGATCAACACATCTAAATTAAAAAGAAGTGTTAGTTAGCTATTTGTTTACATAATTTCTTGTTTGTTTCGTTGGCAAATAAATTAGTTAATTTTATGAAGATGTTATGAAAAATTTTAGTTACTTAAAACAGAAAAAACTGGTTTTAATTTTTATTATAGCACTAATTAGTTCTATTTTGTTAGGGTCGGTTAATCCGATCTTAACTCAAAATACGAATACTCAACCCAGTTTAAGTCCTCAAGACTTAGTGATTAAAGAAATCAAAGATATTGCTAAAAATCATGTTGAGAATGATATTGAAAAGAAGACAAATTTAGTGGTTGAAGAATATGCTTCTAATTCCGTTGGCTTAAGTAAACTAAAAATTGCAGAAATTTATGACACAGAATATAATCAACTCACTAAAAAGAAGCAAAATAAAAATCCTCTGAGTAAATTACCTCAAGGATGGTTGGGATGGTTTGCTGCCTTAATGTTACTTATTTATACTCTTTTTCAAGATTGGATTAAGAAAAATAATCCAGTGGAAAAAGTTTTAGTTTGGTTTTATAAAAAATTTGCAGGTACACCCTTTTTAAAGAACTTAGCCGTTAAAAAATATCAAAACGCTTTAATTGAAAAATATGAAAAACTGGCTATTTCTTTTCGGCAAAATCGTCCTTTAGAAATGCGAGAGGTTTATGTTCCGTTGAAAGTGAAGGAGAGTAAAGAGAGTCAAGAACAATGGAATGAGTCTTTAATTGAAGCGGAAAAAGCATTAAAAGATTATTCTAAGTTAATGGTAACAGGAAGTCCAGGGTCAGGAAAGTCTGTTTTATTAAAGTATTTAACATTATCTTATGCAGAACGGGGATTAAGTCGTCGATTTTCGACTCCTTTTATTCCTGTGTTACTCGAATTAAATACGCTTAGTTTATCTGATTTAACGGTTCAAGCGTTAGAAACTCAATTAGTTAATCTTTTTTCTCAAAATGATTTTCCTCATGCTAATAACTTTGTTCATCAAAGTTTAAAAACAGGTCATTTATTATTATTGTTTGATGGGTTAGATGAGGTCATTGATGAGAGTCGTGGAAAGGTAGTTAAGGGATTAAAAGCTTTTTTAGACACTTATGAAAAGTGTCCATTTATTATTACTTGTCGAACAGCCGTTTATAAAAGAGAATTTTATGATACAGCTAATAAAACTTTAGAAATTAGTGATTTTAATGATCAACAAATTCGGCGTTTTTTGAGATCATGGAAAACAGAAATGCCAGTGGGGAAATCTGTTGAACAATTACTCAAGACTTTAGATGATAGACCCCAAATTAAAACCTTAGCTAAAAACCCTTTACTATTAACCATTATTGCTTATCTTTACACAGATACTAACATGGATTTACCCTACTCACGGGCGGAATTTTATAGAAAAGCAATAGATATTTTATCTGAAGCAAGAGATGAAGCAAAAGGGGTGAAAAATCGTTATATAAGAGAGAAAAAACAACGGGTGCTTCAACAGTTAGCTTTGTATGCTCAAACGAGAAGAAGGAAAAGTGATGTATCTCAATCATCTCAACAAAATCGTCGCATTCTTTCTGATATAGAGATTAGAGAAGAAGTTAAAAAGATTCTCCCCAATTTAAACTTAAATCCTGATGATGTTGATAAGATTATTGATGAAATTGTTAAACGTAGTGGTTTATTATTACGTCTTGATGGGGGACAGAGATATCAGTTTGCTCATCAAACATTACAGGAGTATTTTGTGGCGGCTGCACTTACAGATCAGTCCGATAAGTTAGTTGAATATTGGGAAAATGCACCGGATGATTGGGGAGAGATTATCAAGTTATGGTGTGGTTTAGCTAATAGTAGTACGAATTTAATTAGGAGCATTTATGCACGAGATCCGTTGATGGCGTTTGAATGTTTAGGAGATGCAAGTTTTGTAGACACAGACTTGGCTGAAGAGATTATCAATTCTTTTAAAGATAAGTTCGGAAAAAAGAATAATGAGCGGATGTTAAGTGCCTTTGGTTTTGTGGCTGCTAGTTCCAGTGAAAGAGGAAAAGAGGTCTTTCAATTCTTAAAAGAAACTTTAATCAATGCTGATTTTAGACATTTATCTGCTGCTGAGCAAAGTTCTTCTTTAATAAGGGGAAAAGCAGCAGCAACAGCTTTAGCTCAAACCAATAAATCGGAAGCAGCAGAAATATTGGGTCAATGTTACAGTTTTGGCCGTGCTAATCATTCAGACATACAGCTAACGATGCAGAAGTCCTTAATTAAACTGGGAAACTTAGCCATTCCTACGTTAATAAATTTGGCTAAAATAAGGACAAATCAATTACCAGTCAGGCAAATATTAGAAGATATCAAAAACATTGGCACACCTGAAGCAGCGATGGCTTTTGTGCCGTTTTTATGGGATGTTCATCTAAGGGATTTAACAGCATGGTATTTAGGTTCTTTACTGCAATTCCCAGAGGTTGAAGATGCTTTCAGGGAAGAAGAATTTTCTGAGGAAGTACAAGCATTAATCAGGGAAAAACAGAAAGAAAAAGAATATTTACCTTGGATTTGGCATCCTTTTGAAACTTCTGGTTCTTCTAATCTCTCCATTATTACAGGACGAATTGCTTATATATTAGTCAAACAGCTTGAGAATAATATCAATTACATCGATCCTTTTATCGGTGAACAACCTAAAATTGATCCTCGCTTGATGATTCCTGTCTGTGCTGTTGCTGGGTTTAATGGGGTTATTTTACCACAGAATATAAGTAATGATGCCATAGCATTGCTGGAGCAGTCGGTGTTGACAGAGGATATTGAACAGAAAATGAGTCAAGAAGTATGCAGGATTATTGAGCGGGGTGTTTATTCTCCGAATGTTGGTGTTTATTCTGGGGATATTAATGTAGGAGATTTTGAACTTAATCGGAAATGGTCAGAATTTTTGTTGAATTTACCCCACCCTTTGCCATTGGATTTATTGCGTCGCTTGATTGAATCTCCTCGACGTTTAACGATGGATGATTGGCGCAATCTTTATGAGGAGGTTGACTATCAATTTTTTAAGAGTGGACATTATTGGGGGATGTTGTTCATTGCGGTTTTGCTTTCCATCGGAGCTATCGCTCAAATCATAGGGTTATGGAGCGAAATATTGAGTCAGACAAGTTTATCTAGTTATTCAACGCTAATTTCTGCTTTGAGCATCATCATACTTCTGATTATTGTAACTTTTTTAATAGTTTTGTGGAGAGAGGTTCGTTTAACAGAAGATTATATTGAACCTCCTTTGCTCATCAGTTTGGGGTTCTTTGGTGTGAAAACATATCCTCAAGAAGTTACTCGATTTTGGCAAAAAGCACTGGTTTGGGAAGGAATAACGATTTTATATGATTCTTTAACCGATTCTATGACTTTCACTGGAGCTGTCGCTGGAGCTGTCGCTGGAGCTGTCGCTGGAGCTTTCGCTTTCGCTTTCGCTTTCGCTGGAGCTGGAGCTGTCGCTGGAGCTGTCGCTGGAGCTGTCGCTGGAGCTGTCGCTGGAGCTTTCGCTTTCGCTTTCGCTGGAGCTGGAGCTGTCGCTTTCGCTTTCGCTGTCGCTGTCGCTGGAGCTTTCGCTTTCGCTGGAGCTGGAGCTGTCGCTTTCGCTTTCGCTGTCGCTGTCGCTTTCGCTGTCGCTGTCGGTTATAGCTTAGGAATATGGTACAGAGGAACGAGAGAAAGATTAGGGGTCATACGCTACTTATCAGTTTTAGCCTTTCCTTGGTTTTGTTGGTTTCCTGGGGTATTTGTGTTGGTTACCTGGGGTTTATGGGATACCCTTTCTATGGGGTTGCCATTCACTTGCTTATTTTGGTTAATTATCTTAGGATTGTGTAGTTATTGGTGGGTGAGGGGTCAACAATTAGAAGCCAAAGCGCGTAATCCTTTCAAGGGAATTTTGAGAAATTAAATAAGTTTTTCTATTAATCATGTCACATTCAAAGCCTAATAAGAAAGTTATCGATTACTTGAATAGACGAACAAAAGAGGAACTAATTGAGTTGATTTTCAAGTTTGCTCCTCAGAGTTTTTTTGATATAGCAGTACAAAAATTAGTTAAGACGTTACTGTAAGGTGGGGAGTGCATCGGCCTACAGATATTATGCGTTTAATTATGCCGACCTACTTAGTAAAAACCCAAAATCTTTTATTCTGCCAATAGTTTCGTAGCCAAACCATCAATACTCTCTTGATTTTTCTGTTGCCAATAATCATAAATTCCTGTTTCTCCTTTTTTCTTTGCCCATTCAATTAAAGTGTCTCTGTTTTTTTGATGCTCATAAATAGGAACTCCAAAACCACAAGAGGTTTGAACAGAAGTTACGGTTAAAATAATAATCTGTCTTTCTCCCTCATAAGTGGGGAAATGATCAGCCAATTCACTCCATTTCTTATCTCTGGGACGAATGACTTTTCCTTGACCATATAACCGTAAAATTAAAGGTTTCTCAGAAAAACTGCAAAACATGATCGTCATGCGTCCATTTTCTTCTAAATGAGCAGAGGTTTCATTACCACTCCCTGTTAAGTCTAAATACCCCACGGTTTGCTCATTTAAACAGCGAAAAGTATCTATCCCTTTTGGAGATAAATTAATTCTACCTTCTGTGGGAGCAGTGGCAGTAAAAAACATTTTTTGTTCTTCAATAAAGTGAATGAGTTCAGGGGTTAAACTAGGATAGAATTTAGCCATAGTTTTCTTGAATTTAAACAATAATCACGACTGATTTTATTTTAAACTGTTATGTCAAATGCTATAATTAAGTTATTTTAAAATTTTTTAGATTGATTATGACGGCTGAAAGTCCCTCTTTAACCCCACAACCATCTTCAAAAATTCCCTCCTCTGACTATCATCCGATTATTATTCGCCTAGAAACAATCACCAAAATTTATGGCAGTGACAATACAAAGGTCAAAGCATTAGATGAAATTGATTTAACCATTGAAAAAGGAGAATACTGCACCATTATGGGGGCATCTGGGTCAGGAAAATCAACCCTGATGAATATTATCGGTTGTCTTGACCGTCCCTCTTCCGGACGGTATTATTTAGATAGTGTAGATGTCTCTGGACTGCCTGATGCTCAACTGGCTGCTATCCGTAACCGCAAGATTGGTTTTGTTTTTCAACAGTTCCATCTCTTGCCTCAAATGACAGCCCTGGAGAACGTCATTTTACCCATGATCTACGCAGAGGTGTCCCCCACAGAACGTCGCGATCGCGCCCTAGAAGCCTTAGAAAGAGTGGGTTTAGGTAACAGAGTTAATAATAAGCCCAATCAACTCTCAGGGGGGCAGCAACAACGGGTAGCCATCGCCCGCGCTATTGTTAATCAGCCGGTTCTTCTGTTGGCTGATGAACCCACAGGGGCGTTAGACTCTCAAACCACAGAAGAAGTATTAGAAATATTTGAAAGCCTATATCAAGCCGGTATTACCGTCGTGGTAATCACCCATGAAGCCGAAGTCGCCCGTCATTCTCGCCGAGTGATCTGGTTTAAGGATGGTCAAGTGGTTCACTCTAATCTTAGCCCTCATGAACTACATTCGGTTGTTAATTAAGAAATGTTGCGAAATCAAGGAAAATCAAGCATAATAGATAAGTTAAGATACTTATATTTTTGTATAGCAAATTTTAAAATCCTTATTTTTCCACCATTTTGAGTTCAGAGGCATTAGTAAAAGCTTGTGACTTGGCAAACCCTAGAATACAGTGACACCGGTTCCAACCTTCAACAGCAAAAACGCTATGACGCGGCTGCCATAGCCCGTTATTACCGCTTACGTCCTTGGGAAGTAATCAAAAGGGCTATCACGATTATCTGGTCTTTTGGTTGGTTTTTGATCCATCTTCAATGGGATCATTGGTTTAACCCCGATAAAGACAATAAACAGAAATGTGCAACAGAGTTAAGAGAAATTCTTACCCGCTTAGGCCCAACCTTTATTAAAGTGGGTCAAGCCTTATCAACCCGTCCCGACTTAATCCGTCCTGACTTCCTCGAAGAACTGATCAAGCTACAAGATCAACTTCCTCCCTTCGATAATAAGGTTGCTTTCTCCATTATAGAGAAATCTCTGGAAATGAGCATCGAGCAAGCCTATCGAGAAATTTCACCCCATCCCGTCGCAGCAGCTAGTTTAGGACAAGTTTATCGCGCTGTGTTACATACAGGGGAAGAAGTGGCCGTTAAAGTCCAACGGCCGAACCTAAGACCCATTTTAACCCGCGATCTCTTTTTAATGCGTTGGGCAGCTTGTCAATTTGGTCGTTTTTTACCCCTTAATTTAGGTCACGATTTAACTCTAATTGTGGATGAATTTGGAGTTAAATTATTTGAAGAAATTGACTACGTTAATGAGGGAAGAAACGCCGAAAAATTTGCGGCCAATTTCCGAGACGATGATGATGTCAAAGTGCCTGTTATTTACTGGTCTTATAGTAGCGATCGCGTCTTAACCTTAGAATGGATACAGGGTTATAAATTAACCGATACCGACCAAATCAAAGCCGCCGGATTAGACCCTTATGCCATTGTGAGAATTGGGGTGACCTCAGGATTAAGACAACTACTAGAACATGGATTTTTCCATGCTGACCCCCATCCTGGCAACCTATTTGCCACCCTCGATGGCCGCATGGCTTTTATTGACTTCGGCATGATGGACCAGTTAGAAGAAGAGACAAAAGAAACCATTGCTAGTTCCGTGGTGCAGTTAATTAATCAAGATTATGATGCCTTAGCCAAGGATTTTGTCAAGTTAGGTTTCTTAACCCCTGATACGGACATTCAGCCCATTATTCCAGCCTTAGAACGGGTTTTAGGCAATGCTATTGGTCAAAGTGTAGGGGACTTTAACTTCAAAACCATTACCGATGATTTTTCGGAATTAATGTACGAATATCCCTTCCGAGTTCCGGCTAAATTTGCCTTAATTATTCGTTCACTCATTACCCAAGAAGGGTTAGCCCTTAGCCTTGATTCCGACTTCAAAATTGTAGAAGTTGCCTATCCTTATGTTGCCAGACGGTTATTAACCGGGGAGTCTCCTCAACTGAGAAAAAGACTCTTAGAAGTGTTATTTAAAAATGGTAAATTCCAGTGGCAACGGTTAGAAAATATGATCAGTATTGCCCGTTCCGACGAACAATTTGATCTACTACCAACGGCACAATTAGGATTACAATATTTGTTGTCTGATGAAGGAAGATATTTACGTCATCAATTATTGTTAGCGTTAACCGAAGATGATCGTTTACATACCGAAGAGGTTCAACGTATTTGGACTTTGATCAGTGATGATCTTCAACCTCAACAATTATTTGGTGTTGCTATCAACGCATTCCGTCAACTGTCTACTGCCGGAGTGGCTGCCATTCTTCCTCCCACAGCCCATATCAACTAATCTATCCTTATTCAATCCCTGCCGTTTATGTACTATTTACCTCAGCCTCCTTATTTCCTGATAGTTGCCGGCTTATTCATCGGCCTTACCTGCGGTTTAGCCTTTGAAGCTACCCTCAAGTCTCAGATTCATGCAATGTTGAAAAAGCCAATGGATCAAATGTTAAAAGGTTCGGGGTTACAGTTACCCTTTTTTGGTATTTGTGTTGGGATTTGTGTCTTTTTATCGGCGGGTTTAGAGATTTTTCTCTTTGATCGTTGGCTATCCTATGCCATTTCTTTACCCATGACAATCTTTATTGCTGCTTTAGTTTGGATTCAACTAGACAGCTTATTAAAACAGTTAAAGCAGGGGGGATCAAAAGCCATTGATTTAGATGCTTTTTATTAATTAATAAGACTGAAAATATAAGTAGGGGTCAACGGTTGTTGACCCCTATTTTTTACCCAGGTGGCCAAGTTAGCGATCGCCGCCCTAAAATATGTAAATGAAGATGATCGACGGTTTGTCCCCCATCTTCTCCATTATTAATAACCACACGATAACCCTTGCTTAATCCTGCTTCTTGGGCAACTTGTTTCACCTTCATTAAAAGATGTCCTAAAAGACGATGATCCTCTTCTTGTGCTTCTTCTAGTTTAGGAATCGGTTTTTTAGGAATAACTAAAATGTGAGTAGGTGCTTGAGGGTTAACATCAGTAAAAGCTAAGCATAAATCATCTTCGTAGACGATATTGGCCGGAATTTCTCGCCGAATAATTTTACTAAAAATTGTATCAGTCATTGTGAAACTCAATCACTAACAATTTTATTATTTTAACATTTACAGGGTGAGTTATACGCGATCGCATCATGTTATTATTATTGTGGCTAAGACGAAAACATAGAAAATAATTCTTCTCCTGTCATTTTCTTAGTTTCATTCGCAAAAGAGTAATAGTTCGGCTTTTCTTCTATAAAAACTTCTGTATCAAAAATAAAATTTTCAGCATTATCAAAAATTGCTGCGGGTATATGATAGTGATTATCGTCTTTCAATCGATAGAATAAATGAGTTCCACATTGCTTACAAAACCCCCTTTCGGCCCATTGTGAAGAGTTATAGACCTGAATATATTCTTCCCCTTCAAAACTGATCCCATCGTTACATTCAACCCCCAATAAAGCTGCACCACCCCATTTACGACACATATTACAATGACAGGCTGCTACATGATGATTAATACTAGAGGTTGCAATATTGACCGCACCACATAAACAGCGACCTTTGATCATACTAAGTTCAGACATTTTATTTGATCTCCTTGCACAGAAAGTTACTTTAATTGTTTTTATCATACATCATTTGAATCTAGAGAGTATAATAGATAATTAGATTGTTTAAAAGAGAATTAATTAATGATGAATCAAGGTAAAATTGTTGCTATTATCACTGGGGCTATTTCTATCTTTCTAGCAGTTGCTTATTTAATTGTTGTTCAATTATTAGATTTTCGAGGTGAAATGCTGCCAGCCCCAACTTTTGAGATGATCTTTAATCTTTTTTAAATTATCAATAATTGTAACAGTTTGCAGATACCCCCTAGAAGTTCTCAAACTTTTCTGGTTACACTAAATAACAATATCTTCGCACCCATTGCTTTTCTGGTTGATTTGTTAATATGATTCCTTTGCAACTTACCCTGAAAAACTTTTTGAGTTATCGAGAAATTATCCTTGATTTTCGGGGGTTACATACGGCTTGTATTTGTGGGGCAAATGGAGCAGGAAAATCCTCTTTATTAGAAGCAATAACCTGGGCAATTTGGGGTAAAAGTCGCACGGCTTCCGATGATGATATAATTCATACCACTGCTGACTATGTTAGGGTTGATTTCGAGTTTATTTCTTACGAACAAAATTATCGAATTATTCGTAGTCGTCAACGGGGAAAAAGTCCTACCTTAGATTTTCAAGTTAATAGTGGAAATCAATTTATTTCTTTAAGTGCAAAAAGGGTTAGGGATACTCAAGAGATTATTGTTGCTACATTAAAATTAGATTATGATACTTTTATCAATTCAGCCTATTTACGTCAAGGAAGGGCTGATGAATTTATGTTAAGAGGTGCGACAGAAAGAAAAAAAGTATTAGCTGAGTTATTAAAATTAGATCAGTATGAAAAATTATCAGAAAAAGCAAAAGATTTATCCAAGAAACATAAAATCCAAGCAGAGCAAATTAAATTAAATTTAGATAGACTTCAACAACAGATAGAAGAGAAGAAAAATGTTAATACTGAGCAAAAAAATGTTAACCAAGAGATTCAAAAATTACAAAAATTACAACAAGTAGATAGAGAAAAATTACAAACTATTAAACAAAAAGATAGTCATCGTCAAGCCTGGTTAGAACAGTTTACATGGCATCAAAATAAACAGCAAACCTTAGAAAAAGAATCTAAACAATTCCAACAAGAAGGGTTACAATTAACCCAAAAAATTAACGAAGCAGAAAAAATACTTAATCAAGAACAAGAGATTACTGAAAAATACGAAGAGTTATTACTCTTACAAAAAGAAGAAGAAAACTTATGCCATCAATTTCAATTGTTTCAAGATATTCAACAGAAAAAACAAAAAATAGAACAAGAAATTTTCAAAAGAAATAATCAATTACAATTGCAAATTCGTCAACAACAAACTCGTTTAGAACAATTAGAAGAACAAGAGAAAGAATTGCAAAAAACAATCAATCAATCTGAAGACATTGAAGTAGCAGTTCAAAAATTAAATGAGCATCGACAACGTTTAAAAGAATTAGATAAATTACAACATATGGTAACACCTTTATTAAAAGAAAAACAAAATTTAGAAACAGAACTAGAAAGAATGAAAGCTAATTTAGAAGCAAAAATTGAACAATTTGAAGTTCTGGAACATCAATATAATCAAGAATTAGCAAAAATACCCGAAAGACGACAAATTTTGCTAGAATTGGATAACAAAATTCAAGAAATTGATAATCAAAAAGTTTATCAGAAACGAGTTAAAGAGAAATCACAAGAAAAAAGATTAACACAAGAAAAACTTATAGTTAATCAGCGAAATTATACCGAAAAAATAGAAGAACTACAACAAAAAATAAATTTATTAAATAATCCAGATTCTACTTGTCCCTTATGTGAGCAAGAATTAGATGAAAATCGCCGTCATAACGTTATTGACAAAACCAATACACAACAACAAAAATTTCAAGAGCAAATTTGGTTTTTACAAGAAGAAATTTCGGTTATTAAGCGCGATATTAAATCATTAATATCCGAGGAAAAAAAATTAGAAAATAGCCTCAAAAGATCAGGAAATGTGCAACAAGAATTTTCTAGAATAGAAGCCCAACTGGAGCAATCAGCAGAAGTGAAAACAAAACTCAAAAAGATACTTAAAGAAAAAGAAAATGTTGATAATTTAATCAGTACCAAAACTTACGGAATTAATACACAAAATGACATTAAAATCATTAATAAAAGATTGAGAGAACTAAATTACGACGAACAAAATCATGCGTTAGAAAGGGGAGAAGTTGAACGGTTAAGATGGGCAGAAATCAAACAAGCAAGAATAGAAGATGCTATCCGTAATCGAAAGAAGATACAGCAACAAAAACCCGAAATTATTACTAGAATTGACAAGTTAGGAACAGAAATTAAAAACTTAGAAACTGATTCAGAATTACAACAAAAGATCAATACAATAGAAGAAGAATTAAATAGTTTAAACTATGAGCGGGGGTATCATCAAAGAATATCTAACTATATTCGCAAATCTCAATCTTGTGTTGTTGATTATCAAAAATTACAAGAGATTAAACAAGACTATCCTCAATTGCTAGAACAATTCAAAAATCTTGAGGTTAAAATCAATAATAATCAGGAAGAACAAAAAGATACAGAAAAATTCATCCAACAATTATCAAATCAGCTAGAAACCATTGAAGATTACAGTGAAGAAATTGAAACCTTAGAAATAAAGATCAAACAACAACGGGAAATATTAGATAATTTGCTTGCTCAAAAAGGAAGACTTGACCAATCTTTGTCACAACTAGAAACGTTGAAAAAAGATCGAGAAGAACAAGAAAAAGAATATAATAAAGTTCGTAGACAGTATCGAGTTTATACAGAATTAACCAAAGCTTTTAGTAAGAATGGTATTCAATTATTGATGATTGAAAACGTTTTACCACAGTTAGAAACAGAAACCAATCAAATTTTATCACGGTTAACAGGAAATCAATTACATATTAGATTTGTAACACAACGAGCAGGGAAAAGTGGCAGCTCTCGAAAAAAATCTGCTAAAATGATCGATACATTAGACATTATCATTTCTGATGCAAAAGGAACTCGCGCTTATGAAACTTATTCAGGTGGTGAAGCATTTAGGATTAATTTTTCTGTTCGTTTAGCCTTAGCTAAATTATTAGCACAACGGGCAGGAACCACATTACAAATGTTAATTATTGACGAAGGTTTTGGCACTCAAGATGCACAAGGGTGTGAGCGTTTAATTGCAGCAATTAATGCCATTTCTTCGGACTTTTCTTGTATTTTAGCAGTGACCCATATGCCCCAATTTAAAGAAGCCTTTCAACACCGTATAGAAGTGTACAAAACGAATCAAGGATCAAAAATAAACTTAGTGAGTTAACCATGTTCAAATGCTTAAAAATTATTTCTTTAGCCCTTACTATTACTTTATTTTTAACTCAGATAGCTTATGGTGATCAATGTTCTTATGTAGATAAAGAACAAGCGTTAAAAGCAGCAAGTTTCCTTAAATTAAATCAATTAATTTATCTTTTTTGCGAACCCTGTGGCGAAACCATACCTCAACCTGCTACAATTCAATCTATTTCTGTCGGAACTGCTGGTTATCAAAATTTCTGGCAACTGTCCATTAATAATCAAGGAGTCGATTTAGCTTACACTTATGTCCCATCTAGTCTGGGAGAAAAGTCCATTAATTTAGCAGCTTTAGCTGGATGTCCGGCGCAGGATGTGAGTCCTTTTATTGATTTTTAAAAATACAAAATTATTAATTAAAATTATTTATGAAACGTCGCAATTTTATTAAATACAGTGGTTTAGGGTTAGCAAGCTTAGGGATTGCAGCTTGTAGTAATACTGATATTTTCTCCTTCAATAACAAGCAAAAAACCAATGTAGATTTTGGACCCTTAGAAAAGTCTAACCTAATTCTCGGATATGTGCCGAATGGGGATGCAGCCCCCTTAATTATTGCTCAGGAAAAGGGATTTTTTGAGCGTTATGGCTTGTCTGTTACCCTAAAACGACTTGAAACATGGGAAGGGGTAAAAGAAGAGTTAATAGGGTGGAAAATGGACGCAGGACAACTTCCCTATGCTTTTCCTATGTTGGCACAATTAGGAGAGGAAGAAGCCCCTTTAATTTCTTTGATGACTCTTAATCTTAATGGTAGTGCGATTACGATAACCCAAAAAGCTTGGGAAGCAGGTATACGGCCATCGGTGGATTATTTCAATTTTACTGATTTTGAAGAGAATATTAGACGCTACTGGCGAAACCGTGAAACTCCTGTTAATTTTGCGGTTGATTCCCCTTTTTCCACTGACGCTTATTTGACTCGCTATTGGTTATCTGCTATCGGTTTATTGCCTCAAAACGAAGTAGAATTAGTGGAGTTTCCTGCGTCTCAAATGATCTATAAATTGCAAGCGGGAATTATTGATGGTTATAGCGCGTCTTCCCCTTGGAATGAACAAACGGTACTTGAAAAAGCAGGATTTGTTAGTTATATTAGTCGGGATATTTGGCAAGGCCATCCTAATAAAATTTTAGCCACTATGGACGGTTGGGCGAGGAAACATCCGAAGACAACTAGGGCGTTAATGGCTGCTTTAATCGAAGCTTGTCAATATTGCGATCGCTTGGATAATCAGACAGAAATTGCTACTATCTTAGCACAACCTAATTATTTAAACCTGGATACTGGTTTGATTGAATCCACAATAACGGGGAATTATTCTTATAGTTATGAAACCTCTGAAAAATATCAGCAATCCATACCCGATTATACTATTTTTCATCATCGGGAGGCGGGTTATTTGGGAGAAAATGATCATGCTAATTATCCTTGGCGTTCCCATGCTATTTGGATGTTAACCCAGATGATTCGTTGGCATGATTTAGCTATTTATGACTATCCAAAAGAAGCTGATCAATTATTAGATAAAATTTATCCCATTACCATCTATGAAGAGGTAGCTGAGGTGTTAAATATTCCCCTACCTAATGATAGTATGAAAACAGAAACTAGCACCGCTTTTATTGACGGGCGATCGTTTGATCCGAGTAACCCAGTGGCCTATTTGAATCAATTTCCGATTCGTGCTAATGGTCCTCGAATTTTTGGGTTTGTTTAGGAGGGTTCGGAGTTCGGAGAAAGAAACTATTTAGGGTTTGCTGAATAAAAACAAAACCCTCTTCGTTAAAAGGTTACAGCCATATTCGATGAGGAAAAAAGATCAGCTTTATAGGCTAAAAACCGCTAAAATTGGTAGAAACACCTCGCAGTTGTTAGCTAAGAACAAATGTATCTCGAATCCATTGCACTGTATATCCTGTGGCGATCGCTACTTCCTCTGTTTTTTGGTTCTACAGTATATACTATGCTAAACTATCAGTTATATGCCAAAATAATAAAGCTCTATTTTTGAAGTTATTTACATTCCTAAAACCAAAACCGCAACGTTTTAAAACTTTCAATCGGTTATTAATTCCTTCCACGACTGCGTTGGTTGTTCTTCTT
>JAAUYH010180409.1_pt1 | contig 22435 bp, 17 predicted proteins | sample 7278061 | NCBI WGS metagenome assembly JAAUYH01 (sample SAMN14350203, study PRJNA611818) | marine sediment metagenome | isolation source: surface marine sediment (0.6m) | place: French Polynesia: Moorea | collected 2018-08 | reverse complement strand
TACTTGTTAACAAATTGTGAAAGCTCTATAGGACAATGGTTTGGGATTTTACTTCATCGAATTATACGTCGGGCGTTGTTTTCTGCTCGTTTACTATCGGATCGCCAATGAGCTAAATTTTCAACTGTTCCTTCAATTCCTCAACATTTTTCACCTCACTCCAATCAACATCGGCAGCTTCTAACAAATCGATGCTGTCATGAGACAAATGTTCTAAGTCAAGCTCAATGTGAGGGCGCGTCCCCCGAATCGAATTCGGGGACGGGGCATTCAGGGACTCGAAGTGAATTCTGAGGGCGTAATTCTGGGGAAACCCCGTGAGATGTTGACCGCCCGAATCGAGTCACAGCCCCTTGCTTGTGTCGCCCGTCAGTTTACAGTATCGATTAACTCTACTTATCGATACTAAAAAAAGGCATTTGTCAAACAAACTTTACAAAACTTGATAATATTTGTTACATTAGTTTACATAAAGAAGTAAATATGAAATAAGCAACTATGTATACCACTACTCAACTAGACAACGGAACTCTCAATAACTATGCCGTCGAACCCAAGATGACCTACGCCGAGTATCCCAGTCTCTACGAACAAAAACACTACCTCAAACAAGCAGCGATCGCCACATTATTAGTTTCAGCTATAGTTTTCATCTCTTTTGTAGTCAGCTAATTACCTTTGAGCGCGAGACATCAATTTATCTCATCGACATCAACTCTCCTTTAACCTTGGTATGTACGCCAGGGTTTTTTGTTGAAAGATTAATATTGATTGCACCAATGAGTTTTGGCTCGCACCAAATTGGTAGTGTATTGGTAAAAGGTTATTAGTACATTACCAACAATGAATCAAACATGGTTGGGCATCGATCCCGGACTGGCGACAATCGGTTGGGCATTTTTAAATGAGTTTGAGGACGGAAATGCGCGATTGTTGGAATTTGGGACGATAGAAACCAGCAAAGAATTAACCACCTCAGAGAGACTGTTGGAAATCGAGCAGGACATCACAGAGTTGATAACGGAATATCGACCCTCACGCATAGCGATCGAGATGCCATTTTTCGGTAGAAGCATTAAAGCCGCAGGAGGAGTCCTACAGGCTTTTGGCGTAATTAATTTGGTTTGTTATCGCGAGACGGGAATTCAACCTATTTATTTACATCAATCAAGTTGGAAGTGTCATCTAGGTTATGGCAAAGCCGATAAGAATGAAGTGGCGGGGATGGTACAGGTGTTGTTCGACTTAAAAACCCTGCCTATCGATGATAGCGTTGATGCCATTGGTATCGGTTATGCGGGGTTGTGTGGATTAAGGAATAATATTAACTAAAAGCGCGTTCGGAGTTACAGTCATGGACAGGAAAGAGTCAAGAAGAAACTGAAGAATAAAGCGATCGTATAACTCAAACACTTATTGGATGTCAGTACTCCTATAGGATAGAATTATCAGGTGCTGAGATGAGTAATCATGAAAGTAGATCGGCATGGCAAGGCAAAAATACTCACCACAGAAGAAATCGACCTCGTATTTAACGAGGGACTCAAAAACGACCGCGACCGCGCCATGTTCGCTATCTGTCTTTACACCGCCTGTCGGATCAACGAATGCGTGACTCTTAGAACCACCGATGTCTACTACCGTCAGGGGATAGTTCGCCCCGAAATCATTTTTAGGAAGGGTAACACTAAGGGAAAGCTCGCCACGCGCTGTATTCCCACGATTGAAGATTTACGGGCGATGCTGCTCAACTACTACCCATCCCCCCGTACCTGGTTTTACTTCCCAGGTTTGGGCAAAAAAGGACACATCTGCCCCGATTCTGCCAGCAGAGTATTACGCAAAGCCTGTAACAAAGTTGGAATACAGGGGGTGAGTACCCACAGTTTTAGAAGAACTGCGCTGACCTTAATGAGTAACGAAGGCATACCGCTTCGCATAATACAGGAAATAAGCGGTCACAAAAGTTTACAGGAACTACAAAAATACCTGGAGGTCAAACCAGAACAAGTCAGAGGCGCAGTATCAAGCCTTTCGCTGCTCTCTCCTGTCAAAAAATCAGCGTTTCCTGACACCCCCGCAGAAAAGAATAAAACACCACAAAATAATAATTCTTTTTAAGCTGGGCTTAACTTGCCCGATCTTGTGCAGCGAAATAGTAGATAATTCGGGATGAAGCGATTTTGTTTTGAGCTATGTAGAAGCGATCGCTCCTTTTAATTAAGGGAAACGACCGCTCTAAGACATTCAACGCAAAATCGCGATAACTGGAGCTACTACCTTCCAGAAATCGCGAAATTTACGTTTTCGTTTGTTTTAGAAAAGCGCAGAATTAGCATTATTTTTCACCTTTTGCCTAATTTCTGCTTCTACGTAAGTCTGTCATTTTTAACCCCGATTCCTTGTTAACGGCAATTAACAGGGGTCGGTTGAAAGGTTAAGTCTGACTCCTTACTTCGTTCACGTACTAATGAACACTGCCATGACTTCTACCAGCCGACACGAATATCAACCAATGTCGTCGTGACTTGATCTAATTATAGTTCAGGTTAGCACGGTTATTGGTTATTACGATTCGATCGCTTCAAATCGTAAAACTTATTAACGAACTAAAATCGTGTCTTTTTCAAACTTATCTGGCGATAATAACCGACAAAACCCCAATCACTTCTCTCTGTACGCTCTCAGACAGAAATTCCACCAATTATTTCCGCATGGTTGGGATTTTATCCTTAAAGAAACTCCAGAATCGGACTGGAAAACTATAAAAAAATATAAACTTACCGAGCAAAAATGTTGGTACAAATATATCGATCCAGAAAAAATCTTAGGATTACGTTTTGGCACAGAAACCCGACACGGACTGTTCGACATCGATCTAGGCAGCAGACACGACCCCAGAGAACAAGAGAAATCTCTCGATAAACTCAAGGAAGAGCTAGAAAAATGGGGCATAACGCGAATATTTTTCATTCAATCGAGCTATAACTACGGATTACACTTTTATTTCTTCTTAGACCGCCTCATTAATACATTCAGACTAGCCTGTGTATTAAACAAAGTAATCGAAGATGCTGGACTGGAAGTCAAAAGAGGTCAATTAGAAACCTTCCCCAACACAAAACGTTACAATAGCCTGTTTAACGGACACCGTTTACCTCTCCAGCAAGGTTCTTACCTCCTAGACAAAGATTACGTACCCTATAGCGATCGCCTAGAAGACTTTATTTCTGCTGCGGAATGGTCGGCAGAGGGGAATGACACCGATCTTCTAGAGAGTAGACTGGAAGAAGCTTACGACTGGTTTAAGGTCAAGAAAAACCAAGAACGGGTCTACAACCCTACTCCTGAAGATAAAGAGTTTGTCGAACAAGTAAAATACGCCCAACGGGAAATTAAAGAAGGGTTTCTTAACAAAATTCGGATTGAAGTAGAGCAAGGATTTACAGGAAACGGCGAAACCAACGATCTACTATTAACCATTGCCAAACTAGGCAGAATTCTCTACGGACTATCGGGACAGCAATATATCGACTACATCAAAGAAACAGTTACATCTTGCCCAGGATATGTCAAATACTGCCGTCACAAACACGAAATAGACCGCAGATGTGCTGAAGTGGCTCGTTGTGGCGAAAAAAAGTGGTTTCCCTACTGTACTCGTTTGACTCAAGATAGACCAACCTACAAATACATCAAAAATTCTCTCACCAACCAAACTAACCTAAACTTAGAACGCCAACACAACGCCCAGAGTCGGATAATCCAAGCAGTAGAATATATCCAACAGGAGCAAGGTGGGCTACCCCAAAAGGTAGGAGAATGTAAACTTAAAATCCGCAACGTCACCAAAGAGCTATTCGGTGTCAGCGTTAGCGATGCCACCCTCAAAAAACCAGAAAACTTACCTCTGTGGCATCCAAAACATAGAGATGAACCAACCGAACCAACACCAGCACCTCATACCGAACAGTCGTCAGAAGTTGTTGTAATCGATATACAGGCGGAAGAAATCGAAGCCTCGGATACAACAGAAGCAGTAGCGAATCCAATTGAGGATGTAGCAGAATCCTTTAATCCAGAAATTAATACAATCGAACTAAAAAATGACTTAGCAATACCCGATGCTATTGATGTATCACAGGCTGGCGATCCTCAAAATATAATACAGTTACCACTACAGCCTAAATTTACTCCAGATAAGCAACACAGCCAACAGTCCACACCTTTAAATGTAGTAGGTAAAATCCAGCCAGAGTCAAAACACCTCAAAGCTATACCCAGTCTAGATTCTAAAAAAACAGTCCACACCTTTGCTTATATGAAGGGTGTGATGCCTGTTATTTTCTTTGAATTTATTTACCAAGTATTTCAACGAGCTTACTACAATGCTTTGATGCGAATACCTAGACTAGAGCTTCTTTACCAAGGTTATGAAGGAAGAGGTACTGCTGGACTGGTTCAACGCAAAGGAGAAAAACAATCTCAATTACAATCAATTCCGTCAAATACTGAAGTAGAAATTCTGAGAAAAGATTATCATTCAAGCTCATTGAGAGAAAATCCCCATCAGCTTTTAGTTTATATTAAACCCCTACATTCAATTGATTGGAAGAATGGTATTGCGGTACTCATCGAACATTTAATTCCAATTAGGGTAAGAGGTAAAATTTCTAAATCTAATAAAACCAAAGAAAACAGCAGAGAAGAAAAGATAACGAATGATAAGTCTAGTTTATACTCTGAAAATCTGCAGGGCGACCAAAATTCGTCATAAAGAAATCTTATACAACGTCACAAGGATTGTATCTTGTTTATTATTTGCGTCGGGCTGAGATATTGCTATTTTCAATCTTCCATAGTGGAGTTTCAAATTTTCCTTTTGAATAGCACTCTTTCACTATTTTTTGACAGTAAGCAGAGATACTTATACCTGGCACAATATACTTGGTAATTGGCAACTTGTTGAAAAATAATTCGTTCGGTAATTCCTGAGTCTCAAAACAAAATACACCATCAAATTCCAGACAACCCAAGCACGATAACAAGTCATCTTCACAGTATTCTCCCTCCTTTGTATATTTTTCAGAGGGGTCGAAGCTCAAATACCAAAGATGACTGTTCTGGAATCTGGCATTATTGTTGTCTAACTCTAGAGCTATACTTCCTGCTACGGTTGCTTTTAATTTTTCATAACGCCGAGCGAGATATTCACTGTAGTCATCTTCACTTTCTGAATCGTCATCACCATACTTGTATAAGTCTATACCGCTTTTAGCTGCCCACATTTTAAAAGAATTTTGTACGAGTTGTTCGTAAAAATACAGATCTCGTTGCTTTATCTTTTCTATACGGCGTATTTCAGAAAGAGAACCCATTTCGCTCGCTCGCGCTAATACTTGATTTGTATCTTTATTTTAGGTTTAGATTAGGGATTGGGTTTGTGTGGTAATTTAATAGTAATCTATTACGGTTAAATTTTCTCTCATTTCTCCCATCCCATGTGTTCTTGGCACAGTCGCTATATCCCTCAAAGTTCAACTTCACCCTCTGGAGGCTTGCGAACCAACGTCACCTTTCTCCGAGAAGACTTGCTCTGGAAGTCAACCGAACCAGTTACCGATCCTTACACTGGTGAGGAGTATCACTTTCCTTTCGGAGAGCGCGATAGCAGCCAGAGCGTCGTTTTAAGTGGTGCAAATATACTAGATATGTTGGAGCGGGTACGCTTAGAAGTTCCCGATACCGATCCTCCACAGCACAAAATGTACTGGCGCATCCGCGATCCTCAGTCATTGTTTTCTAAATTAAAGGATAGAGAAGAACAAGGAACTATATGGAAGAAATATACGGCTGGAGGCACAAAAGTAGATGAAGAAGCCGATTTTATCCGCGTAGAGAAGAAATCATCAGTATCTATTAATGCTATTGTCTTTAAGTTAGCTACTGGGATGACAGGGAATTATGCGATCGCCTCTCGGCAGATAGGGGAGTTAGCGGCCGATGCCTGGAGTCGCGATCTGATTCGCGCCAAGCTACTCTATGACACCATTAAGGCTGCTGGGGGACAAATTGAAGAAGCTAATATTCCCCGTCAGTGTCGTACCAAATCTACAATTTCCCAAGAGGTAGAAACAGCAATTCTCAAAGAGTGCTGTCATTGGTTAGGTGTTGACCCCGACAAACAAATCAGTCGTCCCAGAGGACAGCCGAGAAAGCATCGCTATAAAGAAGAGAAAAATCTGGTTTCGGGAGAAGTCATCGAACTAGAACTCCTCGATGATGGGTCGGTTAAAGGCAGGTTAATTTGTGACTTTGATAATTTGAGAGCCAATACTCCTCTAGAAACTCTTACTCTAATACGATTAGCCGAACTGCTGGCACATCTAAGGGAAAAAGAATTAGAAGAAGATGCCGAACTACTGTCAGCTTATTTAGATGCCGTAGATGAAGAATGGCAGGAAAAAGTAGCAGCAGAAGCTCAAGGTACGACGGTAGAAGTCGAAGACCCCTGGACGATTTTAGGGGTAGATCGCTCGGCTTCTCCCCAGGACATCAAACGAACTTACCGCAATATCATGAAATCAATCCACCCCGATACCAGTGGTCTGCCTAACTGGATTTCAGCCAAAGTCAATCAAGCTTACGAACAACTCCAGAATCAATAATTAATCATGGTCAAGAAAAAGAATGCACTAAGTAACAAAAAAGCCGACTTCCTGGCAAAAGTGAGAAAGAGCAAGGCTACTGTGTCTTCCCCTAAGTCAGAAACCTTAATCAAAGCGATCTCGACCGAAAACCCGCGTTTACTCTTTTCAATGGATGCTACCGCTTCAAGAGAACCAGCTTGGGATATTGCCAGAGAACTTACAGGAGCTATGTTTGAAGCCATACCAGGGGAATTGGATGTCGCACTGGCTTATCACAGTGCTAGCAGATTGCAGGAAGTTACCCCCTTTACCTCCAAAGCATCGGGCTTTCAGCGTAAAATCCAGCAGGTACAGTGTCGGGCGGGACTTACCTGTTTGAATGAAGTGTTAGACCATGCAGTCAATGTGACGCGCTTAAAGGCTCTGATTTACATTGGTGACTGCTTTGAGGAAGAAGAGGAATATGCTTATTTCCTTGCTGGTCAGTTGAAGCTTAAAGGAGTGCGGACGTTTATCTTCCACGACACTTCTTCTGAGTATGGCTATGATACTACCTCAGCAGGTAAAGTGTTTAAGGAGATTGCCAAGCGGACTGGTGGGGCATTGTTCCCATTTGATGTAAATTCTCCTGAAGTGGTCAAAGCTTTACTCGAAGCTATTTCAATTTATGCGGGAAGAGGGATTAAGGCGTTACGAGCCAGCAAGCTTGATTCGGCTCAACGTCTTTTGGCAGCGATGGATGAGTAGCTTGTTTATTTATTGGCTTTATTTTGGGCTGGTTTTTTTCTTTTTAACCGCAATCAATTACGGTTAAAAACCCTGACTCTCTCCTGAAAACCTCAATAAAAATACAATGAAGAAATACCGAGTTATCAGCTACGAAACTAAGAAAACTGCTTAAATAAAAGTATTGATGTTCTTCAGATAGCTAGGAATTATGGCAAATACAATCGGTGAGGGCGATCGCAATTTAATTCGTCTCAACTACACGAGTTTATTAACTGCAATTCTAGAAGCCTTACAGGATTCCCAAGTTAACCAACTTTATCAAATATCTGAAAACGGCAAGCAGCTACTTATAGATATAGATGAAATTGCCTATCGATTGGCTACTACTCAAGAAAATCAAGTGCAGATACCTTTTAGTAGTTGGCAGGGAGCAAAAGTAGCAACTACTAATTTAACAGAATTATCCAAAGACGATTTCGCAGACTATAACAGAAAAATTAGAGATCGTTTGCAACAACTATTTGAGTCTTTTTTAAAAGGGCATAACTTTAACTCTATAGAAAGCTACATTAGAAGTTTTTGGACTAATTTATCCGATTTTCAAAGTGAAGACGGCAATCAAATAAGTTTCGATTATAACTTTAATAAAAAATATAACGGTCTATCAAAACAGAGATTAACCTTAAAACATGAAGACAACGATGTTCCTGTATTAAAGTTTCATCGCTTAACAATCTCTATTAAAGATACAAAAGAACAATTTGATTTATTGCTAAAGCAAAGCATAGAAAATTATATAAATAGCCAGTTGGCTACTAATAGCAATAAAGATGAATTAGAAGAAATTTTAGAAGATCTATACTCAGAGCGTGATAATTCTGATTCGGATTGGTATGCCATAAAACGCCTAATGGATACTCAAGCAATCGCTAAGGTTCAACGCACTGCTATGATTAAATATCTAGAATATTTATTTGAACATATCGGCGAACATGATGATGCCATTTATCTAGAAATTTTAATTCATCGCCTTAAAGAGCTAGAACGCTACATAAATGACCCCAACAAAACAGATGGGGATTATCAAGTTAGCTATAATTCAGAATTATTTAATATAAAAGAAATATTTTCTCGCGCAGAAGCGTTTAATCGGTTGCCAATAATACCTCTTATTGATGGTAGCTTAGGTGAAAGTAAAGATGAAAATAGAGGTCAACTAAATTTTACTTTTGGGTTGAAATTTAAATTAGGCGGAGAAATTCAAACTGAAGGTGCAAAGACTGTATTAGAATATAATTTAGATCTACTTAACCCCGACAGCCAAAGACATCAAGAAGAACTAGCTATTGATTCTAAAAAAGTAAACTGTGCTAGAAGAACTATACAAATAGCTGTACTATATTTTTTCGTTTTTGCAGGAAATAACCCAAATGACCCTAATTTCAGTATTAATTCCGATCTTGACTATGACGTAATAAATAAGTTTGAAGAAAATATTTTGCCTATTTTAAATGATTCAAATGAAGAGGCAAAATGTAATTTATTTAAAAGAATAATTAAAGGGATTAACCAGTATAAAGCAGAGGGAAAAATAGCCACGCTAAAACAATTAATAAAAACTCAAATCAAAACATCTCAACTTTGGAGTTCTAGAACATATCCAATTCAGATTAAAGTCAAGAAGGGAATATTAGAAACAGATGTCAATACAATAGATGAGCGTAGTACCTTTTTTTGTAGTGATATAAGAGATACAAAGAAAAAAGCTTTAAAATATATTTCTGTTGATGATGCAACTATTGATACTAATTCAATTTGCTATTTTTCTGGAGATATTAAAATTAACGAAATTGGTTATTTCGATACCAATGATAACCAATCATTTTCAATGTCACACTATACAAGTGGCATTTCAGTATTGCCTATAGTCGTATATCCACAAAACAGTCGATGTGAAAATATTTTAGATCGAGGTTTCCGCAATAGAAAAGTTGTTTTGTTTGCCTATCAAAAGGAAAGAGTCGCAAAAAATATTTTCTGTGATTCTCATTCCAATAGAGCTTTTATTTATCGTTTTACTTTCTCCTTAATAACTCATATTGTCCTCAAAATTGTACTCGATACAGCTAAAGAAAAACTAAAACAAAAATTATTTGTACCTATACTAAGGCTTCATTTGGGCGAAAAAGACAATCCTTTAGAAGAAGAAGTGTTTATGCGTTCTAGCTTTGCTAGTTTATCTCATTTAATTAATATAAATCATCGCTCGACTACACAAGGATTTTCAGTTAATTCAATTAACACATATAAAGTAAAAAATGGGCTTTCATCTCTTTATAATGCTCTTCCCAAGAACTTTGTGTTAAATAATCAAACCACTAATCCAAAAATAAACAAATTAGCTATAGTTGTAGTTTCTAGTAGGGAGTGTGATCGCAGTTGGCAAGGAAAATATAAAATATCTAATCTGACGGGAGAAATAATTAAAATTAACCGTAAAACAGATAACTCTGTACAGATTTATACTAGCAAGACTATCTCAAATTATTATGATAGTAGGCAAATTTTTCAAGATCCCGATATTCTTGTTCAAGAGGTGGATCGACTCTATGAAGAAGGATACAAACACATACTGTATATAGCCAAATCTCCCTATTCTCAAACTTTAAATCTAATCGAAGACGACAATTTATATTTCATGTCTTCTCCAGTAATTCGCAATCTTAAAGGAAATAAAGAGGATTTGAAAATATATCCCGTTTTCTTTGATAAATACTTTGTAGTCTGTTTGCAAAATATTAGACGTAAATCTTTGTATATTCAGGATGCAGAAGAATTAACCAATATTGCAGAAGATCCAAGTAGAAAAGTAGCCGTATTTTTTAACTTGTTTAATGGTATTCAAGTTGGAAAGCAAGAAGATCGCTACTACAACGGGGTAATCTCCTATTCCACTCTTTTAAATGTATACGACCGAAATATAGTTGATACTGGCGAAATTTATGCAGATTTAATCAATAATGACCAAGAGCGAGGTTTAAAAACAGAAATTCTTCAATTGTTAACTTTATTCCATTTTTCTCGTTACGAAGCGGATATTGGAGGTATTCAACTAAAGCTAGACCCTTATCAAAATATAATTGGCGACCAATCGGTTGGTGCATTGTCGATATTTCCTCATATGCAACCAAAGGTTCAGTTTAATCTTCTAGCATTTTTAAATGAAGTTAATGATGCCTTAAATGCCAAGATCGAGCAGAGCTAGTCACAAGAAAAATAATTGTAAACATCAAGGCGCAAGATAATAAATTGGCATGGATAGCTCTAAATTGGGTCAGGAGTTAGGTCGTCTGTTTGAAGTTGGATTTAACATCGGAATGCTCTCTTATATCAGACAGAAAGAGCTTAAATGTAATTATGGCAATATCTACGAACAAGATTTGGCGCAGGTAAACTTTCCCAAAATTATCCGAAGATTGATCGATGATTTGGGGGTAATTAGTTATCAGCATCGCGAGACAGTTAAACAATGGGCAACATTTTTTTTACAGAAAAGTTTTCTTGCGGGATTAAATTTCTTAGATGAATATTTTTCGGCTATAGGTTGGAATAGCACTCGTAAACTCAAGCGCATAGAAATAGTCTACTTCCAAAGTTATTTTGCTGATGATAATACCCTTGGCACTTATGTTAAAGGGGAAAGAAAAGTCTATCAAGATTGGCTATCTCAATTTAAAAACCAGGGAGTAGATCTTAGTAATGTAGATATTAATAAATATACGCAAAAAGGAGAATTTCTCAAAGCAGATAGTCTAATTTACTTTCGTTATAGAGATAAAGTAAGAATATTAGCAATAGATTATTCAATCTTTACTATTCGCTCGATAAGAGATCTAAAAGATTTGAATAATATTGAAGTATTGCGTCAACTATTACTTAGTAACATTAGTTATCTCAAGTCAAAAAGCGTTTTTGCTAACTTGGGAATCGACTGCAAAGGCGATAAATGCGATCGCCAAAGTCTTCCCTTTGTCTTTTCAGAAAGTCTGTCTCAATACTACAAAGCCTTTGCTCGAAAAGATAAAGAAACCATCAAAATGATTCAAGCAGGAAGTTATGCTTATAGCTTCTGGAATTGGCTGCTATCCCAACAGCAAATCTCAGCCGAAGATGAGGTTACTTTCAATATTATCGGCTACAGCGATCGCGATTCAGCCTCACTTTGTCTTCGGCAAAACCAAATCGAACTTTTAGAGACTTGCTATCATATCTACCGCCAACAATCCCCTGAGTCGGAAATTAGTTCGGTTCGCGAACGAGTTTTGAAAATTATCAGACGCAAAGCTAAGAAGAGTTTTGCTGGTGGAGAAAGGTTTATCGACAATCTTTTGAAAATATCTGGCAATGGAATACATTTAATCTCTCATCAAGAAACGTTCGCTGATTTCAACAGCTATTTGGATACCATTTCTCCAGATGTAGCCAAGCAGTTAGGTGTAAAACCTGATGCAAATCTACAGCAAACTCACGCACAATTAATCCAACAGGTATTATCGCCGACAAATAATAGCCTATATGCCTTTTTCACAGGTAATCCTGGGATTGGTAAAACTACCGCTATTACTAACTTTCTCAAACAAGAAAAGATATTAGAAGAGGGGTTTCTGTTTATTTACGTTAGCCCTCGCACTCAAGTAAATCTGGATATTCTAGAAAAGTTTACCGACTCAGAATCCAAGTGTCTTTGTAACGATCGCTTAATCGCCATCAACACCAACTCTGCATTAATTGGTAAGAACGAAGGTAAAGCTACAGTTCAATATTACTCCAATCACTTAGAGGGTCGCTTCACCCTACAAACAGTAGATTTTATTCCTCAAGATAAGTCTATTAAGTCTGCTGCTGGTAATTCTCAACAGGTCGGTTCAGCAAGGTCGGGGAACCCGACCGCTGCCCGACCTCAAAGTGTAGTCAGAAAAACAGCAACCCGTCTACAAGATGGTGGCAGTAGTAAAAAAGGCGTACTTTATAGTATGTCTGAAGCAATTTATAGCTTACTCAATGACGGACATAATAATATCGTTGCCACAGTAGCACTTCAATCATTAAAAAAACTATCTGGGGGACAAGACACCTTAAATCACTTTCAACGCATTTTTCGGGATGTCTATAACGAAACTGAAGCCAAGGCAAGTGAAACTAAACTACAGCAGCTATCTCAACGGATTAAGCATATTTTTATCGCTATTGACGAAATCACGGGCGATCGTAGTGGAGTAGACTTTTTACTAGGGGTTAGCGAACGATTAAAACTATATGGATTAACCAATCGAAATTATTTTAATACCAAAATTATTGTGGCAGATGCTTCGATTATTGATACAGACGTTATTAAGCAGCACTTATCAAATACTACTGCCGAACCTAACAAAATATTTTTCAGAAAAGCTCCCAAATTAAATGCCTGTCTAACAACTGAAACATTCACATTCAATGCTGCCCCTGCCATAGCTATCAATACAAACTCCTATCCCGCCAAAAAACTGCATATTACCTACAAAACCTTAATTCAATCTCTTAAATTTCAAGAACGGAATAAGAAACTTTACAGTACAAAAAAATACGACTTAGAAAAACGCACGCAAATAGAAATAATTAAGGATATAGAAAGAATACAAGAAGATTCACCTGAAGAACAAATCATTGTTTATATCCAAGATAAAACTCGTTTAAGCGATTTGATTAATACTCTTCAAATTAATAAACGGCGATTTGAATCCTATCAAGAATATTTAGAAATACACTCAGATTCAGATCAAAAAGAAGTACAAAAATATAAAGATAAAGATTCAATTAAAATCATCTTTATGACGGCTTCAGCCAGTCGAGGCTTATCTTTTCCTCGTGTTAAACATATCCTTGTAGATTTTCCTCGTTTCGAGATTGAAGCCAATTTAATGGAAGTAATTCAAGTAATTTATCGCGGGAGAGGAAACCCTCAAATAGATGCAGAAGATAAACAGTTGATTTTCTATCTTACCGAACAAGCTGTTTACTATGTTGAAGATGGAGATGGAGATGACCGTAAATATTCACTACAAGAAAGCAAACTCAATATACTCAATTTTCTAATCATTCTTCACGTCTCAATCAGAACGAGAATATATGGTTACGGGAATATTGCTAACGAAAAATACATGATGATTCCTGTAGGTGGAAAGTCAGTTTTTACCGCAGGTGAGTCTCTTAGTAATAAAATAGAAAAACTAATTAGAAGCCTCAAAAAAGAATATCGCAAACGCAACCACGATTTACGAATTCAAAAAGCTGTTAAACAATTAGAAGAGTTGATGAAGACAGCAGATATTACTATTCACGATCTGGCAAAAAAAACAACAGATAAAAAATTATCCTATCTAAAATTGTTAGATGATATTCGCCAAGCCTTTATTAATTTAATTGATGGTAGTTTGTATACACTACTTGACTTTCCAGCAATTCAAACAGGCTATGTATCGGGTAGTTTGCTAATAGTATCCCTAGCTAATAAAAAAGTAGATGAAATCTATCGGCTAAAAATAGATGACAAAACTATAAATTTGGCAGAAATATTATCTGAGTTACAACAAGATATAAGCCTATCAGAAAATATTCAGGTGTTAATTGGGGATGCTTTACAGTTGATAGAAGAGTTGGAAAAGCAAAAATATCGCAATCAAAGATTAGAACAAGAAAATAAGTATCTCGACCGTTACTATGCCGTTCCACTATTTGTGTTTTTGGTCAACGAGACTTTTTCAACTTACTTTAGAAATAAAGAAATTGAACCCGAAGATCAAAGATTTCGCGATCTTTTAGAAGTTTATGTAAGTTCTGTATTTCCTATCGGTCAAGTTATACCCATTGGTTACAGATACGAAAAAATTCCTTTCTTAATCTTTCGTAGCTATAGTCTCAAAGAAATGAGAGAAAGGCAATTTAGCGATAAATATCTGATGAACTCCAAAGAACTTAATATACTAAATTTAATTTTGGCTCAGTCCGATCTTAACTAAGATATTTCTCTATGCAGACATAGCAGGCAACATCAAAATCCATTCAATCCAACCTCGTACCGTACTTGCTCGTCTGTTTCGAGTGGTATCCGAACCAACAGCGATTCTTTCACTTCCTTTGCCCATAATAGATACAATCTCCTCTTTGGAAAGAGATTCTGCTTTCTCCAGCCATGCAGTTAAAGAGTCATTAAATATGCGGTGTTGTAAAATGCACTTTAGAAGTTCGATATTTCGCTTCTGGGGATGTTGAGACATAATATCAAATCCCTGTTGGCTGAGAGAGTAGGTTACTTCTTGTCTTGTCCTTTGCTCCCGCGTTACCAAGCCTAAATAAATTGCTGCTGTAACGTAGTAGTGAGTCTGTCTTTCGTCAAAAGCGTATATCAGCGTAATTTCATCTTTACTTAGAAACTCATTAGCGTTGTATAACCGACCCAATAAATCGATAATTCTGGGGAAGCTATCTGCTTGAGGAAAAGGAATATCTTGGCGGTCGGGAACGATCTTAGTTTCAGCTAGGATGCTTCTAATATCGGATATTTCGATATCGCTTCTACTAATGCAGTATCTATGTTCTGAAACAAACTCTAACGAATTATACAAATTCTCTTCGACAAAGCGGAAGCGATAAAACGTAAATATGTCGTTAGATATTGTCAGGAATATAGGAACAACCTCTTTTTCTATCTTAAAATTCCACAGTCGGTATGGATAATAAAGCTGTCGAATAATAAAGTCGCTGACTGTCTCAGATTTAGCTTCGACGATTGCGAACTGATTTTCACCTTCAAATCCCCCATCAATTTCGCATTGGGAATTAGTTACTTTAATATCTTGAAACAACCCCGTTTTCAAATTTCGGATTTTATAGTCAAATGTCCCTGTGGACATTCTGCCCAAAACTGTAAAGTTGGTAGTTTCACCAAGCAGGTCATCAATCATGCCTGAGAGGAAAGCACAAATAATAGCTGAAGATTCAGAGTAAATATTGCTAGGTTCAAGAGTCTCGATGTTGGCTGGAAGCTCTCGATAAGCAACCTCTACCGTAGATTTCTGGGGAAGCTGAAAATAACTTTTAAAACTCCCAATAATGTAATTCCCTCGCGAGGTAGGCTGAATCGTTAAGTTGTTATCTTTAAATATTTGGGGCAGTTGGACGGCATGGTCAAACTTAGTCATCAAGCGAGCTTCGCGCTGCTGATTGATTCTCGTAGAAGAAATCTGGAAAAAGCCATCTTGGGCAATGCGAGCGAGAATTTGTTCCTCCTCAAAAATAATCTCCCAGGCTTTATCATTCTTTGACTTGCTTGCGGTCATATCTGTTATGGATTAACAGTTCGTTGATTCTGCCCCGCTTTGATGCCACCGCGTTAATGGCTCTAGAAGCTTTAACCTCTACAATCTCATACTTAGGGTCAGAATAAAGTTCTTTGATAAAAGTAGCAGAGGAATTGCTTACTAGTACCTGACAACCACGCTCGGTTAACTTGTCACAGACTTCTTTCAGTCTAATCTGCTCTTCTTCTCCAAACCCATTAACACTATAACCAGTAAAAGATGAAGTGTCAGAAATAGGATGATAGGGGGGGTCAAAGTAAATAAAAGCTCCTTTTCTCGCAGTAGCTACTGCCTTGGCAAAATCGCCTTCGATGATTTTGACATCTCTTCGATTGAGATAGGCACTGACCGACCTAATGACCGCAGGGTCGGCAATTACAGGGTTAGAGTAGTTGCCATAAGGCACGTTGAATTGACCACTACTGTTGACGCGAAATAAACCATTAAAACAAGTCTTGTTGAGATAAATGATTCTGGCAGCCCGCTCTACAGGACTTTTATCCTTAAAATCGTTTTTGCGATCTTGTTCTCGCAACCAATAATAATGCTCTTTAGAGTTTTTCTTCTGATGTTGTTGACACAATTCTAGTAACTCTTCAGGATTGTCTTTGATTACGCGATAACAGTTGATAAGCTCTCCATTGGTATCGTTAATAATGCTTTTTTTGGGCTGTAGGGAGAACAATACCGCCCCTGCACCTACAAAGGGTTCGTAATATTGAGTGAACTTGTGAGGGACATACTCTTGAATGGCAGGTAAAAGCTGCCGTTTCCCACCAGCCCATTTGAGAAATGGTTGCGCGAGAACATTGTGCTTGTATGCTTTTTTCCTATTGGTTTGAGGCAGTTTGGCAGCAGTATTATCAGGCATTGTTGTTTGAGTGGTGTCCACTAATTAAAGGTATCATCTCTGAAGATAAGCACAAGGTATAATGTCTTAATCTACTAGGACAATCGTACCAAAGTTTTGATTTTTTAAACAACTATGAACGCTGCTGCTCAAAACTTAATTTTTTGGGGGATGAAAAAGCTAGGCAAAGCAGTAGCGGAAGTGACTTTAGAGGATTGTAATTCTGAGATTTTGATTCCATTAGCATTTTTAGATTCAATTGCTGCTGCCGAACTTATAATTCGCGGACGCATACTAGAAGTGGAAGCAGAAACGGAAATGGAAGACTTGCGGGCAATCGAACTGATACACGGCTATTCATCCCAAATTGCTTTTCCTCGTCTTCCAGAGGTACTGAGAAAATCAACAGGCTATATTATTAAAAATCTCGATATCTACCGCCAAACAGCCCACTTAAGGACACGGTTGTTTGCAGAGGAAGTAAGCTCCCAGGAGTTAGTTGAATTTACCCTTCGCTTTGCTTTTGAGGCAATCGAACCAATGATGATTGAATTCTGGGAGCAGATTATTATTAAGCGACAATTACCTGAGTATGATTTCGAGATAGATCAGCATATTGAAACCTATTTGATTCGCTATCAAATTAACGTTTCAGACCACGATTCTATCAGCCTCCAATAAATTGTCTATCTCTAATTTAATAAACTCTAATCCCTGCTTCTCGATTTGGGTCAGTGTGGGGACGAATGTTTAAATCGGCAAAAACATTACCACTGCTTTCTTCTCTCCGCTCGACCTCTATCATACTGCTACCTCCTATTCTTCGGGATTTGAAGACTTGGCTTCAATCTCTGCTGCTGCTTCATTTAATTCCTGCTGTAACTGCTCTACCGTTGGTAAACTTTCCTGTAACTGTTCTGGAAGCTGTTCGATGCTGTGAGTAGAAACTCCTATTGGGGTATTAATACCGCGCAGAGAGTATTCAACAATAGTATTTTCCTTTGATTTACAAAGCACCAGACCAATTGTCGGCTGGTCATCGGGATGTCTCAACAAGTCATCCACTGCATTAACGTAAAAGTTAATCTGTCCCGAATAGGCGGGTTCAAACTTCCCCATCTTCAGGTCAATAACTACAAAACACCTGAGTTTGAGATGGTAGAAAAGCAGGTCAATTCTAAATTCTTGGTCGGCTACTTCCAAAGCATATTGACTGCCGACAAAGGAGAACCCAACCCCCAACTCTAAAAGAAAATCTCGCATATGGGCAATCAAGGCGCGTTCTAAATCTCTTTCTTGTGCATCTTTTCCCAAACTTAAGAAATCAAAGTTGTACGGAGACTTGAGGATTTGTTGTGCTAACTCTGACTGGGGTTGAGGTAAAGCTTGGTCAAAGTTGGTAATTGCCTTGCCCTGTCGCTGATATAGTTTAGTTTCAATCTGATGTTCCAGAACTGCCCGACTCCAGCCATTTTCAATGGTTTGCTGGATGTACCAGAGACGCTCGGCTTCGTCTTTTACCTTGTCAATGAGAATACAATTATGAAACCAAGGAATTAGTCCAGCAAGCTGCTGGACAATTTGCTCGTCGGGGTAAGTATCAGCAAATGCTCGCATATATAGAAGGTTAGTGCGAGAAAACCCCTTTATATCTGGAAATTCAGCTTTCAGGTCTTTTGCCAGCCTACTAATAACTTTTGCTCCCCATCCCTCTTGTTGCTGGCGTTCGAGAATCTCCTTGCCAATCTGCCAATAGAGCAGCACTAACTCTTTATTGACAGCTAAAGCTGCCCGAACCTGAGCGGTACGGATGCGTTCTTTAAGGGAACGCAGGAAGTTGTCGTAATTATCGGGAACTGGTTTATTGCTCACGTACTGATAAGCCCTTGGTTGCTGGTAAAATCATAGCTTTGAACGTCTTATTTTAATTGTCCATCAATCTGCTGCACAGACGATTAATCAGGCTTTAGCTGCTTTTCCCATTGAGGTTGTACCTTTCGACCGAGAGCAGGGGTTAATCGCAGGATGTCTCTATCCTGCCTGTAAGTCTCTAGGTTTATCTTTGGGCGATAAGCCTACGGCATGGCTTCCGCTACGCGCTTGTTTGGCTTTAGCTAAGAGTAAAAGTCTACCCGTGCTAACGGCTGATAAGGCTTGGTTGGAGCTTGAGATTGATGTTTCTGTGAACAGTATTCGTTAGTAGAGGAAAACGCCAAACCAGCTACTAGATGACATTAACGTCGTAGAGAGAAAACTTACTGTCCGCCGTCAAAATTGGCAGTTTTTTAACTTGACTTTGAGCAATTAATAAACGATTGACACATTCTAAAGTTCTAATGAAACTTATGCTGAGTATCATTTGACTCACGCAACTGCTGGCGAATTTTCATAATCATCTCTCCCAAGCGATTATCACCCATTCCTTCCTTATTGCGCCCCCAAAATAAATCTCTAGCAGAATAATGAATTAGTTCTTCTGACCCAGTAGCAAGTAATTGCAATCTTAGTCGCTTGTTCTGCTCAAACTTAGCGCAAATAGCTCTCCTCATTACTTCTTCCTTAACGTGATGCCAGTCTGGACGTGGCACTAAAGAGCGGTTCTGCCCAGTTTTTCGGGCTTTTAAGGGGGAGGATGATCTACGTATCTGCTCGAATGTCTCTGTCCCAGAAAACTTGTGAGCTTGGTAGTAGTGTTCGACGCTAGACCATCGCCAACCGTCAAGAGTAAATGTACCCTTAGAAAAGTTAGATAGCCAAGAATACTCAGGACACTTTGAGTAAAACCAAATTGCCATTATCCATGTTCCGCACTTAAGGTATTTCAGTTCTTTTTGATTACCATTTTTGCTAACGTTTTACTCTAAAGCTACTCCAATATCGGTTTGTCGAGGGCAGCAGCTAGGTATTTCAATTCGCTAGACTGAGCATAACACTCTTTGAAGCAAAAGGTATCTGTATCCATGTCAACAACTCTAGAATACGGAACTGACACATTTTACACGGTTATTGAAGATGCTAAGACAAACGAAGAGGTTTTAGAACTTCTCGAACGTCAAGCAGGAATATCTGCGCGTAGGGAACTTCAACTTTATCGAGAGGGGAGCGAACTATCTTTTTATCTTCGATTCTGCATCGAAGCCATCGAAGAGATAATTAACTATTTGTGTGGAAGTAACCACCATATCGCTCCTGAGTCGGGTCAGTATGGGAAATATGGAATCCAACACCCAAGCAAGGCTTCTATCAAAGAAACTGTCGAGTTTTTAATCGATAACGTCTGGGAAAGATACGGACATCACTTCTCAGAACAAGATTATTCGGAAACTATTCAAATATGCGATCGCCTTGGTGGAGTTGACGATTTGCTGAGGGCAGTTTGGGAAGCCTTTAAACGTAACAATCCTAGCAACTTAATTCTAAGCCACATAATCGCTCAAATCGAATGTGATGATGTTAAAGAGGAGGTAGCTACGCTGCTTATTGAGCAGCTAGAATCCAAGCTAGAAAATGCCCAAGATTCCTCCATTCGGGACTTAGAAGAAGCACATCGTCTATTAGATTCTCTACAAAATCAAGCTCGCAAGTAAAACATTTTTACTCCTCTATCAGATTTTTTATTTGCTTTAACAAAGCTTCAATTTTCTTTCGATTCTTTTGATTTGACCAGATTTTCTTACTTCTGGAAAATTTTTGATAGGATTGCCGTAAATCTCTAATCAATTCATCTGTAGATAAATTCGAGTAATCAGTAGAGCTATTATTTTTAAATTGAGAAATTTTTAATTTTATATCGTTGAGGGATAAATTATCAGTTATCGCTTCATCGAGTAGCTTGTCTCTAAATTCCGAATCTTTAATTCGTCCTATGGTAATTCCTTTGGTGTACTCGATTTTTCCCTGTCTAATAGCTGACAAAATTGATTCGGGTAAGTTAAGTAGTCTTAACCGATTAATGACAAAAGACTCCCACTTAAGCTTTCCCAAGCTTTTAAAGGTATTTTCGACTAATTTTACATCGGAGATGATAACGTTATCATCTCCTTTGTTCATCTTGTAAAGTAGAGAAATAATATCATCTCTTTCTCGCTTTAATTTTAATTGCAGAAGCTCTAAAATCCCTTCCGTTTCTTCTACTGGGTTCAGGTCTTCTCTTTGAAGATTTTCAACTATAGCCAAAGTTTTAGCTTCAGAATCTGAAACATTTAAAATCTTAACTGGCAGTCGAGTCAAGCCAACTATTTTCGAGGCTTTTAACCTTCTCTCTCCAGCAATTAATTCTTTGTGGGGTGTAATTAATAAAGGTTCTAATACTCCATGCTGCTCGATGGATTCTGCTAATTGCTCTAACTTTTCTGGATCGAAGTATTGCCTGACTTGTGATTTGGGTAAGACGATTTCATCTATAGCGATTAATAACTCATTATCACTATCTGGTTCTGAATCTAAAAAATCTTTAAATTGAGGACGTTGTTTAGGCATGGATCGATAAAGCTTCTTCAAATAAGGAACTATAAAAATTGGCAACTTCTTTAGCTTTCGTTCCCTGTATGGTAAATGCGGTCGAACGACTAGCAGGAGCGTCCTGAATCAATTGTCGTTGGTAAATAACTGTATTGGCAAGAGTAATGTGAGGATGTTGTTGTAAATATTCTTGAGCTTCAATTAGAGCGCGCGTTCCCTTAGTAGCTCTGCTAATAAATGCTAACCCTTTTGGTGTACCATCTTTTCTAATTTTTTGGGCATGTTTGATATGACGAAATGTTTTATTGGCACTATCAACATCCAACACTCCAGGCTGTACTGGTACTAGAACCAGATCGGAACAATATATAGCAGCTTTGGTAACTTCTCCCAAACTACCAGGACAATCAATTATCAAGTATTGATAATTATCTGCTTGTTCTTGAGCTAATTCAAACAGCTCTTCTGGATCTCGCTCTATTTGGCTATTGTAATTTCCACCTTGTATCCAACGGGTACTGCTCTCTTGCGAATCCGCATCGATGAGTAAAGTGTCTCCTTTTTGACTACACCAATGAAGGAGATGTACCGCACAAGAGGATTTTCCCGTGCCGCCTTTTTGATTGGCTACAGCAATAACTAAACCCATATCTTAGCGTTTTTTAACTGCGCTCATATATTAACGTACTTATCAATCAAATATGACTGAAAATACTGAGAAAAAATAACTTTAATCTAAACGTAAATAAATATTTGTTCTCAACTTCACATATTAAACAGATTTCTTGATGCCATCTTTACCTAATCGAGCAAAAGGTCAAATAAATTAGTTGATATCAGTTAAGTAATTCAACTAGTAATATAAAGTTATTTTTATTAATCAAGAAATTAAGATGTACTTACAGCCTCAAACCGACAATAAAAAAGCTAAATTAAATTCATTAGAAATCTGGTGGGCAAATCTTCTACCGCCCCAGATAAAAGCAATAATGCCCCATTGGTCGATTTCTGGTGGGATCGTGACGCTGATGGCTGTAAAGTGCGGCAGTCAAATGTTAATAAACATGGTGTCCCTGTTCTGGGCATCGATGGCATTTACCTTGGTATTTCGCGCCCTCAAACCTTATCTCGGCAAACATAAATGGGTAATAGCTGCTTATCATGCCCTGCTATTTGCTTTTGTTACCAAGCCAGTATTCGCTCAGGCTGCGGATGCAGGAGCTGTTTGTACTAATACTGGGCTGTTTAGCCAAGTAACCAATTTTATCAACACAGTGTTTGCTAACATCACCTTTGGTGGTGTAGCGGCAGGTTCTTTGAGCGCGTTAATTTGTCAGGTAGTCGGACTC
>JAAUYH010081487.1_pt1 | contig 22435 bp, 20 predicted proteins | sample 7278061 | NCBI WGS metagenome assembly JAAUYH01 (sample SAMN14350203, study PRJNA611818) | marine sediment metagenome | isolation source: surface marine sediment (0.6m) | place: French Polynesia: Moorea | collected 2018-08 | reverse complement strand
TTGAGAAAATTTAGGAGCAAAAATTAAATTTAGTAATGCGCAACTCATTACTCCTTACTTATTACTCATTACTTATCCTCACAGACTACTTTTTCAGCAAACCCTAAGTAGAGACCAAGAAAAATTTCTTGGTGAAGAGTGCGGATTCTTGGAAGATGCGGATGTTCAAGCTTGTTCCAACCTACTCAACCGTGGACTTAAAATTTTGGGAATTAGTCTATCTCAACTACGGCAAGTCCTGCCGAAAGTTACGCCAGTCCTGCGGACGGGTTTCCCTCCGCAGTGACCGTGGCTATTTATTAGCTCTCTGGTGATGTTTATAGGTAGTGCTATACCCGTTTAGCCTGGTAGGACCAACTGTATGTTCAGGGGTAGAAGTTTTTTTGCTAATTGGTTTTTTAGCGACAGAAGCCTCTGTACAAAGCGCATAAAGGTTAGTTTAGAATGCGAATTATTTATTTTATAAGTACAAACACTTAAAAAATAAACATGTTTTGATAAAGTTCAGTAATCTTGCCGAAGCAAAAAGATCAATTTCAGTAGAGAATAATTTCAAAATCACTTATCGGAAGTGATATTAACCATTAGAAAAATTGTTTCTCTTGCTCATCTTCTTAAAATCAGTCGTTTTGGCTGATTTTTTTTTGAGCAAGTTTAATTAAATTTCAAGTAAAGATTTGGTTTTTTCTGTAGTCTTGTTGTCTTCTTGAAGTTGCTGAATAATGTCGATTATTTCTCTCTCAAAAGTTACTTGAGCGCGATTTGTTTTACCGCCAAAATAGAAACTACCTTCATGTTCTAATCCCCATATTTGGGAGTAAGAAGCATAACTCATAACTACACCAATCATCAATAAGCCGAAACCTGTATAAACTAAAGGAACTCCAGGATCTGCTTTAATTTGTAAACCAGTACTACCAATTAAGTCAATTAATTTGAGAGTAACGCCATTAACTTCTACTCCTTGTCCTACCCTCACAGCACTAACTAATTCTCCTTGAGTATTATAGATTAAAATCGTTCCTTGTAAATCTTTGGTAATAAGAGAAACTCCTTCGCTCATATCGGGTTTAGTTGGTACCCAAGTTCCCCAAATTCTGCCACTACCAGGAACATTTAACTGAGCCATAGGTAATTGAAAGATAGGACTATTATTTAATCTAACTCGAACTGCTGCTATATCCCAGTTTGTTTGATATAGAGTAACGCCATCATAACGAAGAGGTTCATTAACGTATATAGTCTTGCGTTTTAATTCTTGTCCTTGTCGATCGACTACAGAAAGATCGGAATAAAATTGGTCGATATTACCATCATTAGTATATTCAATCCAGAAACGATTAACTTTTACCGCCCAATCTTTGGGTATGTGGGAATTAGCCAAAGGCCCTGCTTCTAAAATATTCTTAATCTGGAAAGTCTCACCACTAGGAACCATTTCTTGAGCAAAAAAACCAGTAAATATTCCCCAAATTCCTCCTGCTAAAACCAGTAACATAGCAGCATGAACGATAATAGGACCAATGCGCCCAATGATTCCTTTACGACTATAGAGAGCATTATCTTGCTGAAAAACTTTATAGCCACGTTTTTCCAGAAGAGGAATTAGAGTATTAACTGAACCAGTATCTAATTCGGTACTTAGAGCCAGTTTAGTAAATTGACGAGGTTTTTGATAATATTTCCAGTTGCGGGCAGCTTTTAGGGCTGGTAATTGGCGAGTAAAAGTACAAGCTGTCAGACTGCTACCAAATAAAACTAACAGAGATAAATACCACCAAGTACTGTAGACATGATTTAAACCCCAATTAAGTATAATTTGCCAAGTCAGAAAACCGAACAATGCTGGCTCTTGGGGATAATTTTGCTGATAAAAAGTTAGGGATTCACCTTGTTCGATAACAGTACCAGCAATACTAAACAAGGCAATAACCAACAATAAAATAATTGCCAATTTCAAATTAGCAACTATCCCAACAAAACGACGAAAAATACTCATATTTTAAAGATTAATAGCAGGAATACGGAACAATAAAGACAAAATACCAAAAATTAGTAAAAAAGAGCCACTAATCGGATTAATCCAACTAGACCAACGGCGCAATTCTAAAAGTTTTTTTAAGGTTGCAGTAAAAGTCCCTGCTAAAATTAGGGGCGCGACATATCCAGCAGCATAAGCAATCAATAAACCTGCACCTATCAATAAATCACCTGTTGTGGCTACCCAAGCTAGTAAAGTTGCTAATACTGGGGTACTGCAAGGTGAAGCTATTAGTCCAAAAGTTAAACCAAGTAAATATGACCTGATTGAGCGAGGTAAATCTTCTGTAATCCAATCGGTTGAACCAAGGGAAGGAAAACGTAGAGGCAATAATTCTAATAGGTTTAAGCCCATAATAATAGCAATTAAGCTGACAATAATGGGTAATCCTATGCCTATTTGTCCATATACTTTGCCAATAGAAGTGGCAATAATTCCTAATCCTGCCAGAGTGGTAGCTAAACCCAGGGCAAACCAAGTAGATTGGAGAGTGGCTTGTAGTCTGCCTTGAGATTCATAACCACCAATATAACCAATAGTTATAGGTAGCATTGACAGCATACAAGGAGTAAGGCTGGTCAATAATCCTGCTAAAAAAATAACGCCAATACTAACTACACCGAGATGATTTAGTTGGTTGGAGACTAGGTGTTCGGCAAATTGTTCAATTTGGTAAAGTGTTGTTTGTAAAGATTCAAGCATAAAAGAAGATAAGCTAAACAGCTTATGATAATCAGATTCTAGCAAATATGATGTTACAAACTAAAAATATAGCAGTACGCTTTTAGGTTAGGACATTTAAATATCGATAGTGCTGAGAGCTTCTCTGCCATTGGCTTGAATACCATTGCCTAAGCTATTCCAGGTGTCATTATCAGACCAACTCTGAGCCATACGGTGAAATTCGAGGCTGTTACCTGGATTATCTACATCTAACTCTAATCGAGCCGAGACAATTTCAGCATTAGAGCCAATCTGTCCAGCTTGATTGCCGAAAATATCATCAAAACGAATTAATCCTTGTACTGCTCCACCGCGATCGCTAGCATCAACAATTTTTGAACAATTTAAAATATTACAGTTACGAACAATAGGAATTACCTATTATCTACTATCTATTCATTACCTATTAAACATTACCTATTACCTATTATCTATTACCCATTAATTCACTATTTTTTGGGTATTTCGGGTAAGTCGTGTAGTATCTTACCAAGGTAAACGACTACCATCCCAAGAGAAAAAGTTACCGCTATCTTCTATCTTTAAATCATCTATTACTGCTAACAATTGATTAACTGTTTTTTCTACTGAAAATAATTTTTTTGGAGGGACATTTTTTTGGAAAGGTTGAGAAAGATTAGTATCAGTTGTGCCTGGATGTAGAGTTACCACGATCGTTTTCGGGCATCTCCTACTATATTCGATCGCGGTTGTCCGCATAAACATATTCAAGGCAGCTTTGGAAGCACGATAACCGTACCATCCTCCTAAACGATTATCGCCAATACTACCAATTTTTGCAGAAATACTGGCAAAAATACTAGGGTCTTGATGGCGAAATAAAGGCATTAAATGTTTAGCTAGCAGTACTCCACCGATACTATTAACCTGAAAATAACGGATTAACCGATCTGGTTCGATTTGCCTGAGACTTTTTTCTGGCTGTAACTCTCCTTCATGGAGAATACCTACACAGTTGATCACAAAATGAAGTTGTTTTACTTCTGTACTAATTTTGTTAACGCTCTCAGCAATTTGTGATTCTTCCGTAATATCTACAGCAAAACACTGTAATCTTTCAGAATGTTGGTGAGCCAGAGTAAGCAACTCAGCAGCAGATTCTGGATGACGATAAGTAGCAAAAATTTTAGCCATAGCTTGATTTGCTAACAGTTGTTTAACAAAACCCAAACCAATACCTTGACTTGCACCTACTACTAAAGCATTAGCTCGATCGATTTTTGACAATACAGACATACTTAGAGAAAATTGTTTAGACCGATATCATCATTACATTTGTTTACAAATCTTGGCATTTAACCCAGCTATTACCGTAATCTGACAGATATTATCTTTCTTTATCCTTCCCATCTATAAAATACTGAAATTACATGACTGTTGCTCCTCATAAAAAAGCTAAAGCCCTTAAACCAAATAGCCGTCGTCCAGCCAAGGAATTGTGTAGCGAGTGTGGACTTTGCGATACTTACTACATTCACTACGTAAAAGAAGCTTGTGCTTTTCTTAATCAACAGATAGCAGAATTAGAACAACAAGCCCACGGACGCAGCCGTGACTTAAATAAAGAAGATGATTGGTATTTTGGTGTCCATCAAGACATGATGGCAGCGCAGAAAAAACAACCCATTGAAGGGGCGCAGTGGACAGGAATTGTGAGTACCATTGCTTGCGAAATGCTGAATCGGGGTTTAGTAGAAGGGGTAGTTTGTGTGCAGAATACCGAACAAGACCGCTTTCAACCCATGCCAGTAATTGCCAGAACTCCAGAGGAGGTATTAGCAGCCAAAGTTAATAAGCCTACTTTATCACCTAATTTATCAGTATTAGAAGAAATAGAGCGATCGCAAATGAAGCGATTACTCGTAATTGGTGTTGGTTGTCAAATTCAGGCACTAAGGGCAGTAGAAAAAGAATTAGGGCTAGAAAAACTTTACGTGTTAGGTACTCCTTGTGTTGATAATGTTACTCGTGCAGGACTACAAAAATTCCTCGAAACTACTAGTAAATCACCCGATACAGTAGTACATTACGAGTTTATGCAAGACTTTAGAGTCCATTTTAAACATGAAGATGGTTCGCTCGAAAAAGTACCTTTCTTTGGACTAAAAACTAATCAACTAAAAGATGTTTTTGCTCCTTCTTGTATGAGTTGCTTTGACTATGTTAACTCTCTAGCAGATTTGGTAGTAGGTTACATGGGCGCGCCTTTTGGTTGGCAGTGGATAGTAGTACGTAACCAAACAGGACAAGAAATGCTGGATTTAGTTCAAGATCAATTAAATACTCAGCCTGTTACGTCGGAAGGAAATAGAAAACAAGCTGTGCAAAATAGTATCCCTGCTTACGATCAAGGCGTTACTCTACCGATGTGGGCAGCAAAATTGATGGGAGTAGTAATCGAAAAAATTGGCCCTAAAGGTTTAGAATATGCTCGTTTCTCGATCGATTCTCACTTCACTAGGAATTATCTTTATCTCAAACGCAATCATCCCCAAAAATTAGACGATCATGTGCCAGAATATGCTCAAAAAATTGTCGAACAATATAAGTTACCTCAATAGCAAAATTAGTCATAATTCATCGGTCATAAGTTAAGCTTGCAAACAGGTTGTCAAAGTCTATCGGCAACCTTGATAATTCTCCCAAGTACGTTGTTCACCAACTTGATGAGGATTGTAAGCCACTAACTCTACTATGCCGTTTTCGTGGAAAATCCAGCCTTGTGCAGGAGGTTTACGGTTTGTGCTGGATTTTACTGTTACTATTTCCCGATTGGATTTAATTTCTTCTGCTGATACAGTTATAGGTGTAACTAATTCTACCTCGATCGCATTTTCTGCTAAAATATCTTTAGGATTTTGGGGTAAACCACCTTTACCAATATCAACAAACTCACTATCGGCAGTTTGGGTACAAACATTTTGAGCAATTAATTCAGCAGGATCTACAACTTCTTGAGTTAATTCTAATAAACCACTAACAGGATCGATCGTTGGTTGTTGAATATTTATCTCTCCTGGGAAACCATTGTCTGAACTAGCATTAATATCGTTCGTACGAGAATCGAGAGGTCTTTCTTCGATGCCAAAAAGTGCTTCTGCGATAATATCAATCTTGCCCCCATTTCCTTGAGCAGCATTAGCGATGATATCGTTATTTTGATTGGGAAAAGCAATTATAAATCTGGCATCAATATCAAGATTTCCACCCGTTGCATCTTTAAAAGCTTGTGCAGAAATTAAACTGTTATTTCGTAAAATAATATCTTCAGCAACTTTGAGGGTAATGTTACCATTATCACCAGCTTGAGTAGCAGCATTAATTCTAGCATCATTTTCTAAAGTGATATTCTTCGCTTCAATAGCTAAACTACCAGCTTCACCCGTTCCTGGGGTTCTTAATCCAAGACTTTGAAAGTTACTTGCACTAATAGTTGCACCATCGCGAATAATTAAATCTTGGGTAAAAACTTTTAGTTCACCACCATTACCATTTTCTTCTAACGCAACAGCAAATAAACCACTTCTGCCTAAACTATTACCACCACTTAATTCAATAGAATCCTTAGCATGAATGGTCAAATTACCTGCATTTCCTTGACCAAAAGTAGAAGCTGAAATTTGAGAACCTTCGGTGACAGTTAATCTTCTTGTTTCAATAGTGAGATTGCCACCTTTGCCTGTCGAATCTAACAAAACATCTACTTCTATACTGGCTTTTCCTAATACTTCTATGGAGTCAGTCGCATTAATAATAATATCTCCAGCATTGCCTGTGCTGTTAACGATATCTGATGAGATAAAAGCATTATTGTTGGCAATCAGGAAAACTAAAACTATTATTTTCAGCTATGGCTATTGTTCCTGTTTCTGTCAAACCGCCTAACTCAATTCTCCCTTCCGGGGCAAAAATAATTCCGCCATTTTCTACCCTGACATTTCCTCCAATTAAAGCAATTGTTTCACCTTGATTCACTGCTAAACCAACACCATTAGTATTAGATTGATTCAGAATATCTCCTGGATTATCCCTAAACCTCAAACCAATAGGAATATCTATAGTTAATAATGGTGGTGCATCAGGATTAGCTGCACTAAACTCAAAGCCATTATCAAACAAGACACTATCTGCGCTGGTGGCAAAAAATGAACCATTGACATCTAAAGAAGCATTTTCGCCAAACAGAATCCCGTTGGGATTAATTAAATATAGATTGGCATTACCTAAAACCCCTAACACTCCCTGAATATCAGAAATATTATTCCCTGTAACTCGACTGAAGATATTAGCAATACCATCAGGGTTATTAAAATAAGCTTCTTTTAATGCTTCTACATTGAATTCCTGAAAACTATGAAACAGATTGGCATCCCGAATCGCACCACCTTTGATAGTATCTCTATTATCATTACTTTCGACAACGGAACTTTCTGCACCCAAACTAGAGTCAGGAATTATTTGAGCGAGCGCTGTATTAGGTAATAAAGCAAATAAAACAGGAAAAGAAAATAAAGAAGTTATTTTGCTCACTAAACTTTGTATGTCAGTCATCAGAGCGATTCTAGCTTCTCTTTTTATCTCTTGCCAACTAAATACTATTTATTGACAACTCCTATAATTGTCCCAAGTACGTTGTTCACCAACTTGATGAGGATTGTAGGCTACTAACTCTACTATGCCATTTTCATGGAAAATCCAGCCCTGTGCAGGAGGCTTACGAGTTTTCTGCGGTTTTACTTCTGCTCTTTCTCTGTTTAATTTAATTTCTTGACCAGATACTATAATAGACTCAACTAGTTCTACCTCGATCGCATTTCCTGCCAGTCTATCTCCAGGATTTTGGGGTAAACCACCTTTACCAATATCTACAAACTCACTATCGTCAGTTTGGGTACAAACATTTTGAGCAATTAATTCAGCAGGATCTACGACTTCTTCCATTAATTCTAATAAACCACTAACAGGATCGACAATGGAAGTATTAATCTAAGTATCTCCCTGCTATCCTCGATAAGCTTGCTGCCAATCTCCGATAATTTGATACATTCCTCTCAAAGCAAGAGAATTAAAAATTAATTGTTGAGGCATATAATCACTCTTAGTGTTTGCTAGTTTTATTGTCTGTTGATACTTATGTTCAAAGGCTTTAGCTTGTAGAGGATAGCCAGCATTATAGAATATTTGTTTTGCTACTTCATAAGCTTCAGCAGCACGAACATAGTCTTTACCTAAAAAGAAGATATCTCCCATATATTTAGTTAGCAAAGCGCGATTAGCTCGATCGCTATCTTTTTGCCAGGGGATGCAGCTTTGAACCGTATTACAAAAGTTGATTGCTTCTGAGACAGTAATTGATTCTAGTTGCTGCTGTGCTTGACAAAAAGACTCTGCAACAGAATGACCAGCACACAAGCCTAAATGAAAATATAATAGCAACATAGATGCAGCTACATCTTTAAATTTAGTGAGAGGATAACGATTAATTAATACAGTTTTCGCACCTGTATAAATCAGACTTTGAGCAATACCTATTAACTTACTGCTAGCTAATCGACCAATTTTGAGATTAGCTAGAGTAAGAATAACTATATTTCCTTTCAACTCCAATTGACTCAAATCTAAATTAGAAAAAGTTGTCTCTTGAATAAAGAAATGAACAATTTTTGGCTGACGGTTAATATTCGCTAAAACATTGTCTTTAGTAACTTGATTACCCAATAAAGGTTGAGTATCATATAAATCCGCTATCATTACCGCTACACCTTCCAAAATAGATGGAGATTGAAGAGGAGAAAAGGAATTGATATGAATTTTCTGTTGCCAAATTGTTTCAGGATAAACAACAAATAGAGCTTCTTGAGTAGTAGATTGAAAAGAGTTAAAACTGGTTAATTGACTAACAGTAGACAAATAAGAAAGCGATTTTTGCTTGCTGAGAGGTTGAGTCCGCCAAAGCAAAGTAGTAAAAGGAAATGATGATAATCTCGTACAAGGAACAATAAGTATATGCCTAGCTTGAGCAATTTCTCGATCGAAAGAAGCCAGAAAAACCGACTCTAAAATTCGGCTAATTGTTTTAGTAGACTCTTTTTTTACTAATCGATTTAGCCAATCTTGGGTAGTTTCTAATAATGTCTGAAAGGAGAAAGGTCGCTCGTTTAACTCTTTCACTTGAGAATACTTAATTGTTCCTTCAGAGTTTACTGCCCAAGCAAGTAATTGGGTTTTAGTCAAAAGATAGCTAATTACCAGAGTATCTTGGGGTAAATAACTTGAGATCTGGTCAATTTCTAAAGTCTTAAGATTTTGCTGACATACTGCTGCTAAGGATTTTCTCAGGCTATAATTGTTAGCCATTTCAGCAAAGATAAAAGTCTTTGAGCAATTATTATCTTGTTGACTAGATATTTCCGCTAAATTGGCATAGATATCTTGCATAACTGAATCATAATTCAACAAAATTTGTTGAAAAAGTTGCCAGGGCAATAAATCTCTATCTTCTGTAAACACAGCTAAAATAGTTTCAGCTAAACGAGCTAGACTAATAGCTACTTCCTCATTTTTCTTCAGATCTTCCTGGGCAGCTAGGGCGAAAGTTAACGCCCAACCAACACCTTGAGCGATCGCGCCGTTTTCTCTAGAGGTAAGAGCTAATTGTGTTGCTCTATCTATAATTTTTTCATCTAAATCTTGATAATGAAGGCAAGACCAAAATTTGCCCATTTCTGCTGCCATAGCATTAAGGCGATCGCCTACTGCCTCAAAACAGGCGATCGCTTCTTCATAACCATAATTAGCTAAATTCCACTGTTCATCGATCGCATTGAGATAGGCTAAACGGAGAATAGTTATTCCTTCTCCTCGGGGAGCATCTGCAGCAGCAAAATATTGTCTTGCTTCTAAATAAAGTTGTTGGGCAGAAGTAGAATTTAAATTGGAGTAATCTCGAGTTCTCTCTAACAAAGATTCTCCTGATATATTAAGATGATAGCCAAAGACAACGGGCTTGCCAAAAGAAGCAGGGGACATCAATAAGTCTCCTTGACAAAGAAGATACCACGCTGTCTCTAGAAACTTGCCATGTTTCTTGTGGGCTTTCACTAAGTTATCGAGAATGTCCCATCCGTCTTGAGCTTTGCCCGTTAAAGCCAATAGTTCAGCTAGGACACTATAGAGGTTTTTAGCAATAGTGAATATGTCTAGACTTTGATAAGATTCGAGATTCTGAGTGAATTTTTGTTCAATTTCTGCCAGATAAATTTCTTTTTGAGCCTGCTCTCCCCATCTTCCTAAAATTGTCCGCCAAGTGGGTATAGCTTCAGCCACAAAATTAATGAAATCCCCCTCCAAGCAAAGAGAAGAGAGGGTAGTAGTCGCCACTTTTACTCTTTCATCTTCTTCTAGTACACTTGATGATTCTGAAGATGGGGAATGTTTTTTGGCAGCTTGAGATGCTTTCTCAGACTCAAGATGAGATTTTAGTTGATTAAATCTTTTTTTCCAAAGAGATTCTGTATAGTTCCCTTCGACTATAACTAGACAACCATCAGGTAAAATTTCTCGTGCTTGCAATTCAGCAAAATAAGCTGCTGCTGCAAAAATATATCTTTTTTCAGCACTGTTAGCCGAAATAAAAGCTTCTTCAAATAGAGATAAAGCATGCTTATACTCCCCCTGCAGTTGGTGTACAACTCCACGGGCAAATAAAGTAGATGTATTCCAGTGACTAAGTATAGATGCCTCTGCTTCCATTTGAGCCGTAGCTAAATTTCCTTGACCGAAATCAACTAACCAAACCCAATTCAAAGCAGCATCTACTTTCGAGACTCCCAGTTTAAACATTGCTTTACGCTAATCTAACAAATTTTAAGATCTAGTACAATCTACAAAAGAAATTTAATGAAATAATGAACTATCTGTTAATTTTATCGTCAAGATTTACATAGACTTAATAGTCGAGGAGATCATAAATTGGTGTTTAAAAAAGTTATTTCAGCTACATTATTCTTAAGTGCGGTTGTGCTTAATGCAAATTCGTTGTCTGCGCAAGAAAGCAACAGTGAAAATCCGACTCGATCGGATACAGTTTTTGTCTGTGCTACCCAAACACAGACACCAACATTATTAGCTTACACTCCAGGCGAAATTAATTTGACTTCTTTGATGAGTTGGCATTCGGAGTACTTACTGCCTAATCAATCAGGAGGGGAAATTTGTCAGCAAGTAGCAACAAAATTACAAAATCTTTGGCAACAGCAGCAGCCAATATTTTTTGTCACAGAACAAAAAGAAGACCGCAATGTACTTTGCCTGGTTACTCAAGAGGATGCAACTTGCAACTCTGAAAATAGCGAAGAGTTATTTAGTGTTAAACCTAATTACAATGCTACTTGCGTTGTCGATAATCGAGAACCTCTAGAATGCCTAGCTATTGCTCAAAATAGGGGACTGATGATATCTCCTGATGACGCTTATTCGCCGACTTGGTCATTTTGGACTTGGTAAGTCATCTTTAATTTGCTTAGGATAATAACCTCTGAAATAATCACAGATTCGATTTTTGCCGATAGAATATCTATACTATGAGCAAAAAAACAACTAAATAATAAAAGTAAAAACTTAAGCTTATCTTTAGGATATAGCGGTTCTCAATTTAAATGAGGTACATATTTATTAATAATATTCAATGATATTTAAGAATTAAAGTTTGACCTCTTTTAGCTTGCTCATTGGGAAAACCGCTATATTCTTTTTGAGTTATCTCTAAATATCCATAGCTAATGTTTCACAAATATAATATTTTTTTTGTATGCAAGCTAATTATAGTTAGTATCTTTTTGACTATAAATCTCAATATAAAAGAGAAAGCTCAAGCAAAAACTTGTAATGATTCCTTCAGATGTTCTTCTCTTGAGAAGATACAAGACTTACCTATAGAAAAATCTTTATTATCACAATCACCAGAAGAACAACCAGATAATAACGGTTCTCCCTCTTTACGCCGTGTTCCTAGCGAGGGAGAAACACAATTTGAACCCCAAAGAATTCCCTTTGTTCTTCCAGCCAGAAAAACTTATCGTAGTTCTCCTAGTATTACTATTATTAACCCTTCTGGTTATGGGGCTAGTTGGGGTAGTGCTGGTATTGGTATAGGACTTCAAGAAAGAGCGCGTTTTGTTGATGAAGCAGATGGTGTATTTGGCTTTGGTTTTGGTTTGGGTAATCCACGCAAAAACCTTGGTGTACAGATAGGTGTAACTTTAGTAGACCTCGATAATATTTTTAGAGATGGCACTGTAAGTGTGAAATTACATCGCCTCCTTACTAATGATCTTGGTCTTGCTGTTGGTGTACAAGGATTAACAACTTTTGGCGATACAGATGGTGGTTCTTCTGGCTATGGAAGTATTACTAAAAAATTCACTTTAAAACCAGATGCTAGTCATCCTTTTAGCGAGTTGTACACCACGGTAGGAATAGGAGGAGGACAATTTCGTTCTGAGTCTGATATTAATAACGAAGTTGAGTCGATCGGTGTTTTTGGTAGCGTAGCAGTTAGAGTGGTTGAACCTGTAAATGCGATCTTTGAATGGAGTGGTCAGGATTTAACTATTGGAGTTTCCATTGTTCCTTTTCATAATATTCCTCTCGTCATAATACCTGCTATTAGCGATATCACTGGTTCGGCAGGAGATGGAGCTAGGTTTATTTTTGGTGCTGGTTATGGCTTTTCTTTTTAAAGTTGATAAATGATAAAGTAAAGACTAAAAAACATGAAAATACATCATAACTTTTTCAGAATTAGTTTAGCTTTTGTTTTCCTAATCATTACCGCCAATATTAGTCGCGCTCAATCAGGTAATATGTCTGATATTACACAGCCCGATCCTCTAGGGTCAATTCCGACTGAGCCTACAGAAATTACAGATCCTAATAATCCTTCTCCTGATAATCAACCCCCTACCACCGACCCAGAGACAGATGGCACTCCCTCAACAAATCCAGAAGATCCTCAAACGCCAGAAGCGCAAACACCAGAAGACTCTCAACCAGATGGGACAGCAAACGATCCCAATACTCAAGAAACTGACCAGAATGGTACCGTCTCATCAGAGGGAGATCCGACAACAGGCGATCCCAATACTCAAGAAAGTGACCAGAATGATACCGCTTCGTCAGAGGGAGATCCGACAGCAAGTGATGCCGATGCTCAAGAAACTGACCAGAACGATCCCAACCAGCAAGAGGAAAGTGAAACAGCAGATAGTACCGATGCTGAGGAAACAGGTGAAACTGATCCTGAATCGGAAAAAGAAGAAGTAGCTGAAAAGGAAGACGAAACTGAGACCAAAGAAGAAACAGTAGCGCAACAGGAAATTAATCGTTCTGCTTTTGAAGCACAGATTCAGGGAGCAAGCACTGAAGTTGCCATTCAATTACATGAAGAATTACAGATAACTCAGTTGATTAGTTCTTCTGGAGTGCAGTTATATGGTGATATACCTTCTGTAGAGCAGATTTCTGACAGATTAGGTCAATTATGGCAACAGACAGGACACAAACCCGCATTTATCAATGTATCACTTCAATCAAATCAGCTAGAAACTTTTGCGGTCTTGCCTACACCTGCTGATAGTGCTGATAGTAATAATTCTATTATTAATTCAAGTAAGGATAATTCTAAGGAAAAACAGAATAATAATCTCAGTCCAACTGAACCAATACGGCAGACAGTTCAGCTTTCATCACGCAAAGAAATTCTGACAATAGCCAAGAAATTTAGAAAAGAAGTCAGTAATGCTAGACATATAGGCAGAAATCGTAAATATCTAGAATCTGCTCAAAAGCTATATCAATTGATAGTTAAACCCTTAGAAGCAGAATTAGAGGCTAACGATGTTGATATCTTAGTATTTTCTATGGATTCTGGATTACGTCTAATTCCTATTGCAGCACTCCATGACGGCGAGCAATTTTTAATCGAAAAATATGCAGTAGCTTTAGTTCCTAGTTTTGGTCTAACGGATACTCGCTATGTAGACGTTCGTCAGAGTCCTATTTTAGCAATGGGAGCATCGCTATTTGAAGACGAAGCTCCTCTGCCAACTATGCCTCTTGAATTACGCTATATCACTAGTAATCCTCGACAGGGAGAAGTATTTCTTAATGAACAATTTACCGTGAATAATTTTATTACTCAAAATCGTCGTAGCGATCCGTTTAGAATTATTCACTTAGGTACTCATGCCCAATTTGTAGCAGGAGATTTTGCTGATTCTTTTATTCAATTTTCTGATCGACAGTTAAAATTGCCTGAATTGAGACGAATATCTGATGAATTAGGGTGGAGTACTGAGGATGCTACACCGATCGAACTATTGGTACTAAGTGCTTGTGAAACAGCTTTGGGTGATGAAGAATCGGAATTAGGCTTTGCTGGTTTGGCGGTGCAAGCTGGGGTTAAATCAGCATTGGCTAGTCTTTGGTATATTAGCGATCTGGGAACTTTAGCTCTAATGAGCGAATTTTATGATAACTTAAGCGAGACTCTAATTAAAGCCGAAGCTTTACAGGCAACTCAATTAAGTATGCTTAGAGGTGAGGTGAGAATTAAAGATAGAGAATTAATACTATCGAATGGAGACGCTGTTCCTTTACCATCTACCTTTCCTAAAGGTTCATTAACCCTTTCCGATCCCTATTTCTGGTCTGCTTTTACTCTCATTGGTAACTGGAATTAGCAACTTTTATTTTTCAGGAAAAGCAACCTTAGATAAGATATTCATCGGGGTAAGCTCTTCCAAAAGTTTGATTTGTTCTCGATCGCGCACAAACAAAGACCCCGCAAAACCCAAAGAGTTAATGGCAATCGACGAGAAAGACTCTTGGGAACGGGGTACAATTAACATCCATTCTCTGGTAACTAACATATTATAAGCACCAGGTTGAACTAAGCTATTACTATCTAGATCTAGACTTACTGCTTGCAATAAAGAATCATAGCAAGCTAGCATTCCTTGAGCTATGTCTATAGGAGAGTCAGACTGAGTTACACTTAAAAGGGCGATCGCGTGATGAAAAGGAAATTGAGGAATTTTACCTATAGAATCATTAAATTCAGCAGTAGCTATAACTGGTTCAATGGGTAAATAGCATTTTTCAGCAATAAAAGGAAGAGGAACAAGCTGCAAATGCTTATGTCGTTGAGAAGCACCAGCAATTTTACCCCCATTATAAAAGGCTAAACCATCAATTTCTTGTATACATAGCCATAAAGCCAAAAAATCTGCTAAATTAAGCCTATTTTCTTGTTCTTCAAAATCACGGGTAACGATGAGTAAATGATTATCTACGACATTAAATTTATTTAATAGACAAAGGTGAGTAGAAGAAATATCAGTGACAAATAAGTCTGGTTCGTAAGGAAGAAAAGGATTAAAATCTTGGTTAGTTTGTTTTTGTTTTTTTTTGGCTTTTTCTTTCCGTGCCAAATTAGACAGACTACGTACTAAAAAAGAAATACCATTATGTTCAATAAATTGATATTCTGTTTCGATCGAATGTAGCGCGCCACATTGACGAGCATATTGTGTCTGTTCAACTAATTTATTCCATAGACTACCAGGTTCTAATAGTATATTGTCTTCTGTCATAGGTAAAGTGTGCTTTTTTATATACGTCTAATATGAATTTAATCGAAATCATTAGCTAAAAGATATGAATCAACAAAGCTAATTCACAACAGGCGTATTATATGTTTATACATATTGAAAGGCACTATCCCAAACATAATCAATAACTTTTACAGCTTGATCTAAAGACAGTACTTGTAAATACTCTTGTTCATCTTGCTTGAGTAAAGGAACTTCTGTTAATTCAGTAGTATCTTCTGGATTTAATTTAATTTTACCTCGGATGGATTGCAGATTTTTAATAGTCTTCTCTATATTAAAATCAATTTTTTTACCTATTCTTTCTTCCATCCATGCTTCAATGTGATCGTCTAATTGCTCTAAATTGAGCGAAGTTGTACTAGTTAATAGATGATAGTAAACTAAAATAATCTCTTTGCATTCCTCTTCTTCCGCTGAATCAATGAGAAATTGAAATACTCCGGCATTATTCGCCATATTACGGAAAAAGAGAGTTTCAGTAATATTTTTTTGAAATTTAATTTGCTTACTTTTATAGCTAGTATATTGTTTAAAAGCAAATCCACCTAAAGTTACTAATAAAGAAAGAGTAGTTACTAAGACTGGGGTTACATCTCTAATTTCTTCTTCTCTAACTGGTACGACAGAAGTTGGAATATCTCCTAAAATAACATAGAGAATTACGCCTATTATTAATAATAATTGCGGTAAAATTTTGACTAGCAAAGAAACGCCTGCACCAATAGCTGGAATACCAAAAAGTAAACGGTCTTTCCAGTTCATACTCATTTCTACATTAGGAAAAATAAATTCAATATCTAGCTTAGACAAATTTTTGTATAGATAAATATAAATACAGCCAGGCTTAAAGCTAAGTTCTTCTTTAGGAGTAGGCTTATTAGCGAAGTGTCTCTCTTCTTTAAACTTAATCAAGAGAATAACTTTTTCAAAGATATCGACTTTTTTCTCTTTTGTTTGCCAAAATTTTTTAATTGTAATTTTGTCTTGGATATCTCCCTGACAATAACAAAGCATTTCTTCAAAATCAGTAAAATCTACTTCCGTTTTTAAATCAAATAAAGAATCATCGGTTAATGCCCTTCTTAGAACACCTTTAGACAATGGATAGTAGTTAGCTTTTTGCAAAATAGTAGTAAAATCTTTGATGAGATTTTCTGTCATTTTTGCTTTATCACTTAAGTCATATTTAGTTTGATTACTTACATCTGCATCAGGATTAAAAGGAGTATAATTTTGTTTGATATTTTCTAGATAGCTATGAAATTTAAAGTGATAATAGGCAGCTAAAATCTGACAAAACTCTCTAAATTGCTTTTGTTGATTAATAGTTAATTTATTGTCTAATAAACAAAGATCGATTAGAGCTTTACGAGTATAAGGGATGAATGCTTCTCGGTTTTGATAGATAGCCATTGGTTGTTACTGATTACCCTTCGGGCGGGGGCGCGTTCCCAAACGGAGGAAACCTCCGTGGGGTCGCCCCCGCTGATTACTGATTACTCAGTCTAGTACAACAAAGCAGCTTCACAGTCAGCAGCTATTTGCTTTTTAAGAGCTTCTAAAGAAGGAAATTTTTGTTCTGGACGCAAAAATCGCTCTAAACTGACATTAATAGTTCGATCGTATAAATCTCCTGACCAATCTAAAAGATGAACTTCTATGGTAGGAGCATCCCCTTTTACTGTGGGGCGATAGCCTATATTCATTACACCTTTAATGGTCGATCGAGGATTAAAATTTTCTTCTAAAAATACATTAACTGAGTAAACACCAAAGCGAGGAAGAAACTTTTCTGCTGGTAGCTGAAGGTTGGCTGTAGGAAAACCAATTGTTCTACCTAATTGTTGCCCTTTTACTACTGTTCCCATGAGAGAATAAGCTCTACCTAACATCGAGTTAGCTTGCTCTATGTCTCCTGCTTGCAAAGCTTGACGAATTAAAGAACTACTAATACGGACGTTTTCAGCTTGATTATCTTGATTTTGACACTTGTGGAGAGAGTTAATATGAACTTTAATACCAAAACTAGAGGCGATCGCTTTTAAATCTTTAGCTGTCCCTTTTCTCTGGAAACCGAAGCAAAAATCTTCTCCTACACTGACGTATTTGGCTTGTAATTGCTTAACTAAAATTTTCTCAACAAATTTTTGTGGACTCAGAGAGGCTAACTCTTGATTGAAAGGTAATAGCACTAACTGCTTAATACCCAACTTGTCTAGCTGTTGAGCTTTTTCAGCTACGGGAGTTAATAGTTTAAGCTGTTTGCCTGTAAAAAACTCGCGAGGATGGGGTAGAAAACTAACTACCGTTGGGTAAAGATAATCTGTTTTTACATTATGAGATTGCTCAAAAATCTTCTCTAAGACTTTTTGATGACCTCGATGAATACCATCAAAGTTACCAAGAGCAATCGCAGTTGGAGTTAATATTTGTTCTGGAGAATTGGCGACTCGCACGCTTTACATTTTGCAACAATTTTACTTCTCCAAATTATATCGAAGATGGGAAATTTATGACATACAATACATCAATATAGTCGATCGGCGCGATTGCAACCGATCTAGGGAATTTAAGAAAATAATGTACAGAAGTTTATTCTGCTTCGCCACCTTGAATTTTAAGGATTAAAAAGCCCCAAGCTAATCCTGCAAGGACAAGGACTGTAGATAAAATTATGCCGTTAAAAAGCATGCTTTCTGCACTCATGTTAGTTTCTCCTATCGAAATTAAATAAAGTTTAATTATTTCTAGTGACAATTGATATTTTGACTTCTCCCCGCAGCATGAAGCATAGAGGATTCTAATCCCGATTGTGAATACGAAGTTATCGCACCACTCCGTCCTTAATTAGCTGTCACCGATTAACAACATCGGTGGTGGCAGTCAAGAACCACCTAGACACTCACCACTTAAAAAAATGGATTGCGCTTACATTTTAAATTTTGTACTTGTTCGCACTTTTCAACACATAGCCAAATTGATACGCTCCCTAATCTGCCATTATTTACAGTGGTTTAGGCTTGCTGCCAAAATAGATGCAGTAGCGACTAACTTGTCGGGATTTCTCCGTACTAGATTAGGTCAAAACGTAGTTGATACGCCTACTAAAGCATAACCATTCTACCATATTCACTCTCGGTTAAAACTGCTTTCTTTTGGCTTCTCTCCGCGATAGAATTGCACGGATTCTAATAACTAATGAGATGATAACTATTTGTATCAGTATTTTTTGTATTTCATATTATTCTGTAACTACTGCAACTTCTGTAACCCCCATAACTTCTATCTCATAATCTCAATGACAAAATATCCTCATTTAGCAATCACTCTAGGCGATCCTGCGGGAATTGGGGCAGAAATCATTTTGAAAGTCTTAGCCGATTCTTCTATAAATCAAGACTGTCATCTTACCGCGATCGGTAGCCGTAAAATCTTACAATTTACCTACGACTATTTACTTGAGAAACGAAATTTAGAGGCAAAAGATTTAGCTAATCCCGCCGAGATTGATATCATTGATATACCGATGATGCCAGAGATTACTTTGGGACAAGGGACTGCTGAGAGTGGTGCTGCTAGTTTTGCTTACTTAGAAAAAGCGATCGCTCTTACCTTAGCCAATAAATTTCAGGGAATTGTCACCGCACCCATCGCGAAATCTCTTTGGCAAGCTGCTGGATATAATTATCCTGGGCAAACAGAAGTACTCGCCGAAGGAGCAGGAGTAGATAAGTTTGGGATGTTGTTTGTGGCGAATTCTCCCCATAGTGATTGGACTCTACGCACTTTGCTAGCTACAACCCATATTCCTTTAGCGCAAGTGCCTCAAGCCCTAAATCCCGATCTGATGTCTCTCAAATTAGATTTATTGATTGATTGTTTAAAAACTGATTTTGGCATTACTGAGCCATCGATCGCCATTTCTGGTTTAAATCCTCACAGTGGAGAAGAGGGAAAACTAGGAACGGAAGAACAAGACTGGTTGAATGATTGGTTAGCCAAAGCACAGAGAGAACATCCCCAGGCTAAATTAATTGGACTTGTCCCCCCCGATACTATGTGGGTAAAACCAGGTCAAGCTTGGTATGGCAAGAATGATAAATCCCAGGCTGCGGATGCTTATTTAGCTTTGTATCACGACCAAGGTTTGATCCCAGTAAAATTAATGGCATTCGATCGAGCAGTGAATACAACTATTGGCTTACCTTTTATTCGTACCTCTCCCGATCATGGAACAGCCTTTGATATTGCTGGTCGAGGAGTAGCTAACCCTGATAGCATGAAAGCTGCTATAGAATTAGCCACCGAATTAACTAGACAAAGATTAAATAATTAGTATTTTCTAATTAATCTTTTCTACTAGGGCGAGGACGATATCTACCGGTTTTCTTTCTTCCACCACCATTGGAGCTACGCCTATCGTTGGGCAAATTATCAGATTTATCCTCGTTATGGTTATATATATCTAAATAAATAGATGTACCAGCAAGAGTAGCCGTAGTATTCAGTATTTCTCTAATTGCTTGAATATTACGACCGCCACGACCAAAAACTTTTCCCTTATCTGTACTATCAAACGCCACTCGTAACCAAATTTTATTTTTTTGGGTTAATTGTTCACAATCGATTTCAAGAGAGTCTGGATTGTCCAAAAAAGGTTCTAGGAGAAATTTTACCAGCCCAATATAGTCTGGACTGGCAATTTTTTGAGTGGTAGACAAAGATGTCTTATTAGGCATGAACTTGTTCAAACACTTTAGCTTTGTTGAGAATACTACGAACTGTATCTGTAGGTTGCGCTCCTTCTTTAAGACGCTTAACAATAGCTGGAACATTCAATCTAGTTTCATCAGTTCTAGGATTGTAAAAGCCCAACTCTTCTAGGGGACGACCATCCCGACGACTTCTACTGTTAATTGCTACTATGCGGTAGCTTACTTCTCTTTTTTTACCGTACTTTTTTAAACGCAGTTTTACCATATTACCTCAAAATTCTCCTTTACGATTGTAATCGATCGCTCATCTAAAGTTAATAGTAATCAGTTTTTAATCATTACAAAGTACCAAAACCTTTCTTTTTCTTGCCTTTTTTCTTTTTCTTTTTCGAGCCACCAGGAGCACGAAAACCAGGCATACCGCCCCCCATACCAGGCATCGAAGGCATTCCAGGCATACCGCCCCCCATACCGGGCATAGAGGGCATACCAGGCATACCACCACCCATACCAGGCATACCCTGACCCATTTGTTTCATCATCGATCGCATTCGGGTAAAATCTTTAATTAATTTAGAAACATCCCGTTCTTCAAAGCCAGAACCAGAGGCTACCCGACGACGGCGACTGGGAGATTGAGCCAATAAATCTGGATTGCTCCTTTCTGTCTTAGTCATGGAATTAATCATGGACTCGGTGCGCTTGAGTTGAGTTTCTCCTTTCTGTAAGTCTGCACCACTAATTTTATTCATCCCAGGGATCAGCTTGAGCACACCACCGAGAGAACCCATATTCTTGAGCAAGCGCATTTGCTTGAGGAAGTCATTAAAATCAAACCTAGCTTCGAGAATTTTGGACTGCATTTTCTCCACATCAGCCAAGTCCAACTCTTCTTGGGCTTTTTCCACCAAAGTTAGCACATCACCCATATTGAGAATACGCGAAGCCAGGCGATCGGGATAAAATGGTTCGAGAGCTTCTACTTTTTCCCCTACACCAACAAATTTAATCGGTTGTCCCGATACTTGACGCACAGATAGTGCTGCACCACCACGGGTATCCCCATCGAGTTTGGTCAGAATTGCCCCAGTGATACCAATTTGTTCTTGGAAAGTATGAGTCAGAGTTGCTGCTTCCTGACCCGTCATGGCATCAACTACTAGTAAGGTATCGTCGGGTTTAACAGTTTCTTTGATGCGGGCTAATTCCCCCATCATATCTTCATCGATTTGTAGTCTTCCTGCCGTATCGATAATCACCGTATCGACTTCTAGTTCTTTGGCTTTGGCTATCCCTTGACGGGCAATCTCGACTGGATCCGCATCCGTACCTAATTCAAAGACAGGAATATCAATTTGTTGCCCTAAAGTAAGCAATTGCTCGATCGCAGCAGGGCGATATACGTCTGTTCCTACCATCAAACAGCTACGTTTTTGTTTGCGTAAATAGAGAGCTAACTTTGCTGTAGCTGTAGTTTTACCCGTACCCTGCAAACCAGCCATCAAAATCACAGTAGGGGATTGCTCGGCATGAGCTAGGGGAACATTACTTTCCCCCATAACTTTGACTAATTCATCGTAGACAATTTTGATAAACTGTTGACCTGGATTAACTCCAGAAATTACCTCTGCCCCTAAAGCTTTCTTTTCAATTTCAGCGATAAAGGTTTTGACTACTTGTAAATTAACATCAGCAGACAATAGAGCGCGACGTACCTCTTTTAAAGCATCCTGAATATTCGATTTAGAAATTTTATCTTGACCGCGTAGTTTTTTCCACGCATTATCCAAGCGTTCGGCTAGAGCATCAAACATAAAGCAGTTTTTTTCGATTTAAAAGTTTTTTTACTAGGTTAATAGTTCCTTAACTTTTTACAGGATAACGTTTTTAGCAGGATCTACGAGAATCCTACGATTGTAATCTTTGATTCAATTGGTAGATGAATCGGGGGCAAAGTTTATTTGTGTTAGAATTATTTATATTAAATTAAATTTGCTCTAAATGCTTCAAGTAATCAAAATAAGATTATATCCCAATAACCAGCAGCAACAAGCCTTAAGTCAGTCTTTTGGCAATTGTCGCTGGCTTTGGAATTACTGTATTAATTTGATGAATCAGACCTATAAATATACGGGGAAAGGGGTACACTCAACCTAGATTTACATAGATTTGTGAGTGAATTGCTGTTATCTCCACAAAGGTAATTCGAGTTGGATGAACTCTCCCTTGGTAGAGCTTAAACGTCCCCGACACCCCATCGG
>JAAUYH010026444.1_pt1 | contig 22439 bp, 16 predicted proteins | sample 7278061 | NCBI WGS metagenome assembly JAAUYH01 (sample SAMN14350203, study PRJNA611818) | marine sediment metagenome | isolation source: surface marine sediment (0.6m) | place: French Polynesia: Moorea | collected 2018-08 | reverse complement strand
CCCGACGACGACCGCGAGTGTCGTCGTCGGGGAGAAGTTGCCCACTTGATTTGTCAAGGCATTGAGCGAGAAAAGTCCGATTGTCGCTATGAATCGATCCTCAAGGAGACTGAAGCGATTGAGCTCGCGTTGGATGAGGCTTCTCAAGGGAGTTTAGTGATCGTACTGCCAGAAAAGGTCGGTCGCACCCTGGCCTTGATTGAGGCCCGCCATCCGCAAATTGAGTCAGGCTGGGCTGACAAGATTGCTAATAATGGTAGGGTTGTTAGCCGAAGCAAAATAGAAGACGGTCGAGTAGCCGAGTAGCTGATTGTAAAATCACAGTGCTATTCTTCCATAGTTATCAATATTTAGAGTGATTTATTCAAATTCCGTTATTCACCTTTATTACATCTATATTTTGACTTGGTTGTCACCCCGTGAGTAATTGTTTTGACTTGCTTTTAACTAAAATATTTCTATTGGTCTCAAAAGTAGGTCTTGCCTAGTTTTCGAATACTGAATCGGTGTTCTAGTTACTTAGGGGAAAGAAGTGCAGGACATCAAGATCCTGGAGCTACTTCCTCTTTTCTAATTCTTCAGGCATTACTAGAAAGCTTCTAGTAATTATTTACCCTACTGTGAGGTTGGCAGCACCTAATCTTGATTATCCATCGGTTTTTGCTGATTGCCTTGATTGGCAGATTGATTGAATAACTGACCAAGAGGATTAAAGCGAAATCCCGGCGCAGTATAGTTTTGAGGTAGGTAATCTTCGGGAATTGTATGCTGATTCCCATCTCTGAGGGCTGAATATTGGGGCGATAGGATTTCAATACCTGCTTCGTTGCACTTGTCCTGAATATTTTGATGTAGTTGGGAATAAATTTGAGCCATTATTGATGGTTGATTGGTGTAGGCATTTAGTTCATAGCTAACAGAAAAATCACCGAGAGCCTTTTGCAGAACAAAAGGAGCAGGATTTTCGAGAATGGATGGGCTGGAGCGAGCAGCTTCAATTAAAACCTGATGTACTTGACGCCAGGGTACGTCATAGCCAAGAGTGATAGTCGTATGGAGTATCAAAGGCTCATTAATATCTCTTAGGGCAGTGGTGAAATTTTTAATATTACTATTAATCAGGCTGGCATTAGGAATAGTAATTATCTCATTTTTTGTCGTGCGAATGCGAGTTGAGAGAATGGTTTTTTCGAGGATATCGCCTTTAACATCCCCTATTTGTACTCGATCGCCAACCTGAAAGGCACGGGTATAAATAATAATAAAACCGCCCACTAAGTTTGCGATCGCACTAGCACCGCCTAAAGTAAAGAGTGCGCCGACAAAAATAGAGATGCCTCGAAAAGCAGGAGAGTCCGCACCAGGCAATAAGGGAAAGATAATTACCAGAGCAAAAACACTAATTAAAATGACCAAGAGTCTCTCTGTCGGTCTAGCCCAATCTCGATAAAACCCTGGAATCGATAGTGTTCCTGCATCTATGGCGTTAAAGAACAACTTACAGAAGCGAATAATATAGTAGGTAATTGTGATCGCCAAGATAATAGAAAACAAGTTAGGCAAATAAGCGATCGCAGCCTTCCCAGCATTGACTAATAAGGAGTAAAGGTAGTTAAAAATCGTTTCTCCTAAAACCCGAGTCTGGGGAAAATAGCGAGTCACTGAGGAAAGATAAATGAAGATAATTGTAGTGACAATTCCCCAGTAAATTAGCTTAACCAACCCGGTGAATAAATTAGCTTCTTGATCGACAGAAAATAACTGTAAACCTTGAATCCTAATAGGACGAAATAAACTTGTTCTCCAAGCCTCAATTTGGCGATATAATCGGGTCAGCATTTTCTTGAGCAATGTCAACAGAGCAATCACAATTATGACCTCAATGACCGCGAAAATAATGCGCTGTAATGGTATGTTTACCCTGTTCTGTTCACGATATTGCGCGATCGCGTTTTTAACTATCTGAAGATATTCTGTCGCCAGTTCATCTAAAGGGCGATTGGCGGCTTGAGCATCAGCTTCGAGCAAGGAAAAAACAGCATCTTCTTCTGTCGCAATTACTCTGAGACCTTCAAGTTTGACAATTTTTAGTGAGTCAAGGGGAATCTCAAAATTTTTGGCAATGGCTTCAATTGCTTGAGCGGTACGTTCGGCTCGTTTCTGAGGCGAAAAGCCTTCGATCTCAGAACTATAAAGAAAAAGCGTCTCTCCATTGAGAATCACCGGAACTTGCTGATTAATGTTATCTGGCTTTTCTGGAGTTTTAGGAATAATTTCCCCTTGGTTTGGCGCAATATTTTGTGCTTTGACAATGGCAACATGGTTTTGCCCGCTGATTGCTCTGGGGGAGGACACTAATGGGATTCTAATAACCATGAGCAATGTCATTAAACTCAAGACAATTAAAGCCTGCCAATATTTTTTCATTGTTCATCTAAAAGCTCTTTGTAATTATCTTCTTGGCGCATTCGCCCTTTGTGGTAAACCAACACCACGATGCCCCACTATTAGTTTTTTTGACCGGGGAACACCGGTCACCGCAGGCACCGTCGCCTCTTGGTGCGCGTTCCCTCTCTTGGTCAGCATTCCCTTGCGACTGTCGTCGTCGCGGGGTCTGACCGCTAGGTCGGGAGACCCGACCGGGGTCGCACCGCTTTTACGGCGGTGTAACGGTGACTTTAATAATAGGGGAGTTAAAACTTTACGATGCCAATTTTACTTAGAAAACGGGTCAAAATCAAACCAAGCATAAATCTCAAGCTGGTTAAATTCAGAATTACAGAATTAGATGCCTTTCTTGATTTTTTTGTGGTTTAAACCGATTAATTTATAGCCGATTAATCTATTCTTGGTTTGAGATCTTGTTAGAGATCCCCCGTTGTTTTGAGGTGGGGCTTCCCCTGACTTCGTAAATATTTCTTAGCTAAATAATTAATAATTAATAAGTAATTTTCATAATACCTAAATAGTTCAGTAAATTTAAGGAAGATAGTTTTTGGGCTGTTAGCCTTTTGACCTTTCAAATAGATATTTATTTACCGAGAAAATAATTGGAATACTTTCTAAAACCTAACGCCTAAATCTATCCTTGACCAAACCATTTCATATTAAATCAAGTTTAGTTAATCAGTTATGGCAAATCTTAAAGCAATTCGTGATCGGATTAAAACTGTCAAAAATACCAAAAAAATTACTGAAGCTATGCGTCTTGTCGCAGCAGCTAAAGTGCGCCGTGCTCAAGAGCAGGTTCTAGCGGGTCGTCCTTTTGCCGATGCTTTAGCACAAATGTTGTTCCTTCTACGCTCTTACATCAAGTTTGAAGAAGCAGATGTAGATCTATTACAAGAGCGAGAAATCAAAACCGTGGGTCTAATCGTAATCTCTAGCGATCGCGGTCTCTGTGGAGGTTACAATGTTAATGTAATCCGTCGTGCTGAGGAAAGAGCTCAAGAAGTTAAAGCATTAGGTTGGGATTATAAATATATTCTGATTGGTAAAAAAGCCATTAGTTACTTCAAAAATCGGAATGAACCGATTATCTATACCTATGATGGATTAGAACAAGTCCCCACCGCACCAGAAGCATCTCTAATTCAAGATAACTTGCGAGCGCTCTATCAGTCGGAAACAATTGATCGTGGCGAGCTAATTTATACTAAGTTCGTTTCTTTGATTAATTCTCGCCCTGTATTGCAAACACTATATCCTCTCGATCCTACCCAACTGGTACCCGAAGGCGAAACTTTTAGACTTGTTACCCAAGGAGGAAAGTTGCAAGTACAAGCCGAAAGAGAAGAGATCAAGATTATAGGTGATGGGATTAAAGCACAACTAATTTTGGAACAAGATCCCGAACAACTCCTCGCCTCGCTCATCCCCTTATACGTTCTCAATCAATTATTACGGGCATTACAGGAATCGGCTGCTAGTGAATTGGCAGCGAGAATGAATGCCATGAGTAATGCTAGCGAAAATGCTACCGAATTAATTAGTAATTTGACCTTAAGTTATAACAAAGCTCGTCAGGCAGCAATTACTCAAGAACTCTTAGAAGTAGTAGCTGGTGCCGAAGGACTTAGGTAAGTTGAGGAAGTAAGGAAGACAATGAGGCAAGGGGAGCAGGGAGCGGGATGTGAAAAATTTGCATTTTTAAATCAGACCTAAAATTAACAACACAGACAATAAAATTAAGAAAAATGACTAGTAGCGAGCAATCTCAAAAACAATATGCAATCTACCGCATGGCAGGAAAAGACGAAGCCGGATTGATTTACTATTTTACTGCAGGCCCTTATACAGATCGGAAAGAAGCTATTCACAAAGCTGAAGAAATGAATAAAAGTGAACCAGAGGTTTATTTTTCCTATGTTGTAAGTGAGTATAAAGGAGAATCTTGGAGTCCATAAATTTAGCACCAGTTACATGCAGTACATCTTAGTTGTGTTAAGAGTTAGGGTTTTGATTGATTTTGACACTGTTTAAGTTTGTACATCATGACTATGACAAATGCTATAGTTTTAATTTAAAAAAAGACAGTGGATAATTAATAATTAATAATTAATAATTCAAGAATCGTAACCAAGGTAACTAGGAAATAGCAATCAGTATCTAGACAAAATTAATTGCCAATTACCTAATTACCTATTATTTATTACCTACTTAACGAATGTCTCATAATTTACTTCTAAGCACTGAGATAGACATCTTAGTTTTACTTCTCGTCGCCTGTTTAGCAGCGATCGCTTTCAAAAAAATCAACTTCCCCTATACTGTCGGATTAGTGATTGTGGGCTTGATTTTGAGCTTTTTAGCGAGAAACATCGAAGCATTAGCAGTCATCAATACCTTTAGGCTTTCAGAAGAACTAATTTTATTTATTTTCGTTCCGCCATTAATTTTTGAATCAGCCTTAAATATGGACAGTAGAATACTATTGCGGAATCTTGCTCCCGTATTAGTCCTAGCTGCCCCAGGCTTGTTAATCTCTACTGCTATTGTCGGCACAATTTTGGCTTGGCTTACCCCCTTATCTTTGGGTCAAGCTTTATTATTTGGTTGTTTAATTTCTGCTACCGATCCCGTGGCGGTGATTGCCCTATTCAAAGAACTAGGTGCCCCGAAACAGCTGGCGATTTTAGTCGAAGGAGAAAGTTTATTTAACGATGCCACAGCGATCGTTACTTTCAATATTATCTTGGGCATCATTGCCGCAGGAGCAGTAGGAGCAGATGCGCTGCAAAAGGGAGCGATCGATTTTCTAGTAGGATTTTTGGGAGGAGTTTTGGTAGGAGCAGCGTTGGGCTATGTTATGCGCTGGGCCATGAATCTGGCCACAGAAAATTCACTGCTTTTGTCTACTATTACTACCATTACTGCTTATGGTGCTTTTTTGATCGCCGAAGAAGTATTTCATGTTTCTCCTGTGATGTCAGTAGTTAGCGCGGGTTTAGTGGTTGGCTGGTATAAATCTAATCGTTTAGATGCAGAAGTTAGGGAATATGTCGGTGAATTTTGGGAATATGCAGCATTTTTAGCTAATAGTCTCATTTTCTTGTTAGTCGGGATTACTGCTTCTAGTTTTAGATTTTTCGAACAGCTCTCTCAAACGCAGTCTCTGTTAACTAGCTTAGGTATCACTATTGCTACTGTCTTGGTAGCTCGTGCCATTGTGGTGTTTACTTTAATTCCCCTAGTTAATCTCTTCAGCAAGTCAAAAATTCCCTTTAATTATCAACTAGTGAGTTATTGGGGTGGTTTGCGTGGAGCAGTATGTTTAGCTTTAGCCTTAAGCATTGATTCAGAATTTCCTAACCGAGATTTGATCGTAATTCTAACTTTAGGCATAGCTCTATTTACCCTGCTAATTCCTGGCACTACTATAGGTAAATTGATCCAAAAACTGCAACTAAATCGTCCTTCGATTTTAGATCAGGTAGGAAAAGTTTTAGGAATCCTAATTGCTAAGCGGGAAGCTCTCAAGCAATCTAGTAGTCTCGAAACTATGGATTACTTTTCTCCCACTGTAGTTCAAGGTTTTGCTCAAAAATACCAGCAGGAAGTTAGTCAAGCCGAAGAATCCTTTGATAACTTACTAACAGAACTTAATCTCAATGAAGCTGAAGTTCAACAGGTAGTTTGGGCAGAAGCCTTAGCAGTTGAACAGGAAATCTACCGCGAACTTAACGATCAAGGTTTTATGTCTGGGCCAGTTTTAGCGCAGTTAACCTTGATGATGAACTTAAAAACCGATGCCGTACAAGCGGGTCAGATTCCTCCAGAATTACCGACTGTTGAGACATTGGAGACTCGTCTGGGTAATTTATTAGTTAAGTTATTTGACGGTAGCCCTTGGGTGCGGCAGATTCAATCTGAATTAATTGCTACAAAATACGAGTATCTTACCTTTATTGCCTATGCTTGCGAGCAAGTACCTTTGCGATTGAGACGCATGATTGCTGATACAGGGCTCCCGGAAGGAGCAGCTATGGAGAATTGTGTTCGTCTTTACGAAGAGATTCGTCAAGATATCATTAAGCAAGCTCAAGCTACTGTCGAACAGTCTCCTGAATTAGCGATCGCATTTCAGACAAAAATTTCAGACAGAGTTGCTCTGGTTACCCAAAATGAAACAGTCGAACGTTTAGCCTCTGAAGGGGTAATTAGTCAAGCTGTAGCAGTCCAAATCAATAATAATTAATTGACTATTAAATCTATTCAGTTAGAGAGGGATTATATCCCTCTATTCATTGTTTTTGGGTTCTGTAATATCTGCTTCGATACAAGCAGTAGCAACTTTTTACAGCAACAATTAAATCATTTTGCTAGTTTAGTTTCTACATCATTGATAATTCCAAAGATATATCAACATGATTACCAAAGTAGTGCACAAAATGCTACTGTAATTTAACGCGAACCTCTGCTAGAGTAACTTTTGCTCTTAAGGCTCTGTTATATCATTGCAGTTTTTAATTAAAACCCATAATTTATCAGACTAATCATGAATAGAAGACTCAAATTAGCAATTATCTTCTGCGGCATTGCAATTTCTGTTCTTGCGCCACAGATAAGCCAAGCCAGAACAGTTGAAGAAGAAATTGAAGAAACTGGTGTTTTAAAAGTTGGGATCAGGGAAGATTCTCCTCTGTTCGGTTTTGGTAGTGAAAAAGTTGGCTACTGTGCAGATTTTGCTAATTCTCTGGCCGAAAACCTGAGCCAAACACTAGGCAAAACAATTGAGGTAGACTTAGTTAAGTCTACAACTCAAAAACGATGGGACTTAGTCAAAGACGGTAAAGTACACCTTGAGTGTGGTCCCAATACGATCACACCTGGGCGAGAAAAAGAATACGGAATCAAGTTTTCTAGACCTTTTTTTGTAACGGCAACCCAAGTATTTACCAGAACAGACATAACAGAAGAGACTCTTCAAACTGGAACCATCGGGATAATTCCAGGTACGACTAACGAACAGGAATTTAGATTGGTATATCCTGACGAACAAATTAAAGACTCTTTCAAAAACAGAAATGAAGGTATAAATGCTGTCCAAGATCAAAAAATTGAAGGATTTGCTAGTGACGGCATTCTTTTGGCAGGAACAGCGTCAGTCCTGGAAATTAATCCCGAACAATATAATTTAGTAACACCATTAATTAATAATATTCCTCTTTGTGCCTCCTACGGCATGATCCTCCCCGAGGGCACAGAAAATTCCTCGTGGCACAATACTGTTAACTCGTGGATTGCTAAAAGTGGTCAGGGGGAAAAGGTCTGGACGGCTTGGTTTAACGATTTATTGCCCTATATAGGAGGAGTTCTTGAGGCTTGTCAAGCAAGTCAAACAGATAGAAATAATCTTCAGAAATCGACCCAGCTTGAAAGCCTGTAATTTAAACAGCTTTACGTACCTTGCGCCAGTACTTAAAAACTAGATAGTAATTGGCGCTTCGACATAGATATTGGGTTCTTGCGCCACAAATTCAATCCCGAAACCCTTCAATTTTTCCTGAAAAATTGCGTCATCGTTGATACAATTACGCAATATTTTTTAAATATGGGGAAATTTTTTTCCCCATAATTTTTTTTCTGGTTTTCAAAAATTAGACCATGACATTCGAATTGTCGAATCCTACTCAGCTCCAGTTGAAGCGAGCTCTGGTTCTTTGGTTTGTGCCAATTTTTCCTTATTTTGACGACGTTTTTTCGCGTAAAGTTGAATACTGGCAGCCATAGCAATTACTAAAGCGAAGATTAACCAAGTAGTAAGATCTAAAGGAAGACTATTTTTAAATACGGCAAGTAAGACAATTATTACTAATAAAATTGTTGGGGCTTCATTTAAGGCTCTAAATTGTTGTCCAGTCCAGTTACATTCATCTTTTGCTAACAGGTTCATAATTCTTTTGCAGTAGAAATGATAGCCAATCAAAACTGCTACCATCGCTAATTTGATATGCAGCCAACCAGATTTAAGAACTCCTGGTTCAGTAGAAATTAAACCAATGGCACAAACTACGGTAACAATCATTCCAGGAGTCGTAATGATCCCATAGAGTCTTTTTTCCATTAACTCATATTGTTTTTTTAAAATGCTTTGAGCCGGTTCTGGTTCCAATCTCGCTTCTGCATGATAAACAAAAAGGCGCACCAAATAAAATAAACCTGCAAACCAAACAACCACTCCAATCAGGTGAAATGCTTTAAACCAATAATAAGTCATAAATAAATCACTATTTTCAGTATTTTCAAATATTTATTGTTCTCTTCAAGAAAGTTTATAGTTTTATGGAACGAGAAAACCTAAGATGCAACAAAATTTAGGATAGCAATCCTAACTATTAATCGCTAAAGAATAGTTAATTAAGACTTGACGAACCTTAAAAATATGTAATAAAACTAGCGGATGTCTAATAAATTTCTAGCTCCTCAATCATGCCATTACGTTTTCTGGGAAAAACTCTCTCTCTTGCTTTTGTATTCCTAGTTCTACCACAATTTGTGCCTTCAATTTCTTCCTCTCTTCTCTGTTCCTATTATCTTAAAGCAGCAGAAATTGGCTCTTTTGGCAAAATTGGCTCGGATTCCCCCTCGGGACAAAAGGGAAAAGATGGGCGAGATAGTGACTCTCTGACTATTTTTGCTGATGGTACGCCCATGAATTTGGATTTGTCAGGAGAAAATGGTTTTTCTGGAGAAGATGGGATCCCAGGCGGAACAGCTTTTTGTGAAGAGCAACCAGGAGATGCAGACAAAAATCTCCAGGCTTCTAATGGTGGTGATGGTGGTGATGGTGGTGATGGTGGGAAAGGCGGGGATGGTGGCTCTCTGACTATTTATACGATCGATAAAAGCTATCTCCAGCAAATATATGCGATCGCTGTTGGCGGAGAAGGAGGCCCAGGAGGTCAGGGCGGAGCAGGAGGAGAAGGTTGTAAATGTTCTGTACCCTATTGGAACAAACAGACTTGTACAGGAAAACCTGGTAGCTCCAAATATAAATGCACCACCGCAGAGTTTGCATGCACCGATGGGGTCTCTGGCAGAACAGGTAGAGAGGGTAGAGTCGGCAGAAGCGGAAAATTAGGAACCCTGACTGTGATTAACCTTGATAAATCCCTAGCTCCAGATCAACCCCAAGCAACTACCAGTATTTCAGGACTCAAAGATCGCGGTTTTACTGTCTCTAAAAATATCTGGGAAACTCGTAATGGTGCCAGTGATTTGCTGGCTCCGGGATCGATTATTGCGGATCGATACCAAGAATTAGTGGCTCGTCAAGAACATACAGTCTTGTTGGTTTGGGATGCAGCTCAACCATTCAAGGATTTTGCGGATCAAAGAGTGACTCTCGCTTTGGCAGGAGAAAATAATGTTAAGATATCTTTCCCTGAAGAATTATGGTTAGAAACCAATGAGTTAAAAAGAGATCGGATTACCGAAATATTTGTTTTTAATGCCATTTTAGAAAAAGATGCGAAGCGACTCAAAAGTCAAGGGTTTTCAGGAGTAGGGGCCAATTTGCAATTGCAACTAGTTGATAAAGCTAAGAAATCCGACCTTCTCAACACCAGTTTTTCTTTTAAATATCGGGTGAGTAACTCCACTGAAGACGCAAGATTTCGCCGGGTTACTGACTATAGAACTAAGTATGAAGGAGAAGTCCCACCGAGCGCGATTATTCAAGATGGCGATCGCTTTACTTTAAACTTAGGTCAATTACCGATTCCTCCCCAATATCTGGAACATGATACAGCCGTTGAATTACACTTAACTGCCCATCGCTCTTTTGGCGATCGCAATACCAGCCAAAAAATCATTGTTAGAGATATTTTGAAGAGGAATTAGTAATTACTCCATTATTCCTCGTTTCTTGTTCCCTATTACTTGTTTAACAAAAAACAAGATAACGATAGAATATAAGTTAAGCACAAGCTTCAGGCAAGGACATGATGGCGAGCCTTGAGAAACAAAAAGCTTTGACTATAATATTTTTATCTGATATAGGGAACATCTTATGACAACGACGTTTTTTTGTGAATATAAACCTGGTTTAGAAGGAATTCCCGCTACAAAATCTAGTATCTCTTATGTAGATGGTCAAAATGGCATCTTAGAATATCGTGGTATCAGAATCGAAGAGTTAACTACTAAAGGCAGTTTTTTAGAAACTGCATATCTATTGATTTGGGGTCAACTACCCAGTCAACAACAACTTAAAGAATTTCAAACAGAGATCTTATATCATCGTCGGATTAAATATCGGATTCGGGATATGATGAAGTGCTTTCCTGAAACTGGACATCCGATGGATGCCTTGCAAACTTCTGCAGCAGCCTTAGGGCTCTTTTACGCCCGTCGTGCTCTTGATGACCCAGCATATATTAGAAGAGCCGTAGTTCGTCTGATTGCAAAAATTCCCACCATGGTGGCAGCGTTTAACCAAATGAGAAAAGGGAATGATCCGATTCGACCCCATGACGACCTGGATTATGCTGCCAACTTTCTCTACATGTTAACGGAAAGAGTCCCCCATCCTTTAGCAGCTCGTATTTTTGATGTCTGTCTGACGCTTCATGCCGAACATACCATTAATGCTTCTACTTTCTCAGCTATGGTAACAGCCTCCACTCTGACCGATCCATATGCGGTCATTGCCTCTGCAGTTGGGACTTTAGCTGGACCTCTTCATGGTGGTGCTAACGAAGAAGTTTTGTTGATGCTAGAAGAAATCGGTTCGGTAGAGAATGTTCGTTCTTATGTACAAGAGCGAATCGCCAACAAACAAAGAATTATGGGTTTTGGACATCGAGTATACAAAGTCAAAGATCCCAGGGCAACTACTTTACAGGAACTAGCAGAAGAGTTATTTAAAGAGACTGGGAGCGATCGCTATTATCAGATTGCTTTAGAATTAGAAAAGGTAGTAGAAGGTAAATTAGGGCACAAAGGTATTTATGCTAATGTGGATTTCTATTCTGGGATAGTTTATCGCAAATTAGGGATTCCTAACGATTTATTTACTCCAGTTTTTGCGATCGCTCGTGTAGCTGGCTGGTTAGCACATTGGAAAGAACAACTAGCAGTAAATCGAATTTTCCGTCCTACTCAAGTATATACAGGAGAACATAATGCTCCTTATATTCCCATGTCAGAAAGATAAACTGCGTCGATTCAGTATTCATAAATTCTGCAAAAATAAGGCTACTCTGTTTACATAGAGTAGCCTCAGAATTAACACACAAGAAAAAAAATTTGTTATTTGAGAATTAATTTAGTGAATTAATAATTATTTTTATGCCATAAATATAGTATAGGTAATATTCCGAGATTTTGGATGAAGTGAAGATCAAGAAATGGTTAAGTTTTATGAGGTTTTGATAAATTAAGTAGCTGAGTAATTTTGAACATAATTATTATCGATTACTAGTTACTAAGGGTAACCAGTAATCCTTAACTAGTAACTAATCTAACCCTAGTTATAATTATCAAATGGTGATAAATCTAGGAATTCAAAATCTTTAAAAAAATCTAAAAGTCTTCCCACTATTATAGAAACTCCTCCTGCAACATTAGATTCAATATTTAAAGGAATTATGGGATCATGAAGAGATAGCCGTAATAAAAACCATCCGTCTTCTTGCGGAGACTTACAAGATATTCTGACCCCTTCATAATTGTTCGGCACAATTTGCCAATCAGTTTGACTAAGGGAAAACTTTTGCAGTTGCTCGATGACATTATTGCCATAGGATTTAAAATCATCAGTCCCAATTTTTAAACGAAATTCTTCACTTTCTTCAGGCTCTATAAGATTAGCAATTAAATCAGTAAGTAACTTACCTTCAAGCTTTGACTTGGCTAATTCAATTAATAACTTAGTTGCCAAATAAGCCCCATCATCGAGAAAATGATTTTCTTTCATTGCCCCATGACCAGATGTTTCAATCGCCAGCCAAGATTCTGTTCCTTCCTGATTAATACGCAGCGATTCATTAATCACATTTTTATAACCTCTTCTAAAACGATGATGAACGCCTTTTAATTCTTGTTCGATAAACTGTCCTAAACCATCAGAAGTAATCGAATCGGTCACAATAGTTGAACCTGGATGCTCCTTTAAGACAATTGCCGAAATTAATGCAATTAAACGATTACGATTTAATTCTCGCCCTTTATGATCCACCGCCGCAACGCGATCGACATCCGTATCAAAAATAATGCCAAAATCTGCATTGTTACTAATAACTGCTTGACAAATTGATGCCATCGCATCTTTATTTTCAGGATTGGGAATATGATTAGGAAATGTGCCATCAGGATCGAGAAATTGACTTCCTGTAGTATCAGCTCCTAGGGGTTTTAATACTTGATCTGCAAAAAATCCCCCTGCTCCATTCCCAGCATCTACAACTATTTTTAACCCTTTTAAAGGTTGGGAAAAATCAGTGGGATGATTCACCGCCTCACGAATTTGGTTAGCTAATCCTGCGGCATAAACTTCAATAAAATCATGCTTTTTCAGATCATTTTTCTCGGAAACAGTTACAAAATTATTTTTATCAGCTAATTCCAAAATGGCGGAAATATCTTTTTTCTCTAAACCACCTCGGGGAGTAAAAAACTTCAAGCCATTGCGATTGAATGGTAAATGACTGGCAGTTAACATAATTGCACCATCACAGTTAAATCCAGAAGTAATGGTACTCATAAACATTGCAGGAGTAGAAGCCATCCCAAAATCGTAAACCTGACAACCGCAGCTCATAATTCCTTCCATCAGAGACTGCATTAAATTCGATCCCGATAAGCGACTATCTCGCCCTACAGAAATAGTTAATTCTGCAGCTAATTTCCCTGTTTGTGGTTGCAACCAGCTTACAAACGCCTTACCTAAAGTAGTTGCTACCTCTGGTGTCAGATTTACTTGTTCATTGGGAATTCCTTCCAGGGCGACTCCACGAATATCAGAGCCATTTTGTAGTTGTTTCCAGTTAACTTTGGTCATTTGGGTATCAATAAAACTCGATACCTTACTTATACAAGGGAATAGGGAACAAAATACTATTGCCTATAAATGTTAATATCATCCAAAATAATCCTCTTTCATGATTGTGTCTAAAAAAACAATCTGATTATCAGGAAACTCATTATAAAAATACTTATATTAAGATTATGTGATTACAATCTACTATATTTTAGGCGATTCCTGGGAAAGAACATACCATTGGTGCAAGGGCACAGCGTGATGCGTCCCTACTAATAAATCTCATCACCTAGTACCAATATTTCTAGAAATCACCAATCGATGGTAATTTAAAATTAGACGCGAAGCTGAAATTGCTCGGTCGAAGGTACTCCGCCCTGAAAGGGCGAAGCCTGCTTCGACTTCGTCAACAAACAAAAGAACCAAGACAATAGAATGGAGAAAGTAGGGGGGTGACCCCGCTGAGGTTCCCTCAGCAAGGGAACGCACCCCCTAGGGGCTCCAAGCACGAATAATTTCCTTGCTTGGGTAAAACTTTCGCTTGATCTAGTGTATTAACAATACAGTCTAGCCGTCGGGCGGACGGTAGCTGAGATTAGCAACTCAGTTTCTTGCTGCGCGTTCCCTAGCGGATTTTAAATCCGCGGCGGGGTCGCACCGTTTAATTGCTTGTAGAGGGGAATCTGGACGGGGATTTAGAGCTGGCTCTGAGTCTAGGCAAACCCAATCTGAAAGAGGCAGTGCGATTCGTTCCTACGAAATCCTCATCTGAGGAGGGATGTAGGGCATATCTGTTAAGTAACCTATGGGTTGAGTTCGCACTTTAATCCTTAACAGAATGATAACTTGTATTTCTTCAAGGTGAGATGAGTATCCTAGAAAATCAAGTCCTTGCGCCCTTGTGCGGGGTTGAAAACACACAGCGTCCCTTCTGGCGACAGAAGAGAGAAGTTTCCCTTATATCTGGGATGACAACCCAGATATAAAAGCGGGAGTGAAAACGAGAGAACGATAATAGCTGAAAACGCCTACTCGTAAGTAAGAGTCTCATAAGCGACCTGGACTAAGATGATATCAAGGAAAAGGAAATCGTGGGGTAGAAAAGCGAATCATCTACCTAACCGTCTCAACAGATTAACAGGGAACATAAGCCCTGGGTAACACCATCCCTGCCACCCGAAATAACGGGAAGAACATAGACATAGGGAATTTGTTTTTTTCTCTATCGCACAGTCAGTTCACATAGGCGGATAGATGAACCCTAAAGGACTCAAAACAAAGAAATACAGGAACGAAGTAACACAATCTTATCTCCAGAAATCAATCGGTAGGTCTCGTCAAAGCCATATGGTAAGACTGTGAAAGATGGGTCAAGAAGCAAATGCCTAACCTGAGACTACAGGTAATGCTTAAAAAGAGATGGGGTAATGCCCAGGATAAGCAGACGTGACTCGCAATTTATCGATGTGTAAAGGTTCAAGTAGTAGTAAAGATGTCTAATACAGATTCTCTAAAAACGAATACTGTGGGATGGGACGATATCAATTGGCTTAAAGTCGAAAGATACGTATACAAGCTACAAAAGCGCATTTACGCAGCATCTCGTCGTGAAGATGTAAAACAAGTTAGAAAACTCCAAAAAACTCTGATAAGGTCTTGGTCGAATAAGGTCTTAGCGGTACGCAGGGTAACACAGGACAATCGAGGACATAAAACGGCAGGAGTGGATGGTATTAAATCATTATCCCCAGAAGCTCGTATGAACCTTGTAGGACAACTCAAGCTTACGGGAAAAAGCAAACCTACTCGAAGAGTATGGATACCTAAACCTGGAAAAGACGAGAAACGTCCGTTAGGAATACCCACAATATACGACCGCGCCTTACAAGGAGTAGTTAAAACTGCTTTAGAACCAGAATGGGAAGCTAAATTTGAGCCAAACAGTTACGGATTCAGACCAGGACGTTCATGCCACGATGCTATCTGGCAAATCAAAAACAGCATCATGAACAAACCTAAATTTGTACTTGATGCTGATATAGCCAAATGCTTCGACCGCATCAACCACTTAGCTCTACTCCAGAAACTCGGTTACACGGGTAAAATCAGGCAGCAAATAAAAGCTTGGTTAAAGTCTGGGGTCATAGACCAAAGAGTATTTACTGCCACATCTGAGGGAACACCACAAGGCGGGGTTATTAGCCCGTTACTTGCCAACGTTGCCCTCCACGGAATGGAAAATATGTTAATGGAGTTTGCCAAAACTCTGGACATGAGAAGGAAGAGCAAACCTAACAGCCAAATAGGGTGGAAGGAAAAAGTTAAATCTCTAACCTTCATTAGGTATGCCGATGATTTCTTGTTAATACATTCCAACCTGAACGTAGTCCAAAGATGCAGAGAACTAATCTCTGAGTGGTTAAAAGACATAGGACTGGAACTAAAACCATCAAAAACCAGAATCGCCCACACTCTTACTCCAGAGTTAAGTGAAGATGGACAAGCTGGATTTAATTTCTTGGGTCACCATATCAGACAATTTAAAGCTGGTAAATACTCAAGTTCGATTCACCCCAGAACAAAGAAAACACTTGGTTTTAGAACACTTATCACACCGTCAAAGGATGCCTGTAAGCGACATCAACAAAAACTAAAAGATGTCATCAAAGAACACAAATACTCCCACCAATCAATTTTGATAAATGAGTTAAACCCAATTATCAGAGGATGGGTAAATTACTATACCAACTCTGATGCTTCAACCACGGGAGAACTTACAAGGCAAGATTACCTTGTGTTCCAGAAACTCAGAGCTTGGGCTAGACACCGAACTGGCGACTGGTACAAAGCTAAAAAGAAATACTGGACAAAGATTGGCAACAATAACTGGGTTTTCGCAACCAGGCAAGGGGATGCGAACCCCCTACGATTACTTACACATACTGAATTTGGAAGCAGTAGTACAAAATATGTGAAAGTTAAAGGCGAAGCCAGCCCATTTAATGGGGAATTGGTTTACTGGAGTACCAGGATGGGTAAGAACCCCGATATGCCCACTCGAAAAGCATCACTGCTCAAGAGACAAAAGGGCATATGTAACTGGTGTTGCCTGCGCTTCCGTGAAGAAGATATTTTAGAGGAAGACCATATTCTAGCTACCGCTCTCGGCGGCAGAAAAGAATATAAGAATCTTCAGCTTCTACACGGTCATTGCCACGATGAAAAAACTGCTTTGGATTTAGAATACATCAGAAGAAACAGCTACAAGAATACCTTGAAGCGCATCAATAAAGAACTAGATAAACTCAACTGGTTCTGGGATGGGAACGACATCTTATGTATCCTCTAAGTACAAGTAGAATGCGCCAATGACAAGGCTAGATACGTTGAGTAGCCCGATGAAGTGAAAGTTACACGTCGGGTTTCGGATGGGAGGGGTGAAGTGGCAACACTCACCTCGACCCTACTAGAATCCCCCGATTTATCGGTGGGAGCGTCAACCCTCCACCTCCTCGACTCCCTCAACTTCTCCTACTGGTCTCAACTAATTAATTACAAGTCAAACTAGTTATCGACCACCAACTACGACATTTTTGATCCTAACGTGAGGGCCTCCAACACTTACGGGAAGAGGCATTTGTCCTCCTTTGCCACAACCACCATTAACATATAAAGTATCGTTGCCGATTGCTTCTATATCTTTGAGAGTTTGAAACACATTCCCAGAGAGGGTAACATCACTAACGGGTTCAGCAATTTTCCCATCACGAATCATATAGCCTTCAGCAGCAGCAAAGGTAAACATTTCACCGTTGGTTTGTCCACCCAACATTCTTACCGCATAAACTCCTTCGTCAATACCTCCTAACATCTCCTCAAAAGAAGTCTCTCCAGGTTCGATCGCGGTATTGGTCATGCGGACAATGGGAGGATAGTTAGCACGAATGGCTCTGGCATTACCGGTGGGAATTTCCTGCATTTTGCCTGCGGTTTCACGGGAATGGAGACGTTGAGTTAAAATTCCATCTTTAATCAGATATTTTCTTTGTCCTGGCACTCCTTCATCGTCATACTTGATACTGCCTGGTAAATTTTCTAAAGTTGCATCATCTATAACATTCAGTTGTTCAATGCCTAAGGGTTTACCCAAAGTTAGTAACTCCTGCATCCGAGGATTTTCATAGACAAAATCGGCTTCGGAAAGATGCCCAAAAGCTTCATGGATAAAGACTCCTGCCAAGTAGGGATCGAGAATCACTGTATATTGACCACCCTGTACTGAGCTCGCTTCTAACTGCTTAACAGCTCTGGTCGCTGCGCCGAGAACTCGGTCTTCGATCCCAACTAAAGCATTAAAATCATTACGGGAATGAACCGATTCAAATCCCTGACGCACAATCCCATCCTGACCTCTGGCGATCGCCCCAAATCTTCCTGAAATGTCTAATCTTTCTTGAATAATGCAACTGCCTACCGAATTGACAAAATATTGGGTGGCAAAGCGATCGCTGATACTAGACATGGTAGTCTGAATTCGAGGATCGTAATCGAGAAGCAACTTGTTATAAGCTTCAAGCAATTCCCGTTTATCCGCTAAGGAAACCCCACGGGGATCTCTGGCTAACTTGACTGTAACTCGATCTTCTATGGGAGCAGTTGGTGCTAATTGAGTAGTTTCTTGCCCAACTAGTTTCGCTTGAGAAATTGCCTCTTCAATTCTACTATTGAGTTCTGCTAAACCATTGAAAGTTACAAAACTCCAGCCTCCGCGATCGCATGCCCGAATTCCTCCCGAAAGCGCAAAACCCCGATCCACTCCATCTAATTGTGCACCTCGGAAACTTAGGCTAGTAGCTTCACTTTGTTCAACACGAATTTCTAGGTAATCGACATTGTTTTTCGAAGAGGCGATCGCTTTTTGTAACTGTTCTGCGGTGGTGTTATTCATAAAAAATTCGAGAAATTAGAGGCCAAAAATTCAGACAACTATTATTGACTATAGCAATCCTAGTTAAGTTGAGGTGAACTTTATAAAAGAAGAGCTTGGGATAAAAATATTATCTTCCAAGCTTTATTTCTATAATTGCTGATAATTTATTGTTCAGATTGGGAATAATACGCGATTAACTAAAAACTAAAACTAATCAAAAAGCAGTACTTAAAGCCCCCCAGGCAATAGTTAAAATGATACGAGTCACCTCAATTCCACATGCCACAGCTAAGACAGCGCCAGCTTTAATCATTAATGGAGGGGGAGTATAAGTATTAGACATAGTGCCAATCTCCTAATAATCAAATTACGATAAGATGCGGTCGAGTATAGTTGAGAATAAAAATTACTCTTGGTATCAAAGTTGACATTTTTACAAAACTTTTTATTATTTATCTCAATTAGCTTTGATTAGCTTAAAATCTTCAAAAGGTTTACATTCTCCCTCTAAACCATCTACGATCGCGCAAGTATTATTAATCATCATTTTGAGATAACTATCGGTATCGGTTCCTGGTTTTCCTATTCCATCCGTTAACAACTGGCGATCGCTTATTGGGACTTCGGCTTCCCGAGCCACATTATTAAGAACCCGATTATTTCCTGTCGCTTCAGCAAAAATTGTCGGGACTCCTGTTTGGCGAATTTCGGTTACTAGATCTCTGAGATCGGCAGCGGTGGGAGAGTCTTCCGTACTTAATCCTTGTAGACTTTTATAGTCTTGAAGATCGTAGGCTTGGACATAATAGTTGAGAGAATTGTGACTAGTAATAAGTAGTCTTTGTTCTTGGGGAATGGTGGCGATTTGTCCTGCGATCCAAAGATTAAGTTGTTGCAATTTTTCAGTGTACTCAAGACTGTTTTGGGTATATAAACTTGACTGGCTAGGATTGAGTTGTATCATTGCTGATTGCAAATATTTGATAATTGCGATCGCATTTTGAGCATCATGCCAGACATGAGGATCTGCAGCTAGTTCTTCTTCTTCGGCTTCACTATGTTGATGCTCTTCTTCGTGGTGAGTATGTTCAGTTGTAATTGGCTGAGTAACGACTGCTTCATAGACAGGAATCTTTCTGCCCGTCGTCTCAGTAGCCTTAATAAGTTTAATAATCTTCGGCTCTAGTTCATAGCCCCCATAAAAAATGATTTGTGCCAGTTCCATTGCTTGGCGTTGGGAAGGAGTGGGCTTGTAGGTATGGGGATCTTGTCCTGGTGGAACTAAGCAAGTTAAATCAACAGTATTTTGAGCAATCATGGTAATAAATTCGCATAAAACACTATGGGTCGCTACTATCTTGGGGCGCTCTTGAGCTGAAAGCTGGGAATTTTGATTTACCGACTGACAACTACTTATTACCAGCGATAGTCCGGCGATAAGACTACTGCAGAGATTCCGAACTGTAATTTGATTAAACATCACAAAATATTTTAAATAAAACTTTTATACTATTAATCAGCTCATCTTTACTGGTTCTTGGTTAATCGCTCCTTCAGTTGATCATGAGAATGACTTTAATTGTACAATGAGAATAATACTCATTTTAGTTTTGAATTAACAATGCTAAAAGTTCGCGATCTAGCGATTAATTACCGAGATACTTGGGCGATTAACAATGTATCCTTTTCTTTGCAGCCAGGAGAAGTTACAGGTTTATTGGGGCCTAACGGCGCAGGAAAAAGCAGTCTTGTTAAAGGAATTTTGGGATTAGTTCCCACCGCTAGAGGGGAAGTAACCTTTGCTGAGCGGCCAATTAAGCGCCAACTAAAGCGAGTTGCCTATGTGCCTCAGCGATCGCAAATAGATTGGGATTATCCGATCACAGTCGAGAAAGTGGTAATGATGGGCAGAATTCCCGCCACAGGTTGGTTGAGAAAGCCTTCACTAAATTCTCGTCAAATTGTCAAAAATGCTTTAGCAAGAGTAGAAATGACAAAATATGCTCAGCATCAGATCAGAGAATTATCTGGAGGACAGCAACAACGGGTCTTTTTAGCTAAAGCGATCGCGCACCAGGCAGATTTATTACTTTTTGACGAACCCTTTAGTAATATTGACAAGAAAACTGAAGAGATTATTTTTGAAGTATTTGCAGAACTAAAACAGCAACAAAAGACTTTACTAGTCATTAGCCATGATTTAGGAGCCACTGTTGCCAACTACGATCGGCTATTATTACTTAATCATCAGCTAATCGCGATCGGTAATCAGGAAGAAGTTTTAACCGACCACAATTTAACCAAAGCTTACGGGAAAAACTTTAAATGGCTGATGGAGAGACAAAATATCGATCTTCATCTCAGACAGCTCATGAACCTCAAGGATTGCCCTCCATGGTTTACAAAACAAGATATGTACTATTGGAATTGACAGGCAGGTTATTAATGCCAATTTAAATAACTTGACACGATACAAGTATTTTGTATACCATTAGAATTTGTCTGCTATTATATTGACCTTCTTAAATTAGAAGATGATCTAATTGTCCTTATACATAAATTATGCCTACTATCCAGCAACTAATCCGTAGCGAACGATCCAAACTACAAAAGAAAACCAAATCACCTGCACTCAAAGAATGTCCCCAACGTCGTGGAGTTTGTACCAGAGTGTACACGACTACACCGAAAAAACCTAATTCAGCTTTAAGAAAAGTAGCTAGGGTTCGTTTAACATCTGGATTTGAGGTTACTGCTTATATCCCAGGTATAGGGCATAATCTACAAGAACATTCCGTCGTCTTAATTCGCGGTGGGAGGGTAAAGGATTTACCTGGTGTTAGATATCACATTGTACGAGGAACTCTTGATACTACGGGAGTTAAGGATAGAAAGCAAGGCCGTTCTAAATATGGAACTAAACGGCCTAAAGAATAATTTAGATATTTTTATTCTGTAATACCGTAGGAAGAACGGGAATTGATGCCCAGAGTAGAGACTCGTTAGGTAGTAATCTATAATTTTTGCGAGTCTAGATCAAAAAACTAAAGAATTACTGTTTAAGAAAACTGGGAAGCGGCCTACTGTTTCAAGTTGTTTGTCGCCCTTCAAAATTAAATTTCATATTGTTAGCAAATTACTAAAAGCTCATGTCTCGTAGATCAGTAAATAAGAAACGTACCGTTCCTCCCGATCCGGTATATAATAGCCGTCTAGTTAATATGACCATTAGACGAGTCATGAAGTCGGGAAAAAATTCCCTGGCTTCGCGCATTGTTTATGATGCCTTCACTACGATTGGGGAAAGAACAGGCAAAGAACCTCTAGAAGTTTTTGAGCAAGCAATTAAAAACTTGACTCCTTTAGTAGAAGTAAAAGCCCGTCGGGTTGGTGGTGCAACTTACCAAGTTCCCATGGAAGTCAAAGCTGGTCGAGGTACAACCCTAGCCCTGCGCTGGTTAATTCATTTTGCTCGGAATCGTGGTGGTCGAACTATGGCAGGTAAACTAGCCAATGAGATCATGGATGCAGCCAATGAAACCGGTGCAGCGATCAAGAAACGGGAAGAAACTCATCGGATGGCGGAAGCGAATAAAGCTTTTGCTCACTATCGTTACTAAAACCAAGCTCAATTTTTAAACTATCTAAGTAATCAAATTAACAACTAAACTGCGATGGCAGGTTTCCTCCACTGCCAAGTTTGAACTTGGGTAGCTAAAATGTAGAATTGTAAATAATCATTAAGTTCAATCTTTTTCGTTAGGCATAAAGCACAAGGAGGTATCTGTGGCACGCAGTATCCCACTAGAAAGGGTTCGGAATATCGGTATAGCAGCCCATATTGACGCAGGAAAAACAACCACGACAGAACGAATTCTCTATTACACTGGCATTGCCCATAAAATAGGTGAAGTTCATGACGGTGCTGCCGTTACGGACTGGATGGAGCAAGAAAAAGAGCGAGGTATTACGATTACCGCAGCTGCGATTAGTACCAGTTGGCGCGACCACAAAATCAATATTATT
>JAAUYH010063425.1_pt1 | contig 22442 bp, 16 predicted proteins | sample 7278061 | NCBI WGS metagenome assembly JAAUYH01 (sample SAMN14350203, study PRJNA611818) | marine sediment metagenome | isolation source: surface marine sediment (0.6m) | place: French Polynesia: Moorea | collected 2018-08 | reverse complement strand
CCTAACGAGAAAACTCCAAGAAAGACTGGGCGATAAATATCGCTTATTCTTAGTTGAAAGTCCTGAAGAAAAGCCTGTAATAGTGGTTTTACCAAGTACCAATGACCCTCAGACTACAACCTTAGCCCAGAAAAATCTCGCCTTATTACTGGCGATCGCAACTTTAGTAACTGGTTTAGAAGCGTCTGGTTTATTACTTGGTTTTGATTTATTTAGCAATTTTGGACGTTATCAAGAAGCTATTCCTTTAACCTTAGGACTATGGTTGGTCTTAATTGCTCATGAAATTGGCCATGCTGTAATCGCGAAACGTTATGATGTGCGGCTAAGTATTCCTTTCTTTTTACCTACTTGGCAGATTGGCTCTTTTGGTGCGATTACCCGGTTTGAGTCTTTATTGCCTAGTAGGACGGCTTTATTTGATATTTCTTTTGCCGGACCAGCTGTTGGTGGAGGAATATCTTTATTGTTGTTAGTATTGGGTTTGATTATTTCCCATCCTGGTAGTCTATTTCAAATGCCTACAGAGTTCTTCTCCGGATCAGTTTTAGTGGGCACTCTGGCTAAAGTAATTTTGGGTTCCGAGTTACATGAAGTTATTGTTGATGTTAGCCCTTTGGTAATTGTGGGCTGGTTAGGTTTAGTTATTACAGCTTTAAATTTACTCCCCGCAGGACAGTTAGACGGAGGCAGAATTGTTCATGCTATCTATGGACGAAAAATCGCTCGACGTACTACTATTGCCAGTCTGGTGGTTTTAGGAATCGTTGCTTTATTTAATCCTGCAAATCCTATTCCTCTCTATTGGGCGGTATTAGTGCTGTTTTTGCAACGGGATTTAGAAAGACCAGCTCTTAATGAAATTAGTGAACCTGATGATACTAGAGCAGCCTGGGCTTTGTTAATTTTATTTCTGATGTTAGCCACTCTGATTCCTTTAAGTCCTAGTTTGGCTGGTAGTTTAGGAATTGGCAGTTGAGCAAGAAACAATCATCAACAAGAGATGAAAAACGAGGAACAACAAATTTGTCCTGTTTTCCCATTCTTCCCCTCTCCTTCTCTATAATCTCCCCACCTTTTCCAACCTTCCCCTATCGGAGAAGATCGTATGTTCTCTTGACCTAACGAGAGAAGTAGAGAGAGATGGGAGATAAAATTATGTTCCTGTTGATTATTGAGAATTTAGGGCGGGGAGATTATATCCCTTAAATTGAGATAACAAAGACAAGCGAGAAATTTTTCAGGATCTAGAAAGATCCTCTACCTGTAATCAAGATATTTATTTAGATATTTTCCAACTCTTGCTTGACTTTACGGCTCTTAGCATAGCGAGAAAAGGCAAATATTCCTCCCATCATGATTAAGCCAACAGATGGAGAGAATTCAAAGGGAACAGAACTAACAGTTATATTATCGAAACCAGCAGCTGTATTTCCGTCATCGTTTCTTCCTCCAGCTTCATTCAGAGTAATTTCTAACTCATAGTCACCAGGGGTTAGGTTCGTTAAAAATAAAGATTCTGTACCTTCGCCATAGCCAGGCGACTCTTTATTAAATACATCGAATGATTGGGTCAAAGTAGTATTTATAAAGCTTATAAAGAATTCATCTTGGACTCCACTTTCAGTACCTTGAAATGCCCAGTCGAACGCAAAAGTTACTCCATTTGTGGCATCAGTAGAGCTAATCTCGAAAGTGTTGCCAGTAAAAGCAACACTGTCTCCACTTGCAGGAGAATCAGAAATATTTGTATCGCCATTATCAGCACCTAAGAGAAGATAAGTACTATTAAAATAATTGTCAAAACCTTCAGAACCAGATATGGTATTGATACCACTATCGAATGGTGCCGTATCGATAGTTCCGCCACCATTACTAAAATCAATTGGAGTTAAATTGACAATTAAGGCATGAGAGGGTGTTGCTGCTAAAAACAAAGAAGCAGAAACGGCAAATACCATGCCAAGGTTCTTAATATTAGTTTGACTAGAATTCATAATTCTTGGAATATCCTCAGAAAATATAGTTTCAGAATAATTAATCAATCCTAAATTAACAAAGAAGATGTATAATCGTTTCCGTGACTATAACCAATTTTTGCCTAATCTTTAGTTAGCTAACTTGACAATATTGAGCTCATTTCATGTTAATTTTTTTTGATAATTCTGTCTATAACTACTACTAAAGTAGACTTCTACTGGTACAGAATATTTTTATAGACTCAGTATTTTCACTGATGGTAGATTCACAAATTCTCTATTTTGTGAATAAAAAATATGCAAGTATTACTTAGTAATTACGAGATTGCTTGTTATCAGAAAACGCGAATTTATCTTAGAAATTATCAACCAACCTTCGTGCTATAACTTAAAACAGTATTATGGAGTAACATCGCTACTGTCATCGGGCCAATACCCCCTGGTACTGGAGTAATATAACTGGCAACTTTTGAGACAGAATCAAAGTTAACATCTCCTACAAGACGAGATTTGCCACTATCTTCGATGCGGTTAATTCCCACATCAATCACCACAGCATTCGATTTAACCATATCTGCAGTAATAAATTCTGGTTTACCAACGGCTGCGACTAAAATATCTGCTTCTCGACAAACTGCTGTCAACTCTTGAGTCCGAGAATGGGCAATGGTTACCGTGGCATTCTGTTCTAATAACATTAAGGCTAAAGGCTTTCCCACTAAAATACTTCTGCCGACGACTACAGCCTTTTTACCTGCGATCTCGATTTGGTATTCTGCTAGTAGTCTCATGACTCCTGCGGGAGTACAACTTCTTAACCCTGTTTCTGAGCGGACTAGTCTGCCTAAGTTAGTGGGATGAAGTCCATCAGCATCTTTATTTGGGTCTATTTTGAGGAGTAAACCCACTGAGTCGAGATGTTTTGGCAAGGGTAACTGTACTAGAATTCCATCTACGCGCTCGTCTTGATTCAATCGCAGAATTTCCTGTTCTAAGGTTTCTTGGGTGGTATTTTCAGGAAAATGTCGACCAAAAGAAGCAATACCCACTTTGACACAGGATCTTTCTTTATTACGGACATAAACTGCACTAGCAGGATTATCTCCTACCATTAATACTGCTAGTCCTGGAGGACGACCAATTTTGGGGGCTAATATTGCAATTTGCTCCTTTAGGTCGGACTGGATTTGTTTGGCTAAAGCTTTACCATCAAGTATTTGAGATTGAGTTGTTGTCATAGAATATTGAGGATCAGAGATTAGGAACTAGCAGTAAGGTAATTTATCAATAATAGTACTCTGATAATTGAATCACCATGTTAGAGAAATCCTATGTGAGTTATGAGAATTCATCAGTTATGATATCTGTATTGTGCTCATCTTGCTCGAACCTACTAAAATTAATTTTTAGGGAAATTGAGACAATTGATCTGATAATACTTGACACAGTTGTTAATTAGTTACCAATTTTTAATAATTATAAATTAATTAACATATCATTAATCTGCTTCCCGATAAAATTGAAATAGCGAATGAAAACTCTACAAAAACTCTAAGCGGTATACCAATGGGATTGAAGTTTATTGTCTCTAGTTTAGTTATTTATCTTTTCTTAACAGTAATCTTATTTTTTGCTCAAAGAAAATTATTATATTTACCCACTACCAGTTTGCCTACTGAAAAATCATTACAAGCAGCAGGTTTACAATATTGGAATCTAAGCGATCATGACTATCGTGGTCTGATCTCTACAGAACCTAAAAATAACGCTCAAGGGACAATCATCGTCTTTCATGGAAATGCCAGTACTGCAGATGACCTTAACTATTATAGTAGAGCATTAACAATAAGGGGGTATCGTGTATTATTAGCAGAATATCCAGGGTACGCAGGAAGAAAAGGGCAACCCAGTGAATCAATTCTGGTTGCCGATGCCAGAGAAATAGTTCATCTTATGTACCAAGAATATGGAGAGCCAATTTATCTTTGGGGAGAATCTTTAGGTAGTGGTGTGGTTGCTGCGACAGTGGCAGATCCTACTTTACCAGTGGCAGGAATCGTTTTGATAAATCCTTGGGATTCGTTAGCCAATTTAGCACAAACTATTTATTGGTGTTTTCCTGTTCGTTTGATCTTGCGAGATCGGTTTAATAGTATTAGTAATTTAAATTCGTTTAAAGGTAAAGTTGCGATTTTAATAGCAGAAAAAGATGAAGTTATCCCCCCAAAATTTGGTTTGAATTTATATGATTCTGTAACAGGTGATAAAAAATTATGGATGTTTAAAAATTCTGGCCATAATAGTTTTCCTAATCATCCTCAAGAAGCTTGGTGGCAAGAAGTTATCGATTTTATGAACCAATAAATATCTGTACAAAATAAATTGACCAGTACTCTAATGGTGGACAACAATTCAATATACTTTAAATATCAATAGTAAATATCCAATCTTGGTATTCGGGTTCTTTATTTTCTGTAATAGCAGTTAATTTTTCTCTGATTTTTTCAGTAATTGGTCTCTGGGAAGAAAGATAATAATTTTCAATTTGTTTGACAGGGGTAATTTTAGCAGCAGTTCCACTCAAAAATACTTCATCTGCAATTAATAACTCAGTTTTATCTACTGCTCTTTCAATAACTTCAATACCTAAGTCTTTAGCAATAGTAATTACACTATCTCTGGTGATACCTTCTAGAATATCCTGATCGAAATCAGGAGTAATTATCTTATTATTTCTGACTATAAAAATATTCATTCCCGAAGCTTCACAAATTTTACCCTGGGAATTCATTAATATTGCTTCGTCAAAACCCGATTCTACTGCTTCGGTTTTCGCTAAAGAAGAAGTGATGTAAGCGCCACTAATTTTTCCTCTTAGGGGTAAACTACGATCTTCTTGTCGATACCAAGAACTAATACGACAGCTAATACCATCGGGAGGTAAATAATCTCCTAATTCTAAACCATAGATAAAAAAGTTTTTCTCAATTTTATGTAATCTTGGAGCAATTCCTAAATCAGAAGTATAGACAAAAGGACGAATATAAAAAGACTTATCTGGTTTATTTTTTTTGACAAAATCAGTAATCTTCTGCTGAATTTTATCTGCCGGTAAATCGTATTTTAAAAACTTGGCACTATTACTTAATCTTTGACTATGGCGATCTAATCGAAATAATAAAATCTGTTGGGGATTATCCGGATTAGGAATCCCTCTCATGCCACCAAAAGCTCCCGTACCATAATGCAACGCGTGGGTAGCTATGGAAATATTCGCCTGTTCAAAGGGGATGAATTGATTTTCAAAATAAGCAATAGGTAAGAAGTTATGCATAATTTAGATTCAGTCTTTAACACCGGATTTTCTTAGTCAGATTAATAATTCTATCTTTTTCTGACGACTTATCAATATTTTTAGAATTAAGTAATTTACTATCGTGATCAAAGTTACTCGGAATTAAACTATAGCTGCTCCTAAGTAGATAGCTCTTTTTCTATAATACAATTAACTGTATCGGCTGTTATTGTTCCGTTGATTCATCGTGCAAACAGGCGATCGCCCGATGACATTGTCTTGGTAAATTAAATGCCTCAAGTTATTATTGCTTCCGATTCTCAGAATGTAGTTGATGCTGGCGCAGAGGTCGCCAATTGCGGCGGTAATGCCGTTGATGCCGCGATCGCGACTACAATTACCTCCATGTGTACTAATCTGGGCATTATCGCCCCTGGTGCCAGCGGTTTTATTACTGTTTGGCGTCCCGGAGAAAGCCCGATTGTGATTGATGCCTATGCCGAGATGCCTGGAAGAGGACTGGATTCAGTCAAGTTTGGCAGTGGCATGGAAAAGGTATTCTTTGATTACGGTGGTGGCACTAGTACTATGGTGGGCTATGGTTCTGTCGCAACTCCTGGAATATTTGCGGGTTTGGGTTTAGCAGCAGCAAAATATGGTAATCTTCCTTGGGCAAAAATAGTTGCCCCTGCTCAACAGCAGGTGGCAAGAGGCTTTCCCCTCTCTAAAGTGGCAGCGGAATATTTTTCCTACACTCATCAAGCTATTTTTGGTTGGCATCCCGATAGTTATCGCGTGATTCATAAACCTGACGGTAACCCTTTACAATTAGGGGAAATGGTGCAACTGCCCGATCTGGTTCATAGTTTACAGTTAATTGCCGATGGGGGAGTAGATGTTTTATATGGTGGAGAGTTAGGGGAGAAAATCACCGCAGAAATTCAAGCTAATCAGGGATTACTTACCTTGGAAGATTTAGCGAAATATCAAGCCATAGAGCGATCGCCAATTATGATTGATTTCGGAGATTGGTCAATTGCAACCAATCCTGCTCCCGCAGTCGGGGGAACTTGTTTGGCAGCGATGCTGTTATTAATGAGTAAGAGATCATTATCCCAATGGGATGCCGCAACGGTTAGCGCCATCGCTGAGATTCAACAGGCAGTATTACAATATCGCAGTAACTATTTAGAAGGTATAAGTGAGGATCTAATCGAGCAAGAAGCAGCCCGTTTACTGTTAATAGCGGCTCAAGATAATTGGCAACAGTTAACCAAATCTCCTTCGACAATTCACATCTCCGCCGTAGATAGTGATGGTTTAGCTTGTTCGATCTCTGCTTCTTCGGGATATGGTTCGGGGGTAATGGCTAGAGGCACAGGATTATGGTTAAACAATTCTTTAGGGGAAATTGAGTTACATCCTCAAGGATTACATGATTTATCTCCAGGAACTCGTCTCACTTCCAATATGGCACCCACAGTCTGTCGTCATCAGGATGGTACGGTGCTAGCAATTGGTTCTCCTGGAGCATCTCGTATTACTACCGCGATCGCTCAAGTCCTATTTAATTTTATGAGTTTAGATATGTCCCTAGAGCAGGCAATCTCCCATCCTCGATTACATTTTGAGGTTTTTAACCAGATTCCTGCGATCGCATTTGAAACTGGGTTAAATGTTGAGGCACTGAATTTAACCCAGCGACAATTTGGCGAGCTTTCCATGTATTTTGGCGGAGTTCAAGCTGCCTGCGGACATCCTACTCTTGGTTTAACTGCTGCTGCCGATCCTCGTCGTACTGGAGGCATTGCCTGGGGGGAATCCCATCTACTGTGAATATAATATTCAATTCAAAGGGTGATCACCCGATCTCAGGATGTCACACATTCGCCAACAGTATCAAAACTGTGCAAGAGCCCATTTATGATTAAAATTTACGATTGTTCCTCTCCTTTCAGATAAGAATATTAAGACTTAATAACTAAGTAATCATACTTGGTTTCAGTCAAAATAGAATTTAAGTAGGACTTCTAATCTCAGTTTTTCAAGAAATAAGGAGGTTGTTGTCATGCAAGAAACACCTGTTTCTCAGGTATTAGGATATGAGTGGCAAGGGAAAAGAACTCTGGTGACTGGTGCTTCAGGTTTTAAAGGTAGTTGGTTATGCAAAGCACTTTTAAATCTCGGAGCGGAGGTTTATGCTACCATTCCCATTCACAACGTCAGACACCCTTACTCAGCTTACGGACTTCTTGATCTAAGTAACGATGTAATTGAAGTTTCATTAGACATATCAGATAGTCAACTTGTTTTTGATGTCATTAATGTAGTAGAACCAGAAGTCATTTTCCACCTCGCTGCTAAAGCTCAAGTTCCAGTTGCTCAACACGATCCCAGGCGGGCATTTATGGTTAACACTATGGGCACAATTAACATATTGGAAGCCTGTCGACAGCTAGAAATTGGAGAAAGAATTTTAGTTATTTCCACCGATCATGTATTTGGCGATCGCCAGATTCCCCCAGAAGGTTTTTTAGAAAGTAGCCCAGTCAGTTACGCTGGTCCTTACGATACCTCCAAAAGTGCAATGGAACTGGCTGTTCGTTGTTATCATAAAACTTACTACTCTCAACTACCAGCTATTGGGATTACAAGAGCAGCAAATGTTTTTGGATATGGGGATACTTCCCCTAGAAGAGTAATTCCACAGTTTATTAACTCTGCGGTTAATGTTCCTCATGAAATTTCTATTAAATATACTCGCAATGGTCGTCAATTTATTCATATAACTGATATTATTGCTGGCTATATCAGGGCAGCCTCATCTCTTCAGAAAAATAATCCCATATCCCCAAAATCATCAGAAATTTCTCAACAGAAAAACCAAAAACAATCTTTTACTCCGACCTTCCATTTTGCTTTATCAGACTATGGTAACTACACTGAAAACGGCGAACCCTTTATTAGAATTATCAATCTCGCCCGAATGATTCAGTCTACCGTATCAGATGTCAATGCAAGCTGGTGTAAAGAAGCAGGAGTTGGCGATGTCAAGATTAATCAAAATGGGGCAATTGATTTTGCGCCTAATGAAAATCCCACTCAAGCTATGAATTGTTCAGATACCTGCGCCCGTCTTAATTGGCAACCTAAGACATCCCTCGAAGAAGGTATAGCAAAAATGGCGCAATGGTTTTTTGTTCAGAACAAGAAAGATATTTCTGGATTAAAACATTTAATTAGCAGAGAAAGTCAACAGATTACTCACCATCTTCTTGATTAGAAATTATTAGCCCCGTTTAAAAACTATATCTATCAGTCTCTTTCAAATGTCTCTTGCACAGAGAATTGGAGGATGCCATGGAACTAAAAAAATCCTTGAATATCCTAATAGTTGCCTCAGAAAATGCGCAATTGCCAGGTGCGAAGGTAGGAGGGCTGGGGGATTTTGTCAAAAACTTTTCCTCAACTCTTGCAGAAGAAAGCTGTCAAGTAGCTGTTGTGATCCCTTCCTATGGATTTCTCCATCAATTGCCAAATTCGCAATTTATCAGTAATATCAGTTTTCAATTCTCTGGAAATCAAGAGCAAGCCCAAATTTTTCAAAATACTAATAATAAATTAAAACACTTCGTCATTCATCATCCAGATTTAGTTTCCTGGGACAGAAATGGTCAACATGAAATTTACCACCACGATCTCGACTCAGAACCTAATACAACCGATGCCACAAGATATGCTCTTTTCTGCAGCGCTGTAGCGCAGGGAATCATAGAGGGTAGTTTCGGACATCTTGACTGTGTCCATCTCAATGATTGGCATACTACTTGTTTTCTAATACTCCGTGCCTACCACCCTAATTACCAAGCTCTGCGAAAAATCAGAACGGTATTTACGATCAATAATTTGTCCTATCAGGGACTGCGTCCATTTTCAGGAAACGAATCTTCCCTAGAAGCCTGGTATCCGAACTTAGAGTACGACCAAAATAAACTAGCAGATCCTAGATCTTCAGATCGGGTTAATCTGATGAAAGCGGGAATTGAGTTAGCTGATGCCATCGCTACTGATTCAACTTCCTACGCTCAAGAAATTCTCCTTCCTAGTGACGCACCTCGTTTTTATGGAGGTGAAGGATTAGAAAACGAGCTTTTAACAGCAAAAAAACAGAATCGGCTTTTTGGCATCTTACTCGGATGTGAGTATCCTACCAATCGCATTATTCCTCAACTTACATTTTCTAGTTTTATCAGTTTATTAAAAGCGGAAATTGTCCGATGGGAACAATCATCAAAAGCTCCTAATGCTAGTCAACTCAGAGCATATCAACGATTAACAGAACTGAGCAATCTCTCAGCTAAACCACCCCTAATACTAACTAGCGTTTGTCGGATTGTCGAGCAAAAACTCTATTTGATGAAGGCTTCAGGGAAAAAATTTCTCTCTGGTATTAGGGGAATTTTAGAAGGACTTGGCAAACAAGGAATCTACATACTACTAGGCAGTGGCGACCAAGAATATGAAGATTTCTTAGCTGAAATTGCTTCTGAGTTTGAAAATTTCGTGTTTCTTAATGGTTTTGGTTCAGAAGATTGTGCAGCAGCTTTATATGCTAATGGCGATCTTTTTCTGATGCCAAGTTCCTATGAACCTTGTGGCATTAGTCAGATGTTAGCGATGCGTGACGGACAACCTTGCCTTGTCCATCAAGTTGGGGGATTGAAAGATACGGTAATTAACGGAGTTAATGGTTTCGTTTTTGCCGGAGATTCTGTTTCAGAACAGGTAGATAACTTAGTCCTGTCTTGTTTAAAGGCGATGGAAATAAAAATGAATAATCCGATTCAATGGCAGCACATCTGTCAGCAAGCACGAAACTCTCGGTTCTTATGGAAGGATACCGTCAACCAATATTTGGAAAATTTGTACGTTCCAACTATTTTTTCGACTATTGATTAATCAAATTTCAGGAGAAAAGTCATGTCTACAAATCAAAATTACATCAAAAATCGTAAACACACAGAAGAATACAAACGCTTACAAGAGAATCGTAACAATTCAAAATCTCAATGGAAAAAATGGGGTCCTTATTTAAGTGATCGCCAATGGTCAACCGTTCGAGAAGACTATAGTAAAGATGGAAAAACGTGGAAGTATTTTAACTACGATCATGCCCGTTCTCGCGCCTACCGTTGGGGAGAGGATGGAATATTTGGTATTTCTGACGATCAGCAGCGTCTCTGTTTCGCCCTAACTCTTTGGAATGATAACGATCCTCATCTCAAAGAAAGATTTTTTGGATTACCTGGTTTTGAAGGAGACAACTGTGGTAACCACATGGAAGATGTCAAGGAATATTACTTTTATTTAGATAATACTCCTACCCATTCGTACATGAAGGCACTATATAAGTATCCTTATGAATTTCCTTATCAGGAGCTTATTGATGAAAACAATAAACTTCAGAAAAATGAATTTGGAGGTAAAGATAAACCTGAATATGAGCTAATTGATACAGGTTGCTTTGACCAGGGTTACTTTGATGTTGTTGTTGAATATGCTAAAAATGACACAGATGATATCTTAATTAAAATTACAGTTTGGAATCAAGTCCCTGAACCAAAAGAGAATCGAGTCCCTGAAGCAAAAGAGAATCAAGTCCCCAATTCAAAAAAACTGCACATTATACCGACCCTATGGTTTCGCAACACTTGGTCTTGGTCAGGAGATGCAGAAAAGGAAAAACAGAAACTCGGTTTACAGGTAGAAAAAGTTGCCGATAATGTAGCGGCGATTAAAGCTCATCACAGTGAATTAGGGGATTACTATCTCTATTGTAAAGATTTGGATACTGAAAAACTTTTATTTACTGAAAATGAAACCAATAACGAACGCGTTTTTCAGACTTCTAATACCAGTAAATATGTCAAAGATGGAATTAACAACTACGTTGTTGATCAACAAAACAATAAGGATAAAGTAAATCCCGAGCAAAAAGGAACAAAAGCATCTGCCCACTATACTTGTAATCTCAATGAGAAGGAATCTCAAGTAATATGGCTTCGTCTAACAAACTCTCCTGATAAACTACCTAATGGTGAGCCTTTTGGAGATGACTTCGAGGGTATTTTTGACAACAGGAAAAAGGAAGCTGATGACTTTTATGATGCTGTTACTCCCTTCTCACTTTCAGATCAATTCTCAATTTCAGATCAAGAGCGGCAAATTCAAAGACAGGCATTTGCAGGAATTTTGTGGAACAAACAATTTTATTACTATGTTGTCCAGGATTGGCTAAATGGAGATTTCAAAGATAGAAAGTCACACAAAATATATCCACCTTTAGAACTACTATCTTCAGAAGAATCGGAAGCTAGGAAATCTATTAGAAATAGTGGGTGGAATCATTTGCATGGTGAGGATATAATTATCATGCCTGACAAATGGGAATTTCCTTATTTTTGCGTCTGGGATTCAGCTTTTCATGCAGTTACTCTTGCTTTAATTGATCCAGATTTTGCTAAAGAGCAAATATTGCTTTTTACTAAACCTTGGTATATGAAGAAGAATGGGCAAATTCCTTCTTGTGAGTTTAACTTTGATGAATTAAACCCTCCAATTCTTGCTTGGGCAGCTTTGAAAGTTGACGAAATAGAGCAAGAGATATATGGCCCTTCTTCTGATCAAAGTTTTTTGCCATTAATTTTTGATAATTTGCAAAAAAACTTAGAATGGTGGTTTAAGACTAACAAGCTAGATAAAAAACCAGGAGCAAAAAAAGACAACTATCTTTTTGGAGCTGGATTTTTAGGATTAGATAACATTTCTATCGTTGATCGTAATCAATTTCTTAATCCCAAACAAGGGAATGAGTCCGAACAAAACACTAAGACCAAACAAGAAACTAAAAAGAGCAAACAAGAAAAAAACACAATAATCACAATAGAACAAATTGATGCTACAAGTTGGATAGCAATGTTCTATTTGAATATGTTAACAATACTTACCAAATTAGATGAAGAGGAGCAAAAAAAACGTGAAGATGAGGCAAAAGACTTTCTTGAAAAATTCATATTAATTTGTCATGAGATTAACGAAATTGTTGATGATCAGCAAATAGCTTTGTGGGATAAAAATGACAATTTTTACTACGAAGTGCTAAAGATTTCTCTGAAAAAATTCTCGTTAGAGTTTCCACTAAAATATCGCTCACTTCTTGGTATTATTCCTCTATTTGCTGTAGCAATGTTTACCAGAAAAAAAGAAACTTACCTAACAAGGATCTTAAGGTCTAGTTTTCATGATCTAAAATCTTTTTTTTCTAATCCAGACTCTTCCTTTTCAAAGCAGTTTATAGACAAGGATGGAAAACTACAAAAGGAAGGATTACAATATTTATTAGGAGAAGAAGAATGTATTGATATTCGACAAGATTCTTCTAAAGATGTAGGTTTATTTTTATCAATTGTTAATCGGAGAAAATTACAGAATATCATTGATAAACTTCTTGATAAAGATGAATTCTTAAGTGATTATGGGATTCGCTCTTTGTCTAAAATTCATAAAGAAAATCCCTATAAATTGGATGGGATTATAAATATTGAGTGGAATCCTGGAAATGTACAGACTTTTCCAATTGAAATGAAATATGAACCTGCTGAAGCAATAACCCCTGTACATATTGGCAATTCTAATTGGCGTGGTCCGATATGGTTTCCCATGAACTTTCTCATTATTGATTCTCTGAACAAGTTTCATGAATATTTTAAAAACTTCGGAGTTTTATTCCCATCTGTATCACATCACAAAGTCAACCTTAAGCAAGTAGCTATTGAACTATCTAAGAGACTCATTAAGATTTTTGTGTATGATTCACGTAAACGTGCAGTCTATGGAGATAACCCAAAAATTTACAAGCTTTTCAAAACTCCTGATGGACAAGATTTAATTCTGTTCTACGAATATTTTAATGGGGATACAGGTCAAGGACTGGGTGCTAGCCATCAAACTGGTTGGACAGGACTCGTCGCTAATTTGATTTATCAGGTTGGAAAAGATGAGTATGAAAAAGCTGAATCCGAAAAATAACAAATGACTCAAAAGCAGTCAGATAGTTAGATAGAGAGGGTTTAGGTAGTAAATAATACTGCTGATTAACTTACATTTAGTGTTAATTAAGTTTTAATCAGCAGATATTGATTGCAACTTAGATTTCGCGGGTTGCTCAACAAAGCAGATAATATTTTTGGCAAGCATTCCCGAGAAAGCATAAAATCCACATTGCTTCTTAGGGAAATTCCAGGCTTTTATGGAGATGAGTTTTAGGTACAATCAGTCTGGAGACTATAAAAGCCTTAGCTTTTACAGTTTTTTGATTCGCAACAAGGTAAAGTGATTTCTGGTCAATAATATACCATTGGTGTAAGGGCGCATCGCGATGTGCCCCTACTAATAAATCTCATCGACAACTGGTAAAAATATTTCTAGAAATCACCTAATTAGTCAAGGTTCCTTAATGAAATAATATTTTTAATCTGTTCTTTTTGCTCATTATCATAATTTTGACTATCTAAAAATCTTTGATAAATATCTGATTGATTATCAATAGTTGACTTTAATTGTTGAAGTTTTTGGGTAACTGCATCTGAGTTTAATTTTTGAATCAGATCAATTGTTCTACGTTGTACCCGATCCGAACCAGATGCTGCGGCTAGATCGCCATTACGACGATGTAATAACCCTATAGCAGTACACATCGCTAGATTTTTCACTAACAAATTACTAACTATTTCTGGAGACGATTGTAATCCTTTGATTACTCCTGAAGAAGGATTATCTGATACTTCAAGTTCACTAGTAAGATAGGCAACAAAAAATCCCCTGGCACCTTCAATCGTTTTCACAAAAAAAGCAACTCCAGACTCAATTTCTGTTTCATTAAGTTGCTTGTCAGCAATTTTGGTGATTAAAGAATTGGTATCTGCGATCGCTTTGGGAAAGGATAAAGGGGTTGCTGTATCAGGTTTATTCATGAGTTTATTAAAGTTAATTTGTATAAAGTATGTCTAATCTAGATTAGATAAAATAAGATTTTAATTCTTCATAATGGGAGTAGTTGCTACTAATAATAAACCTCACCACTTCCATTATGAAATAAATAATATCATAGGAAAAAACAAATTCTCAGCATTTTCTTTTATGATTTTTTTCGTCAATAAATACTAATAAAATATAGTTTTTATAGGAAAAATTCTTGATGAATTTTAGAATTGCTGCAACGTAATTTTTTTATCTAAATAATAGAATAGGAATCTGAGATCCTCTTAGCATTTGCGCAGTAGTACTACCGATCACAAGATGACGAATCCGACTATGACCATAAGCTCCCATAATTAAAAAATCAATATTATGCTCTGTGACATATTTTTCCATTTCTGGTTCAGCATCGCCATGAAGTAAATTACAAATTGGGTTAAAACCTCTATCGATCGCGATATTATTAGCTTCTTCAAGGTGTTTGGTCGCAGTTTTATCATCACGATGAGTAACAGTAATAATGTGCAACTCAAATTGTTTTAAAGCTGATAAATTTGTTAAATACTGAATCGCTTTTTGACAGCTTTTTCCTCCATCGTAAGCCAGTAAAATACGATTTATGGGTTTAAAAGCTCTAGGAATAACCAAACAAGGTTTATGACTAGATCTGAGTATTCTTTCTGTATTAGCACCTAAATGCCCTGCTGCAAAATTGGCATTTTCTCCTCGTTTACCCAAGATAATTAAATCAGCATTAGGTTCAAATTTATGGAATTGATCTACTAAAAATCCGGTGACATGAGTAAGTTTAATCTTGTCTATTCCTTGACCTTCTAAAAAGGACTTAGCTTCTTGCAGAATTATTTTAGCTCTTTGATGATTAATTTTAGCACTCTCGCCCTCAGCTTCTACCAACTTATCTAACAGTTGTTGATAGGAATCTAAGCCAATACTACCAGTAAAATCTCTAGTTTTAACTGCTTGTACCTTTCTTTGATCTGTTACATATAGTATTTCTATTTCCACCTCCATTTGACTTCCCAGCCAAGCCGTATATTCATAACTAACTTGAGAAGATAAAGAACCGTCAGTACATAGCAGTATTTTCATATTTTCACCTCTTACCTTCTTAATGACTACCTAAATTAGATAAAGCTTCTGCTTTATCATGAACAGCTAGCTTATCAATCAAAGTTGCACTAGCTTGATTTAAACCAACTAAATCCACTTCAACTCCTTTACGACGGAAATTTAGGACAACTTTATCGATCGCTGCGATCGCAGATTGATCCCATAAGTGAGCATGAGTTAAATCGATCTTGACTGATTCTAGATCTTCTTGGAAGTCAAATGCCTTTAAGAAATGATTAATGGAAACAAAGAAAATTTGACCTGCCACACTATAAATGCGATTGTTCCCATCAGGACTTAGTAAAGAATCAACCAAGACCACATCCGCTAGTTTCCGAGTGAATAATATAGCATTTAAAGCAATTCCCGCAAAAACTCCCAGAGCCAAATTACTAGAAAACACTGTAATCACTACTGTGGTTAACATGACAGCAGTTTCACTGCGAGGCACTCGCTTAATATTGATTATCGATGACCAACTAAAAGTACCAATAGATACCATAATCATCACTGCTACTAAAACAGCCATGGGAATTCTTGCTACCCAATCACTCAACATTAGGAGAAAGAGTAATAGTAAAACCCCGGCGCTTAAAGTAGATAAACGGGTTCTTCCTCCTGATTTTACATTAATTACTGACTGTCCAATCATTGCTGAGCCAGCCATTCCCCCCAAAAATCCAGCAATAACATTACCAATTCCCAATGCTTTTACTTCTTGATTTTTATTGCTAGCGGTATTAGTTAAATCATCGACGACATTAGCAGTTAGGAAGCATTGCAAAACGCCAACAATCGATATCGCCAATGCTGTAGGAAAAATAATTTGTAAAGTTTCTAAATTAAAAGGTACTTCCGGGATTCCAAAGCTAGGTAGAGCAGTTGGTAACTCTCCCATATCTCCTACCGTTGGTACATTGCTGCCTATCAGCTGAGAAATAATTGTCATCACCACAATTGCTACCAAAGGAGAAGGCACGACCGTAGTTAAACGTGGCAATAAATAAATAATCGCTAACCCACCAGCGACCATTGCGTAAACATGCCAAGCAATAACATTTTCGGGAAGGTCAAATATCTGAGGTAATTGGGCATTAAAAATTAAAATACCAAGGGCGTTGGCAAAACCAATTGTGACGGCGCGAGAAATAAATTTAGCTTGATTACCGATCTTAATTAAATTCCAACCCAATTGCAGAATTCCTGCTAGGATAGTTGCCGCTAAAAGATACTGTAAACCACTACTGCTAACTAAATTGGTCATCAATAGTGCAGTTCCACCTGTTACAGCAGTAATCATTGCCGGACGACCACCGAGAAAAGATGTAATTACAGCAATAATAAAGGAAGCATATAAACCTACTTTGGGATCGACTCCGGCAATAATAGAAAATGCGATCGCTTCTGGGATCAAGGCTAGGGCTACTACTGCCCCGGCTAAAAAATCTCCTTTAATATTACTAAACCATTCTTCGGGTTTAAAAAGTTGCTGCAATGATCTCTCTCCTGGATTTCTCCTGCAAAAATTTTGAAGTGACTAATCTGTCATAATCCAGTTTACAAAACTTTACGATCAGTAGCACATTTTTTTTAGTTGATTTTAATCACAGCTAAGTTAGGATTTAAAATATGAGACTTAATAGATAATTTTTGACAAATGAAACCGTGTCTACTTACCAAACTGGAGTTTTAAAAATCGCTTTTCGATTAGCTCTAAGCTCTACGCCTTAAGCTGGTTCAATAAAAGTTACATTTATCTGTTGGACAGTGCTAAATTTCTATTAATTTTGCTTGCCTAATCAGCAAGAAACTGTATCCTTAAAAACAAAATTATATTAAAAGCTCTTTGCTAATTGCTAAGACTTTATGAGTACCCAGGCAAAATTGTTTACACATTTTGTTCCCTAACTTCTTGTTCCTTCATAGAACCTAGATGATTTATTTCAAACAGCTACTTAGCCAGGCACTTGAGTTTGAGAATATTTCAGCCATCTGTAGTGGGGATAAAGTCTCTAAAGCTTGCTTAAAGCTAAGATATCGTAGTTAATAACTAAATAGCTCTCTGTCAATCATACGCGATCTCGCAAAACCTATTGAAAAATGAATTTTGGTCAGTGGTTTGGTTTTGTTTGTTTTATTCTCTCTTTATTTATTCTCTGGCAAATTCGCTTCCTCTTACTGTTAGTTTTTACCGCTGTAGTTTTAGCCACGGCACTTAACCGACTGGTAAAATGGCTACAAAGAAAAGGGCTGCCACGTCGAGTTGCTCTTTTTTGTGCTATCAGCTCAGTTTTAGTTTTTCTAACTCTATTTATTTGGCTAGTAGTTCCGCCTTTTAGTCAACAGTTACAAAAACTAATTGAACAATTGCCGAGAGTTTGGACAAAAATTGATCTCCAATTAGCATATCTAGAAGCTAGACTTCCCAACTATTTTCCCAATTTTCCGACGATTGAAGAGTTATTAGATCAACTTCCGCCAATAGAGAATCTGATTAGTGGCTTTTTTGGGATTTTTTCTGATTCTCTGACAGTTTTACTGCAGTTATTGTTGATTATTGTTCTAACTGCAATGATGTTGATCACTCCTCAAAGATATCGTAATGCTTTTTTAATTCTGTTCCCTTCTTTTTATCGTCAACGTGCTGATTATATTTTATTTCAGTCAGAATTAGCATTAGGTAATTGGTTAAAAGGCATTTCTATAAATTGTATGTTTATTGGAATTTCTAGTGGCATTGGATTAGCCCTTTTACAAGTTAAGTTAGTTTTGGTTCATGCTTTAATAGCTGGAGTGTTTAACTTTATTCCTAATATAGGGCCAGCTACAAGTGTTATTTTTCCTTTATCGATCGCGATTTTAGAAGAACCTTGGAAAATTTTTGGGGTAATAATTTGGTATGTTATTATTCAGAATATCGAAACTTATTGGCTATCTCCTACAGTAATGGCAAGACAAGTATCTTTGCTTCCTGCTGTAACCCTAACGGCACAAATTTTCTTCGCCAAAACTTTTGGAATTTTGGGGTTAATCCTTGCCTTACCTCTAACAGTAGTCAGCAAAACCTGGCTCGAAGAAGCATTATTTAAAGATATTTTAGATCTTTGGGAAAGAAGAAAAAAGGATTAGAAAATTATTAAAATTATCCCGAAAATATAGACCTAATTGAGGGGAAAATTGTTACTCAATTTAATCCAATCTTCTAAACTTAAATCTTCGGCACGACTTTGGGGATTAATCTCTAACTTTTCTAGTAAATTATTTAGGTCATCAACCTCAATGAGACTTTTTAAATTATTACGTAACATCTTACGGCGACTAGAAAAACCCAACTTCACTAAAGTTGCTAATTGACGAGGATTAGTGGCAGGATCACTCAGGGTGTGAGGACGCAATCTCACTACGACTGAATCAACTTTTGGTGGAGGATAAAAAGCTTTTGCCGGAACACGACAAATTCGCTCACAACTTGCCAAATATTGAATTCTTACTGATAAAGCACCGTATTCTTTGGTACTAGGGCTTGCAGTTAAGCGATCGCCGACTTCTTTCTGAATTAGTAAAACAATTGATTCGTAATTTGTGATATTAGGTTGCGATATAGTTCCCAATAACTTCTCTAGAATTAATCCGGTAATATTATAAGGAATATTGGCAACTATTTTATTTTGATTCTGGAATAGAGGAAAAGGCTGAACTAATTGTGCTATATCTAAAGTAATAAAATCTCCTTGTAACAACAGGAAATTATCATATTCTTTGAATTTTTTAGTTAATTTTTTGCATAAATATTTGTCTATTTCTATAGCTAATACTGATTCGGCTGCCCCCAGTAAACGACGAGTCAAAATTCCTGTTCCTGGGCCAATTTCTAAAACGCGATCGCTGCTTGTTAATTCGGCAGCGATCACAATTTGATCTAAAACTTTATCACTTTGTAACCAATGTTGACCAAAACGCTTTTTAGTTCGAGAACTAGAAGTTTTATCCATTACGAGGCAACGGTTTTTGCTAACACCCAAGATTTAATTAATTTATTAACTTCTTCGGGAATTTCATCATGGGGACAATGACCAGCTTCAAGATAATATTCTGTAAGCTGGGGATAATATTGACAGAATTTTGCGCCTTTTTCCCTGGTATTCATCCAAGGATCGCCTTCCCCCCACAACATTAACAGAGGACATGACATCTGATTCAGTAAAATATCAATTTTTTTTCCTTGAGGGGATTTGAAAACCGCAGCAAATACTTGTCTAGCACCTCGATCGCAGGAAGGACGATAAATTTCTTCTACCAAGCGATCGCTAACTGCATTATGATTTAGATAGACTTGCTTGAGAGTTTTGCGAATTACTGAACGACGACGCACATACTGAAACAGTAAATAACTAGGCAAAGGTTGTAATAAAATCGAGCGAGTTACCTTGCCCATCAGACTTTTGAACCCTTTTGGCTCAACTTTGGGCTCGCTGTCGCTAAAAGGCCCGGCACTATTGAGTAAAATTAGACCAGCAGCAGCTTGAGGATTTTCCGCAGCGACGCAAAGAGAAGCATAACCCCCCAAAGAATTGCCTGCTAAAACTGTTGGTTGACCAATTACCTCGGTAATAAAATCCTGAAGTTGCTCACGCCATAGTTGACCACTATATTCTTGGTTAGGTTTTGCTGAACGCCCAAAACCAAGTAAATCAATTGCCCAAACTTGAAAATCTTCTTGTAGTTGAGCAATATTTTTCCGCCAATGGTCAGTAGAAGCGCCAAATCCGTGAACTAGGAGTAAAGGAGGTCGATTTTGCTTATTTTCTCCTACTTGGACGTAATAAATTGAATTTCCTCGCCATTGCCAATAGTTTCCTGCAATAGAGGGAGCAGTTTCTAATAGTTGCATTTTAAAGATTATTAAGTAAAGTTAAGTTTTTTTTAGTTTACATTAGGAGTCGTCCAAAAATCAGTTCGGATTTTTCGGTAATTATGGTTGAGTCAGATGCTCTGCTAACGCTTATCTTCATAATCACAGTTTCCCGAAGCTGCATTAGCGTATGTATTCATTGAATTTAAGTTTATTAATTGGGAATCCTAGGGTTTGGATTATTTTTATCTGAGTAAATTCTAAATAAGTGCAATAAACGCATGGAAACTCAACCTGCTGACAAGAGACACAATTGGCCAAAACTTTTTGCAGTTCTTCAGCAAACTTCTTGGCGTCTACTTTTTTCCTCCGTTGACATCGCTTCTTTGGTCTACTTCCGTATTGCTTTTGGCGTCATTATGCTCTGGGAAGTGTGGCGCTATTTCACCCATCACTGGATTGAGCGATATTGGATCGACCCGATCTTTAACTTCACCTACTATGGTTTTGATTGGGTTCAACCCTGGCCAGGAAAAGGAATGTACCTTCACTTTATAGGATTGGGAATCCTGGCCGTCTTTATTACCCTCGGTCTCTGGTATCGCATCAGTACTGTTTTGTTCTTCCTCGGTTTCACCTATATTTTTCTACTCGAAAAAGCTCGATATCTCAACCACTTCTATCTCATCTGCCTAATTAGTTTCCTGCTGATCTTCATCCCTGCCCACCGTATCTTTTCGATCGATGCTTGGCGTCATCCCAGTATAAGAAACCATAGAACAGCTGCTTGGACAGTCTGGATGCTCCGTCTGCAAATTGGTATTCCCTATTTCTATGGTGGTCTGGCAAAGCTCAACAGCGATTGGTTGCAAGGAGAACCAATGCGTATGTGGATGGCAACGAAGACTGATTTTCCCCTGATAGGTTCTCTATTTACCGAGGAGTGGATGATATATTTGCTAAGCTATGGTGGACTTCTGCTGGATTTGTTTGTCGTTCCCTTTTTGTTATGGCGGCGAACTCGTCCTTTTGCTTTTGCAGCGGCAGTTATCTTTCATCTGATGAATGCCAGACTTTTTTCCATCGGCATCTTTCCCTGGTTTATGATTGCAGCAACAGCAATTTTTTTCCCTCCTGACTGGCCGCGCCGTCTCTTGGGTCAGCGGCAAGGAGCAAAAATAGGTCGTAGGAAGTATCAGTCAGTTAGATTAAGATCACCACACGCCAAACAATCTCTGACCCTGGCATTGCTAGGTATCTATCTGTCCTTACAACTGCTGATTCCTCTGCGCCATTTTCTATATCCTGGTAACGTCAGTTGGACTGAGGAGGGACATCGTTTTGCCTGGCATATGAAATTGCGCTCTAAAAAATCTTATGCTCTGTTTAAAGTTTCCAATGGGTCTAATAATAAAGTGCAGTTGATTAAACCAGAAGATTTTCTGCCTAGATGGCAAGCTCGCAAGATGGCTACTAGACCAGATATGATTCTGCAATTTAGCCATTTTCTTGCCGAAGAGATTGGGAAAGCTAAAAGCGACTCAGTGGAAGTTCGGGCTGAAGTTTTTGCTTCTCTTAACGATAGAAAATATCAACGACTCATCGACCCCAATGTTGATCTGTCCCAGCAACAACAGACTTTGTTGCCAGCTAACTGGATCTTGCCTTTGGAAACCCCTCTATCGAGAAGATGACAAGACAATAATTGATCATAATTAATCACTCAACTTGATCATTCTCAATAATGCATCAACTAGTAACTCTGTACCTAATTCTTGTCCCCTAGCAAAGTTATCAACAGCTAATCGACCAATAAATGCTGCGGGGATGGGATATTTCGGCATTCTTTGCCCCGATAATTAGCTCATTGTCTTAATCTTGAGTTGGGATACTATACTACTCCGCAACATGTTTCAACTATGTTTCTAAAAGAGCGATCAGGCGAAGCCTGGCACTTCGTGGTCAGCCGAAGGCTGGCGCTGCGCGATCGCCTTTAACCAAATCAATCTTGTGCGTTATATTGTAGAAAAACTCGCACAAAGCCCAAATAAATATGGCGACTAATGTAGATATTGATAATGAATTAATCCAGGAAGCCTTAAAATTAGGTGGACATCGTACCAAACGTGCTGTGGTGGAAGCAGCTTTG
>JAAUYH010018053.1_pt1 | contig 22443 bp, 19 predicted proteins | sample 7278061 | NCBI WGS metagenome assembly JAAUYH01 (sample SAMN14350203, study PRJNA611818) | marine sediment metagenome | isolation source: surface marine sediment (0.6m) | place: French Polynesia: Moorea | collected 2018-08 | reverse complement strand
TCCGGCCTCGACCGCGCCACGCCCACGCTGAGAGACACCGGATAGTTCGGGTTATTGCCCAGGATTTCGTTGACCCGGTCAAAGGCAGTCTTGGCGGCCTGTTCGTCGACGCCCCAAAGCCCAACCAGAAATTCGTTGTTGCCATAGCTGGCCACCCAGTCCGAGCGCCGCAGGCTCTCCACGATCACCTTCGACACCGTCTTGACGATGGTGTCTACGGAATCGTGGCCAAACTGATTCGCCAGCCACTGCATGTTGTCCACTTCTACCAGGCCGACGCACACCGGCCGGTCGTCGCGCTGAGACCGAAGGATGTCCGACCCCAGTCGGCGGATGGCGGAGCGCTGGTTGATCAGACCCGTGAGCGGGTCGGTGGTATGGTCGAACTCCCGGCGACGAATGTTTTCGTGCAGCATGACCATGCCCTTGCGTGCGCTGGCAGCCAGCCGGGCCGGCAGTTCATTGCCCGTGACCTCCAACTCGGGTACCTGGCGAGTATCCGCAAACTTTTCCATGGCCTGGACCGTTCGCTCCACGGGCGACAGCAGTGAACGAATCAGCACCCGGGCCAGGAATGCTCCCGCGAAAGCAGCCCCTAAGGTCCCGGCAGCGAGCGGAATCGGCTGGACCGAGAGGAACGCCATGACAATGGCTGCCGACACAGGCAGTGCCATGGCCGTCGCAGCCACCAGGACAAAACGGGTTGCGTAGCGGTCAGACATGCCACAGGAGAATTATCAGGTGAATCGGATCAGCCAAGCCAAACCCTCGTTCGCTTCTGCGGCATTTTAACCGGAGCCGGGGGATCCTGCAGTCTTGGCCTTTACCAGCGCCTGCACCACGGGCAGATCGGCCGCGGGCATTGGCAGAGCGCCCAGGGCAGCAGCCTCTACCCACTGCGTGGCCTGGCCTTCCAGAGAGCGGGGCGAACCCCGGACACTGCGCATCTCGAACACCTCCAGGTCGATGATGCGGTCACCATAGTCGTGGGTCACCCGGGTTAGAGGTTTCGCATCCAGCACCTCGACGCCCAGCTCTTCGCGCCACTCCCGCGCCAGTGCATCTACTGAGCCTTCCCCGGGGTCCACCTTGCCGCCCGGAAACTCCCACAATCCGCCCTGGTGCGTATCGACGTGGCGCAGCTGCACCAGCACACGGTCACGGGAGTCCCTCAGGACGCCCGCGACAACGTGGATTTTGGGTGGGGCCTTTGGCTTCAGTGGCTGATCAGCCGCTGGAAATCAGGTGATGCGCCCGTGGCATTGCTTGTACTTCTTGCCGGATCCGCAGGGACAGGGTTCGTTGCGCCCGACTTTGCGACCATCGCGAACGAAGGGCTGAGCCGGCTGGGGCGCCGACGGCCCGGTACCCGGAGGTGCTCCCGGAGCAGCCCCCGTAGCGCCACCGGGCATACCCTGCGGTGGTGGTGCCGCCGGCGCGGCAGCTGAAGGGTGCTGGAAGCTCATTTCACCACTGGAGCGGCGCTGCTCGTCCACCGCCGCTACGTCTTCCGGCGCCTGGACCTTGACCCGGGTCAGGATTTTGACCACTTCCTGCTTGATCCGGTCCAGCAGCTCCGTGAACAGCTCGAAGGATTCGCGTTTGTATTCCTGCTTGGGTTGCTTCTGGGCATAGCCTCGAAGATGAATGCCCTGGCGCAGGTAATCCATGTTGGCCAGGTGATCTTTCCACAGCTGGTCCAACACGTGGAGCATTACGGCCTTTTCGAAATTGCGCATGACCTCGGGGCCGGTTTGCTCTTCCTTGGCGGCAAAGAAATCATCCACGGCGGCGTGGATCTTGTTACGTAGACCTTCCTCTTCCAGGTCATCGTCCTCGTCCAGCCACTGCTGGATTTCCAGCTTGATGCCGTACTCGCCCTCCAGGGCACGCTCCAGGCCGCTGACGTCCCACTGCTCGTCAATGCTGCCCGGCGCGATGTACTGGTTGATGGTGTCGTCGAAAACATCACGGCGAATGTCGGCCACGGTTTCACCGATTTCGTCAGCCTCCATCAGGTCGTTGCGCTGGGCATAGATCACCTTGCGCTGGTCGTTGGCCACGTCGTCGAAATCCAGCAGGTGCTTGCGGATGTCGAAGTTGTGGGCCTCCACCTTGCGCTGGGCGTTTTCAATGGCGCGGGTCACCCATGGATGCTCGATGGCCTCGTCTTCCTGCATGCCGAATCGCTGCATCAGCGCGGTCACGCGGTCCGAAGCAAAAATCCGCATCAGGTTGTCTTCCAGGGACAGGTAGAACCGACTGGATCCCGGGTCGCCCTGGCGGCCGGAGCGTCCGCGCAGCTGGTTGTCGATGCGGCGTGATTCATGCCGCTCGGTGCCAATGATGTGCAGGCCGCCTGCGTCGATCACCGTGTTGTGGCGCTGCTGCCACTCACTGCGGGCGGACTCTTTCTGGCTTTCGGGGACTTCCTCGCCCAGTTCGGCCAGTTCTGCGTCAAGGTTGCCGCCGAGTACGATGTCGGTGCCCCGGCCCGCCATGTTGGTGGCGATGGTCACGGCGCCGGGCTGGCCGGCCTGGGCGACGATCTGGGCCTCGCGCTCGTGCTGCTTGGCGTTGAGGACCTCGTGGGTGATCTTCTGTTTCTGCAGAAATTTCGAGATCGCCTCGGAGGTTTCGATGGATGTAGTACCCACCAGGACCGGCTGTCCGCGCTCCCGGCAGTCCTGGATATCTTCCAGGATGGCTTCGAACTTGGCCTGGGAATTCAGGAACACCAGGTCACCACGGTCGTCACGGATCATGGCCTGGTGGGTGGGGATCACCACCACTTCCAGCCCGTAGATCTGCTGGAACTCGAAAGCCTCGGTATCGGCGGTGCCGGTCATACCGGACAATTTGTCGTACAAACGGAAGTAATTCTGGAAGGTAATGGACGCCAGGGTCTGGTTTTCCCGCTGGATGGGCACCCCCTCCTTGGCTTCCACCGCCTGGTGCAGACCTTCCGACCAGCGCCGGCCGGCCAGGGTGCGCCCGGTAAACTCGTCCACGATAACCACCTCGCCGTCCTTGACGATGTAGTCCACGTCTTTCTGGTACAGGGCATTGGCGCGGATGGCCGCGTTCAGGTGATGCACCAGTGCCAGGTGCTGGGGGTCATACAGCGACTCACCTTCCTGGATCAGGCCGTTCTTGACGCACAGCGCCTCGACATTCTCCATGCCCTCTTCGGTCAGGTAGATCTGCTTGGATTTCTCGTCCACGGAGTAATCGCCGGGGCCGTCTTCCTCTTCCTGGCGGGCCAGGCTTGGTACCAGGCGATTGACCTGAACATACATCTGCGGCGAGTCCTCGGTTGGACCCGAGATAATCAGCGGCGTCCTCGCCTCGTCGATCAGGATGGAATCCACCTCGTCCACAATGGCAAAAAATTGGCCCGGCTGGACCCGGTCTTCGCCGGAAAACGCCATATTGTCGCGCAGGTAGTCGAAGCCGAATTCGTTGTTGGTGCCGTAGGTGATATCCGAGGCGTAGGCTGCACGCTTGGCCGCCGGCGCCATGCCGGGGACGGATACGCCCACAGTCATCCCCAGGGCCTCGTAAACCGGCCCCATCCAGGCGGCGTCCCGGCGCGCCAGGTAGTCGTTGACGGTCACGATATGAACGCCGTTGCCGGTCAGCGCGTTGAGGTAGGCCGGCAGGGTCGCCACCAGGGTCTTGCCTTCGCCGGTGCGCATCTCCGCAATCTTGCCGTGATGCAGCACCATGCCGCCGATCATCTGGACGTCAAAATGACGCAGCCCAAGGGTTCGCTTGGACGCTTCGCGCACGGCGGCAAAGGCTTCGGGCAGCAAATCGTCTACGCCGGCCCCGTCCTGCACCCGCTGTTTGAATTCTTCGGTTTTGGCCTTCAGCTCTTCGTCTGAAAGCGCCTCGAACTGGACCTCCAGCTCGTTGATGCGGTCCACCGATTTCTGCAGTTTGCGCAACAGCCGCTCGTTGCGGCTTCCGAATACCTTGGTGAATACTTTATTGAGCATCAGTCTGCTGCTTTATCTGTCCCGATTATGGGGCATCGGTCGTGGAATTATGGTGATTACCGACCAGCACCGCGCCCCGCTGTAAAAGTGGGGCCGATCATCGTGGATGCAAGGGCGCCGGATGCTACGCCCCCCTGGGGGTTCCCGTTGCCAGGCCGCTCAGCGCATGGCGTGGGCGACGCCGGTGGGGTCGATTCGCCGGCCGTTCAGAAATACCTCGAAGTGGACATGGGCGCCGGTTGCACGGCCGCTGGAGCCCATGATGGCGACGGCATCACCCGCCTTGACCCGTTCACCCACGTTGACCAGATTCTTCTGGTTGTGGCCATAGCGGGTTCGGTAGCCATTGCCGTGGTCAATCTCCACCGTAAGTCCGTAATCCGGCTGCTTGCCGGACCAGGTCACCACACCGCCGGCCACGGCCAGCACCTCGGCGTTCAGGGGACCCGCAATATCGATGCCGGCGTGATGGGAAACGTTGCCGGTGAAGGGGTCTACCCGCTTGCCGTAAAGGGATGACACCCAGCCGTTCTCGATGGGTATCCCTGCCGGCTGCAGGCCTTTTTCCAGCTCACGGTCAGCGATCAGGCGTTCCAGAACCCTGATCTGGCGGGATTGCTCGGCCAGCCGGTTCTCAAACCGGTCCAGCTCATCGTTCAGATCCACCAGGCCTCCGCCAGCCGCATAGGTGATCTCAGGTGCCTGCCCGGGTCCGCCCACCGGTGGTGCGGCGGAGAAATCGAATTCGCCATCGTCCAGCTGGCCCAGCTGAGTCAGACGATCACCCACGGCCTCGATGCGCATAGATCTGGCCTGCAGTTCACCCAGCTTGAGGGAAAGCGCCAGCAGGTGGTCCTCACCGTGATCCCGAATCTCGGCAAGCTCCGTCTGCTGCTGGCTGATCATCTCGGACAGGGCCGCAAGGTCGGCTACCGCCTGGCGGTCGGTCACACTGAAGGCTTGCCCCATCCAGAAGCCCAGCATGCCGATGGCCAGCACCGCGGCGCCGGCGGCCACAGCGATGCGGCGCAGTCGCCCGGCGCCGAGATTCAAGCGGATTGGTGCTCCTCCGCCTTTCTTGAATACAATGATATTCATAACTATGGCTCAATCTAGAAAACGGGCCCCGCGTCGCGGCGGCTCGCCCAAAAAACTTGGCCGGATCATGGCTGAATCGGATCCCCTCAAGGCGTTGAAGGACCACGGCCGGGCCACTCAGGCAATCAAAGCGGCCTTGTGGCCACACTTGCCCCACACCGCGCGGCAACACTGTGACCTCGCCAATTTTCGGGATTCCACCCTGTTCCTGGTGACGGACTCCCCGGTGTGGGCGGCCCGTCTCCGGCACATGAGCCGCCAGATTCTACATGCAGCCCGCCAGCGCTGCAAAATCCCCGCAACACGGATCAAGGTCCGGATTTCCCCGATTCTCGACCGGGAAGTTGCCCGTCGACAGCCCCGAGAGCTGCCCGAGGGCGTCAGAAGACATTTCTCCCAGGTGGCGGAAACGGTGGATGACCCTGAACTGGCCGCTGTTTTCAGACGGATGTCTGAAAAGCCCTGACCACCTCGGCGGTCAGTTCAGACGGCGCTTGCCGGGTCAGATCGCCTGGGCGGGGTGGACGTAGGAAATGGGTGCGGTGGCGACGTCGTCGAACGTCACCTCTTCCCACGCGTCCTCCTGGTCCAGCAGCACCCGCAGCAGGGTGTTGTTGAGGGCATGGCCCGATTTGTGGCCGTAAAACGACCCAATCAGGCTGTGTCCCAGCAGGTACAGGTCGCCAATGGCGTCCAGGATCTTGTGCTTGACGAACTCGTCCTCATAGCGGAGACCGTCTTCGTTCAGGATGCGGTAGTCGTCCAGCACGATGGCGTTGTCCATGCTGCCGCCCAGAACCAGGTTCTGATCGCGCAGCATCTCGATGTCGCGCATGAAGCCGAAAGTCCTTGCCCGCGCCACTTCCTTTACGAAAGAGGTGGTGGAGAAGTCAATTTCGGCCTGGTGAGAGTGGGTTCGAAAGACCGGATGGTCAAAATCGATCGAGAAGCGGACCTTGAATCCGTTGTAGGGCTCGAATCGGGCAACCTTGTCGTCGGACTCGACCTGGACGGGCTTCTTGATGCGGATGAACTTCTTGGGAGCGTTCTGCTCTTCGATGCCCGCTGACTGGATCAGGAACACGAAGGGTCCGGCGCTGCCGTCCATAATGGGAACTTCCGAGGCACTGAGGTCGACATAGGCATTGTCGATGCCCAGGCCGGCCATGGCGGACAGCAGATGCTCCACGGTTGAAATGCGGGCCTCGCCTTTGCCCAGGGACGTCGACAGGCTGGTATCGCCAACGTTCTTGGGGCATGCCGGTATTTCCACTACCGGATCGAGGTCGACACGACGAAAAATAATCCCTGAGTTCGCCGGTGCAGGACGCAGCGTCAGATAGACTTTCTGGCCTGTGTGAATACCTACGCCAGTGGCGCGAATCACATTTTTTAAAGTGCGCTGTTTTATCATTATGCTTTTGCCGCCGGCTGGCGACTCATACGGGCGTTTAAAAACCGGGCGATACTATCACACCCCTACCGGCGTATGAAAGCACTTTGACGCCCAAAAAACAACAGGCTGTTGTTTTTTCACAACAGCCGGAATCCGGCTTCCGGCCCTGCCAGGACAGGACCGTAAAGTGGAAGCCGGACTCGCCGGGGCCGAGAAGCCATTGGAGCCCCAGGCGAGCCGGACTTCCGGGCAGCTTGTTACTCACCGTCACCCACCACAGTCGAACCCTGCAGCAGGCGGCAAGCCGGCGCGGCAGCACGTCACGATTCAGGGGGTCCGCGGCCAGTCGCCGCGAGGCACAACCCTCCAACGAGCGGTACCCGGACCAAACCTGACGGGACCTGAAACGCACGTTCGCCGCTACCGCTGTATCAGTCAGCCTGCCGCCGCAGAAACGCCGGGATGTCCAGGTATCCCAGGTGCTCCTCGGTGGTGGGCGGCTGATCCGTATCGGCGGGTTTCCTGGCCACGATTTCCTCGGCCATGTCTTCCAGGCTTTCAGCGCTTTCGTAATCCGCCTGGCCGGTGGTGGCGTTACGCACGATCTGCATGGCCGGCTGGACCTCGCCCGGGGCGCGGTTAAGCCCGGTGGCCACCACGGTGACCCGCAGTTCGTCCTGCAGGTTCGGATCGATAACGGTACCTACCACTATGGTGGCGTCATCGGATGCAAATTCGCTGACGGTGCGGCCGACTTCCTCGAACTCGCGCATGGACAGGTCCAGACCCGCCGTCACGTTGACCAGGACGCCACAGGCGCCGGACAGGTTGACGTCTTCCAGCAGCGGGCTGCCGATGGCTGCTTCCGCCGCCACGATGGCGCGATCGTCGCCACGGGCCACGCCGGTACCCATCATGGCCATACCCATCTCGGACATCACGGTGCGTACGTCGGCGAAGTCGACGTTGATCAGACCCGGTCGTGTTATCAGTTCAGCAATGCCCTGCACGGCACCCAGCAGCACGTCGTTGGCGGCCTTGAAGGCGTTGAGCAGGGTGACGTCGCCGCCCAGGACGGTCAGCAGTTTTTCGTTGGGAATCGTAATCAGCGAATCCACATGACGGCCCAGCTCGGTGATGCCGTGGTCGGCAACACTGCTGCGGTGTTTGCCCTCGAACGGGAACGGCCGGGTTACCACGGCCACCGTCAGGATACCCATTTCCTTGGCCAGCTGGGCCACCACCGGCGCTGCCCCCGTGCCGGTACCGCCGCCCATGCCAGCGGTAATGAACACCATGTCAGCGCCTTCCAGCACTTCGGTGATCCGCTCGCGGTCCTCCAGCGCGGACTGGCGCCCGATCTCGGGATTGGCGCCGGCACCCAGGCCCTTGGTGACGTTGGCCCCCATCTGCAGCGTGGTTTCCGCGTTGCAGCTCTTCAGCGCCTGGGCGTCGGTGTTGGCACAGATGAAATCGACACCGTCGATATCCGCTTCCACCATCTGGGCGACGGCGTTGCCACCGCCGCCGCCAACGCCGATCACCTTGATGACCGCGCTCTGGTTGTATGACTCCATCAATTCGAACATGGCTTCTCTCCTCTCACGTCCTCTCGTTTTTCACACTCAAATAATTGCCATTCGGCAAAACTAAAACTCACCCCGGAACCAGCTCTTGACCCGGTCCCACGTACTGTCGCCGGCGGTTCCGTAGCCACCGGTCGGAATATGGTCGCTGCGCGCGCCGTAAAGAATCAGGCCAACGCCGGTGGCGTGCACCTGGTTGTTGACCACGTCCGACAGGCCGCTCACGTACTGCGGCGTGCCGATGCGTACCGGCATGTGGAACACTTCCTCGGCCAGGTCGGCCACGCCTTCCATCTTGGACGCCCCGCCAGTGAGCACCACGCCGGCCGCCACCAGGTCTTCGAACCCGCTGCGGCGCAGCTCCGCCTGGACCAGGTTGAACAGCTCCTCGTAGCGGGGCTCAACCACCTCGGCCAGGGTCTGGCGCGCCAGGCGGCGGGACGGACGGTCGCCGACGCTGGGCACCTGGATGGTTTCATCCGCCGAGGCCAGCTGGCGCAGCGCGCAGGCATACTTGATCTTGATCTCCTCGGCGTGCTGGGTGGGCGTGCGCAGGGCCACCGCGATATCGTTGGTGACCTGGTCACCGGCGATGGGAATAACCGAGGTATGGCGGATGGCACCGTGGGTAAACACCGCGATGTCGGTCGTACCGGCACCGATGTCCACCAGGCAGATCCCCAGGTCCTTCTCGTCCTCGGTCAACACCGCGTAGCCCGAGGCCAGCTGCTGCAGGATCAGATCATCCACCTGAAGCCCGCAGCGGGCCACGCACTTCGATACGTTCTGGCTGGCCGCGGCCGAGCCGGTGACCACGTGCACCCGGGCTTCCAGCCTGACGCCGGACATGCCAATGGGATGCCGGATGCCTTCCTGGCCATCGATGATGTAATCCTGGGGCAACACGTGCAGCACCCGCTGGTCCGCCGGCACCGCAACCGCCCGGGCCGCGTCCAGCACCCGCTCCACGTCTCCTTCGGTGACCTCGCTGTCGCGGATGGCCACGATACCGTGGGAGTTCAGGCTGGAAATGTGGCTGCCGGCGATGCTGCAGAATACCGAACGGATCTCGCATCCCGCCATCAGCTCTGCTTCTTCCACAGCCCGCTGAATGGACTGGACGGTGGATTCGATGTCCACCACCACGCCGCGCTTGATGCCCCGGGAAGCGTGGCTGCCAAGGCCAACGATATCCACCTCGCCGGAACTGTCCACTTCGGCCACTATGGCCACCACCTTGGAGGTGCCAATATCCAGGCCCACCACCAGCGGCTTTTCAGGACGACTGCCCATCAGCCCTCACCTCCCGATGCCTCAGCCAGAACCGGCTCGGAATCACGCCAGCGCACCGCCAGGCCATTGGTATACCGCAGATCGATGCTCTCCAGCTGGCGTCCGGGATCGGTCACCAGCTGGCTCAAAACCTTCATCAGACGATCCAGCCGCGCCTGGGGATCCCGGCTCCCGACCAGCAGGCTCACCCCGCCGGTCAGGGTGGCGTGCCAGGCGCCGCGATCGGTCAGGGTCATGGACAGGACGTCAAGGCCGGTGCCGCTGAGGCGGGACTGCAGCTCGTCGAAAAACCCAACCACCCTGACCGCGGCGTCGTCGGGGCCGCGCAGGCGGGGCAGGCCCTCAATGCGCTCCGCCCCGGTCACCGAGAACACCTCGCCCAGGGCGCTGACCAGCTCGCCGTTATTCCACTGGGCCAGGGGCTCATGTTCCAGCACGCGGACCACGACCCGGTCCGGCCATTGGCGGCGCACGCCGGCCTGGCGTACCCACGGCAGTGCCTCCACGCTGTAGCGCACCCGGTCCAGGTCCACCGCCAGGAAACCACCGCCAACGGCGGGCGCCGCAGCAGCCCGGATCTGCTCTGCGCTGACCCGCTCGAACGGGCCCGAAACCTGGATCCACTCGATGGGCCAGTGGCTGGCCAGAACCGCGCTGCGCGCACCGACAAACGCGGCCACCAGCAGCACCGAAACCGCGCAGATCCAGGTTATGGTGACCACGTCCCGGCTCGCCACCGCCTTCATGGGCTTACCTCGTCAAAACTGGTCTCCAGGATCTGCCAGACCAGGGATCCAAAATCGATGCCAGCCGCCGCGGCCGCCTTGGGCACCAAGCTGTGGCTGGTCATGCCCGGAGACGTGTTGGCCTCCAGCAGATAGACCGTACCCGATTCGTCCCGCATGAAATCCACCCTGCCCCATCCCTGGCAGTTCAGCAGCGCAAAGGCGTCCAGCGCCGTCTGTTTGAGGGCCTGTTCTTCGGCTTCGTCCAGGCCGCAGGGACACAGGTAGCGAGTGTCGTCGCTGACGTACTTGGCTTCATAGTCGTAGAACTCCCGGTCGGTTTCGATCCGGATAGCCGGCAGTGCGGAACCACCCAGGATGGAGACCGTCAGTTCGCTGCCGGCGATGAAGCGTTCCAGCATGACCCGGCGCTCGTGGGCAAAAGCCTGCTCCAGTGCCGCGGCAAAGTCCGCCGGATCAGCCACCATGCTGATGCCGACGCTTGATCCCTCGGAGACCGGCTTGACCACCAGCGGGAACCCGATGTCCTGCGCCGACGGCAAGGCATCCTGCCCCGGCGTCACTTCGGCGTGCCGGGCCGTGGACAGACCGGCGTCGCGCCACACCCGCTTGCTCAGGGACTTGTCCATGGCCAGGGCAGAGCCCAGCAGGCCGGTTCCGGTGTAGGGCACACCGAGACAGTCCAGGGCTCCCTGCAGGCGGCCGTCCTCGCCGCCCCGGCCATGCAGGATATTGAATACCCGGTCCACCTCGCCGTCCTGAATACAGCTCAGCAGCGGGCTGATGCCGTCTACGGCAAAAGCGTTGACTTCCCGGGCCTGCAGCGCCTCGAGCACCGCTGCGCCGCTTTGCAGCGACACCTCTCGCTCAGAGCCTTCGCCGCCCATCACCACCGCCACCCGGCCAAAGTCTGTCGCCCGCTCAATTCGCACCGGCCACCTCCCCGGGGGAAGCCCCGGCCGACTCGGCGAAACCGTTCGCATACAGAGCCGCCGCCACCGAGCCGATGTCACCGGCGCCCAGCAGCAACACCAGGTCACCGTCCCGCATCACCCCGGGCAGCACCGCGGGGATATCCTGGGCCCGGGAGACGAACACCGGGTCTACCTGGCCCCGGGCGCGAATGGCCCGGGACAGCCCCCGGCCGTCAGCCCCGGCGAGTGCAGGTTCACCTGCGGCGTACACCTCGGCCAGCACCAGGGCATCCACGCCGGACAGAACCTGGGCGAAATCGTCCATCAGGTCCCGTGTGCGGGAGTACCGATGGGGCTGGAACACGGCAACCAGCCGTCGGTCGGGCCAGCCTTCCCGGGCGGCTTCCAGGGTTGCCGCCAGCTCGGTGGGATGGTGGCCGTAGTCATCCACGAACAGCGCACGGCCGCCCGGGAACGCCAGCTCACCGTGAACGTTGAATCGCCTTCCGATGCCCTGGAAGCTGGAGAGCGCCCGCTGCACAGCAGCTTCGTCCACCCCCAGCTCCCAGGCTACGGCCATGGCAGCCAGTGCGTTCAGCACGTTGTGCCGCCCGGGCAGGCTCAGCTCAATTTCCAGCGGGCCTTCGCGCTTGGGGATGTGCGCGTCAAATCGCATGACCGACCCGCTCTGCCGCAGATTGTCCGCCCAGAAATCGGCGTCCGGGCTCAGACCGTAGGTCACTACGCTGCGCGTCACCTCTGGAATCAGGCCTTCAACCACCGGATTGTCCAGACACAAAATGGCCATGCCGTAAAACGGCAGGTGGTGCAGAAACTCCAGGAACGACGCCCGCAGGCGTTCGAAATCATGGTCGTAGTGCTCCAGGTGATCGTTGTCGATGTTGGTCACCACCGCGATGGTGGGCTGCAGCAGCAGGAAAGAACCATCACTCTCATCGGCTTCGGCCACCAGGTAGCTGCCTTCCCCAAGCCTTGCGCTGCTGCCCAGGGAGTTGAGCAGGCCGCCAATCACAAAGGTCGGGTCCATTTCCCCTTCGGCCAGCACGCTGGCGATCAGGCTGGTGGTGGTGGTCTTGCCGTGAGTTCCGGCCACCGCAATACCGTGGCGCAGCCGCATCAGTTCACCCAGCATCTCGGCTCGCGGAACAATGGGGATGCGCAGTTCTCTGGCTTGGACCAGTTCCGGGTTTTCCGGATCGATGGCGCTGGAGCAGACCACCACGTTGGCCTGGGCCACGTTGTTGGCATGGTGTCCGATGAACACCTCGGCACCGAGCCGCTGCAAACGGCTGACGGCCGGTGACTCGCTGATGTCCGATCCGGTCACCCGGTAGCCCAGGTTCAGCATGACTTCGGCGATGCCGGACATGCCCGCCCCGCCCACGCCGACGAAATGCACATTGCGGAAGCGGCGCATGGGATCGGGATCGAATCGGTGGGGCTGAACTCTCATGCCGCCATCTCCAGGCAGACGTCGGCCACCCGCCGCGCTGCGTCCTTCTGGCCCAACTTGCGGGCGCGGGCCGCCATCCGGGCAAGCAGCTCGCGGTCATCACACAGGGCGGTCAGGCGGCGAGCCAGCGCCTTGGCATTCAGCTCCCGCTCCTGGAACATCTCCGCGGCGCCGGCTGACACCAGGAAACCGGCATTGTGGGTCTGGTGGTCGTCCACGGCGAAGGGAAACGGGACCATGATCGACGCCACCCCGGCGGCCATCAGCTCAGCCACGGTCAGGGCGCCGGCCCGGCACACCACCAGGTCGGCCCAGCGATAGGCATCGGACATATCTTCAATGAAAGGCACCAGCTCCGCCTGGACTTCGCCGGCGGCATAGGCGGCCTGACCGGCCTGCAGGTGTTTTTCCCCGAGCTGGTGGATCACCTGGGGCCTGCGTTCCGGATCCATCTGGGCCAGGGCCTCGGGCAGCAGGCGGTTGAGCGACATGGCGCCCTGGCTGCCGCCCAGCACCAGCAGGTGGACCGGGCCACGGCGATCGGCCAGCCGCTGCTCGGGCGCCGGCAGTTCGGCAATGTCGGCCCGCACCGGATTGCCGACGTATTCCCCGATACCCGGAAAAGCCCCGGGGAATCCCGCCAGCACCCGGCGGGCCAGACGGGCCAGGATTCGATTGGTCAGCCCGGGGATGCTGTTCTGTTCGTGAACCACCAGCGGCTTGCGCAGCAGCCAGGCTGCGAGCCCCCCCGGGCCAGCGGCAAAGCCGCCCATGCTCAGCACGCTGCGCGGGTTGTGGCGGCGCAGCACGGCGATGGCCTGGAACAGCGCCCGCATCAGCCGGAACGGGGCCAGCAGCTTGCGGCCCAGGGACGTGCCACGCAGGCCGGAAATGGACAACCGCTCCAGGGTAATCCCGCGGTCCGGCACCAGCCGGTTTTCCAGACCTGCCCTGGAACCCAGCCAGATCACCGGCACGTCCTGGCGACGCAGCCATTCAGCCACGGCCAGTCCGGGGAAAATGTGGCCGCCGGTGCCACCCGCCATGATCAGTACCGGGCGATTCATGCGGTCGCCCCCCGGGCTTTGCCGGCGGCCGGTTTGCGCGCCGGCTTGCGGGCAGGTTTGCGGGCCGGCTTGCGGACCGGCTGGCGGGCCGATGGCCTCTCGGCGCTCTTGCCCGCCGGAAGCTGCTCATTTTCGTGGGCCACCCGCAGCAGCAGGCTGATCAGCACGCAGGACATCATGGCGCTGCTGCCGCCGGAGCTGATCAACGGCAGGGTCAGGCCCTTGGTGGGCAGCACGCCAAAGTTGACTCCTACGCTGATGATCACCTGCAGGCCCAGCAGGACACTCAGACCAAAGGCCAGGAACCCGGAAAAGTGATGGCGCAGCTGCAGCGCCCGCAAGGCGATCAGCAGGCCCCGCCCGACCAGCAATGCAAACAGGGTCAGCAACACCAGCACACCCAGCAGGCCCAGTTCTTCGGCCAGTACCGCCAGGATGAAGTCCGTGTGGGCTTCCGGCAGGTAAAACAGCTTCTGGATGCTGCCGCCCAGGCCTACGCCCAGCCATTCACCGCGGCCGATGGCTATCAGGGCCTGGGTCAGCTGGAACCCACCGTCAAACGGGTCTGCCCAGGGATCCAGGAAGGTCTTCAGGCGCTGGGCCCGGTAGGACTCGGAAAACGCAGCCCAGATCATCAGCGGCAGCGCCATGATGCCTACCGCCGCCAGGTCACGGAATCTCGCGCCACCCTGCCAGACCATGGCCACGGTCATCCCGAGAATCAACACCGCACCGCCGAAATCCGGCTGGGCCAGCAGCAGCAGGGCAATCATGCCGGCCACCGCCAGGGGCTTCAGTGTACCCATGAAATTCTGCTGCACGGCGGCCGACTGCCGCACCAGGTACCCAGCCAGGTAGACCGCGGTCATCAGCTTCACCGCCTCCACCACCTGGAAGTTCAGTATGCCCGTGCGGATCCAGCGGGTGCTGCCGTTGACGGTCACGCCGAAGCCCGGGACAAACACCAGCATCAGCAAGGGGAGGCACAGCAGCATCAGAAACGGGCTGGCCCGCTCCAGATTGTCCATGGGGATCCGCAGGCAGATGGCACCCAGGCCCACGCCCAGCCCTAATGCAATGGCGTGCTTGATGACGTAATGCAGCGGGTGCATCCCAGCGTTTTCTGCGATGGCCAGGGACGCCGACGCGACCATCACCAGGCCCACCATCGCCAGCGCCAGGGCGGTGCCTGTGATCCAGGGATCCAGAACCAGGGGCTGACGGCTCAGGGTCTTGCGTGATTTTCTGCGTGCCTGTGCCACGGTTACCTGACCTTCAGCGTGGCCAGCCCAACCAGGACCAGCACGACCGAGATAATCCAGAAGCGGACGATGACCCGGGGTTCGGGCCATCCCTTCAGCTCGAAGTGATGATGGATCGGCGCCATCCGGAAAATGCGGCGGCCGGTCAGCTTGAACGACGCCACCTGCAGAATGACCGACACCGTTTCCATCACAAACACGCCACCCATGATGAAAAACACCAGTTCCTGGCGGACGATAACGGCAATGCAACCCAGCGCGGCCCCCACCGCCAGTGCACCGATGTCCCCCATGAAGACCTGGGCGGGATAGGTGTTGAACCACAGGAACCCCAGGCCGGCACCGGCCAGGGCACCGCAGAATATTGCCAGCTCCCCGGCGCCGGGCACATAGGGTATGCCCAGATAGCCGGAAAACACCGAGTGGCCAGAAGCGTAGGCAAATACGCCCAGCGCCGCCGCAACCAGCACCGTGGGCATGATGGCCAGGCCATCGAGTCCGTCGGTCAGATTGACTGCATTGCTGGCGCCGACGATGACAAAGTAGGTCAGCACCACGAAAAAGCCGCCCAGCGGAATGGCCACGTTCTTGAAGAACGGAACGATCAGGTCCGTCATCACCGCCTGGTCCGCCACCATGTACAGATACACCGCGGCGGCCAGGGCCACGATGGACTGCAGCAGGTATTTCCAGCGCGCGGCCAGCCCGGCGCTGTCCTTCAATACCAGCTTGCGGTAGTCGTCCAGCCAGCCAATGCCGCCGAAGGCCAGGGTGACCAGCACCGTGACCCACACGTAGCGGTTGCTCAGATCGGCCCACAGCAGGGTTCCCAGGGTCACCGCCACCAGGATCAGGGCACCCCCCATGGTGGGTGTACCCGCCTTTACCAGGTGGCTCTGGGGGCCGTCATCACGAATCTGCTGACCAATCTGATACTGGGACAGGCGCCGGATCATCCAGGGACCTACCAGCAGGGACACCGCCAGGGCGGTCAACGCGCTGAGGATAGTGCGGAAGGTCAGGTACTGGAAAACGTTGAATGCCGTTTCCAGGCTCTGCAGGTATTCAGCCAGCCACAGCAGCACCTTAGCGGTCCTCCCCCGGCAACAGGGATTCCAGGGCCGCCACGACGTTCTCCATGGCCATTCCCCGGGATCCCTTGATCAGACAGACCACGCCGGGATGTATAGCCCCGGCCAGGGCCGCCGCCAGCGTCTCGGCGCTGTCGAAATGCTCGGCGTTGTCGCCAAAAGCCAAAGCGGCGTGGTGGCTGCGCGGACCCAGGCAGAACAGCCTGGAAACGCCCATGCGGTGAGCCTCGGAGCCGGCCTGAAAATGCAGTGCGTCGGCATCCTCACCCAGCTCTTTCATGTCACCCAGCACCAGCCATTTTTCTCCCGGCATCGACGCCAGCACGCGAATGCCGGCGGACAGGGATGCGGGATTGGCGTTGTAGGTATCCTCCAGCAGGCGCCAGCCGCCCGGCATGGTCCTGGGGAGAAGGCGGCCCGCGATAGGCCGAAACGCTTTCAATCCCGCGACGATTTCTTCCAGCGGACGATCCAATGCAACAGCGCAGGCCGCGGCCGCCACGGCGTTGCGGACATTGTGCTCGCCGAAACAGCTGAGGCTGGCGGTGGCGCCGCCGGCGGGTGTCATCAACTCCAGTTCCATGCCGTCGTCGGTCGAGTGCCAGCGGGCGCTCACGTCAGCCGGGTTGTCCAGCCCGAAGGTGAGAATTCTTGAGCCGCCGGCCAGTCCCCGCCACAGCGAGCAATGATCGTCGTCGGCATTAATTACCGCCGTACCTGAATCCGGCAATGCGGCAAACAGCTCGCCCTTGGTGCGGGCCACGCCGGCCACGCTGCCCATGCCTTCCAGGTGAGCCGGGCCGGCGTTGTTGACGATTCCCACCTCGGGCTCAGCGATCCGCGCCAGGTAGTCAATGTCTCCCGGCGCAGCAGCGCCCATTTCGATAACCGCAAACTGGTGCTCGGATGACAGCTTGAACAGGGTCAGGGGCAGACCGATTTCGTTATTGTAGTTACCCGGGGTCACCAGGCAGGTGGCGCCGCGCTCAAGGATGCCATGCAGCATGGTCTTGACCGTGGTTTTACCGTTGCTGCCGGTAATCCCAATCACCCGGCAGTCATGCCGGCGGCGCCAGTCCCGTGCCAGGGCTCCCATGGCCGCCTGGGTATCGCCACAGCGCAGCTGGGTCAGACCACACTCAACCCACTGCTGCACCAGCGCACCCGCGGCACCACGATTCTCGGCTTCCGGCAGAAAGGCGTGCCCGTCAAAGTGCTCGCCGCCCAGGGCAACGAAAAGCTGCCGGGGCTCAAGCGTACGGGTATCCGTGGACACACCCTCAAAACGGCTGTCCCCCGCCTGGGACCCGACGCGCAGCTCCGCTGACAGCACGTTGGCCGCCTGCTGCAGGTCCATGGCGATCACGTGTTGTCCTCCAGCACCTGGCGTACCTGGTCGGTATCGCTGAAAGGGCGTCGTTCGCCGTTCACTTCCTGGTAGGCCTCGTGACCCTTGCCGGCAATCAGCACCACGTCCCGGGCGCCGGCCAGCTGGATGGCAGTGGCAATGGCCAGGGCCCGGTCGCGAATCACCTGAGCCTGGTCCGGTCGAATCAGTCCCGAGAGGATGTCGGAGATGATGACGTTGCCGTCCTCACTGCGGGGATTGTCGTCGGTGACGATCACCGAGTCCGCCAGGCGCTCGGCGATGCCGCCCATCTGAGAGCGTTTGCCCGCGTCGCGATCGCCGCCGCAGCCGAATACGCAGATCACCCGGCCATCGGCGTGACGACGCACGGCCTGCAGAGCGTTGCCCAGGGCATCGGGCGTATGGGCATAGTCCACCACCACCAGGGCCTGACCGGTACCGCCCATGGCATTCATGCGGCCAGGTGGTGGGGTCAGACGTGACAGGTGGTTGACCACCCGCGACAGCGGCCAGCCCAGTGCCAGCAGGGTGGCGCCCACGGCCAGGAGGTTGTAGACGTTGAACTGGCCGATGAGCGGGCTCACCACACGACCCTGGTCGCCGCCGAATCCCAGTCGGAAGACCAGCCCATCCAGGCTGTATTCAATGTCGTCAGCCCGAACGTCTCCGCCACGCAGTCCGTAGCGAATGATTCGGGTATTGGCTGCCACGGCTTTCTCCATCATGGGGCAGCCGTCATCGTCGCCGTTCAAAATGGCAAATCGGAGCGTGTCTGCGGCAAATAGTCTGGCCTTGGCCCCGGCATAAGAGGCCATTGACCCGTGGTAGTCCAGATGATCGCGACTCAGGTTGGTGAATGCAGCCAGTTCGAATTCGACACCACCGACGCGATGCTGATCCAGGGCATGGGAAGACACCTCCATGGCGATCAGCTCCGCGCCTTCGTCGCGCAGCCTGGCCAGATTGCGCTGGAGGCTGGCGGCATCAGGGGTGGTGTGGGTGGCTTCCTGCCAGGTGTCCGGCCGGTCGACCACGCCGCTGCCCAGGGTCCCCACGGTGCCGCAGCGGCGGCCGGCGTCAGCCTGGGCCCGGCCGAAAAACTCCACGTAGGAGGTTTTGCCGTTGGTGCCGGTGACACCCACCACCTGCATGTCGCGGGAGGGGTGGCGATAAAAGCGACTGGCAATCTCTCCCAGGTTCTCGGCCAGGAACGGAACCCCGCACTGGGGTACCGGCAGCGCATTCGCGCTCTCGCCCGGTGCGCCCGGACAGTCTTCCCAGACCACGGCAGCGCAGCCCCGGGCTACGGCTTCCGATGCAAACTCCAGCCCGTGATGCCGGCTGCCGGAGAGCGCGATGAACAGGTCCCCCTGTCCGATCCGCGAGGAGTCCACGCCAATGCCGGCCACCACCAGTTCCGGCTCCGGCGGCTCGCCAAAGCCGTCCAGCAGCTGACCCAGGGACATGCGGTAGTCGTTCACCGGCTGCCGCCTCCCGCCAGGTACTGGGACCGAAGGTCCATCAGGTCATCCGGCGGCAGGTCCATCAGCCGCAGGGAGGCATCCATGATGGCGCGAAATGCCGGAGCCGCGATCTGACCGCCATAGTATTCCTCAGTGGCCGGATCATTGACCGATACCACCACTACGACCCGGGGGTCGCTGGCCGGCGCGACACCGGCAAAGGTGGCCACGTAGCGGTTGTTGTAGCCGGCGTTGCTCGCCTTTCTGGAAGTACCGGTTTTGCCGGCAATGCGGTAGTTGGCCAGGGCTGCCCGGTGGCCGGTTCCGTCGGGCGCCGTAACCTGCTCCAGCATGCCGACCATCTGGGCCGCCAGGGCCGGATCCAAAACGGCGTTGTCAGGATTGGCAGCGCCTTTGACAAAGGTTGGCGCGCGGATGCGTCCACCGTTGGCGATGACGGCGTAGGCCTGGGCAAGCTGCAGCGGCGTGGTGGACATACCATATCCGCGGGACACGGCCGACCGCTCAACTTCCCGCCACCGGCTGTGGTCAGGCAGCATGCCGGGGGATTCGCCGGGGAAACCGGATCCGGTCACTTCGCCGAACCCGAAGCGCCGGTACACGTCCCACAGGTGCTGGGCATCCATGGAAAGCGCCAGCTTGCTGGCCCCGACGTTGCTGGACTGGACCAGGATCCCGGCCATGTCCAGGGTACCGAAATCCCGGGCGTCACGAATGGTGAAAGTGCCCACCTGGTGCATACCCGGGGACGTCTCGACCATGCTGGCGGGGGTAAACTGCCCGCTTTCCAGGGCCGCGGCGACGGTGAATGGTTTGATGACCGAACCGGGCTCAAAGAAATCAGTGACCGCGCGGTTGCGCATGGACTCGTAGCGCGAGGAGCGCTGGTTCGGGTTATAGGATGGCTGGTTCACCATGGCCAGCACTTCGCCGTTGGTGACGTCCAGCACCACCGCCGAACCGGACTGGGCCTGGAACTCCATCACCGCGCCCTTCAGCGTGCGGTAGGCCAGGTATTGCAGGCGCCGGTCGATGCTGGTGACCAGGTCGCGGCCGGGATGCGGCTCATCCACCATCTCCACGTTCTCAATCACGCGCCCATGCAGATCCTTGATGACCCGCTTGGAACCCGCGGCGCCCTGCAGCCATTCATCAAAGCTCAGCTCCAGTCCCTCCTGGCCCTGATCGTCGATATTGGTGAAACCCAGGACATGGGCGGTGACCTCGCCTGTGGGGTAGAAGCGACGGTACTCCCGCTGCAGCTCTACGCCCGGCAGCTCCAGCGCGGATACCTGGGCAGCCAGGGCTGGCGACACCCGGCGCTTGATGTAGACAAACTCCCGTTCAGATCGCTGGCCCAGCTTCTGCAGCAGCGCGTCGCCGTCCAGCTCCAGCAGTCGGGCCAGCTCGTGAATCCGCTCCGGCGCCTTAAGCAGCTCCCGCGGATTGCACCAGATAGACTCCACCGGCGTGCTGATCGCCAGCGGTTCACCGTTGCGATCCAGGATCATTCCGCGGCTGGCGGGAATCGGCACCTGGCGAACATGGCGGACGTCACCCTGATGCTGGTAGAAATCCTTGCGCAGCACCTGCAGGTCAATAGCCCGGGCCACCAGCAGGGCCAGGCACAGGCCGAGAAACATCAGCGTGCCGTAAAAGCGGCCGCGGGAGATCTCGATGCCGGGTTTGCTGCGCTTGTTCATCGGACGATGACCATGACCTGGCTGGGTTCCTTGCTGACCAGCCCCAGCTCGACCCGGGCTTTTTCCTCGACCCGGCCGGACTGGGCCCAGGTGGCCTGCTCCAGCTGCAGCCGGCCCCACTCTATGTTCAGGGCATCCCGGGTCTCCTCCAGCTTCTGCAGTTCCACGAAGGTCTGCCGGCCCTGGTGCCGGGTGAAGACGGTGGCCACGCCGGAGGCCAGCACCGCCGCGATCAGCAGTGTGAGCCTTATCCGGCGCATTTTTCGGCCACTCTCATTACAGCGCTGCGCGCGCGGGGGTTGACGTTGATCTCCTGTTCGCTGGCCTTGACCACTTTGCCCAGGGCCCGCAGCCGCGGCCTGGCCTCGGGACCCGGGGGCAGACGGCGGGAACCCGGCGCACCGGATTGGCCGCGGATGAAACGCTTCACCAGCCGGTCCTCCAGGGAATGGAAACTGATGACCACCAGTCTCCCGCCCGGCTTCAGGCACTCCAGGGCTGCGTCCAGGCCGGACTGTAGATCGTCCAGCTCACGGTTTATATGGATGCGGATGGCCTGGAAGGTGCGGGTGGCCGGATCTTTGCCGGCCTCCCGGGTAGGAATCGCCGCCGCCACCAGCTGGGCCAGCTGCTGGGTGGTTTCAATGGCACCCTGCTGGCGCGCACTGACGATGGCCCGGGCGATGCGGCGGGCGAAACGTTCTTCTCCCAGGGTGCGGATGACCTGGGCCAGCTCGTCTTCACCGGCGACGGCAATCCACTCCGCCGCGCTGTGCCCGCTGTCGGGGTCCATGCGCATGTCCAGCGGACCGTCGCGCAGGAAGCTGAAACCCCGCGCGGCTTCGTCCAGCTGGGGAGAGGACACACCCAGGTCCATCAGGACGCCATCCAGCCGCGACTCCATGCCGCACTGGGCCAGGGCTGTCTCCAGGTCGGCAAAACTGCCGCGCCAGATCTGGAAGCGGGGATCATTGGAAAATCTCTCAGCGGCGACCCGCACCGCCTGGGGGTCCTTGTCGATGGCCAGCAGCCGGCCGGCCGGAGACAGGCGTTGCAGCAGGGCACCACTGTGCCCGCCGCGACCAAAGGTCGCGTCGCAATAATGGCCGTCAGCCGGACCCATAAGTGCATCCAGCGCGGCGTCCAGCAGCACCGGCTGATGCGCGTCAGCGGTCATGGGCGAGAGTCCATCCAGATACGAAGAGGGGCCAACGCTTCCGCCGGAAAAACTCCCCAGCGGCAGACATGGCCCACCCGTGCATTCGCCTGCAAGTTGCAGCACCTTTTTCTCTCCCCCTCCCGGGGGTCATGGGTCGCCGGGTCCGCTCCCTGCGGATGCCGCGCCCTAAATCACCAACTTCGAAATCTCCTCTGTTGGTTCTGTCAGGGGTTGTTCGAACCGAGTTCGATTCAGGACTTCTTCGTTCCAGATCTCGAACTTCTGACCCAATCCCATCAAGGTCACCTTTTTTTCCAGCCCGGCCACCTGGCGCAAACTGGCCGGCAGCAATATCCGACCGTTTGCGTCCGGCTCCACTGGTCCCGCACTCCCCACCAGGCGTCTTTGCAGAGCACGATGACCCGGATCAAATGAGCTCAATGCCATCACCTGATCTCGCACCTGCTCCCAAACCGGTTGCGGATAAAGCCACAGAGAATCGTTATCAAAAGCGTTGTAAGTCACCACAAGACGGTCGTCGCACTCGCTCGCGATCTGCTCGCGATAGCGCGTCGGGATCGCCATTCGACCCTTGGCGTCGAGATTGATTGCCGTCTCACCAAAAAACACGAATTTCCCACTTTTTCCCACATTTTCCCAGTAAATTGCACCTTAGGGGCAATAGGCAGTAGTGTCAAGACAATCAATGGGTTGGATTCGTTAAGAATGAGTTAAGGGTGGGCTCCGTGGCTCCGTGGCTCCGTGGCTCCGTGACTCCGTGACTCCGTGACTCCGTGACT
>JAAUYH010229455.1_pt1 | contig 22448 bp, 14 predicted proteins | sample 7278061 | NCBI WGS metagenome assembly JAAUYH01 (sample SAMN14350203, study PRJNA611818) | marine sediment metagenome | isolation source: surface marine sediment (0.6m) | place: French Polynesia: Moorea | collected 2018-08 | reverse complement strand
GTTTCATCCATCAACAATAGATTGAGGTATTGTTAAGCTGTCGTGATCAATTACGAACTCTTGCGAACTTTTTTGGCCGCGGTCTCGGCACCCACGTTTGCCGCCGCGGGCCGGCAGCGCCACATCAGCACGTCTGCGGTTTCTCAGCAGATCAAGGCATTAGAGGGGCAGCTCGGCGTGCCGCTATTCGAGCGCGTCGGTCGCCGGGCCCAGCCGACCGATGCCGGTCGTCGGCTGGCGGCGGTGTTGCAGAGTGAATTTCGCCGTATCGATGACGCCCTCGAAGCCGTGATCGACGATCATCAAGAAGTGCGGGGGCGGCTATCGATTGGCTCGCCACGGCCCTTTGGCGCGGTATGGCTCAGACCCCGTCTCATTGCGATGCTGCGCCGGTATCCGCAATTGCGGGTGCAAGTAGAGCTGGGGGTGCCGTCACTGCTTGAGCGGCGGGTCGCAGACGGGGATTTGGACCTATGTATCTTGGTGCGTGCGCCCGAGTTGCCGACGATCGACGTGGAGCCGCTGTATCTGGAGACCTTTATGGCCGTGGCCTCGCCGGAGTACCTGCGCCGTTATGGGCGTCCCACGCGTGCCGATGACTTTGTCGAGCACGACTATATTGTCTACGATGAAGATCTGCCCATGCATGAGATGTGGTGGCGGGCGATGTTGGGGCGACGGACACCGATGCCGAGCAGCATTGTGTGCGTGATTGCGAGTTTGCGCGAGATGATGGCGCTGGCCGAAGCCGGCCTTGGGATTGCGGTATTGCCGGACTACTTGGTGCGAGACGCGATTGAGGACGGACGGCTCGAAGTCCTCAAGCCGAGGACGTCGAAGCGGGGCCCTCGGGCCAGCGAGCGCGCGGGAATAGGCAATACGATTTATCTGGCCTGGCGTCGCGGCGCGATCGAGTCGGCACGCATGCGAGCGGCACGCGAAATTCTCACCTAAACCAGATCTAAGCACGCACCGTCCATGATGCGTCGCACCGCCGTCAGCGTCGGTGCGAACACGACCTGAATCACCTGCTCTTCACCGTCGGCGTCGCGGGCCCGGTATTCGAGCACGGTCTCGACCTCATCGCGTATTTCGGCCGGCTGTCCGACCGCGGCGATCACTTCGTCGACGTTCATACCGCGCACGAGCTTGGCAAAGCGCGCTTGCCAGGCGTCCAGGTCTTCTCCGCCGCCGTCTCCACCCTCATTCCCGCTGCCGCCGTCAATGGCAATCTCGCCGACGAGCACCTGATCACTGGCCCGCTCCAGCCGCAGGGTCAGGACTTGCCGGGCTTCATCGGCGCGGGCGTAGTTGGTAAATACATTGACGATGACGGTACAGGCGCCGGTAAGCGTCTGCTGGTGCGAGCCATAGTAATGGGCCTTGACGGTATAGGTGCCAGGGGCCGCGCGCCGGAGCACGTACTCTTCGGGGCCATAGCCCTGGGTGAAGTCGCGCGACACCAGACCGCCGATCTCGGTGCGGTTGTGGCCGTAATACGCGTGCTCGCCCGTGGGTTCGAAGACGTGCAGATCGACGTCAGTGAGGTCGGCGTCCCACGACATGCTAATGCGCACATCGAGATCCATGCGGCGAATCAGCCGGGCATCGATATCGTCGGCAACTTTGATCCTGGCCTGGCGCGCAAAATAGACCAGGCGATTCATCTCCATGAGGGCGATGAGTTCGATCTCGGGAAACCGCTCCCACGGTTGGGTGATCACTTGATAGAGCAGGTCGATGGCACGCGTTACGTCTGCGGCATTGCCGTCGCGTTGCCAGCGCAAGCCCAGAGCCAAGGCCAAATCGCGGTGCGACTGGGGCTCGTCGTCACGGTCGGCGCGCACGCGCTCAAACACCGCAATCGCGGCATCCAGCTCGCCGGCTTGTTGCAACCGCCAAGCGTACATGCGCAAGAGCGCCGCATCATCGATCGCCAGCTCGACGATATTGGACAGCACCCGCAGACCCAGCTCACGCTGACCGGCACTGAGGAAATAATCCGCACAGTCGAGAAAGAACGCCGGGCTGCGGGCATACTCGGGGCGCTGGCCCAAGTAGGCGTCGTAGGCATCGGCAACCTCTGCCGCCTTAATGACGCCCAGGTACGGAGTATCGGGCGACCATGGCTTGATGCTAACCCGTGCGGCCGCGGTTGCGTCGCGCTTCCCGGCTTTCCTCAGCTCTGGTTCCGGCGCGTCGCCTTGTTCTTCGAGCGCCATTCTGCCGAATGTCGACATCATGGGTGCAGCGAGATCGTCTGCGTCAAAGGCTGCCTCCTCGTCCATTTCCGCGAACGATGCCATCTCGGCCATGCGCTCGCTGGGAGCGTCGGCGGCGGGCGCTGGTGGAGCCGCCGCCATAGGGGGCATCGAAGCTGGTGCTGACATAGGCGCCCCCATTGGAGTTAGCCTGGCATCTGCCATATCAACGCTCATCATACTGGCCCTGAGCTGGTCCGATGCGTCCTCATCCTCGTAACGACCCGCGGGCCTCGCACGCCTTGCCGACAATCTGGCCGCCTTGGCATCTGCGAGCCGCCGGGCGCGCTGACCGGCAAAATCCGTCTCCCACCACGCAATGCGCTCTCGCCACATGCGCAGCACCGATTCGATGTGCTGCTTGCGGCTGCGGTCGCCGTCGTCGGCAACCTTTCGGCGATGGCGATGAAAGTCCGCCCGCATCTCGGGCAGGCTCTCCGGCGGCTCGATATCGTATTCGATGTACTGCTCAAGGCTCTCGAGCACCAGCAGCGACGTTCCCGGGGTCACCAAACCATATTTTCTGCCCAACTGGGCGACGTCGGCCGCGGTCGATGGCCCTTGCAGAGCCAGCGCTTGCGCGTGCAGCCCAGCCCACGCCCGGGCCACGGCATGCCCAGGCCGGGCCGCTCTTTTGCCAATGGCGACATGATCGTCAGGGGCCCCGGGGCCGCTCAATTGAACACTGCCAACTTCCTCGACCAAGCGCCCGGTCACCACAAAGCGCCCGCCGCTAGTGCTCACGTGGATATCTTCGCAGCCGGCTGCACATTCAAGGTGCAATGCCGTGCGCCACGACGCGATGGCCTCAGCCGCAGCCTCAGGCGACTGGCGCAAGAGATTGAAGTACGCGCCGCCGCTCTCGCTGGCAATGTGCTGCAAATATGTGCTATTCGAATGGGCTACTCCGCTGACGGCAAACACCGGACGCACACTGCCCCGCGGCAAGCCGGTGCCCACGGTGTTCATACCGTCGCTGCACAAGAGCCAGGCTTCGACATCTTGGTGAGGGAGTTGATGAAAGTCGAAATCGCCGAGATTGGTGCCGCCATCGTACGGCAGGGCACGCAAATAGTCGAGCAGGGCATCCGTCGCTTCATCGGCGGCAAATGAGCCGACATCGGCCTCGGCCGCGTCGCGCAAGACCACCACGTCGACCACCACCCGCGGCCAAGCGCCCAGCAATGCTTCGAGCATTGCCAAGTCTCGGCTCACGTCAGCGCGGCTGCCCGACGCATCCCAGCACAACGCGATGCGCTTGGGCACCCATGGCTGCCGATTATCAAGCGCACGCATGCGACTACTTATAGAGAAGAACGCATCATCGTCCACGGTTTCGACGACAGCGATATGGTCGGGCAAGACCGGCAGGCGAATGTGCAGATCTTCTGCGGGAATACCCTGGCCGAGTTTGGCCTCCGCCACCCAGCTCTGGTTCCAGCGAGTGAGACTGAGATTGCCGATGCCGCCACTCAGACGTGGCTCAACGGGCGCCTGCGCGATCTCCACGCGCAGAGATACATCGCCAATGTGGCCAGCATGGGACAGCGGCACGTGATAAGCGGCATCGTTATCGGCCACAGTCAATTCACTGATATAGACCAGCTTGATTGTGCGCATGCCCAGGGCGGGAAGCGGGTAGATGCGGGTTCGATATACATTGCCCTGTACTTGCTCTACCAGCCCTGGATCGACGCCTTTGCGTTCCTCGGCCTCCAGAATTCGCCGAGCCTCCTTTTTGGCCACGACCACGCCGTCGACCATGATCCCATCGACATCGAGGGCGTAGCCGCAGACCACCGCACCGTCCGGCAGCGGAAAGGTCAAGTTGCCTTCTAAATCCCGTTGATTGGGATTGTAAAACCGCATGGTCTGCGTGGTCTCGGCGTACAGTCCGGTGACGACGACGTCGATCTCAAGGCCGGCCAGCTCAATCGCATTCTCACCCGCTGGGGCGGCGATAAAGGGTAGGAGGTCGGTGGCGGAAAACTGACGACTTGCTCTCATCGTCAAGCAGTCTACCGCCCATGCGCGCGCTGGCAATGCCGATCGAAGCATTGTCCACCCAAGTGATCGGCGCCACGGTGCTCAGGTCTCATTCATCAGTGGCGTCATGATCGGTTATAGGGTCGGCTAGCGGCAGAATGGGCGGCTTGTGCACCGGGTCGGGCAGGGCAATGGCAAATAATTCATCGGCGGCAGAGATGTCGATCGCGTGCGCCATATCGGTGCCATCGCTATCGGCACGTGCCTCCGTCGCCGCGCGAATACGGGCCCGCATAGTGCGCTCGAACGCCGCCGCGTCTTCGGACGGCAGCCTGCGCACCGCATCGGCCCACCCTGGATCGGCGAAATCATGCCAAAACCACCCGGCCGCCGCCAGCTGTGCGGTCTCGCCGCGCGCGGCGGCCACAGATATGGCGCGCTCCAGTCCCGCCAGCTGCGGCAAATACACCAGCTCGATGGCCTCGGGGCTCATGACCAAGGGATACCCGTGATAAAAATCGCACCCCAGCCGCCACACTGTGTCATCGACCGTACTCGATAAGACATCCGCGCGGCCGGCCTCGCGAACCGCGGCCACAATGGATAATTCCGGCATCTGCCCCAGCAACTGTGACAGCAGCGTCCATGTCTGCCGCGCCTGCGCCAACTCCGCAGCGGCAGACAGCCCGGCAACGTGGCGCAAATAGCCGGCCGCTTCGAGGGCATGAGCCTGGCGTACGGCAAACCACGTCATCAAATCGACGACGTCGCGATGCGCCCCCACCACATCGCGCAGGGCCTTGGTCGCAGCGCGCACCTGGGCCAAGAGTGTCATATTGCGCGGCGTCAACGTGTGCGGACAGAGGAGGCGCTTGCGCGGCGTATGCATAAAGCGGGCGTGACCATCGCGCATGAGCGGCCCAAACGCGGCCATAAATAACTGCCCATAACGACCATGGCGCACGCGCGCATATGCGGCCAGCGCTTCCTCGGCGTCGCCATCAAAGCTGCCGTCCTCGGGCTGCCACGATAACTTGGCGATCACGTGGGACAGCCACGGCGAAGTATTGCTCCACTCGGGCCATTGAAAATAGCCCTCGCAGTCCGGATCGGTCGCCGACGCTTGAGCATCGCGCGCCAGCGCTGCCGCATCGCACCAACCGGTTTGCAACGAGGTCTCGCTGCCGCCAAAGACGGTAAATTGACCAGAGAGCCAGCGCCGCCCCCGCGGCAGGGCTGGCCGACCGTCACCCTGTTCGCGACCGGCTCCACGGTTGGAAAATACATCTGCCATACCGTGACGAATATGAACGGCGCGCACGCGTTCGGGAAAATCGGCAAACAGCTGCGGAATCTGCTCACTCCAGGTCCACACCGTGATCCGGGCTTTGGGGTCGATATCGTCCATCACGGCAAACGCCTGCCGATAGCCCTCGGCCTTGGTCACCGAGCGACAGGGATCGCCGTAGACTTGATTTTCCTCGCCACGATGGCGGATGGCGTACCAATGGTCGGTGCCCAACTCCGCAATCAGGGTGCCCCAAGTGCGTTGCGTGAGCGTTCGCAGCTCGGGCTGATGGGCGCAGAGAAAGCCATTGCGCCACATCAGATCGGGATACAGCGCTTGTACCGGTTCGGGAAATGCCCCATAGGTGAGCACGTACATGCAGTGAATGCCGAGGGTGCGTGCCCGGTTGAGAATTTTTTGTGCCAAGGCATGTTTTGCTTCAACCTGCCACAGACCATCGCCCTCCAGCCCTTTGGCCGCGGGGAATACCTTGCGATAAATATAGTTGAGCGGCGGGTAGTACTCGAGAAAATTCATGCGATTTCGCGCCATGTACAGCAGCGCTTGCTCCCATTCCGCTTCGCCCCACATCGCACAGCAATAGCGGCGCGGCCCCAAATAAAAGTCCCATATCATATCGCCGCGCCAGCGAAAGCCCGGCTGGTCAAGGCGTTCGGCGCCTGCCGGCATCGCGCCCGATAGCGCGGGCGTGGAGGCACCATCGCGAAAAAAGCCAAAGCCGAGGGATTCCATCCACGCATAGAGGCCGTTGCGCGCTCCCTCGCCATCGTGGCCGACGATCATGACGCGCGGGCCGGGCACAGTGGGATGGCTGATTCGGTAGGCGCCCGGCACTGCCGCTGGCTGGGCCGCGGCCACGGCGCGCGTCCGGCTGGCGCTATTCGGCGTGCCGAGAAAGACGTCGGCTATGCCCGGCGGCTCCTCGTCGGTCACGATGGCGGGTTCCGTCCCCGTTGCTGCGGCAAACAACCCCTGAGCATCGGCGGCGGCGGCGCGCTCGATGGCGCTGGCGTGCGCGCCCACCATGAGTCGCAAACTGGACCAGGTTGGCTGTCGTTGACAAGAAGTCAACGACGTTGCCGCAAGAGCCGCGCTACTGCACAAAAACTGCCTCCTCTTCATTGTTCAGAGGATACCTCATCGCCGGGGCGCGATGGACGCTCTAGCCCGTTGCTTTGTACTCGAGTACAGGCATTGTTACGGCGCCGTCGCAATTTTAGACGCAAGTCAAATGAATGTGCGTGATGTTCGCTTTTTTTCCATCCGTTTCGCGCCGGTCGACACTGCAAGAGTAGAGAGCGAAACGAGTTGCGCGGCCACGCAGCCGCGCAAGCAGAGAGAGGCGAAATGCTAATGAATGTATTTCAGAAAAACGGACGGACCTTCTATTTTCTTACGCTGTCGGCAGCATTGATGTGGCAGGGATGCACGAGCATCGACGTTGACCAGGAGCATGCATATGCATCGGTTGCCTGCTATGCCGACGGCGATTGCCAAGCGTCCGCGCTGTGGACCGACACAGGCGATACACATGCCGAGTGCGGCCCGGATGGCGACGGTACCTTCACCGTGTATGCCGAGTTTGCCGCGCCCATCATCCATTTTCTCGTCGATCAATCGAACAGCATGGATCGGGACATCAACAGTGAAGACATCACCACAGGTGTAGCCAGTCGTTGGGAAGTAATGAAGGCGGCCCTTCTCGGTGAGGATGAGGCCTCAGCGAGCATACTGCACGATCTGCAATCGCGGGCCCAGATCGGTATCAGCCTGTACAGTTCACCAAGCGAGGACCAATACAGCGAAGGCTACGACGAATGTCCCGTATTGCAGACCTCGGTGGCCCCGGCACTGGGCAATTTCGCCGCGATCGAGGCCGAGTTTCGCGATGCTGAGCCTATGGAGAATACGCCGACGGCCGAGAGTCTGGCCAGAGTGTTTGACGCCGACGGGGGCGGGTTTCCCGCCAAGAGCGACAGCGGTGCCGCGCCCCGCATCGTCGTCATTGCCACCGACGGCCAGCCCGATACCTGCGAGGTGCGCAATCCCAATGGGGAAACCACTCAAGCAGCGCTCAATCGGGAGAATGTGCGGATTGCGCAAGAAGTGCAAAGGGCCCACGATGTGCAGTTCTATATGTTGTGGGTGGGGCCTTCGTATCCGTATACCGAACGCCATGTCCAAGAAATGGCCAATGTCGGCATTGGTCTGGCGCCAGAGAAGCGAGACGAGGAATACCAGGCACCCTATTTTGCAGCGGCGTCCATGGAGGGGCTAGATGAGCAAGTGAATGAGCTCATCGATCACGCCTATCGCTGTGTGTTTACCACAGAGCAAGACGTCGAGAGCATTGCGGCGATGACCATGGGGGGAGAATCCCTGGAGTATGGCAGCGAGTGGATCATCAACGAAGATAAACACCTCGAATTGCTCGGCGATGTGTGCACCTTGTACCGCATCGATACGGACGCCATCGTGGAGGCCAAGGCGGTGTGCCCCGTTATTGACGACCCGGAAGACCCCACTACGGATCCGGAGGACCCCACTACGGATCCCACGGATCCGGGAAACCCCACCACGGATCCCACGGATCCGGAAAACCCCACCACGAATCCGGAAGACCCCACCACCGATCCTGCAAATCCAGAAGACCCAGAAAACCCCGGAACCCCTGACGACGGCCACTCCGACGAAGTCCTGATCTACGGCGGCGGCGGACTGGGCGGCTGCAGCGCCAGTGGCAACACCAGCAACGGCTCTGGCTCGGCCCTCGTCATCCTCCTTCTGGGCCTAATATCCCGGACTAGAATTCGCCGCGGATGCCGATGGTGGGCAGAAAGAGGCGCAATATATCAGGCCGCAACCGTCCGTCGTAGGCGTCGACATAGTAATCGATGGTCTCCCAGCGGAACGACGCATTGAAAAAGTCGATATAAAAATCGAAAAACCAGGTGTCAAACGCCTCGCGTTTTTGCACCCTGGCGTCGATGCGCCAATAGGTGGGAATGCGGGCCGCGTTTGGCGCTCCCAGACGGGCATCGAAATAACGGTCTTCTTCATCGTCGCCAGAGCAGGCATCGATGATAAAAGGCGTGTAGGGCCGCCCAGTATTCACGTGCAAGACGGCGCCGAGGGTCCAATTTCTGCCCACCTCCCACGAAAGTACGGTATTGAGCACGTGGGTCTGATCGAATTCAAACGGAATGGTACCCATGCCGGGGACCGTGCGCTCACTGCGCGAGACGGCGTACGAAACCCAGCCAAAGACTGCACTGCCCAATCGTCGGCGCATCATTAATTCGGCACCGTAGGTGCGGCCGTCGACGTCGAGGGGATCGGGATAGTCGGGAAAATTGGCACCGTCGCACGGCGTGGGATCGGCGACGAGCGGCTTGTCGAGCAGGCTAAAATCAATGGGCTGGAAGGTGTCGTGATAAAAGCCCGTCAGCGCCACCTCAACATCGCCCGGAAACTGCGACGTGATGCCACCTTGAAATTGCCATGATCGACTTAGGCCCCAATACAGGCCCGGTCCCTCCCATGCCGGAATAGGACCAAAGACCAGCGGTGGCTCGACAAAGGAAAAGCGCGCCGGCCCCGAATGCAGCCCCGCCGAGGCTTTGACCGTGAGGCGCGGATGTAATTCGTATGAAGCCGCCATCCGCGGCTCAAGCGCCGTCTCGATATCGCGGGTGTCGACGCCCGCCATGGCATTGGCGTCCGTCATGCGATTGGGCGCATAGTAGCGGTAGTGATCGAGGCGCAAACTGGGGTTGACGATCAAGGGGCCGTGTTGCCATTCGGCCGTGATCCACGCCCCCAGCGTCAGCCCAGTATCGGCGGTATAAATCAGGCCATCCTCGTCGGGCAGCAGATTGAGGTCGAAATCTTGATAGACGAAGTCGCCGCCGATTTCGAACTCCAGCCCGGAAAACGGTGCGTAACCGGCCGATAGGTAGGGGCGGAAGCGCCACATCCCGGCAGAGCCTTCGATTTCGTCGTCCACCTCTTCGCCTTCCTCTAACTCTTCCTCCGGAGGTGGGCGAAAAAATTCAAATCCGCCCTGCACCCCGGCCGTGAACCACACGTCGCTGCGCAGGGAACGTCGATAGCGCAAGTCGGCACTGTGAAAGCCCATGCGCAGCACTGATTCATCCCCGGTCTCGGGATCACTGTCGCCAGCGATATCTTGGGCCCCCAGCACCGTCAACGTCAGCCGGCCACCATCGGCAAAGCGATGGGCCAAACGAGTCTGATAGTCCCAATAACGCAGAACGGTGTTGGCACTGAGGCCCTCGATAATGTACCCCAGGGTGCCGTAGCGGGCCGCCGCGACCATCTCTGACGATTTACCCACGCGCTGCGAGCGAAAGAGACTGGTCTCTATAATGGAAAGATCGGCCACCAGCAGCGGGTCTTCGTCCACACGCGCCGAGGTCGCCGCAATCCGGCCACCGGGAAAGCGGCCGTGGGCGGCACCATAACCGCCGGGTTGAAACGTCATCTCGTCGACAAAATGCCGATGCACCACGGTATTGCCGAGCAAGAGATGATAGAGCATTGGCACAGGGATGCCGTCAACTTCGTACATCGAATCGCCCGGCAGCGCACCGCGGATAATCGGATAGCCCAAGCCCGAGACCGACGACACCACCCCCGGCATGAGCATGGCCACGCGGATGGGATCGCCAAACGTGCCGGGAATCGTGCGCAGCTCGTCTTCGACCAGCGAAGTGCGCCCGACTTCGGCCCGGCCCTCCGAGCCCCAGACGATCGTGGTATAGCGGGCGCGGCGATTGCGGCGCACATAGTATTTGACCTCAAGCGACTCGCCGGCCTCCATGCGCTCTACCGCCTCAAATGGATAGAAATCGGGGGGGCGAATGACAAAGGCATAGGCGCCGGGCGGGCCGTTAATTTCGAAACCGCCTTGCTCGTCGGTGAGTACGACTTCGTCGCGGTCGAGAATATAGACTTCCACTCCGGCCAGGGCCTTGCCACGTCCGCGTTCAAAGACTTGGCCCCGCAGCGTAATGGGTGCCCGCTCGTCGATGGGGCAGCCGGCGTCACCGCACGCTGCTGGCGGCGAAGGCGTGCGCGCCACCGTCTCCTTTTCCGGAATGCGGAAGCGGAACGTGTAGCGAATGCGGATCGGGGTCGGCACGCCGGCGACTTTGGCTGGACTAAAGCGCAATTGCCGCGCAGCCAACAGCGCAGCTTCGGCGAATCCCTGGCCCGGTGGGTCAACGTCCTTGTCATTATCAAGGGCCACCTCGGTGACCGCGCCAGTGGTGTCTAAGGTCAACAGCACCACGACGTCAGTCTCGATTTGAGCTGCCCATGCCTGTGCCGGATAGCGCGGCTGGGCATCTTGCAACAGTTTGGGCCGTTCGACATCCTCGGGCCGCGGCACCCGGGGAACTGCGCCGGAGCTGGCTGCATCGGGGGCCGCTGAGCCGGGGTCGGCTGAGCCGGGGTCGGCTGAGCCGGGGGCCGCTGACTGTGCCCATGCGGTCGCCGTCCCGGTCCACGCTGCGGTGAGTCCCAGTTCGAGCCACAGCAAACATCCCAGCACGGGCAGTACATGTCTAATTGCGGACATAGAAGTACACCGTCCAATCAATGCGCGACGCAACCGGATTGGTTCCGGCCACCGCTGGCTGAAAACGCAGCCTTTTGCCATAGGCCAACGCCGATTCGATAAACCCATGGCCGCGAGGCCCCTCCACCCACTCGGCTTGGCGAACTCGACCGCCTTCGTCGATGTACAGGCGCATGATAATCACAGCCTCGCGGCCTTCCCGCTTGGCCACTGGCGGATACACGGGCTCAAAGTCGTTGTGATTGAGTGCCCGGGGCATGCGCGTGATCTGCCAATCCCGGCTCACTTTGATACCCACGGCATCTTGATTGGCGAGCGCACCCGGTACCCCGCTGCCGATGCCGCTGCCGCCCCGACCACCTCCTGGACCGGCTCGCACGGCCACGGTTCCGTCGGGGGCCCCGGCCGCACTCACGTAGTCACTCACCCCAGTGCCCACGGTTGCGCCCATATCGATGACGGGCACAGTCGGCGTTGGCACTGCTTCGACATCGTCGGGGGCCTCGCGATCACCGTCGGTAGTGGGGGCGTTTTCTTGAAAAGGCTGCGCCTTCTCCACCTTGACCATCTTCACCTCTTTGGGCACCACGGTCGGTCGCTTTTTCCGCGGTATCGACTTTGGTTCAGGTTCAGGCACAGGCTCGGGCACCGGCTCGGGGGTGACGTCCAGGACTGTGGGAACTTTAGGCGGAGGCGCCACGATCTCGATTTCAATTTCCTCGGGGATCGACTCGAGCACCTGTGGGGCCGCGAATATGACCAACACGCCGAGGATTGCCCCATGGAGCAGCAGGGAAATGCCGTAGGTCTTGAGTCGATCGCCGAGCACAGCGGCGCCAGTCTAACCGTGGCGCGATGCGGTGGGTGCAAGCGCGATCACACCGGGACGCGATTCATTGCCTTAGCTGCGCTAATGGCCAAAGTTTCAGCCGGTCTCGGCTGACGTGGCAGCCCGAGTGGCGGTCCCAGCCGTTGCCTCAGTGGCAATCCCAGTCGCAGGGGCAGTGATGGATTTGATTCATGTGCCCGATACGTGCGGTTCGCGCATGGGGCAAGGTCGCAATGGCGCGCGTGAGATCTCGACAGCACCTGCGTCGACAATGCGGCGACCCTTCGGACATGTCGCAGACGTGTCTTGAACACGCAGATACGCCACGTTGATGTCTGCCGCGCCATGAGTGATCACCGTCGCACTTGCCATTCCCCACACTTATGACGCTGTGCATAGTTGGCCGGCGTCTTGCTTTGCGACCAGGTGGCATTTCCTCGACGAGGTTGGCGGCGGCGGCGATGACGCTGGAGCGAAAAAAAATCCAATCTCTGTTGCCGCCATGGGCAACTACCACATTACGCATACCGGGACGAATTGATGAAAACATTCGGCAACAAGCCCTCCGATGATCCCAACCCCAAGGCATCCTCAAAGGCATCCCCAAAGGCATCTGTAGATGACGCCCAATCCGATAGCACCGACGACACCATGGCACAACCCGCCGACGCATCCAGAGCCGAGCCCTGCATCGATGCAATTCCTGCCCAATCACCGACAAATTTGCCGCATCGAGATGATCCCCTGTTCGGTACCCCGCTTAGAGTTTTGGACGATTCTCACGACCGCAAGCGCAAAGAGTGTATCAAAAGGCAGCTATTCGCAGGGTGCGTGCCAATAGTGACTAGTCATATGATCACTCGGAGTTTACCAGCCCACAGCGGGCCAATCCGCGCAGTCTCCGACGATTTCGAACCAATCCCGGGCAATACGATTAAGCAATACGAACTCATCCGCTATCTCGACGGTGGCGGCATGGGTCGCGTATTCCTGGCCCGCGACAATCGACTGGGCCGCAAAGTCGCGATCAAGTTTCTCCGCGCCGATATCCCCGACTTGGTCAAACGCTTTCTCGATGAGGCCCGCATCACGGCACAATGCGAGCATGAAAACATTGTGACTCTGTTTGAGGCCGACGAACATCAAGACAGGCCGTACCTCGTATTCGAATACTTGCAGGGGCAGACCCTGCGACGTCGTCTGCGTAGATTCCATCAGGCTAATAACCCGTTAAATACGCGTTCAAACCATGCTGGCGCGATTCCCGAACGTCAGGCCATTGACATCATTTTGCCTGTGGTTCGCGCTCTGGTCCACGCCCACACCATGGGCATCGTTCACCGCGATCTCAAGCCCGAGAATATCATGCTCACCCATAACGGCGCGATCAAAGTGCTTGACTTCGGTATCGCGACGGCGTTGGCGCATGCTCGCTTGCACAGCGACGAAGATCTGGAGCGTGAGCGCTACGCACGTTTACAGGGCGGCGCCCCTGCGACGGGCGACTCGATCGCGGGTACTCCCCTGTACATGGCCCCCGAGCAATGGCACGGCAACGGAGTCGATCACCGTGCTGACATTTGGGCCATTGGCATCATTCTCTACGAAATGGTCACTGGGCGCCATCCCATGGCGGCAGCTGGCACTGCGATCGAAGACGCGAGGATTGGCCAAGAGGCCTTGGTCCGCATCGCCAAGCTCGAAGAGCCCATGCCGCAGTTGCGCACCACTCATCCTCACTTGGCTGACCTCAGCCATATCATTAACGGTTGCCTGCGCAAACGCGCAAGCGATCGAATCCCCTCGGCCGAGATCCTCTTGGAAGAGCTGCAGCGCCTCGTGCGCGATCGCGGCGGCCATCATGTTGACACGGAGAGCAGTCCATATACCGGCTTAGCGGCCTTTCAAGAATCCGATGCCGATCGTTTTTTTGGTCGTGATGACGATATTCAAAGCACCCTAGCACGTATTCGCGCTCGGCCGATGGTGGCCATTATTGGCCCTACCGGGATTGGCAAATCATCGCTCATTCGGGCCGGCGTGATTCCGGCATGTAAGCAATCGGGGGAACGGTGGCAGACGGTTGTCACCCGTCCCGGACGAGACCCGATGGGGGCCCTGGCAGAGCTCATCCTGCAGTTAGACACTCAAGCGGAGATTCACTCCGGCGCGGGCCGTTATCGCTCGATCACAGAGCCGTCGTCGCTATGTCACCACGACCATTCGCAAAACCGCATGCAGCTCTGTGCGCGCATGCGCCAGGAACCCGGTTACCTCGGCGCGAGCCTGCGCGCATGGGCTCGCCAGACATCCCGGCGCATCTTGGTTTTTATCGATCAATTCGAAGAACTCTACTCCCTCAATCGCGATGCCGAAGAACGAGAGGCGTTTCTCGCCTCCCTCTCTGGCGCTGGCGACGATGCTGCCTCACCGCTGCGTGTGGTGATTTCTATGCGTCCCGATTATTTGGAACATTTATCAGAAGAGCGCGCCTTTATGGCATCTCTAACCCCGGGCCTCATCTTTTTGCCAGCCATGACCCGTGCGGGGCTGCGCCAGGCGTTGACTAAACCGGCGTCGGTTCTCGGCTTCAGCTTTGAGAACCCGTCCTTAGTTGAGCGCATGCTTGACGAATTGCGCGAACCCCATAGCGCGTTGCCGCTATTGCAGTGTGCGGCCTATCATTTGTGGCAACACCGGGACCGTGAGCGTCGCCGACTCACCCAAGTCAGCTATGAGAGCGTGGGCGGCGTTGCCGGGGCGCTGGCGCAACACGCCGATCACGTTATCATGAGTATGCCGCGATCAAAGAGAATTCTGGCCCGTCGGGTATTTGAGCGTTTGGTAACCCCGGAAAATACCCGCGCCATTGCCAGTGTTAAGGAACTGCGGACCCTGTCCACCAACGGCGACGCCGTCCAGCACGTATTGCAACATTTGGCCAATGCCAGATTACTGATCATTCACTCGGATGACGGCAACAGCCTCACGGGTGAATACGATCCCGAACAGACCTTGAGCGACTGCGGCAACGGCTTGGTCGAAATCGTCCATGAGTCGCTCATCGAAACGTGGCCCACACTCAAGCGTTGGCTGACGCAAAATCACGACAACGCGATATTTCTCGATCAACTGCGCAAGGCGGCCAAGACTTGGCACGCCAGTGGCCGCGCCGATGGGGCCTTATGGGGCGGGCAAATGGCCATCAACGCCCGTAACTGGGATGAGAATTACCAAGAGGAGCTTCCTCACTTGGAACGGCAGTTTCTCGATGCAGTTTTTGAAGCTGCCGAACAAAGCGCCCGGCAGCGTTGGCGCTTTATCTATGGTTCGTCGCTGCTCGTTATCGTTCTCATGGCCTTGGCCGCAGTGATTACTGCCTGGGTCGTCGTTGGGTACATCGGCGAACAAAATATGACCATTGAGGAGCAGACTGTCGATATTGAACAGAAGAAACAGCAAATTGATGATCGCACGCGGGAGCTTGAGAAGGCGTTGCGTGATGAGGGGATAGCGCGTGGCAAGGCTGAGTCTGCCAAAGAGGAGGCCGAGAGAGAAGCGCGCAAAGCCAGGGAGGCCACTGCGAGTGCTAAGCTTGCTGCCCGCGAAGCCGAAGAGGCGCATAGAGAGGCCGAACGTGCCCACCGAGCTACCGCGAATGCACTCAGAGACGCGGAAGCGGCTCACGAAAGCGAACGCCGTGCCCGCGCAGAGCTGCAAAAGACCACCAACGAACTGCAAGTCCTTCTCAGGCGTCTCGGCGTTAAGCGTCCTACGCCGAAATGACAGCACGGCGAGCCAGTCGCTGGCGAGTGACGATACCCAAAGATACGCACATAGGATGTCCAGTAACCTCTACAGCAACCGTTACGGTAAATGACTACGACCATGCGCTTTTCACGTATTGTAATTTCTACTGCCATGTTCTTGTTGGTACACCTCATAGGCCTCCGTACTGCGGTCCATGCAGACCAATTATCACCAGCAGCGAAGCAATCCGAATCCACTGCCTGCGGTGGTGGTGGTGGTAGGGTGACGCATTTCCAGTATGAGCGGGCACAGTCTCTGATTCAGCGTGGCTATTCCCTACATCAAGAGATGCGATTCGACGATGCTGCCAAAGCCTATTCCGAAGCCCTGTCGTACTGGAATCATCCAGAAATCCGTTTGAGCCTTGGTTGGGTATTGTTTTATTCAGCTCGATTATTGGAGTCATATAACCATCTCTCGATGGTCATACCGTGTATGGGAGAGCTGACAGATGCCGATGATAAGCGTCAGGCATTGGCACTATGGCGACGCTTGCAAAGACGGCTATCGGCCATCGAGGTGCGCAGTACGGATCCTTCCGTTGAAGTCTTCTTCAATGGCTCACCGTGGTATCCTGGTATCTCACCGACGTTGCGGGACCGCCCGGTCTATCCGGGGCAATATCTGGTTACGATTCGCAAGCCAAATCATATCTCGCAAAGTAACCCGATTGTCGTCATGCCGGGACAGCGAGCGGTTGTGACGCCGAGGTTGTGGACGGTTGAAGAAGCAACATTGACCGAACACCGGTGGACACCGTGGAAGGTCAAAGCCATCGCTACCACGGGGCTGGGTCTCCTCGCCCTCAGTGCAGGACTTCACGTCGTGGCCGACCATGAAATGGGCAGATTCGATCGCAAGTTGGAGGCGCGGTGTCCCATGGTATGTGGCTCGGATAGCTATCATGATATTAGCGGCATAGAATTCCGCGCGAAATGGGCCAATCGGATAGCGATCGGGGCCCTCATAACCGGCTCTGTGGCCACTGTGAGTGGGGTGTCACTGATGTTAATGAACCGGCCGGTATTGCGAGAGGATTCAGCATCGCGTCATGCGACGGTTTCCGTGGTACCTCTACTGTCGCCGACGATGGCCGGAATTCATACCAGCATTTCTTATTGAGGAGAGTCAGACCATGTGCCGAAGTTGGAGAGTGTCGATGTATGTTTTGAGTTTGGCCATCATCGGTAGCCTCGTGCAAGTTTCGTGTCTCCATAGCGAGTTTCCCTATTGCAGCGATGAGGAGGAATGGCGCTGCCCATCGGGATTTGTCTGCGTGCGAGTTGATGATGATCCCCCGTGGCTATGCGAGGCGCGGAGCATCTGTGGAGATGGCATCATCGCGAACAGCGAAGTCTGTGATGACGGCAACCGCATCTCGGGGGACGGTTGTAGCAGTGATTGTCAATCCGACGAGACCTGCGGCAATGACAGAGTGGATATTGCCGCTGGAGAAGTCTGCGATGATGGAAATTCCATAAATGGCGATGGCTGCAGCAGCAATTGTCGTGACATTTGGACATGTGGAAATGGCGAACTAGAAAAAGGGGAAATTTGTGACGATGGCAATATGGTAAATGGTGATGGTTGTAGCAAGAACTGCCAATATATTTGGATATGTGGCAATGGCTACCAGGAGGAGGGAGAAACTTGCGACGACGGAAATACAAAGGATGGCGATGGCTGCAATAGCGCCTGTGACTCAGATGAGACCTGTGGCAATGGCATCGTCGACATAAATGAAGAATGCGATGACGGCAACCGATTGAATAACGACGGTTGTAGCAACACATGCCAATCTGGTGAGATCTGTGGGAATGGCATCGTCGAACTCAGCGAGGTGTGTGACGATATGGACCTGAACCATGGCGATCAATGCATGGACTGCCGCCCGCGAGAGCCAGACCCACCGGGAGATCCCTCACCTAGCGCGGACTGATCCGCCTCATTGAGCGCTTGCAAGCGACGTTCAAGCAGCCAGGCATCAGCCGCAGCAGACGTCGATGGCGTTCAAAGCTGCACGTCACGGCTGGGCTCGCTCGACCGCGAACTCCTGCACCTCTTCTGGTCGGTGTTCGGGCTCGCAGAAGAGGTCGCCAAGCAAATCCTCGGCGCCGAAGTACAGCTGCCCGTCGAGATACTGCACAATATCGTATTGCGTATCGCAGGTCGCCGGGGGCGGAATCATCGGACACGCCTTGGCCACCTCTTGCTCCTCGCCCACCTGCCAAGCCTGCTGCCCGCATGCCGCGTCTGTCAGTTGCGTGACCATCACGTCGTTCATCGGCGTGACAAACACGTAATCGACGTCGAAATCGCCGTTGTAGCCCCCCGGCATGTCGTCGATGGGCTCGCCGAGGCGGTAGTTGCCGCCAAAGCGATTGACCACCGCCACGCCAGAGCAAACCTCGTCGACGTGGACCTCCGAGCGGATTTCCCACGTGGTCTCGGTAAACGTAAAACGGCGAAAGAGATAGAAAGTTTGCTCGCCCACCGGCCAGGTCTCACAGGCTGCACTCTGCCATGAGCCGCTGAGAACCGCCGGAGTAAGAGGGGCGTCGGCATCGTCATCGCCGCAGCCAGAAATCAAGCCAAAGACCAAGATAGAGGCCAATACAGAAGCCAACATAACCATTGTTGGCAAGAGGGACACGGAACGCATAGGAACTCTCCATTTATTGAGCAGCAAAAAAACATTGAACAGCGCTGCCACGATGGGCGGTGCTGTCGGAGGAACGATGCCCATCAGCCTGGGCCCGAAGCGCCGCAGGCTGTAGTGAAGTTTTCTCACGCCAGAGATGAATGATATGAGACAGCCCTGGAGCTCGCCGAAGTCGATTAGAACCTCCTGGTCTATCTGGACCATCTACTGCAAGAGCGTTCGGTGCGCGGCGCTTCACGCCGGGCCGCGGTCACGCCATCTGCCATGAGCCATGCGCTGCGGCGGCTGCGCCAGCTGCTAGACGACGAACTCCTAGTCCGTGCGGGCAGATCGATGGTACTCACCGAGCGTGCCGCCGAGCTCGCTGCCCCAGTGCGAACTTTTGTGGAGTCTGCCAGCGAGGTGTTTGCAGACTCCCATAACTTCCAACCCCAGCACTTAGAGACCACCTTTCGTGTGGTTTGTAGTGACTGCATATCGACCATTATCCTGCCCGCCCTCGAATGCGTGCTCGGCGAGCAGGCTCCGGGCGTACGACTCGAACTTCTGCCCCCAGACCCGCGTGCCCTCGGCGCGCTTCAGTCTGGCGAGGTCGACTTCGCCATCGGCAGTATGAAGCCAACCGACGCCTTGCGCGCGCAGCCGCTCTTTCGCGATTTCATGGTCACCGTCGTCGCCCCGCAGCATCCGCGACTGCGAGGGACGAATATGTCGCTCGACGATTTCTTGACTGAGAACCACCTACTCGTGGCACCCAGAGGCGATCCAGTGGGCGTCATCGATACCTTATTGGCGGCCCGTGGCCTGGAGCGACGCGTGGCGCAAACTGTGCCCAGTTTTCTATCGGCGCTGTGGCAAGTCGCGCACTCCGACTTGGTCCTTACCACCTCATGGCGCTTGATCCGCGCGACTAGCGATCGGCTGCCGCTCAGGTTATTTACCACACCAGTATCCATGGCGCCCTTCACCCAGCATCTCGTATGGTCACCGCGGGCCAATCGCGCTCTTGAGACCGCATGGATGCGTCACGTCGTCGCCGAGGTGGCAAAGGAGCTAGAACCCTTGCCAGCCGAGGACGCGGTGATCGCCAGAGGCTAGCGGCTAGCGGCTAGCGCCAGCCCTATTCATCCAGCGCCGCACACAAATACGAATGGACAACGGACAGAGACATGGACATCTCCACGATCGACTTGAATCTCCTCGTGGCCTTCGAGTTGCTGATGCAGGAGCGCTCGGTGACTGCAGCTGCACGCCGCGCGCACGTGAGCCCGTCGGCCATGAGTCACATGCTGCGCCGGTTGCGGACGCTGCTGTCCAATGAAGTGCTGGTTCGCCAGGGCCAGCAGATGGTGCCCACGCCGCAGGCCGAGGCGCTGGCGGTGCCGATTCGTGAGCTTTTGTCCCAAGCACGCAGCGTATTTGCAAATTCGAGTGCACTGGATCCCGGCAATCTCCGCCGCATATTTCGCCTAGCGTGCACCGACGCCGCGTCCACGGTGCTCACAGCCGAGATCCGTGCCATTCTCGGCCGCGAGGCCCCGGGCGTGGATCTCTGTATCCACCCCATGACGGCCGACGTGGCCCAGGAGCTCAGGGACGGCGCGGTCGACGCCGCTATCGGCCTCTTTCACCTCGCGCCACCCGAGATGGTCTCTCGCCGCATCTACACCGATCGATTGGTTACCGTGGCTCGCCTAGACCATCCTCGCCGTGGCGCGGGGGCATTGAGCTTGGACGACTTTGTGGCCGAAGCTCATATCGAGGTTACAGCTCCAGGGGAGCCGCGCGGCGCCGTCGATCGACTCCTCGCCGAGGACGGTCTGTCGCGGCGTATCGCCTTGCGCGTACCGGATTCCCTGGCCGCGCTGTGGTACGTGCTGGAGACTGATTATCTTTTCACCACCTCCCAACGACTCGTAGAAGCGACCCAGCATGTTCTCCCTGTGCGCATGCTTGCCGTGCCGCTTCCCCTCGCTGAACACCCGGTGGGCCTAATGTGGCATCCGCGCACGCATCGCGCCCCGGCCGATGTGTGGTTTCGCGACTTGCTGATCCGCGCCGCTGGCGATATCTCAGAGTAGCCCGCTTCAGGGGTCTACAAATTTGTTCAAAAGCGTTTGGCCTTTGTGACCGGGTGATAGGGTTGACAAGGTGGCAGGCGGTTTATTGCGCAGACAAACTGCGTGCACAGCGAAAACCAACACTCGGAAAAAAATTGCGCGCGCTGCTGGCATTTCGGTTGGCCGAACGCAGCCGATCGCTTCGCTGGTTAAATGACCCCCCTCGGATCACGCGCTCAGCGCTCGTTTGGTGACCTCCGCCGTCCTCGCTTCGAGGATGACCATAAATCCCGTACCGGTCCCAAACCCACTCGGATACGTTGCCGTGCATATCGTATAGTCCCCATCCATTTTCCTCTTTCATCGCCACTTCATGCGCGTGAGTACTGGTGTGATCGTCGAGTCCTGTCTGATACCATGCATAATGCTGCAGCTTGGAGCCTTCATCACCAAAGCTATACTCCGTGTCTGTTCCCGCACGTGCTGCATACTCCCATTCGGCCTCTGTTGGCAAACGGAATCCCGTACATTGCCGGTCCCAGATCGTATCAAATGCGCCTGTCCGATAGCACGGGGTCAGCTCTTTCAACACTGATAGTTTATTGAGGTACTCCACTGCTTCGTGCCAGCTCACATTCTGCACTGGCAAATCTCTACCGCATCCATGTTTGCAATTGCCGGCGTTGCTCCCCATTACGCGCTGCCACTGCCTCTGCGTGACCTCGGTCTTGCAGATGGCAAATTGATCGACCGTCTGTTGATGACGTGGCCGCTCGTCAGGATCACCGACAGATTCAGGGCTGCCCATCCAAAACGTTCCTCCCGCCAATGGGATCAGTATGGGGTGCAGGGTTGCCTTTGTCGGCTTGGGTGCCGGATCGGACGCGTTCGAAGGCGGCTGTTGCTGTGGCGACGATGGAATAACGACTGCCGCCAGTGCCGCAATCAGCAACATCATCGTTCCGCCAGCCATAACGCCTGCAAGCCACTCTTGTTGGCTCGGCTCGGGGGCGCTGGTTTCATCGTCGATGGTCGTCACGGTATGGGCAGGGCTTGCCGCCGGGATTTCGTCCCCTGCAGGTTCATCCTTCGTAATATGCGTACTCGCTGGTAACAATACGCTGTGCGTACCTACGATCGAGGGCTGATTTGTAATTGGTTTGGCCGTCATCGCTGACCCACCGAATGGCCAGTTGAGAATGGGGCCTCGCTTTTTGTTACCGCGGAAATCGTCCTGAGGAGACACCACCGGGGCAGGCTTGAGAATCGCCGGCATGGGAGATTCAGGACATGAGGCGCCTGGCCTACCATTGCCGCGCTCGGGTGCGAAAATTTCTTGCCCCGAGGATATAAAACTCGCCGCAAAGGGCCCCGACTTTGCTCGCTCGTTGAAATTGTCGAACTGGCTATGAAGTCTTCGGCACTCATTCTTCGACGGCAAGTCAATCCGCATCGTGGCTGTTGATCTCGCGCTCTTCAGTAGGCCGGCTTGTACTGAATCAATGTCACGTGCGCGACCAGGGCGCTCTTTTTTGAGAGCATCAAAGAAGGCAGCATCGATCATGCCATGGCGGCTCAGTAAGCCTACGGTATTACTTGCAAGCTGCCTCAGCGAGATTGGGTCCCCTGGTAGCTCGGCGCTGAGCCGCTTGCCATTCGCCAACGATCCGACGAATTGGCGCAATTCTGCGTTACTGAACAGACTACATATCAGTTTCGCCAGCGTGGCCAAGTCGATGTCAGTACGCGTACTCACCCCGCGGTATACTGAAGTGAATATCGCAGATGTGTCAAGCGTGGAACCGCACCATCTCTGCCGCATGGCATGAGGTATAGAAATGCGAGAATCACTGTCTCAAACGCTGCGACGCCGCGCGTACGGCCACGGGTCGATACGTTCGAGAGGCGCTGGCGTAATGCGGTTGCTGC
>JAAUYH010009713.1_pt1 | contig 22484 bp, 19 predicted proteins | sample 7278061 | NCBI WGS metagenome assembly JAAUYH01 (sample SAMN14350203, study PRJNA611818) | marine sediment metagenome | isolation source: surface marine sediment (0.6m) | place: French Polynesia: Moorea | collected 2018-08 | reverse complement strand
TGGCGATGTCTCTATATTCTACACCTATTGAGTTAACGTACCAAAATACTTACACATTTTTTAGAACAATGTATAAGTCTGTATAAGAAAATTACTGCTATAAGTCAACAGTCTGATTTGTAATGGCTGTCCTAAATTAAAATCATTGCTGGAAGTGCTATAGATAATAGTAGAAGTACTAAAATCTCCCTCAGCTATGTTTAGAGTATTATTATCTTCAGCGATAACACTGTCTCCTGCTAATAGTTGTATTTTGTAACCAGGAAAATCAGCGAAAAAAGGAGAGCCAGGATTTCCCACTTCAACTTGCAAAGTATATTGTGTATTTGCCTGTAAAGTATCGGTCAGAGTTTGGCTCAAACCCACCACACCACTACCAGGAGTCTGATTTAGAAAAATAGCACCAATATTCTCACCTTCAGGTGCTTCGCCAGTAAAAAAATCGGAAGAAGGATTCCAGACACCAGGATAGGAAGTTGATAGATTAGTATCAGTAGGTATTAAACCAGAAGGATCGTATAATTCCCATCCAGGAGGAGTTTCAAAGGTGAAAATTTCATTCCCCACAATCGGCTCTACTCCTTCTAAATTAGGCTCTTCAAATCCCGCATTAGAGATTGCAATAGAAGCAGCTTTAGCTGGCGCAATATTGATCACCAAACTGAGAAAAACAGCCGAACATCCAGCTATTATAGTTAAAATTTTAGTCATGTTTTTGATATTTTCTGATACTTAAATAAGCGATCAATTATCAGTCATCAGTGATCAGTTTATCAATGAACCATCAACAATTAACAATTATCAATTTTTTTGACTATTTAATCGCTTTAACTCTCATTTTTACGCCACTAGCAGGAGTAAAAGTAATACCACGACGTACCGATTTTAAGGGACGATTATCTAATAGCTCTAATTCTACTTGAGACAAAATAGTAACTAAAACTAGCTTCATTTCAAATAAGGCAAAAGCATAACCTAAACAACGACGATTACCACCACCGAAGGGTAAATATTCATAAGGAGAAAATTGTCTTTCGAGGAATCTTTCGGGTTTAAATTGCTTTGGTTCAGGATAAATATCTTCTCGTTGATGAGTGAGATATATACAGGGAAATAGAGAAGTACCAGCTTCCAATGTATATCCCATTAACTCAAATGGTTTTGTTAGATGACGACCTGTCATAGCTACTACAGGATTCATTCTTAAAGTTTCTGATACTACTGCGTTTAAATAGGGCAGTTTCAGAATAGCACTGTAATCTGTTTTATCTGCAAGAGAATTTAATTCTGTCATGAATTTTTGACCCACTTCTGGAAGATAATGTAGCCAGTAAAATTCCCAAGCTAAAGTACTAGCAGTAGTTTCATGTCCAGCAAATAGCATGGTCATTAATTCATCTCTGATTTCTTCTTTACTCATGGGTTGATCATCTTCATCACGAGCAGAAATCATGAGACTAAGAATATCCTCTCCCAGAGTATCAGGATTATTTCTTCTGCGGTCTATCTCGGTATTTAAGATATCGTGAATCAGTTGTTTTTGTCTGAGGAATTGTCCCCACGGAGTCCAATTTCCTAAATTTTTTTGTAACCAAGGTAAGAAAAGAAACAACGATTTACCAGGGGAGTTAAATATATCTAACCAATCAACTAAAAGTTCTCTTAGTTGCTCGTATCTTTCCCCTTCATCTAAACCAAAAATGGTTTTTAAAATAACTCGTAAGGATATCTCTTGAGTATAGTCACGAATACAAATAGATTGTCCTACTTGCCATTGGGAGATAACTTTTTGAGTTACATCTGCAATGGTTTGACCATAACTTTTCATCCTTTCCCCATGAAAAGGAGGCATTAATAGTTTACGCTGTCTTTTATGTTCTATTCCATCTAGTAAAACTAGAGAATAATCTCCTAATAAGGCTCTTACAGGCGCGCTTGTTTGTTGATTGATTTCAAAATAATTAGGATCGGCAGTGAATACCTGTTCAATTCCTTTAGGGTCACTAAATATAACGTATGGGGGAAACATTGAAGATTTAGGAGTGTAAAAAATATCTCCATACTTTTTTTGAGTTCTTTCTAACAAGCCAAATTGATCGAACATGGCTTGAATAGTGGTAATAATGGCTGGAACTTTAGTAACTTTGGGGATTTTAGTTTTAACAGGGGATGGAGTTATTGTAGTCATGGTTAACTTGAATATAACTAATTTGTAATTTGCTTTTGAATAATTTTTTATTTATTATTATTATTCTAGACTTTTATTTTAGGAATCCACTGGAAAAAACAGCGATTTTCTTCCTGTTTAATTATTTTTGCCCCTAAACTATGATAAAAACTCACTCCCCGAGTGTTTCTAGCATCCGCATTCCAAGCAAGATGAGTACAGTTATTTTTTTGTGCAATAGTAGCAAGATAATTCATTAATGCCGATCCTGCTCCTTGGCTTCTCATTGGTTTGTCTATGTAAAGATCGTCTAACCAAATACTAGGTTGACCAGCAAATGAGGAATATCGAAAGCAATATAAAGCAAATCCTAGTTCCTTCTCTAAATCTTCTGCAAATAAAACATAAGAAAAAGGAATTTTGCCAAAAAGTGTTTTACGTATTTTGTCTTCAGATACTTTCAATTCACCAGTGAAAGCACCAAGATTGCGGTCAAATTCTGACTTCTTTTGAATAAACGTAAAAATTAACGATACATCATCAGATGTAGCAGGTCTAACTTGCATCTTGTTTTAGTAGTTAGATGTACTTCTTAAATAGTTCTGTTTTTTTATTTAAACGCGATCGCTCTGCTCAGTGATGACCTAAAACACTTAAGATTCTAGATATTACAGGTCAGGGAAAAGGGGACTGGGAGATTGGGGGACGAGAGACTGGGTAATCAATAATTAACTATCAACTATCAACCATCACCAATTCCTAATCCGTGCTTCACCAATCCCCGCTTCACTAATTCTTAAAGCTGTAAAAATTCCCTCCCTTGGGCTACAACTTCTTTTAAACAACCCTCCTGAAAAGGGGACACCAAATTAGCAGATTTAACCAACTCTTGAAATGGAGCTTGACCACCACGACGACATAAAGCGATATATTCAGCTAGGGTCGAATTGCGATCGCTTGTTGCTTTAACCCAAAACTGCATAGCACAACAGGAGGCTAGGGTATAGTCAATATAGTAGAAAGGATAACAGTAGATATGATGTTTTTCTTGCCATAAACCACCCTGTAAAGGATGTTCTAAATCCCCATATTCTCGCCAGGGAAGATAACGAGCTTCCATATCTTGCCACATCTTATTTCTTTCTGCTGGTGTAGCTTCAGGGTTAGCATAAACAAGATGCTGAAAATGATCCACAGCACAACCATAGGGTAAAAAGAGGATTGATTCTGCTAAATGAATTTGACGAAAGCGATCGCCATCTTGAGCAAAAAACTTATCCATAAAGGGCCATGTAAGAAACTCTAAACTCATAGAGTGAATCTCACAAGACTCGAAAGTAGGCCATAAATAATCAAATACTGATAGGTTACGACTTTGCCAACATTGGAAAGCATGACCCATTTCGTGGGTAAATACTTCTACATCCCCTTTTGTGCCATTAAAATTCGCAAAAATATAGGGAACATTATAACTAGGAAACCCAGTACAAAAACCACCACCAGCTTTACCAGGGCGAGTATCCAAGTCTAAAAGATTTCCTTCCACCATCATGCGAAAGAAACTACTTAACTCTGGGTGCATCCCATCAAACATCTGTTGGGCTTGTTTTAACATCCAGGCTTCATCCCCTTGGGGTGCAGGGTTTCCCTTTAAGTCAAATACCGGCTCATCCCAAAACTGAATTCGGTCTAAATTTAGCTTGCTGGCTTTCTCTGTAATAATCTTTTCTGCTAAAGGTACAACTTCCTTAACAACCTCATCCCGATAGCGAGCTACATCCGCTTGATTATAGTCAATGCGTTGCATTCTTTTATAACCCAAACCAATATAGTCCTCGTATCCCAACTTTTGCGCCATCTGGTGACGTAAGCTCACTAAATTATCATAAATTTCGTCCAATTTAGCTTTATTTTGGCTAAAAAACTGCCATCTCGCTTTTTCTGCTTGATAGCGAGTCTCTCTATCTTTGTCTTGAGTATATTTGCGAATACCAGATAAATTAACAGTCTCCCCTAAAAATTCAATTTCCGCAGCAGCTAACAATTCGATATACTCATTAACCAACTTCGATTCTTTAACCAAATCTTCTTCTATAACAGGATCAAAAGTAGTGACATCTGCTTCCCACAAATTAAAAGCGTGTGTGCCTAAAATATCCTCTAAATCTTTTTTGCGATCGCTAGCCAACAATTTCCGCTTCATCTCTATTTCCAAAGCCGTCAATTTTGGTTTGATCTCGTCGCTATATTCCTGAGCTTTTTTATAAGCTTCGTTGCGAGTATCCTGACTAAAATTGAGGGACACCAGAGCTTTCCAACTATCTAGACGACGGCGCAAAGCATCCCATTGTTCTAGAGCTTCTTGACTTTCTTCTCTAGTCTGAGCCTGATCTAAAGCCCGATGGATATCTTGATATGCTTGCTGTACTGTTTCGATACTAGGTGTTTCTACTTTAATATCGGCAAAATTAACTGTAGTTTGACTCATGGCTGGTAGAGAACTAAGGCTACAGTTGAAATTTTAATAAGTCCTAGACTCTTTGAACCGAGGAAGATACAAAACTGAACCAAAAACCACATCAAACTTAAAGATGGAATAAATGCTTTTAAAAGGGACTCCGATGCTATTCTATGATTTGGTTAATGACTGGAAATCTTAATCATTATTCTCAGATGGAATGACTATGTCAAAAGTTCTCGTCTCCGATCCCATCGATCAAGCTGGAATTGATATTCTCTCTCAGGTAGCCCAAGTAGATGTGCAAACCAAGCTACCTCTAGAGGAATTAATCAAAATTATTCCCCAATACGACGCTTTAATGCTTCGATCTGGAACAAAAGTTACCAAAGAAGTAATTGAAGCAGGTAAGAATCTCAAAATTATTGGACGTGCAGGAGTAGGAGTAGATAACATTGATGTTCCTGCTGCAACCCGTCAAGGAATCGTAGTAGTAAACTCCCCCGAAGGTAATACCATCGCTGCTGCAGAACACGCCCTAGCAATGATGCTATCCTTATCCCGTCAAATTCCCGATGCCAATCAATCAGTTAAAGCTGGCAAATGGGAACGGAAAAAATTTATGGGTAATGAGGTTTATAAAAAGACCCTAGGAGTAATCGGGTTAGGTAAAATTGGGGCGCACGTCGCTACCGTAGCCCGTGCTATGGGCATGAAATTACTGGCTTATGACCCCTTTGTTTCCGAGGAAAGAGCGGAGCGTTTAGGATGTCGTCTAGTGGATTTAGATTTCTTATTCGCTGAAGCTGATTACATCACTCTACATATTCCCAAAACTCCAGAAACAGCAAATCTGATTAATGCCGAAGCCATAGCTAAAATGAAGCCCAATGCTCGCATTATTAACTGCGCTCGCGGTGGTACTATCGACGAATCTGCTTTAGCAGAAGCCTTAAAAGAAGGCAAAATTGGAGGGGCTGCTCTAGATGTTTATAGTAGTGAGCCTTTAGAAGAATCTCCCCTAACTGAATTGGGTTCTAATTTAGTCTTAACTCCCCATTTAGGAGCATCTACCGCCGAAGCTCAGGTAAATGTAGCTGTGGATGTAGCAGAACAAATTAGAGACGTTTTACTAGGTCTTCCAGCGCGATCTGCTGTTAATATCCCAGGACTCAACCCTGATGTGATGGAAAAACTTAGACCTTACCTGACACTAGCAGAAACTTTAGGCAATATGGTAGGTCAGCTAGCTGGAGGCAGAATAGAATCATTAAATATTCGTTTGCAAGGAGAAATAGCCAACCAAGATACTAAGCCTATTATCATAGGCGCGCTTAAAGGACTTTTATCTCAAGCTCTCAGAGAAAGAGTCAATTATGTTAATGCCAGCATAGAAGCTAAAGAAAGAGGTATCAGAGTTATTGAAACCAAAGATACTTCAGTACGGGACTATTCTGGTGGTTCACTGTATTTAGAAGCAGAAGGCTCAAGTGGCAAACACTCTGTTACTGGAGCTTTACTTGGAGATGGGGAAATTCGCATCACTGCTCTAGATGAATTTCCGATTAATGTTCCTCCCAGTGAATATATGCTGTTTACCTTACACCGAGATATGCCTGGAATTATTGGTAAAATTGGTTCTCTTTTAGGTAGTTATAATGTCAATATTGCGAGTATGCAGGTAGGAAGGAAAATTGTTCGGGGTGAAGCTGTTATGGTTCTTAGCCTTGACGACCCCTTACCAGAGGGAATTCTGAAAGAAATTACCAAAGTAGCTGGCATCCGAGATGCTTATACGGTTAAGCTATCGTAGATACATTGTTGTTATAAAACCTGTTACCAGGAGAAATTCATGTCCGAGCGCTGGTGGGAAATCGTCGTAGTTTGCGACCCAGTTATGGAAGAATCAGTTTATTGGCAATTAGAGAAATTTGGTTGTTCGGGAACTGCTACCGAAACAAAACCAGACTCTTTTTTGATCAAAGCCTATTTAAGTGAAATATCAATAAAGTCCCTTGATATCTCAACTTTGTCTTTATGGTTAGAACAAGATGCTCTAGTATTGGAAGCATCACCACCCCAAGTAAATTGTCATCTCATTGATGATGAAGATTGGGCTAGTAGCTGGAAACAACACTGGCAACCCCAATCAATAGGCGATCGCTTTTTGATTTATCCCGCTTGGCTGGAATCTCCTCAAGAAATTGAGCGATTATTACTGCGTCTTGATCCTGGTGCAGCTTTTGGCACAGGTACTCATCCCACTACCCAATTGTGCCTGGAATCTCTAGAAATGCGTTTGTCTCAGGGAGCAGGAAACCAAACTATTGCAGATATCGGCTGTGGCTCTGGTATCCTATCTCTGTCCGCATTACTTTTAGGAGCTAAAGAGGTTCACGCCATCGATACTGATCCTCTAGCAGTTAAAACCACCAAGACTAATCTCAAACTCAATAATATTGACCCACAAAAGCTCAAAGTCCTTGAAGGCAGTATCGAAAAACTGCCGACCCTAGGAACTACCTATGATGGCATTGTCTGTAACATCCTAGCAGATACAATTATGGAGCTTTTTCCTAAATTTGATCTTATTACTCATGATAAAAGTTGGGCAATCTTAAGCGGAATTTTAGTAGAACAAGCCGATAAAATTGCCGATGTAGTAGAGGGACAAGGTTGGACAATTGCTGCTCTCTGGAAGCGGGGGGAATGGTGTTGTTTTAATGTCCGACGCTCTGAATATTAACTAGTTAGCGCGTTATAAGGTCGCGATAGTTGAGATAGCAAGTAGCAACTAGCAACTAGCAAGTAGGAAATAGGCAATAGGGATTGATTGTTATTACTTATTACATAGGAAGCTCTTGACTTTTGAATGTACAAATAATACCAATTATCGTGCATTTGCTCAATAGATAAAAAGTTATTTATTATTAGGAAAAAACTCTCAAACCCTTATTTAACCTGTTGCTTGTTGCCCTTACTTCTGCCAAGTCTCTTATTACTTTTGAGAAACGGTATAATTTTGTAATGGTACTTAATCTCTGAGGGTGAGAATTTCTACCCCATCTTTGGTAACAGCGATTGTGTGTTCAAATTGGGCGGATAACTTGCCATCTGCGGTAATGGCTGTCCAGCCATCATCTAACATCACTGCTTCCCAAGTTCCTTGGTTAATCATCGGTTCAATAGTAAACACCATTCCTGGCTTAATTCTTTTGCCTTTCCCTTTTGTTCCATAGTGAGGTATTTGAGGAGCAGTATGGAAGATATGACTAACCCCATGTCCGACAAAATCTCTAACTACAGAATAACCGTGACTTTCCGCATATTCTTGAATTGCTGCGCCAATATCCCCAATTTTTCCCCCTGGCTTGACTGCTGCAATACCTCTTCTGAGACATTCTTCTGTTACTTCCACTAATTTCTTAGCTTCAGGGGAAGGAGTACCTACTAAAAAGGTTCGAGAAGTATCTCCGTGATAACCATCTAAAATTGGAGTAACATCAATGTTGATAATATCTCCATCTTGAAGAATTTGTTGGGCGTTGGGAATACCATGACAGATTACTTCATTAACACTAGTACAAATTGACTTGGGAAAGGGGTTATTTTTTGGCCCATAACCTAAAGGTGCGCTTTTTGCTCTCTTGGCTTGAGTCCATCTTTCTGCTTCGTCGTTAATTTCGAGAGTACTAACCCCTGGTTTAACCATTGGTGCAAGGTGATCTAACAATTCTGCTGCTAGTTGCCCTGCTTTTCGCATTTTGTCAATTTCTCGGCTGGATAATAAAGTAATTCTTTCGCTTCCCATAACAGTATTCTTTTGGCTGTGTTAAAAAATTTAGCGCAAGTGCTGCAATAAACTAGCTTAACTTATCTTTGCACTTGCTTTGGGAGATTGCTGAATAGGAAGTAGGGATTGGGGATTGGGGCACCGAAGGAGACTTCATTACAAAACCGATCTATTTTGGGTTCAATACCTAGATATATTAAGTCTCCTCCCGGGGGGAATGGGGATTGGGGATTGTTAGTTGTTAGTTGTTAGTTATTAGTTGCTACTTGCTACTTGCTACTTGCTACTTGCTACTTGCTACTTGCTACTTGCTACTTCCTCATCCTTCATCCTTCATCCCTTATAATTCATCCTTCTTACTTATCTTGATGTAATTTCCCAATTTGGTATTTCTCTTTGACGAGAACGCGCAATAACTAGACATCGATCTGGTACATCTTTTGTTACGACAGAGCCAGCAGCTACCGTAACATTTTCTCCTAGGGTTACAGGAGCAACTAGGACACTATTAGAACCTGTTTTGGTGTTATTACCAATATTTGTGGGATGTTTTTTGACTCCATCGTAGTTAGCAGTAATTGTCCCTGCTCCCACATTAACACGATCGCCTAACGTCGCATCTCCCAAGTAGGAAAGGTGAGCTACATTGGTATTTTCTCCCAGAGTACTTTTCTTAATTTCGACAAAATTACCAACCCGACAATCTTGGGCTATTTTCGCACTACCTCTTAAGTGAGCATAAGGACCAACAGTAGTATTATTTCCTACCTCTGAATCTCTCACCACTGAGTATAGAACAGTGACATTTTCCCCAATAGTACTATTTTCTATCAAGCTACCAGGACCAATGCGAGTTCCAGCACCAATTTTACTATGACCACGTAAATGGCTCTGGGGTTCAATAACTACATCAGGTTGTAGTTCCACAGTTTCATCAATAGTTATACTTTCAGGATTGAGCATCATTACTCCTGCTCTCATCCAATGCTCTTTAATCCTTGTCTGTAGAATGTTGTAGGCATTGGCTAGTTGTAGGCGATCGTTAATTCCACTAATTTCTTGGTAATCCTCAACGTCTATCGCCATCACCGGCTCTAAATAATCTACTACCTCAGTTAAATAATATTCTTTTTGGTCGTTGTTAGTAGAAAGTTTTGGGAGAGCTTCAGCTAATTTTTGCCAATTAAAGCAATAAATACCAGCATTGACCCTATTATTTTGTTTTTGCTGTTGATTACAGTCTCTTTCTTCTATAATTTGAGTAATCAGATTTTCTTCATTGCAAAAAACTCTGCCATAACCTTGAGGATTTGGTAACTTGGCGGTTAAAAGAGTTGCTGCATTTTTATGGGTTTGATGGCTGGTAACTAAACTTTGTAAAGTTTCGGGGCGAAGCAAAGGAGCATCGCCATTTAACACTAAAATATCCCCTTCATAATCTTGCAGATGGGGGATCAGTTGTTGTACTGCATGACCAGTACCTAATTGTTCTGTTTGCTCGACAAATTCTACTTTTTGACGATGACTTAATCCTTGTTGAACTTTTGTTCCTTGATAGCCGACAATGACAATTTGCCTTGTGGGTTGTAGTAGGTTACAACTATCTAAGACTCGTTCTACTAGCGATCGCCCTGCTAATAAATGTAAGACTTTCGGGAGATCGGATTTCATACGAGTTCCCTTTCCTGCTGCTAAAATTGCTACCGCTACCATAACTCTTGAGATTGTTTATAATAATCGCTTGGAGTATAGCTTGAGTTACGGCAGAATCGCAAAAGTATTTTTTATGCTACTACTTCCTGTTGGCTGTTGGTTGTGGGTTACTATTTGTTCTTTACTAATATCTCAATAAATTTCGTAAATTCTGCCACTAGTTGAGGATTCCGCCAGCCTTTTTGAGTTTCTTCGGCAATAATTGCTAGAGCTTCTTCTGGGGAATAGGCTTGTTTATGGGGGCGATCGCTAGTTAAAGCATCATAAATGTCAATAATCTGAAATATTTGAGCTAAATAGGGAATTTGCTCCCCTGAGAGTCCATCAGGATAACCCGTTCCATCCCATTTCTCATGATGGTGGCGAATAATGGGTAAAACTTCTTTTCGGTTGCGTAAGGGGCGACAAATATTTTCCCCAATTAATACGTGCTGTCGGACTACCTCTGTTTCATCAGGAGTAAGCTCGCCTTTTTTGAGCATCACTGCATCAGGAATTGCAATTGTCCCAATATCATGAAGATGAGCAGCAAAAACTAAATTGTTAATTGCTTCGGGAGTCAGTCTCAGATATTCTCCAAAAGCTTTTACTAAACAAACCCCTCTAACACCAGAGCCACCGCGCTCAGAAGAGCGACTCTCCTCTAGTACTTTAGCGATGGTGAATAAAACTTGTTCTGTCTGATTTAACCCTTCGTTAAGCTGTTTTTGCGTGATGAGAGTTTTGACTCTTTTAGAAAGCTCTAAACGGTCTATAGGTTTAGTCAATAATTCATCCGCCCCTGCTTGTGTAACTTTCAGACGATATTCACGACAGTCTCCAACCGTCATCAACACAATCGGAATATCTTGAGTCCGGATATCCTGTTTGATTTTTTGACACAGAGCAAAGCCGTCTATTTCACCCAACATCACATCCAACAATACCAAATCTGGTTGTGTGTTGATGACAGATTCCAAAACTTGAGGTTCCCCATCAGACTCTAGCACTTCGTAGCCTTCTAATTGCAGAAGATCTACTACTGTCATCCGACTTAGAGGGCGATCATCAATAACTAAAATTTTTGCCGAAGCAAGTTCAGAATGATTCACAATAGGGGAGTTAGTTGTATTGAATAGAGAAAATCCAGATAGTGGCTCAAGCATTTTTTTTTATCTTGGAAATTTCTGGTATCTAGCTTTTTCAACTCTAACCTTAAATTCCCAATGTTGCTTACTTGAAAAATATATTTTTATATTATCCTACTAGAAAATTAGGCTAATATTTCTTACCTTAACGTATAAATTTAATTTTTTACTTATTTATTTTAATTATCATCTTTTCGGTATTTTTGGAAATCCGCTATTATACTTATCATCAGGTCAACAAATTTAACTTTAAAAATTACATCAAGGTTAATTGATTCAATAAAATTACGGAGTTTTATTTGGTTTATTTTTTAACAACAGCCAACGTTTTTTCCACTGACTAGTAGGTTCTAGCTCACTAGCTTCCTGTTCTTTTCTTCTTCGTTCTTGAATTATCTCCGTAGAATCTCGTAAGTGAATATCCCGATAGGGGATAGCTGCACGAGTTTGTAAATGTTCTTGTTCTTGGAGAGAAATTGGAGGTAATGAGCTATGCTGGTCTTGATGTTCCTTAAAACTTGCTACTGTCCCAGGAGATTTACGACCCAATCCCCGAGTCGAACCAAACTTCAACCCTGCTAAAGATAAGGCTGTACGCACCGCAGCAGCACAAGAATATGTCGCCAGTTTTCCTGTTGGCTTAAGACACTGGGCTACTTTAGCTATAAATTCTACAGTCCACAATTGAGGGCATTTGGGAGGGGAAAAAGGGTCAAGGAAAATTGCATCAGCTTGCCATTCCTTTTGACATAATTGTTGTATAGTTTCTCTAGCATCTCCTAATAACAAGTTTCCCTGAAAAAGACTGGTTGTTACTTGATGATTAGTAGCTAATTCTGACAGTAATTGAGGTACTGGTGGCTTCCATAAAGATAGTAAATTATTGGCTACTGCTTGTTGGGGGACTGCTGCTGTAATTTCTAATCCAACCAATTCAATATAACAACTATAATTAACATCCCAAATTGCCTCCAAAGCAGCAGCACTATTGTAGCTTAAACCATAACAAATATCTAAAATCCGAATGGAGTTACTCTTACTTGCTAAATCTCTAATTTGGGTAGGCTTAATAAACTTAATTTCCGCTTCTTGTTTTGCGCCATGATAAGAATGAAAAGCCTCTTGAAATTCCTCAGAAAAAAAAGTGTAAGAGCCATCTTGGGTAAGTTGAGGGGTCAGAGAGACTCCGCCACGTCTGTCATAAACCCCTGGCGAGATCCCAGAGGACGGGGACTTGTGAAACGATGGAGCTTCCTCTGACTTAGTGAATTGTGGCTCTTGACTCATTTACCTTAAGCAATTTATTTTAATCGACACTTTGAGTAAAACCCTTAGCAATCAGGGCTTGGTGTATATCTAGAAGTAGCAAATAAGTATTGGATAGAGATAATTCGATGAGGGTAGGAGTTTCATCTATCACGATAGCAGATAATACGTTTCTCACTCATTACGAGAGACTTAGTTTTAATTATGTATTGAGTTAATTGCAATAATTGCTATAAGTTACCCATATCTAATTTAGCCAATAGTAAAAATTGCTATTCTGCTAATAGATTTTGTGAGTTTTATTCTAAGAGGATGTCTGAAAAGTCAGGTTTAAGTTTATTCTCTCTTTCATTATTGCTCAATAAAAATTAAGCTTCTTGTTGAATTCATTGAGAATACTCCAGAATCGGTGAATCCTTCTTACTGATCGCTTATTAGTTGCGCGCAAAGCTGCTTGCTGTGTGTGTTGGGTTTCGTACCTCTTATATCCGAAAGGTGCGGTCTGTGGGGAAAGCCAAGGGACTGCGTCGCGCACCGCGACTTTAAAAGTCCCGTCCAAGACCGCACTGAAAGCGCAACCCAACTTACTAGCTATAAAAAAAATGAGGAATAAAGTATGAAGTATGAGGAAGAATAAATCCCTATTCCCAATTCCCTATTGCAAGAAAAGCAAGAGTGCCTATTTCCTATATCAACTCTGTAATTACTAACTACTTATTTTCTTCCAGTCTTCTGGGGTATTGCAGTTGAATAAAATAGAGCGATCGCGTACTGGTAATTCTATTACAAAAGATTGCGCTAACCAGCGTTGAAAAGATTTACCACCATGATTAAGGTAGTTTTCGAGGGAAGCTTTACAACTGAGACGATAGAAACCACAAAGAGATTCCCAACCTTTGGGATGACGGGGGAGAAGGGCGAACGCATCTTGAGGGGCTTGGGTGAGATAGGGATACCATCCAATAATGGTTTGAGAGTCAAGGTTTGGTAAGTCACAAGCTAATAGTAAAATCCACGGAGTAATGACTTGCTGTAATCCTTGAAAAAAACCCATGAGAGGAAAATTAGATTTAGCCGTGGGAGAAATCCGATTTTCTAGAATTAATTTACAAAATTTAGGAATAATATTATGGTATTTTTCTGTCCAAGGAGTGACAACATAAACACAATTTGCGGATTCTTGAGCTACAGTACAGACGGAAGAAAGTAAAGTTTGATTTCTGAAGGGGAGTAGAGCTTTATCCTGTCCCATTCGAGAACTTTGTCCTCCAGCTAACACAATAGCTGTAATATCTTGTTTCATAAGTGAGAAGCCTTAAAATAATGGAGCATCGAAATTCTTGGCGCAGAAAACAAGAAAAACAATCACAACTGTGGATTTACTTATTACCAGTAGTTGGAACAATTCCCGCACTCTGGACGTTGTATCGAAGAACAGGTAATGCAGAACAACAAAATACCAGTCGTTTATCTTTGGTGCTACTATTACTCTGGCTGACGGGATACATTTCTTTATTTCTTGGTGCTGCTAATGGCTCAGAAGTGTTAGCCTTTCGGTTATTATACGCAAATACTATACTAACCAGTGGCTATTTTGTAATTTGTCTAGGCTTAATGTTTCGCTTGAGAACAGGAAAATCTCCGTACTTACCCTTAATTAGTCAAGTTGTTAATAAAATTGGACGTAAGTCCAAATAAGAAATTATAAAGGTCTAGATTACATTTAAAATTGCGTACATATACTTAAGAGCTTATAGTATTTACGTTTTATCCAGTGAGGTTATTGTGACTGTTAAAAAAGCCTATCAACCCTTTCCCTCTAAAAAAAGACCTATGTCTCAAACTTATCGTCCTAAGAAGCGCAATGGCAAGAAAAAAGTGCTGATTGGGCTAGGTTTGACGGTACTATGTTTAATGTCGGCTGCTACTGGAGCATTACTAGCGGTTACTTTCTCCGATTCTTCTATTCTGCAACAAGCAGAGTTGACTCCCGAAGAAGAAGCGGTTTTTAGCAAAGAAGAGGCTGTTGCTTATAAAAATCTTAACATACCAGAATTGTCTCGTCCTGTTAATATTCTGCTTTTGGGGATCAAGGTACTAACTTCTGATTTGAAAGAGCAACCCTCAGAGGATTTAGGATATCACGCTCTGGTGAATTCTTTTGAAGGATTGAGCGACACTATGTTGTTAATACGTTTCGATCCTGTTAAGGAAAGATTATCTGTACTCTCTATTCCTAGAGATACTCAGGTAGTTTTAGAAGGATATGGTACAAGAAAAATTAATAGTGCTAATGACTATGGGGGTCCTGCTCTTACTGCTTCTGTGGTTAGCGATCTTCTTGGAGGAGTTACCATTGATCGGTATGTGAGAGTTAATGTCCAAGGAGTAGAAAAGTTAATTGATGCTTTAGGAGGGGTAGTAGTTGATGTTCCTAAAGACATGAAATATAACGATTTTAGTCAGCATTTCTACATCGATCTCAAAAAAGGAATACAGCACTTAGACGGGGATAAAGCAGTTCAATTTTTACGGTTTCGCTACGATGCTTATGGGGATATCTCTAGGGTACAACGACAGCAGATGTTAATGCGTTCGGTAGTAGAACAGGCAATGAAACCAGCTACTATTGTTAAAATACCCAAGATTCTTTCTGTAATTCAATCTCACTTGGATACTAACTTAAGTGTTAAAGAGTTGATGGCATTAGGCAAATTTGCTTCTGAAACGAAACGCTCTGATGTACAGATGTTAATGCTCCCTGGCAATTTTAGCGGTAATGGTAAACATGAAATTAGTTATTGGCTTCCCGATCATAAGCAAATTGAAAAGATAGCCCAACAACATTTTGACTTGTCTGGCTCCGATGATTATGATCGCCAACCAGAGGATTATACTCGTCTTAAAATCGCGATTCAAAATAGTTTAGATGATGATACTTCTGCACGGGAAGTACTCAAAAGTCTGAGAGAAGCTGGTTACAATCGCGCCTATATTAGTAGAAAAGTATCCCATTCTTTAACTACTACCAAAATTTTAGCTCAACATGGCGATCGCGATGCTGCCAATATCATTCATGCAGCTTTGGGGATAGGAGAGGTTTTAGTAGAAAGTACAGGGGTCTTAAGTTCTGATATTACAATTCAAGTTGGGGAAGATTGGAATAAGAGCAAGAGGATAGATGAAGAGTTTTAACGCCTCACAATAAAAATATGACGGTTGCGATCGCCAACCCTTTCATATTGAAAATCATCAACACTATTGATTGCTAAATAAATGCCTAATCCTCCCATTGGTCTTTGAGTTAAAGGTTGCTCTAAGCTATTAGTTGGATTCTGTTTTAAAGGATCGTAGGCTAATCCCCAATCTTCAAGAGCGATCATCAAATGATGATCATCAAGTTCTGCACAGCAGGTTATTTCTCCCGTCAAACCTGCTGCTGCATAGCCATGTTGAATAATGTTGGTGGCAATTTCATCAACTGCTAAACGTAATTTATAGGTTGTTTTCTCATCTAGGTGAGCTAACCGAGCAGCTTGAATTACAAATTGGGCGATCGCGCTTAAGGATTCTAACTTCCCAGGAACAGTTAACGGCAGGATCATTAGGATTTAGTAAGTAGTTAGTGGGTTATTAAGAATGATAGTTGAGATAGGTAAAGCGGTAATAGGTAATAGGCTTTTCTGGCAATAGGGAATGGGACACCGAAGGAGACTTAGTTACAAAGTCGATCCCCTTGGTTTCAATACCTGGATCTATTAAGTCTCCTCCCGGGGGGATTGAGAAGCTCTCAAGAGCAGGGTAAGTATTACTTATTACTTTTGAATAGAGAATGTACAAATAATACCATTTCTATTTAAATTTGCGTGACTATGACCTTAGAGGGGTATGGGGAGAGATAAGCCTGAAATTAAGACAAGCCTTGTCAGACTGGGAGAGGAGGGAGAAAGATTGTAGCAACCGATCAGAGAATTGGTTAATTTTGTAATGGTATTTATTAAGGGGATTGATATTCATCATTGATAACTACACTGTGATGAAATCCAGTATTTTCAATAGTTTCTCTCACCATTTCTTGAGGTTTGATTAGATAGATATCTACTGTTGCACCTAATTTCTGTTTGGCAAAAATCAAGACTCGTAAACCCGCGCTCGCCATATATTCTAAGTCTTGCATTAGTAAAACTAGACATTTAATATTTTCCTTTAAAGCCCTTTCTATTTGTTCTTTAAATAGGGGAGCCGTATTGGCATCTAATTCTCCAGCTAAAGTAATTTTAGCGATCTCGTTAATGATTTCTAAGTTAGCTTTGAATGTCATAGATTTGATTGGTTAGTGGTTAGTAGTTACTAGTTAGTAGTTAGTGATTCCTGCTGAATATATGTTGTTACTTACCAATGAGGATCACCACAGAGCGATCGCCTAGTAAAATGCTGGATTGATTGGTTAATAGTGGTTCTGTACCAGGTTCATAACAATCATTAGGAGGGTTACAGCCAGTGTTAGCAAAAACGTGCCATTGCATATCGGTCGGTAAACCTGGAATTTCAAACCAGTGAGATTCCCAGTGCATATTCATAGCTACATATATGTAGTTGTCTTCTACCATTCCTTGTAGGGCGTGTTTGCCACAAAGCATGAAAGCAATAGTACGAATATGATTAGACCAATCAGTTTTCCAGGCTTGAGTACCATGCCAGGTAATATCAGCATAGCCACTGCCAACATAATCGTGATTTTGGAAGTGCTGGCGGTTTCTGAGAACTGGATGAGCGTGACGGAAAGCAATAGAGTTTTTAACAAAGCGGAATAAAGTAGAATTTTGATGCAGTAAATCCCAATTCAACCAACTTAATTCGTTATCGTGACAGTAAGTATTGTTGTTACCGTTTTGACTGCGCCCCAATTCATCCCCCATCAGCAGCATTGGGATTCCTTGGCTGACAAGAAGTATAGCGATCGCATTTCGCATTTGTCGCTGTCGCAGAGCATTAACTCCTGGATTGTGAGTCCAGCCTTCTACCCCGCAGTTCCAACTGTAATTATCATTAGTACCGTCGTTGTTATTCTCTCCGTTGGCTTCGTTGTGCTTATGGTTATATGAAGTTAAATCAGCTAGAGTAAATCCATCGTGAGCAGTAACAAAGTTAATGGAAGTTGCTGGAGAACGACCAGCGGGTGCATAGAGGTCTGGTGAACCCTGAAGACTTTGGGATATCTCCCCAACATTACCATCTCCTTTAAGAAATTGACGGATACTATCGCGATACTTACCATTCCACTCTAACCAACGTCCGTAAGCAGGGAATGAACCAACTTGATACAATCCTCCAGCATCCCAAGCTTCAGCAATTAATTTACATTTTGCCAAAATGGGGTCGAATGCTAAGGCTTCTAATAAGGGAGGATTAGCCAAAGGTGCGCCCCAAGGATCCCGTCCAAGAATAGAAGCCAGATCGAAGCGAAACCCATCAATATGATATTCACTTGCCCAGTAACGCAGACAATCAAGTACCATATTCCGCACAATGGGATTATTACAGTTAAGAGTGTTACCGCAACCACTGAAGTTGAAGTAATATCCTTCTGCGGTCAGCATATAGTAAGTTTTGTTATCAATGCCTCGGAAAGAAATGTAAGGACCGTTTTCATTTCCTTCAGCAGTATGATTGAAGACAACATCTAAAATGACTTCGATACCGTTTTTGTGCAGGTCTTTAACTAAGGCTTTAAATTCATCCACCTGCATTCCCAACTTTCCTGTTGCTGCATAACCAGCTTTAGGAGCGAAAAAACCAACGGTACTGTAACCCCAGTAGTTTAATAACTTTTCCCCAGTAACAGGAGAAGGACGAGAATTTTCAAACTCATCAAATTCAAAAATAGGCATGAGTTCGATCGCATTGACTCCCAAGTCTTTGAGATAGGGAATTTTCTCCCTAATTGCAGCAAATGTACCAGGATGTTTGACTCTAGATGAGGGATGTTGAGTAAAGCTGCGGACGTGCATTTCATAGATGATTAGATCTTCTGGGGGAATTTCTAAAGGGCGATCCTCTTCCCAGTCAAAATCATCGAAGGCAATTCTGGCTCGGTGTTGATAGATATTATTCCAGTCTGGCGTTACCCCCCAAACATCCCGTCCTCCGATAATTTTGGCATAAGGATCGAGTAGAATTTTACTTTTATCAAACCAGTGACCTTCCGCAAAGTTATCAGGACCTTCAAAGCGGTAGCCATATTCGAGATTTTCGTAATCGAGGTCGAAAACTACCATACTATAGACATTGCCAATGCGGAACTCTTCGGGAAAGGGAATTTCCGCCATCGGTTGGGGAGCGTACTTTTTGAATAGCACTAGCGTACAAGAAGTAGCATGACGGGAATAAATTGAGAAGTTGACTCCTCCAGGCACAAGGGTTGCACCGAAAGGAAAGGGTCGCCCGCGACGCAGCTTGAAGTGTTCGTATCTATGGGTGGGATGAATATCGATTCTTTCTATTACCATTTTTTCAAGAAGGAAAATAAAGGATGAGGTATGAGGGGTGCTGGGATAGGAATGATGAGGGATGAATGATGAGGAAGTTGATTGCTGTTTCTTGCTCCAACAATTTTCCTAACGAATTGCTACTAATCCTGCTTCGATGGTGTCGCTTGTAGTAAAAAAGTCTAGGAATCCAGTTATCGCCATGATGTCAGTGATTTCTTCTGAGAGTCCGACCAGCACGAGGTTTCCGTCTTTAGACGATGCCTGCCGATACAGCATGAGTAACACTCGCAATCCAGCACTGGATAGATAAGGCACTTTAGTAAGGTCTAGGAGAATCTTGCTTCCTGGTGCAACTAGGGGTAAGATTTTATCTTTGACTTCTGGTGCGGTATTGGCATCTATATCACCAGTGATATCAAATCACTAAATGTTTGCTACACATAAAGCATCGACAATAATAAGTTTTCTTGTCACTTCCGTTACTTCTCTTGCCTTTTATAAAATAGCGATCGCAATTTTGTATTTATAGCATACTTAGAGTGATTTGATATGAGTTCCGCAACCATGACTTCTTCGTAGTTCTTGAGGTTAATTTCCATCTTTTTAATTCTAAATTTTTAACTTTCTTCCACAAAGGCTTTAGGGATGGGTAGGTCATAAGTAGTTAGCAAGTCATAATGGCGCGATAGTTGAGATAGAGAATAGGCAGGGCTAATTTATTCTCAAAAGCCAGAGAATAAATTCTCTGTCTAAGAATATTAAGTCCGTTGAAACGGACTTGGAGTTTAAGCCAAGAAATTTATTTTTTGGTTGATTTTGATTTGAATACTTCTACCCTCTGACATCACGCCCTCTTTCCTACTCACTGAGGGACAATTTGCACCTTAACCTTGACCCGTTTAGTAGTATCGGGCAACTTCACGCTTAGTTTCTCGGCATCAAAGTTGGTATAGGGTTCTCCGTCTATTTCTACTGAGCTAATTTTGATGCTGCCTGGGGGCAAAATATCGGGGGACACCCGTAGTATATTATCGGGGAAACCACCTGGTAAGGGTTTGAAATAAAAGTCCATCGGCTGTTTAGCGATCAGTAAATTAGTATAAACTGCTGCTAGATAACACAATTCAAAAGCGTGATAACCACTCATAGAATGACTGCCTTTACCCCGTTCATTACCACTGGCTAGATAGGGAATACCGTTGGCGAGAACATTAAAGTAAACCCCTCCATCTTCTATATCCAAAAACCAAGCGTTGTAAAAGGCAGCAGATTCACGGGCGAAGCGGTGATACTCATCATTATTAAGACAGCCTGCTAAGATAAGATAGGCTAAAATTGCTTGTTCTTGTTGCCACCAGGCTTTGCGGTCGTGCCAAACAAAGCGGTGTATTTCTTCCCCTGCACCTAAACATCTTTCTACTACGTCATACCAACCTCCTCGCTGGCGATCGCTCCCTACTGCTGGCATGGTATCGGCGATTTTTGTCGCTAGTTGGAGGTACTTTTCTTTGGGGTTGAGACTGTACATACGCATTAAGTTCCAAGCAATTTTTAGGTTATGTCCAACTACTGCTCGATCTTGTTGCCATCCCCAAGTGGTATCATCAGACCAATCTTCGTTAAATCTCTCTTGAACAAAGGGACTATTTTCAGGATTAGGAAAGTATTTGGCAATGGTATCGAAGGTATCTTCTAGCATCTGGCGGTATTCTTGCTTGCCTGTTGCTAACCACAAATTAATCAGATAAGCTGGAGCATGATCGCCGATAGAGTTCCAATTTTTCTTAGCTTTATTTTGTCCTAAAGCGTCACTACGAGGATCTAAGGTAATAGGGTCAATATGGGAGAAGTATCCGCCATGTTCGCTTTTGTCTCGGAAGAATTCATCAAAGAGTTTAACTTCTCTCCAAAAGAAGTCCCCCGACTTGTCGGTGGGATGAATTTTGGTCAGGGTTTGTCGGTTTGTATTTTTGATTCCATAGAGATGAAAAAATTTTTATGTAACAAGGACTATCTCTCGTTATATGATACTCCTGTATGCAAAGTCTAGCTATAAATTGCTGTAATCGCATCCTCTCAGCACCTTGACAACTTGGAATATGGGGTTCGACACGGGAAATGCACGTTGTGTCGGTAAAATTCCAAACGTATGAAGGAGTATGAGTATTCTTGTAATACGTAGTACCCAGGGACTCTGGGGGAAAGAAATTGCCTGTAAAATTGTCGTACTGTCGGGGGTACATGGTAGCTGCTGTGTATCTAGATAAGTGGCGTGGTGCAGGAATGCCCGCTTCGTGAGTTGGGGAAGCCCTCAGTTTACTGAGGGAGGATGTCACTGGTTAACTCCGTGTCTTCCATAATGCGAGGATCCCCCGTAATTCGGTAAGTTTGAATAGGACCAGCTAGGGCATAGATTTGTTCATAAGCGGGAATAGCATCATAATCATCCCCGAATTCGGAGGCAAATATTTTGTGTTCTCTTATGCCTTCAACGTCGATCCCGTGATACCAATAGACAATGCCTTCATCTAAGTCTCGAAATCTCATATGTTCTCGCAAGTATTCTGTTCCTTTTTCTGCTGCTTCTAGAAAATGGTCTTCTCCTGTCATTAGGTAAGCAGTAGCAAATCCATAGACGAGGCGGGAAATAGTGTCAGTTTCTTGACTAAAATTGTCAGGCGATCGCTCTCCCGACAGAGCTAAATTAGTACGATAGTTACGATAGTTTATATCTCCGTCATCGAATTGAGATTTAAAGTAAAAATTGCCAAGGGAAGAGACTTGATTAATCCACCAATTGGGCTTTTCAAATAGATAGTCGCCCTTAGTGCGACCCAGAAAAATAATTTGTTTAGCTTCAAATTTGGGACTATCGGGATAGAAAACACCATAGGTAAACAGATAGCGACCAGGCTCAAGCAGCGATCGCATTGTCCCTGTTGCATCGGGGTACAGTTCGTCTAAGTTTTGAATAAGTTTGGCATAGGTCATGGGAGTTAAAATAGCTTGAAAGTCCCGACCGTCTGAAGTTTTGATGCCAAAGATATCATTTTCGCGATCAAAGTGGGTGACGTATCCAGCAATTAAGTCGGAAAAGGGAAATTCGATTGAGTTCATAAATACTCCGTTGGTTGTGGTTGAATGTACTCGAAGAATAGACTTCTTGCTCCAAGTCAGGGAATAGGGAATAGGGAATAGGGAAGATTTTTCACGAAAAGAGTCGTCAAAATGATTATTTTTTTACTTTTGCAAGAGGTCTAATGCAAGAGGAAAATTAAATCAAGGGATCAAGCATGAAGGATGGGAATTTAAACCCCGAACTAGTAACTCATAACTGATAACTGATAACTGTTAACTATTAAGGGATTTGTTTTTTTTCTATATCTTCGATTTTATAGATTCTGACATCGGCAGATTGTGCAAGGATTTCAGGGTACTTTTCGATCAAAGATTTGGTGTAAGTTTTCTG
>JAAUYH010061716.1_pt1 | contig 22492 bp, 20 predicted proteins | sample 7278061 | NCBI WGS metagenome assembly JAAUYH01 (sample SAMN14350203, study PRJNA611818) | marine sediment metagenome | isolation source: surface marine sediment (0.6m) | place: French Polynesia: Moorea | collected 2018-08 | reverse complement strand
TTCCTGTCTTTTTAAGCTATTGACAGATTTAATTTAGCGAGAGTTTTTCTTTTTGCTGTTCGCGATCGCAATTATTTAGACTTTTCAGACATCCTCTAAGAAGTGGTTTGAAAATAAGAAAATTCAAGCGAAAACTTTTTTGTCACGTCTAGGAAAAGATAAACCGATTAAAGAATTAGTTTCTAATCCTCTGTTATTAACTTTACTCTGCATCTCTTTTGAAGAATTAGGTGATTTTCCTGCTAATCGCAAAGAATTATATGAGGAAGGATTAGATGCACTGCTGAAAAAATGGGATGCAAAACGGGGAGTTCAAAGGGATACAGTCTATAAACCTTTATCAGTGGCAAAAAAAGAAGATTTATTGAGTAAGATTGCTTGGAGTACTTTTGCTCCTGGGGAATATTTTTTTAAACAAGATAAAGCCAAAAGATATATCAGTGAATATATTCGTAATCTACCAGGGGCAAATATTGATGATGAGTCATTACAAGGTGATAGTGGAATAGTTTTACAGAATATTGAAGCGCAACATGGTTTATTAGTAGCTAGAGCCAAAAATATTTATTCTTTTTCCCATCTCACTTTTCAGGAATATTTTACTGCCAGAGAAATAATTTTAGTTCGACAATCTTCAGATGACGCATTGCAGGAATTAGTAAGTCATATCTTTGATAAACGTTGGCGCGAAGTATTTTTGTTAGCAGTGGCAATGTCTCCTAATGCGGAGAAATTAGTTTTATTGATGAAAGAGAAAATTGATGGTTTATTGGCACAGGATGAAGAGTTACAAAAGTACTTGGAGTGGTTAAATCAAAAAACTACAGAAGTGGATATTCAATACCAACAAGAAGATGCTAAATTAATTCAGCATGAATTTAAATTTTACGCGAACCAAGATCGAACAATCTCACGATTTTTCTATTTTGGTTTAGATTCATTTTTCAACCGCAACCTCAACCTCTACCTCTACCTCTACCTCTACCTCTACCTCAACCTCACCCTCAACCGCAACCTCAACCGCAACCTCAACCTCACCCTCACCCTCACCCTCAACCTCAACCGCAACCTCAACCGCAACCGCAACCTCAACCTCAACCTCAACCTCAACCTCAACCTCAAACTAGCTCAAGAATTAGATTCTGAACTTTATGAAGTACTTTTAGAACTCAAAGAGAGACTTCCCGATCGAGAAAATACCAGTGAAGCAGAATTTAAAGAATGGTGGAAAAATAATGGCAAAGCTTGGACTCAAGATTTTAGAAATGCCATAATTGAACATCAAAATATTGGACATGATTGGCAATTTAGCAAGGAACAAAAAACCTTACTCGAACAGTATTATCGCGCCAATCAATTCTTAACTGAATGTTTGCATCATGAGTGTTATGTAAGTCCAGAAGTGCGTCGGGAAATAGAAGAGACTTTACTGTTGCCTATGGCAGAAATGGAAAAACGCCAGAGGAAGTAATCTTGTTGAGATATTATATTTAAAAATTAGTGAAGGCAGAAGGATTTCAGCCAGATAACTAAAAATATACTATCGCTAATCGGATTGAGGATTAGATCTTGGGCGTTGCTGAATATAGGTATGATACGAAATCCGTTTAGTAAAACCCCTGATAAATATCTATCGTAGGGGCGTTTCGCGAAACGCCCCTACAGGGGTTGGGGGTTTTGCCAATAAACAAACGTGGTATGTAATATCGTTTTACTTTTTAATTGATACAGATGATTGACGCAGGGACGCGGGGACGGAGAGACGCGGTGAAATTATGTGTCTCAAGTATTTTCTAAATTGATGTAATTCGGATTTGGCATGAAATATAACGAAAAGAATTTGAAGTATGCATTGAAAAAGGTAATAGCTGATAGCTAAGAATCGGATGATTATCAGTTTGATACTTTAAATCAGCAACACCAGATCTTTAACCTCTTGTGCAGTGGCAGGGGCAAGTAAAACACCGTTACGATAATGTCCTGTAGCTAGTAGAACATTGCTGTAGCCATCTAATTTACCAATAATTGGTGCTGGTTGTCCTTGGGGACGGGGACGTTTGCCGAACCAGGTAGCTTCAATCTTACCATCAGCTAACGCGGGACAAAAATCGATCGCCTGTTGTGTAATCTGTTCTAATAATTTGGCTTTAGCATCTACTTTTCCCCACTCATCAGGAAATTCTACTGTTGCCCCTAGCCAATATTCTCTATTTCCCAAAGGTACAATATGGATATCATCTCCTGTAATTACGGGTTGGAAATCTCTATTACCTAAATCTCGATCGAGTTTTAATTTGAGTGCTTGTCCTAAAACTGGGCGAATATCAACGGATTGTTGTAGAGAAGTAGTTAGAGGGGTAGAACCTAATCCTGCGGAGAGGATTAACCAATCTACTGCTAATTCTCCTTTAGTAGTTTGTAGATGGGAGCAAGTTTGCAGATTAGAATTATTGGCAGTTTGAGTAATAAATTTGGCTACTTTAACTCCAAATTGACAGTTAACACCGTTTTTTTGCGCCCCAGCAACTAAAGCTTCCGTTAAACTACTAGGATTAATTTGTCTGTCTTGGGGAGAGTAAACCGCAGCAATAATATCTTTATGAGTAAGATCGGGACATTGTTGGTGTAAATAGTTTTTATCCCAAATTTCTAGCTGCCAACCTTGATTATGGCGAGTTTGTTGTAGTTTTTGCCATTTCTCTAAGCGATCGCCTGTAAATAATAATTTGACGATTCCTTGACGATTAACGGGAATAGTGATCCCTGTTAGTGCTTCTAATTCTGGCAATAGAGTTTGATAACGTTTTAAGCTTACTTCTCTTAACCGCCACGCCCTACTTTTAGTTTTATGCGAGATCGCCCCCATCAATACCCCTAAAGCTGCCCCCGTAGAACCAGATGCAGGGGTATTTTGTTCAATAAGCGTAATTTCTAAATCTTCTATCTTGCTAAGTTCATAGGCGATCGAAGCACCTACAACGCCACAGCCAATAATAGCAACTTGGATCATTTTGAGTAGTAAGTAGTAAGTAGTAAGTAGTAAGTAATAAGTAATGAGTATAGAATTTGAGGGATTGTTACTGAGTTGAGATTTATACTCTTAGATAAATCTCCCTTTTTATTTTATTTTCCAATTATTTCCCAAAAATGCCCTTTAACATGGAATGTAATGCAGGGTTTGATGGAGTTAAAGTTAGGTTGTCTCTTTTCAGTACAAAAATATTGCGCAACGACTATAAACCCCGAGCGATAGAGGTTCTCCGTCTAAATTGTCAACTTATTAACGTCGCAAACAACAGTATTTCACACCTATGAATACAAAGATGAATTTAGAAAATCAGAGTCAGAATTTGAAATTATTTGGGTTGCCTGCCGAACAGGGACGATGGATTCTGATTGCCCTGGGAATGCTCTTGTTACTCTGTTTGGGAACGGTTTATTCTTGGAGTATTTTTAGAAAACCGCTAGAAACTTTACTAGATCTTGGTGCAACTGAGAGTCTTTTACCTTATACCTTCGTATTACTATTTTACTCGGCTCTGATGTCTGTTACTGGATTTTACGTCGATCGCCTGGGAACTCGGCGAGTAACAATGATTGGTGGGGCAATTTTGGGGATTGGTTATATACTCTCTAGCTTTGCTACTAATATTTCGATGCTCATTTTTACCTACGGGATATTAGTAGGAACAGGAGTTGGTATAGCTTATGGGATACCCATGGTTATTGCTGCTAGATGGTTTCCTGACAAGAAAGGATTAGCAGTAGGCTTAACTATTGTTGGTTTTGGATTATCTCCAGTGGTAACAGCACCATTAGCTAAAGTTTTGATTAATGTCTATGGAGTGCAGCAAACTCTATTAATTTTTGGCATTGTCTTTACGGTAATTATCCTCTCCATTGCAACCATGCTTAAACTACCACCCAAGGGATGGCAACCCCAAGGATGGCAGATAGCGAGTCAAAATACAGTTAGCAATAACTCTCCTCAACCTCGTCTATTTCAAACCCGTTCCTTCTATGGCTTATGGATTTGCTATGCAATTGGTACTTTGGTTGGTTTGAGTGCTATTGGGATTTCTAGTCCCGTAGCTCAGGAAATTATTAAAATGAATCCAAATCTAGCTGCTAGCAGTGTTTCTTTGTTTGCTTTGTTTAATGGTTTAAGTCGTCCTTTATTTGGCTGGTTGACAGATCGGTTTTCACCCCGTTATGTTGCGGTTGGTTCTTATACTCTGATTATCATTGCGACAATTTTGATGATGAATGCCCAAGAGGGACAGGTGGCTACTTATTTAACTGCATTCTGTCTTTTTTGGTTTTGTTTAGGAGGTTGGCTTGCTCTTGCCCCTGCAGCAACCTTAACTTTATTTAGCCCTGAGAATTATGCTCGCAATTATGGCATTGTCTTTACTGCTTATGGAATAGGTGCTGTGCTGGGAACTCTGACTGCGGGGCGTATTCGGGATATTTTTGGTTCTTACACCTACGCATTTTATCCGATGGCATTACTCGCGGTGATAGGTATCTTTGTAGCGATCGCAACTCTCAAACGGGAACTTATTATAGTAAAAGAAGTTGATAACATTGAGATTGCTTCAAGATAAATTGGTTAATCTTTGTATCTAAGCAATTTTCCTTGATTAATGATAATGATTGTTAAAGGTTGCTCGTCGCTCGATCAATTGCAACAAATTTCGATCTTGCACGATTTAGCTACAACAGAATTAAAAAATCTTGTTCCTTACAGTTATGTTCGAGAATATCAACCAGATGAAATAGTAATGCAAGAAGGCGATCGCCTTCCTCTACAACTTCATGGTTTAATTACAGGTAGACTGGAAATTAAAAAGACTGCTGCTAGCGGTAAAGAAACAGTAGTGCGTCTGATTCCCCCAGGAGAACTTTTTGCTGCACCAGCTATTTTTGGTAATGGTATTGCTCCTGCTACAGTAGTCTGTCAGCTAGAATCACAAGTATTAACTATCGATCGCGAAGCTTTATTAACAGCCATTGCTCATACCCCAGAAATTAGTTTAAGAATACTAGAAGTATTTAATCAAAGACTGCAACAACTCCACAATACGGTGCATGGATTAATTTCCGAACGGGCGATCGTACGTTTAGTCAGGTTGATTCAATATTATCGCGATCGCGATGGTAGTTATTCTGTCACAGAAGGCGATCGTTTAAATATTAAACTGCCTTATTATCAAATTGCTCGCAGTATTGGCATTACCTATGAAGAATGTGTGCGTTTGTTTAAAAAACTGAAGGGAATTGTAATTTACAAACGAGGTGGAACAATTATTATTCAAGATTGGGATCGATTGGAAAAAGTTATTGTTGAGTAGAGTTAAAAATTAAGCTTGGAGTAGGGATTCTTTATTGTCTTAATAAAAATGAATTTCAAAATACGACAAGCACAATCATCAGAATCAGAATTAATCAGTAGTTTAGCATTGCGATCGAAAGCTTATTGGAATTATTCACAAGAGTTTATTCTTGCTTGCCGTCGAGAGCTTACTTATTCACAACAAGATATACAAAACAATCATTTTTTTGTAGCTGAAATTAATAATTTAATTATTGGTTTTTTTGCACTTGAAATATTATCCGAGCGCGAAATAGAGTTGGCAGCTTTATTTATCGATCCTGCATATATCAACCAAGGTTATGGTCGTAAATTAATCGCTCGCGCTAAACTTATCGCTAGGGAATTAGGAAGTAAAGTAATGATAATTCAGGGCGACCCAAATGCTACAAACTTTTATCTTAAAGTAGGAGGAAAACTTATAGGTGAAAGAGAATCTGCAAGTATTCCAGGTCGTTACTTACCTGTATTTCTAATTAAGTTATATAATTTGTTATAACAAAGTTCCTTGCGAGCAAAACCATGAAACTAAAAGTAACCACAGTGGGTAATTCAACTGGAGTGATTTTACCCAAAGAGCTTCTCGAAAAGCTACGAATAGGTAAAGGTGATACACTCTATGTCACAGAAACCCCTAGAGGAGTAGAACTTAGTCCTTACGATGAAGAATTTGCCACGCAAATGGAAATAGCTGAATCGATCATGCGTGAAGATCGCGATGTGTTAAGAAAATTAGCAGAATGATTTCTCCTATATGGATTGAGGAAGCAGTAGTAATTGCTATCCACCGTCGCCAATTGGCAGAACATGGTGGTAGTGATGGAATTAGAGATAAAGGATTACTAGAATCTGCATTATTTAGACCAAAAAATCAGCTTGCTTATGGCAATCCAACTATCTTTGATTTAGCAGCAGCTTACGGATATGGTATTACCAAAAATCATCCCTTTATAGATGGAAATAAAAGAACTTCTTATGTGGTAACCAGAACTTTTTTAAAACTGAATGGCTACGATATTCAAGCATTGGCAATTGAAAAGTATCAATTATGGATGGGTTTGTCTGATAGCCAGATAAATGAAACTCAGTTGGCTAAGTGGATTAAAGAAAAGTCGATAAAAGTAAAATAGAAATAGGGATAAAAGCTTATAAAGATATTGGTATTGTCTATATTTGACTTAAAAATCAAGTCATTAAATTCAAAGCTGCTTGTTTGACTTGTACTACATCAATCATTTGCTCTAATTCATCACTGTCATGCCTACCCTCAAAAGCTTCAAGTGCTGCTCTTTTGATTGCTGCTTCAAACGCTTCATCGATGGTTTCAATTAGTTCTTCTTTGCTGGCATAGTAACCGCCAGATTTACGTCGCTTATTGGTTCGCTTAATCTCTCTAACAGAGTTATCGATCGAAACATCCCAAGATCTTGTAGTTCTTTTTTCTGCTTGCTGTTTAATGAGATGAACTAAGAGAATTACAGCATAGCTGTAAATTTTGTTGAGTTTATCCTCTTTAGACATCTCTTCCAATTCACCAACAAGTTCTAAAGCTTTGATATAATTTTTTTCTTCGATGTATTTTCTTAAAGTAATTAATTCTTCCATTGTGTAATAAGGATCAAAACATACTAGCCAGATACTTCCGCATCGATAATCGCGCAATTTTGTTCCTCTTCACTCCAGCCAAGGTTTAATTCATCAACTGCTGCTGCTGCCTCCAGCATCATTGCTCTTTTCTGCTTGGCAACTTCTTGCTTAAGTAAGTAACTAAAAAATGCACTTCGATTGCGTTTACTTAAATTTGGACTATTGGCAATCAAATCATCTAAATCTTTTAATTGCTCGTCATCTAGATAAATTGATATTTTAGCCATGAATCTTTACTGTTACTTAAATATCTACTGTATAGTAGCATAAATAGTAGGATAAATTTTCAGTAATTTTAATTCAAAACCACTATTAAAGAGCATTTAGATTGTTTGGTGAATATCTTTGAAATAAAGTAAAAAAAAGCGATCCCATTATTATTAATAATACCTTTGAGTTAGTTACAGAGAAAATCATGAAAACTGCAATTCTTACACCACTTCAAAAAGAGTTAACTATTCTGGTAGCTAAACTAGAGCAATTAGGGTTACGAAAAAGCTTGTTTCGATTGGGTTGTATGGAAATTTTTGAATTTAGCGAAGTTAATTTATTAGTCACTTGTGGCGGACATGGTAAGACACAATTTGGAATACAAGCCCAGTATTTGCTTTGCCAAGATCCACAAATAGAACTACTAGTATGTGCTGGAGCTTGTGGAGCTTTGTTCAATGGAAAACAACGCAGAGACACAACTAAAAAAAGTAAGGCAGAGTATAACTCCACCCTACTAATGACAAAAAACAAATGACCAATAACGAACCTATACCCTTTCGTGGAAGGTACGATTAATTACGTCTAGTTGTTGTTCGCGGGTGAGTTTGATAAAGTTGACTGCATAACCCGATACACGAATTGTTAACTGCGGATATAATTCAGGATGCTCCATGGCATCGATTAAAGTTTCGCGATTTAAAACATTGATGTTGATATGGTGTCCTGTGCTGTGGAAGTAACCATCGAGCATTCCCGCTAGATTATTGGTTTTACTATCTTCAGTTTTACCCAACGCTTCGGGAACGATCGAGAAAGTATAGGAAATACCATCTTGGGCATGTTCATAAGGTAGTTTGGCAACGGATTCTAAAGCTGCGATCGCACCTTTGGTGTCTCGCCCGTGCATGGGGTTTGCACCAGGAGCAAAGGGTTGTCCTGCTTTGCGTCCATCGGGGGTATTACCTGTTTTCTTACCGTAAACTACGTTAGAAGTAATAGTCAGAATTGACTGGGTAGGTACTGCACCGCGATAGGTTTTGTGTTGGCGGACTTTGTTCATAAAGTCTTCTACTACTTTGGCAGTAATTTTATCGACGCGATCGTCGTTGTTACCAAATTTGGGATAGTCTCCTTCTATTTCATAATCTACTGCCAAACCTTTTTCGTTGCGGATAACTTTTACTTGGGCATATTTAATTGCCGATAAGGCATCTCCTACTACCGATAAACCTGCTACCCCACAAGCCATTGTCCGATAAACATCGCGATCGTGTAATGCCATTTCTAGCCTTTCGTAGCAATATTTATCGTGCATATAGTGGATCACGTTGAGGGTGTTAACGTAAAGTTTTGCCAACCAACCCATCATCAGATCGAATTTGGCAGTTACTTCTTCATAATCTAAATATTCAGAAGTTATAGGTGCAAACATAGGAGCTATTTGATCCCCTGCTTTTTCGTCTTTACCACCATTGATCGCATAGAGTAAAGCTTTGGCTAAATTAACCCTTGCACCAAAGAATTGCATCTGTTTACCAATGCGCATTCCCGATACACAGCAAGCAATACCGTAGTCATCACCGTAGTAACCACGCATCAAGTCATCGTTTTCGTACTGAATGGAACTGGTATCGGCGGAGACTTTAGCACAGAAGCGTTTGAAGTTGACAGGCAGTTTTTCCGACCACAGTATAGTTAAATTGGGTTCGGGAGCAGGCCCTAAATTGTATAAAGTATTTAAGAAGCGGAAACTGTTTTTAGTAACTAAGGTTCTGCCATCTTCTCCCATACCACCGATCGATTCTGTTACCCAGGTAGGATCGCCAGAAAATAGTTCATTATAAGCTGGATGACGCAGGAAACGCACCATCCGCAGTTTCATCACGAAATGGTCGATCAGTTCTTGAATTTCTGCTTCAGTGGCATCGCCATTATCTAAATCTCTTTGGCAATAAATGTCAAGGAAAGTAGAAACTCGACCCAAAGACATGGCTGCGCCATTTTGTTCTTTAACTGCCCCTAAATAGCCAAAATAAGTCCATTGCACTGCTTCAGTTGCATTAGCTGCGGGTTGAGAGATATCGCAACCATAACTAGCAGCCATTTGGATTAGTTCTTTGAGGGCTTTGATTTGTTCGGAAATTTCTTCTCTTAAGCGAATTACCTCTTCATCGATGGTATCTACTTCGAGGGAGAATAATTGTTGTTGTTTGTCTTCGATTAGGCGATCGCAACCATACAAAGCTACCCGACGATAATCCCCAATAATCCTGCCTCTACCATAAGCATCGGGTAAACCAGTAATAATCCCTGAATGTCTTGCCAACTTCATTTCACGAGTATAGGCATCGAAGACACCATCGTTATGAGTCTTGCGGTATTTAGTGAAAATTTCTTGGGTTTGAGGATCTAACTGATAACCATAAGCTTCGAGGGAACTTTTAACTACCCTAATACCACCGAAAGGCATAATTGCCCGTTTTAGAGGCTTATCTGTTTGCAAACCGACAATTTTTTCTAATTCTTTGTCGATATAACCAGGTGCATGGGCAGTAATAGAAGAAGGAACTTTGGTATCAGTATCTAAGATACCTTTTTCCCTTTCTATTGCCATCAAGTCTTTAACTTGTTCCCAAAGTTGATGGGTAACTTCTGTTGTACTGGCTAAAAAAGATTCATCTCCTTCATAAGGAGTATAGTTTTGTTGAATGAAGTTGCGGAGATTAATTTCTTCCGCCCATTTACCTGAAACGAAACCTTTCCATTGTTGCAACATTAGATATGCCTCCTCTGTTTTCTCTTATTTTTTGGTCTGAGGTTGCTGCCTAATTAAGCTTTTACGTTAGGATTAATTATAGCTTAAGTAAAGAAAAGTTTGGCAATTTTAATAACTAAATTTATCTCCGATTAATTAAGAATTTTGAGTACATTATAATGAATATTTTCAGTATTTATCAAAGTAAGCTATAGGTTATATCAATGTTGACTAATACCCTAATAACTTAATTCCATCCCCCACATTAACAGTATAAAAAGACTTGTGCCAATTAGTTTACAAAAATTAAAGATGTTTTGATTCTCTCAAATAAGCAATTTTTATATTGTTTTAATATTAATCGTATAATTAATGGCTAAAGATTTTTTTGTATCTTGAATAACCATAATTTTTCTAGATATTAATTAAAATTTAAAAGCAAAATAGGAAACATTTTTTTAAAATCAATTGCTTATAATTGAAAGAAAAAATCGAGCAACCCTTCACCCAACTCGGAAAGATATTTTATGACTATTTCCCTGAATTTAACCGTCGATCCAGCCCATGATATTGCCAACTATCGACGGCGACCTCTAGATGTTATTTTCGCTCCCAAAACTGTAGCGGTTATTGGTGCTACAGATCGTGCTGGCAGTGTAGGTAGAACTTTACTCTGGAATTTAATTAGTAATCCTTTTGGTGGTACGGTATTTCCCGTCAATCCCAAGCGAGATAATGTTCTAGGAGTCAAGGCTTATAAAGATATCGCCTCTATTCCCGAAGCGATCGATCTAGCCGTTATTGCCACTCCTGCCCATACAGTACCTAACATAATCCGTCAGTGTGCTTTAGTAGGAGTAAAAGGAGTAATTATTCTCTCAGCAGGATTTAAGGAAATTGGCCCAGTAGGAATTGAATTAGAACAGCAAATTTTAACCGAAGCAAGTCGTCACCAAATGCGAATTGTCGGCCCTAATTGCTTAGGCTTAATGAGTCCCCATCAAGGTTTAAATGCGACTTTTGCTAGTAATATGGCACGTCCTGGTAATGTAGGGTTTATTAGCCAGAGTGGAGCATTGTGTACGGCCATTTTAGACTGGAGTTTTCGGGAAAACGTTGGTTTTAGTGCCTTTGTCTCCATTGGTTCTATGCTAGATATCAGTTGGGGAGATTTAATTTATCATCTGGGTGATGATCCCACTACTACTAGTATTGCCATATACATGGAATCGATCGGTGATGCTCGTTCTTTTCTCTCGGCTGCGAGGGAAGTCGCTTTAAGCAAACCAATCATTGTGATCAAAGGAGGACGTACAGGGGAAGCAGCCAAGGCAACAGCTTCTCATACAGGTACTTTAGCAGGTAGTGATGAAGTTTTAGATGCTGCTTTCCGTCGCTGTGGGGTACTACGAGTAGATACGATCCAAGACCTCTTTAATATGACTGAATTGCTAGCGAAACAACCCCGCCCTAAAGGTAAAAGTTTAACTATTTTAACCAATGCTGGAGGGCCAGGAGTACTAGCAACGGATGCCTTAATTAAAAAACAAGGAGCATTAGCTCAATTATCCCCTGAAACTATTACCCAGTTGAATCAAGTCTTACCCTCTCATTGGAGTCATAGCAATCCCATTGATATCTTAGGAGATGCTACCCCAGAACGCTATACTCAAGCCATGAAAGTAGCAGCAGCCGATCGTAATAGTGATGGTTTGTTGGTCATCCTTACTCCTCAAGCTATGACTGATGCGACAAAAATAGCCTCTCAGCTACAAGAAACTGTTAAGGAATTAAAAGGCAAACCTTTACTAGCTAGCTGGATGGGAGGAGAAGATGTCGCCGAAGGAGAAGCTATTCTCAATCGTGCGGGGATTTATACTATGCCTTATCCTGATACGGCAGCACACCTATTTAGCTTAATGTGGAACTACAGCTATAATCTTCAAGGTTTATATGAGACTCCCACATTAGCCGAAAATGGTGATGGTAATATCATCCGTACCCAAGCAGCAGCAATTTTAAATCGAGTTAGAGAGACAGGACGTACTCTACTCACGGAATACGAATCGAAACAGTTATTAAATACCTATGGCATTCCTACCGTCGCTACTCATATTGCTACCACAGAAGACCAAGCAGTAGAAATAGCGGAAGAAATTGGTTATCCTGTCGTCCTTAAACTCCACTCCGAAACTATAACCCACAAAACCGATGTAGGTGGGGTACATCTAAATTTACATGATGCTGATGCTGTCAGGGATGCTTACCAATTAATCCAACAAGCAGTTGAAGAAAATAACTCGCTCTTACCACCTCACCTTGGTGCGCTTGCGTACTTTGAGGAGAACTCGAAAACGGACGCACCCCTCCCTGTCTCCTTGTCTCCTTTCCTTGGTGTTACTGTACAATCAATGGTCAAACTTGATGGCTATGAATTAATTATTGGTAGCAGTATTGATGTTCAATTTGGTCCTGTGCTGTTATTTGGGATGGGAGGACAATTAGTAGAAGTATTTAAAGACCGTGCTTTAGCCTTACCACCACTCAATACAACCTTAGCACGGAGAATGATGGAACAAACTCGCATCTATGAAGCCCTCAAAGGAGTTAGAGGCAGAAAAGCGGTGGATTTAGATGCTCTAGCTAAATTAATGGTACGTTTTAGCCAGTTAGTAGTAGAGCAACCTTGGATTAAGGAAATTGATATCAATCCCCTATTAGTATCGAGCGATCGCCTTTTAGCTTTAGATGCCCGCGTAGTTCTTCATGATAGCGAAACTGAACCAGAAAATTTACCTCGTGTGGCAATTCGTCCTTATCCTACTCAATACATCAAACACTGGACTTTAAAAGATGGTAAACAAGTAACTATTCGTCCTATTCGTCCCGAAGATGAACCACTAATTGTTAACTATCACCAATATCTTTCCGAAGAAAGCGTCTACTTCCGCTACTTCCACATGATTAAGTTACAAACTAGAGTGGCACACGAAAGACTGACGCGCATCTGTTTTATCGATTACGATCGCGAAATGGCTTTAGTGGCAGATTACCTCGATCCCAATACAGGAGAAAGAGAAATTTTGGGGGTAAGTCGTTTGAGCAAAATCTACGGCACTAATGAAGCAGAGTTTGGAATGTTAGTTAGCGATCGCCATCAAGGTCTAGGATTAGGTACAGAATTACTACATTCTTTGCTTGATATCGGTCGTCAAGAACAATTAAACTGCATCACTGCGGAAATTCTTCCTGAAAATTACACCATGCAACATTTGTGTAGAAAACTGGGTTTTAATGTTCAGAGAAATATGGATGTAGTTAGCGTTTATTTCGATCTAGAGTAATTGTTAGTCAACCAAAATAGGGACGTGACCTGGTACGTCCCTACAGAATTTAGAATCAACAATTAACACAAATCCCACACATATAATGATGTGGAATTAGTTTATTTAAGGTGGATCGATGAGATGTGCCAAAACCGCCATGGGTATCATTGGGATCATGGGTAATAAACAGATAAGCCATTGATTCCAGGTTAGGGGAGCAGTTTCAAATAGTGTATTCATCACACCCCATTGGCTAAAGATAATTTGCAGAAAAGCAGCCGTAACAATACCCATAATTAGAGTAGGAGCTTTAGTGATGGATGTTGCTCTACGTTTTAGATAATTAACTAAACTTATTCCTAATTGGCTGATACCGATAAGATAAATAACCCTAGCTGCCACAAGAGATTGAATTGCCATGGTGCGAGCAACTGCAATATCTCCTGTTGTCGATTTAGCCCACTCAAACATCCCGAAAATCAAAATCCAGTTGAACAATGACACGGCTAAAATACGCATTAATAATTTGCGGGTTAGCAAAGGCTCATTAGGATTACGGGCTGGCTGTTTCATAATCCCCTGAGATTTGGGTTCAAAAGCCAGAGGCACAGTCATAGTGATGGAGTTAATCATATTGAGCCAGAGTATTTGTAGAGAGAGAATCGGTAAATCTCTTGCTAGTAAAGCACTAATGAGAACTGTCATGGATTCGCCACCATTGACAGGTAAGAGAAAGGCGATCGCCTTCCGCAAATTTTGGTAAACTGTACGCCCTTCTTCTACTGCAGCTTCGATGGAGGCAAAGTTATCATCTGTCAGCAGCATATCAGCAGCTTCTCGGGCTACTTCTGTCCCTCCTTTTCCCATCGCAATACCAATATCTGCTTGCTTGAGGGCAGGAGCATCATTCACTCCATCTCCAGTCATAGCAACGATTTCTCCTTTAGATTGGAGTGCTTCTACTAGTTGCAATTTTTGGCTGGGAGCAACTCTAGCAAAGACAGAACCAGCTTCGATCGCCTGAGTGATTTCGCCATCGCTCATCTGGGCTAATTGTTGTCCCTCAAAAGCTAAGACTTGCCCAGCCTTTTGAATACCCATTCTTTCGGCGATCGCTTGTGCTGTGGCAATATGATCGCCAGTGATCATTTTGACTTGAATTCCCGCAGCCTGACAAGCATGGATGGCAGCGATCGCCTCTGGACGAGGAGGATCGATCATGCCCTGTAATCCCAGAAAAACTAAATCTGTGGCGATGTCTTGATGGTCGATAGAATGCTGATGAGAACTAGGTTCTTTTTTGGCAAAGGCTAATACTCGTAACCCATGCTTTGCCATTGTTTCTACTGCTTGTTCAATTTCTACAGAGTTGAGGGGAATAATTTCACCATTGCGATCGATCATTTGGGAACAACGACTCATCAGCGACTCCACCGATCCCTTGACATAAATCATGGGAAAAACTGTATCGTGCAAGGTTGCCATGTATTGATACTGAGATTCAAAGGGAATCGAATCCAATCGAGGTTTTGAAGCTACCAGACCAGATTGACTAAGACTAGCTTTGACTGCTGCCGTAATCAATGCGCCTTCTGTGGGGTCTCCAACCACTGACCAGTCTTCTCCTGTTTGTTTTAGCTGAGAGTCATTACAGAGTACTCCAGCCACCAGACACTCCTCCAAGGCTAAGGGCAATCCATCCTCAAAAGGACTGCCAGGTTTACCATCCCTCATTAGACTAATTTCTCCTTTGGGACTATAACCACTGCCACTGATTCCATAGTATTCTCCTGCCACATAAATACTCTGTACAGTCATTTGATTTTCCGTAAGAGTTCCAGTTTTGTCCGAACAAATGACAGTAGCACCACCCAAAGCTTCTACTGCTGGCAGTTTGCGAATAATGGCATGACGACGTGCCATACGATTAACTCCAATAGCTAGGGTAATAGTAACTACGGCTGGTAATCCTTCGGGAATAGCACTAACCGCCAGGGCAACAGTGGCTTCAAACATATAGAGCCAGGATTCACCTTGTCCCAACCCAATGACAAAGGTTAGGGTTGCTAGAGTCAAAACTGCGTAGAGTAGAGTATGGCTAAATTTAGCAAACTTGCGAGTTAACGGGGTACTAAGATTAACTCTTTGTTCCATGGATTGAGAAATTTGCCCGACTTCAGTAGCATTGGCTGTGGCTACGACAACACCCTTACCCTGTCCAAAAGTAACAAAACTACCAGCATAAGCCATGTTGGTTCGCTCTGCCAGTGGGGTATCTGGTGGTAAAGACTGTATCGATTTATTTACTGGTACTGATTCTCCCGTCAGTGCAGACTCATCCACCTGCAAATTACGAACTTTGAGTAACCTCAGATCTGCGGGTACTTTATCTCCTGATGTCAGTAAAACTATGTCTCCTGGAACTAAGTCCTGAGATGGAATCCGCAGGTTTTGCCCTTCTCTTAACACAGTTACTTCGGTGGTTACAGCTTTGGTCAGAGAAGCGATCGCTCCTTCTGCCTGAGCTTCTTGAACATAGCCAATGACGGCATTAATCACCGTAACTCCCCAGATTACAGATGCATTCATCCAGGAACCTAAGATGGCTTTGATAGCCCCTGCCAGTAAGAGAATGTAGAGCAGAGGCTGATGAAATTGCAACAGAAATTTTAGCCAAGCTGGTTTTCCTGGTTTAAATTGAAGTTCATTCCAGCCATATTGTTCATAGCGACGGGCAACTTCTTCGGCGGATAAGCCATATTCCGAATCACTACTGAAGGTTTCAATAGCCTCTCCCGTAGAAATTTGATGATAAGCAGCAAGTCGATCGTAAGATTGTGTTTGTAATTGAACTGACATCATACCCTCCAATTAAATAAAAAAATCATCTCGATCGCTCGAGATAGAATAATCGCCCGATTAATGAGTGGTTTAATTAATTCTTCTTAGATATGAGTTTGGTGCAATAGTTTGGGAAAATGTAGATAGAGATACAAAATTGTTGAGCTTAAATATCAGTATAGAAGAAAACCAATCTTTTATCAGATACTATTTATTTATCTAAATAATAAGGGGATCGGAAGCTACTTTAAACCTCGTCTAGTTCGAGAAGTGGAGTTTTGAGGTAGGTATTAGGTGTTAGGAGTTAGGTGTTAAGTATTAGGTAAGCTAATAACGAGATATTTTCTAACAATTAGGACCAACCTTAGAAATATAAGGTTTAGTTAAGTAAGCATTAACTACTTTATGTACCTGCTCAGCAGTTACTTGAGCTACATGTTCTTGAAATAAGCGATCGAATTCGATACCTAGTCCTAAACTTTCATACCAACCTAAAATTTGAGCTATTTCGCTATTAGTTTGCTTACCTAAAGCATATTGACCTAATAACTTATTTTTTGCGCCCTGTAACTCTGATTCTGTTAGTTCAACTTCAGCTAGTCGTTCTATTTCCGTCTGGAGTCCTACCATGGCAATTTCTGTATTTTCGGGAGCAGTGCCAATGTAGGAGACAAAAGGAGCTATGTCTAGACGAGTAGGATAGAAAGCAGAAACATCATAAGCTAATCCACGCTTTTCTCTGAGTTCGACAAAAAGACGACTAGATAATCCATTACCTAAATAGGTACTGATCAGTTTTAAAACGGGATAATCTTCGCTATCAACAGAAGTAGCTAAATAACCAAGCATAATAATCGACTGTTGCGTGTCTTGAGTAATACTTTGGTGAGAAGGATTGAGACTGAGAGAAGATAAATTTCTGGGTGGTAAAGGCTGAGGGGGAATTTGCCAATCACCAAATACTGCTTCGAGCAAACTAATTGCTTCTGTTGTAGTAATACGTCCAGAAATACTAATGACTAAATTATCGGGACGAAAATAAGTTTGATGGTACTTGTGTAAATCTTGCCGACTCAAATTCGCTACAGTTTCTTCTGTGCCTAAAATAGAAACGCCATAGAGATGTTTTGGGTACATCATCTGACGAAGTTGATTAAAAGCAACATTAAAAGGCTGTTCTTGCTGAGAACGAATACTTTGAATAGTTATTTTTTTTTCTAATTCTACTTCTGCTTCTGGAAAAGTAGGCGATCGCATAATTTCCCCCATTAGTTTGAGCATGGCAGGAAAATCATGAGTAACGGTTTTTAAGCTAAGTAAAAAATAATCTGTCGAGGCATCTGCACCTAAACTTGCTCCCGTAGATTCAACTTTTTCGGCGACTTCGATCGCTGATAAGTTTTCTGTTCCTTTAGTAATTACTGCTGCTACTAAATGAGACAATCCTGCTTGAGATTGATTTTCCCAAATTAAACCAGCATTTTTCAGAAAAAAGCGACCAGATATCAAGTTAGCAGCTTGATTTTCGACAATAATTAAGGTAATTCCGTTCGGTAAAACAATTCGTTCAATACCTTGATTAGATTCTCCCAAGTTTAAAGACATTCTTAGTTTTAGTAGTTCAGTAGTTCAGTAGTTCAGTAGTTCAGTAGTTCAGTAGTTATTATTCTGTAACTCCTGTAACTCCTCAATTCTGAACTTCTCTAACCTAGTTTACATTGGTTTGAGTATGGTAATAGCATAACGCTCAGGAGACAAATATTGCCTAGCAATACGTTGAATTTGTTCTGCCGAAAGAGAATTAATAATTAAAGGATACATGATCGACTGTTCTACTGTCGCGATCGTATTGTAGTAGCCATAGACTCCTGCTAATTGACCAGGGGTTTCTGTGGAGAAAATATAATCATTGTATAGTAAACGGCGAGTACGATTTAATTCTGCATCTGGGATTAGGGTATCTTGAAGTTCGTGCAAGCGATCGCAGATAATTTTTTCTACTAAGTCTAAATTTGCCGTTTCTAGCCAAGCACTAATGGTAAATAAACTGGAATCTTTCTGTAGGGAAAAATCGCTATAAATATCTAAAACTAGTTGTTTTTCCTCTCTTAATTCTTGTACTAATCGAGAACATAGACTTCCAGCGAGAATAACTGACAGAATATCTAAGCCGATACCATCTTCGAGACATTCTACGCCTACAGATAACCATGCCATAGTTAAACGAGCTTGTTCGATGCGGGGTAGATATAATTCTTGGCGCGCAATTTCGATGAGGGGTGGTTCTGCTTCAATGGTATGAGATGGACATTCTGAGCGAATACTAAACTCGGCAAAAGATTCATTAACTAGTGATATAGCTGCTTCTTGTTCTATACCTCCAACTAAAACAACGGTCATATTTTCTGGTTGATAATGGGTGCGATGGAAACAACGCATTTGATTAGGAGAGTGCTGCATGAGCAATTCTTCTTCCCCTAAGATCGATCGCTTGTAGGGATGTATTTTATAAAGATTCTGGCAGAGGGCTTGAAAACCAACCCAGTCAGGATCATCATAACTAGAGCGAATTTCTTCTAGAACTACACTTCTTTCGCGGATAAACTCATCTTCTGGGATAGTGGCGTGTAAGAGAATATCAGCTAAATAGGGTAAAGTATTGGGTAGTTGGGATGCTGCTGTAGTTAAGAAAAAATGGGCATAGTCATGGCTAGTAGCAGCATTAGCTATACCTCCACTATTTTCGATCGCCCAGTCAAATTCCCCTGTAGCTACTTTAGGGCTACCTTTAAAAACCATGTGTTCTAAAAAATGAGCCATACCTGACCATTCTTCTGGTTCACTGCTAGCCCCAGCTTTAACCCAAATATCTGCTACTACTACTGGAGTGGCAGATAAATGTTGATGAATTATGGTTAATCCATTATCTAGTCGAAAGATATTAGCAGGAAATTGTGCTTGCTCTAGAGTCGGTGATAGTCTTTGCATTCAGTCGCTACTATTTTGGTAGTATGAACCATCGTAGCTCCTCTAAAAATTTTAACTTGGTAATTTTGATACAGAAATAGTAGCACCATTTGGTAGTAATTCTTAACTTATTCTTAAATTTGAAGTGTTAGAGAACTGCTATGGTCACTACTGACTCAGATTTTTTTGCGCCCAAAGGGCTGCTTGAGTACGGTCGCGTACTCCTAGTTGAATAAAAATAATGGAATGTAGCTGGATTGCAACCAGGTGGTTTTGCCTTTGGAACTCTATTACGGTTCTGCTGCAACGGTGGCAAGTCATCGGTTCATCTACGATTCCTCTACAGGAGAAATATTTTTTGATGTTGATGGTATTGGTGGAGTGGCTCAAACCCAATTGGCTACGTTATCATTAGGAACCAATCTAGACTCTAGCGATATTGTTGTCACCGCCTAATAAGCTGGTCAACATCAAATTTGACGAGCGACCCTGCCGAGGTTTCCTCGGCTAAGGAACGCGCGAGTTATCGGTTGAGACTGATGGGGAGATAGGGAGATAGGGAGATGGGGAGAGAGTTTGAAGGTTTGTTTCCTAAATAATAAATATGCAAGTTAAATGTGGATTAGCTTATTAAGATTGATATTTATGTGCTGAGTGTAATAGGTAGCTCAAACATTCCATCATCTTTGCAGGGAAAATCGTGTATGGCAACCACTGCGCTCCACGGTAATTGACCATAAATGTGTGGAAACAACTCACCACTTGCATACAAGTCTTCATCTATTATCTCGCAGTTGAGATGAGTCTTATCAATTTCGAGTAAGACAAGGTCAGTTTGTCCTTTGTATAAAAAATTAGCTACTCGACAAACTTGCATAGAATAAGAACAGTGAATAAAGCCTTCGTTAACGAGGCTAGGTGGCTGATAAAAACCTTTAGCTTTTGCTATATCAGCCTCTTGTTTGGAAATGATGTGAAAAACTTTTTCCATGCAATCGTGTCAAATTATATAGGCTCTTATTATATGTCAACGGTCTGGATATCTAGCCTCTATAAATCAGAAAATATTAAAAACCGCGATCGCGCTTGATCTATCCCAATCCTCTAAAACTATGACATCTCCTTGGTTCTCGAAACTATTTTTGCTGTTGTTAATTTCTACTGGTTTACTTTTAGGTTGTCAGACTGCGAGACAATCACCTGTTGATGAGCCTATTGCCAATACCAATACTTCAGAGGAAACAGAACCAGATTTATCTTCCCAGCGTGTTGAAATTCAGTCCGAGGAAGATGCCCTAAAAGTGCTGAAAGAAACTCCTCTGTTGGAGGCAGATACATGGATGGGCTATTACCACTCTACTATGCAGGAAAATAAGCCTGTATTGGATGGAACATTTCAAATTGTTTCTAAGCGGAAAGTAGCAGATTATTCTATACCAATACAAATAACTTATACAGGACAGTATCGACAAGGAGTTCGCTACGGAGAATTTATCGCTATGGTAGATGGAGTAGAAGCAGAGACGAAATACACACTAGTGTATGGAGAAAACGGTAAGTGCCAACAGGGGCTAATTTACCAAAAAGGTGAAGGAATGGTGGATGAGCAAGTTGTAGAGAAGCCACGCTGGTGTACTTTTAAGATGCTGCGGGACATTCTCTATGGATTGTGAAAATTTAAAAGCGATCGACTATTAATCATTAATACAATGTTAGTCTACATAAGTCTCCTGAGGAGAAAGCTGATGAAACGTTTAATAGTTTGTTGTGATGGAACTTGGCAAAGCCAGGATAATCAAGTTCCGACCAATGCCTTCAAAATTGCTCAAGCAATCGAACAACTAGATAAGCGAAATAATATTCCTCAAGCTCTTTATTACGACCAAGGAATTGGTGCAGTTCCCAGCAGAGGAGGAACGCAGGCATTTTTAAAAAGCATTGGAGATGCTATCGAAAAAATAGGTGGGGGAGCTTTTGGCTGGTGGATCGATGAAAAAATTGAAGAAGCTTATATTTTTCTTTGTCTAAATTATGAAACTGGGGATGAAATATATTTATTTGGTTTTAGCCGAGGAGCTTACACAGTTCGGAGTTTGGTTGGTTTAATTAACTGTTCTGGTCTACTTAAACGTCCCGATATTAACAATACGGCTGAGGCTTATAGTATTTATCGTATCGGCGATCGACAAAGACGTGACGAGTCAGCTAAAAAATTTCGTCAAAAAAATAATATTTACGAATCGGTCAAGATTAACTTTCTGGGATGTTGGGACACTGTTGGGTCTTTGGGTATTCCTAATCTTACTCCCTTACTTTTAGTTGACGACTATCTCAATGTGAGATATCAATTTCACGACAACGAACTCAGTTCGATTATTGAGAATGCCCGACACGCGATCGCTATAGACGAAAGAACACCAGGCTTTGATGTTGCCATTATGAAACCAGGAAAGGATTTTCAGGGAACATTAAAACAAGTTTGGTTTCCAGGAAATCATACTTCGGTTGGCGGTGGTGAAAAAGAAACTTTGGGTTTGTCAAATGCTGCTTTGAGATGGATGGCAGATGAAGCTAGTGAGTTGGGTTTAGATTTGGATTTAGACTTAGCTGAAAATACGGACATTATCGACTTTAAAACTGATTTTCAAAACAATTGTATCTCAAAGATCTTAGATGTTTTAGATCCTTGCGGAATAACAGAGCGCGATATTACCAATTTGAATGATAAATTGCCCGATGGATTTAAATTCGATCTGGACAATAGCTTTCATGAAAGCGTTAAAAAACGTTGGTGCGCTGACATAGAATACCATCCTAGTAAACTCAAGGAATTTATTGGCAATAACCCACATAATTGGTGTTTATAACTACGAAGATAGTAATTAGATAATTGCTGCCTTTGCTAGTCATTTAGCTCTCTTTTATTAGATAAACAATAGAGCAAAGTAGAACGTATTATGTACCAAAATCAAAACTTTAGCAATCATCAAGCTCAAGTTGCCTGGAATAAAGGCGCAGATGCTTGGAATCATTTTGTTGAATCAAAAGTGGATTACAGCAATTCTCATTTTGGAAAAAAAAGGGGATTTAAACTGCGTCTAATTGGAAATGCATAGTTTAAGTGACGCACACTTGGGGTAAACCCACACGGGCTTCCTACTTCGACGATAGTTGACTAGACAAAGGGATAGCTGTGTCCCCGACACAATAAAGTTTTCTTGAGAAAATAGAAGATTCTCAAGCAATTAGTTCACCGCCACGCCGTTTTACCTCAGTTTATGACCTGGAAAACCCAGGTGGGTATCTGTGCTGTATGCATTCCATTTCCGAGTACAAGCTCGGTCTACTTTTGCAAAAGCTACTGATTCC
>JAAUYH010064168.1_pt1 | contig 22504 bp, 23 predicted proteins | sample 7278061 | NCBI WGS metagenome assembly JAAUYH01 (sample SAMN14350203, study PRJNA611818) | marine sediment metagenome | isolation source: surface marine sediment (0.6m) | place: French Polynesia: Moorea | collected 2018-08 | reverse complement strand
TTCCCTAATGATGAGTCCGTCTACAAAATAATGTATTTAGCTATTCAGAAAATTTCCAACCAATGGACCATGCCCATTCCTAACTGGAAATCTGCTCTCAACTGGTTTGCTATTCATTTTCATGATAGATTTCCTTTCTCTTTTACACACTTCTCTTGACAGACTCAATAATCTTGGATTTTCTCTAGTGTATTTTCTATGAGCTTCTTGAGCTACTTGCCTCCAATCTTCTGAGACTAGATTACTCTGTTGATTGTATATCCTCACTAAGAAACTCTGCCTCATGTACTTTGTTTTATTGTTATGTGAATTATGAGGGAAATTATTGGATATATAAATCTGCACTTTTCTTGTTTGGTTGCTTGGATTATAAAAATTGCCATAAATATAATCCAAATTTGCATATTCTCCCGCGTCTACATCGGTAGTTCTATGCCAATCAGGAGAATTTATATCATCAGGACCTCGATAGAAACTCTTCAAGCCAGCAACATTCAAAAAATTCTCATCATACAAGTTATCACGATAACCATGCTCCCTCGATCTACTTCTCATATCAATAGGTGGGCTTAAATAACTTTCATCTCTGTTAAAAATATCTCTGAGATACTGTTTATCTAAGTCAAAAAACCTTTGTCGATCTACCTTGTTTGTTGAATTAGACAATTCAAAACGATTCAGTCCTTCTCCTTTTATGGTTACCCCTGAGACTCTTCCATCAAAGTTGGGATCTCCAGACTTATCCACTCTACCACCAGTTTTCAATATATTTAAAGCCTTCTGGCGAGAATTCGAATTAGCATAAACAGAAGCAATTTCAATGGGAACGTTACCTTGCGTTTCAAACATAGACATAGTAACTAGTTCTTGGTTCTTTGGATGAAAAAGTGGAGATAGAAAATAAATTTCACCAGGTCTTACAGTTATGAATTCATGATTACTATTTTCACCAGATAACGATCGTAATGCCTCATAAGATACCTTTTCTCCAGGGCCTCTATCCACACGCCATTTACTGATAATATTCTTTTGATCTCCGTCGTAAAGATCACTATATGGTGCTTGAGATGTTGTTGAAGAATGAGAATAGAGTATTTTCACTCTAACCGGTGGACCGGTATATCCTGGAGGTAATTGGATAAAGTTATGAAGGTATAAATTTCTTCCCGATCTATTCTGCGCAGAGGTCATTAGTGAAACTCTACCATCAACAGCAGAACTCAAATGGGCATCTCTTTTCATAGCCCCTTGGGGTGTAAAAGTAGATCCATAAATCCCTTCATTAATCACTATCTCTGGTGAATTGAACTGGACTGAAGTGAATTCTTTCGGTTCTTTAACTGGTCTAAAAAGCGATGAATGTGATTCCTTACAGCCCCCAATTAGTCCTCTCTCACAATCAATCGTTTTTCTAGTTGGCGAACTCGCATTATTCGAACTCTTACTGAAGGTGTCTTTTGTCCGTTTGCACATAAATTTACCTTTCTCACATTGTCTTGAATTTTTAGCAACTGAGTATTTAGTGAGCAGACTATTCCAGGTATTTTTGCCTACAATTCCATCAACATATAAACTATTCTTTTGTTGAAATCTTTTGACTGCGTTCTCTGTTATCCTGCCAAATCTTCCATCAACTGCAATTTTATTTGCAATAAATTTATTTAAAAGTTTCTGAAGCGTTTCTACATTGCTCCCCCTTGAACCAAAGCGTAGATTTGTACGATAAAGACGTTTTATTAAAGTATTTGTTAAATTAATAGGCTTAGTTATACTCATAGCTGAATGAAATTAATACTTGACTGCAAAAATAAAACTGACTTAATATAAAAATAGTCACAAAGTGTGAAACAAATTTAACTTTTGTTCACAGCAGCTACTTTCCAAACCTTCTTTTTCTCTTATAAAACTCGCTGATGGCTTCGTCTAAATTCTTTTCTGCAAAGTCCGGCCAGAGAGTTTTAGTGAAATACAGTTCTGTATAAGCTAATTGCCATAAAAGATAATTGCTTATTCTTTGTTCACCACCGGTTCTTATGAGCAAATCCGGGTCTGGTAAGTCACCAGTATATAAATGTTTTGATACAAGATCTTCGTTAATCTCATCCGAGCTGATTGAGTTACTTTTGCATAGATCTACAATTTTTTTTACCGAGTTGGTGATTTCCGCTCTACCACCGTAATTAAATGCCATTTGCACAGTTATTTTATTATTGCCTTGAGTTAATTTCTCGGATTCGTGAATCTTGAATCTTAACTTAGGATTTAAAGTCTCTTGGTCACCTATAAACTTCAACCTGATTCCTTGTTCATTCATTTCATGAAGTTCCTTATCTAGAACCTCGATAAATAATTGAAGTAAGAAATCAACCTCATTCTTTTTTCTAAACCAATTTTCAGTGGAAAAAGCATAAGCAGTTAGAATTTTGATTTTTTTGTTACTGCAAGTTTTGACAAGACTCTTAAGTGACTCAACACCGGCTCTATGACCAGCAAAAGTGGGTAACTTTTTTGAACCCGCCCATCTTCTGTTTCCGTCCATAATAACGGCTAAGTGGTTTAAAGTATTTTCTTTGTTAGCTGATTCTAAGTCTTCATTCATTATTTATATTTAAAGTTAATTGAAAAATATAAACAAGATGTAATTTGAGTGAGGATAACATTTAAGCACTAATTCTAATTCTTTGCTCCGAACCACTACCAACTATCTCTGTTTGAAAACCACTTTTATTTATTAATTCTTGTTGAACTTTTCTTATCCTCGCTTTCCTTGGTGAAAGCTCAACAGATTTTCCAGTAGCCCTTAAAGATTCCATCAATTCAAAAGTTTCTTCTAAAGCTATTTCTAGTTCCAGATCATTGTTCCAGTCTTTGTCAGTTAATTTAGTGGCTTTTGTTAAAGATTCTTTGATTTCATTAAAACTATTATTTTTGATTGTCTCCAATTGAAGGTTGAGCATATTGGCAAGTTTTCTTATTTTGGCTCCTTCGTTTGCATAATCCTCTAAAGCTAAAACTATATTGGCTTCATCAACATCATCAACCAGTTTCGCTGGTAAATTAAGAGCTTTTATCACAGCGTATATTTGGCTGTGGCTAACTGCATAAGGATATATCTTAAGTGGAGCTTCACTTGTATAACTTTTAGATTGGTATTGAATTGATATTTCATGCCCTTTGGGATAACTATGCCTGAGTTCCGGGTTGAGATAAGCGCCTCCTCTCAATATTTGATCAACCGATTGATTAACATCGTGATGAACCACCATTGAATGATGAGAAATAATTTCAACAACCAATTCAAAGGTTGCGTCTTTTGCTCTTTCGAGTATGCTCTTTTGCGTTTTTCTTCTTTTGGCTTCTTCATCACTCAGAGTCACCAATTGAGCACCACCCACTAAGATTGATAGAGATGGATTTTGCAAAATGCTTTCAAGATTCTTACCGTGAGCAGTTGCAATTAAAATTACACCTCTTTCAGCTATCGTTTGAGCCGCTTGAGCTTCCTCTTCGGTGCTAATTTCATCAATCACAATCACCTCAGGAGTATGGTTTTCTACCGCTTCAATCATAATTTTATGTTGTTGAGAGGGATCTGGAACCGGCATTCTTCGAGACCCACCGATTGAAGCGTGTGGGATATCCCCATTCCCTCCTATTTCGTTGGAAGTATCAACGATTACAACTCTCTTTTGTAGTTTATCTGCAAAGATTTGTGATGTTTCTCTCAACTTTGTTGTTTTACCTGAACCTGGAGGACCTAGAAGGAGCATAGATTTATTTTGTTCTAGAAGATCCATTATCAAATCAACGGTTCCAGTAACTGTCCTACCAACTCGACAGGTTAAACCAATTACTTCATTCTTCTTATTTCTTATCGCAGATATTCTGTGTAAGGTTTTCTCAATCCCAGCTCTGTTCTCCGATGAAAAACTACTTACATTTTTGCAAATGTATTCAATCTCTTCTTTTGTTACAGCTTCATCCAAAAACTCGGAAACATGGCCACTGAATCTCAACTCAGGAGATCTCCCCAGATCGAGAACAACATCAATTAACTCATTGAGTTTTGGATGATTTTTTAAAATACTTTCCACTCGTCCTGGTAATAAGGCCAGAAGGCGTTCCAACTCTTCAAAGTTATATTGTTTGTGAGATTGATTTCTCTTTTTAGACAAGATTATAAAAATGTATCGAGTAGAACTCGAATTTTACACCCAAAATTCAGAAAATCCAATCAAACAAAAAATAAATCCAATCATACTAAAATGGAAGTTCACAACCCTCTCAAATAACTCTCAAGAAGATGAATTTTTTATTCTATTTATTGATTCCTGTTTTAGTTGGTTACTTAATTGGTTCAATACCTTTCGGTTACATTGCCGGCAAACTCAAAGGGATAGACTTAACCAAAGAGGGTAGTGGAAGTACCGGAACTACTAATGTATTAAGGCTGGTTGGTAAAAAGGAAGCAATATTTGTTTTAATTGGTGATTTTGCAAAAGGACTAGTTGCACCAATCATTGCAGTCTGTTTAGTTAAGGTATTAATTTCCTATAAAGCTCTAGTGGATATTACGCTCAATCCAAGTCTTCCACTGCCAATGGTTTTAGCTTCTTTTGCGAGTTTAGTAGGCCATGTAAAATCTTGCTGGATTGGCTTTAAAGGTGGCAAAGCTGTAGCTACCGGAGTAGGAACTATATTTGCTTTGGACTGGAGAGTTGGTTTAATAACAGCGATAATATGGGGTTTAACAGTATATATCTCTAAGATCTCTTCATTAGGTGCGTTAGTTGCAGTTCCTTCAACAGTAATAACTATGTTTTTCGTTCGTAGCTTTAATACAAATTTACCGGATAAAGAAAGTATTTTAATTTACTGTAGCTATTGCCTCATTGGTACAGCTTACATAATTTTCAAACATAAAAACAATATACAAAGATTGCTAAATGGTACAGAACCTAAAATTGGTCAAAAAAGTAGTTGAGAGTTATTTAAGCTAATTAATTTAACTGAAAAATTTCATTTATTCATTCATTAAAAAATTATTAACTCTCTCTATTCTGTCTTTTACTCTACCCAAACCGAGTATTGATAGCATTGAAGTTAAATCTGGACCATGAACTGTACCCGATATTGCTACTCTAACTGGCCAAAAGAGTTTTTTACCTTTCTTAATTCCAGTTTCTGAAGAGAGTTTTTCAAGCAAATCTTTAACCTGTTGCTCTTCATTTAGGCTGTCAGACTCATTTAATAAGTCTTTGAGTTTTTCGAGTATTAATTTTGCGTTTGGATCATCCAAGCACTCTTTTTCTTTTATTTCTAAATTGCTTAAGTCAGGTATTTTGCAGAAGACTTTGACTTGTTGAGGTATTTCAGAAAGAGTGATTAGTCCATCTTTAATTAGGCTTATAATCTTTAATTTTTCTTCAATTGAGTATTCATTCAAAGAGATATTTTCTTTTTCTAAAAAAGGTTCCGCTCTTTTCAAAACTTCTTCTGAACTAGTTAATTTGAAATGTTCTTTACAAAACCAATGCAGCTTACCTAAGTCGTAGACAGCTGAACTTTTACTTACATTATCTAAAGAGAAAATTGGAATTACTTCATCAATTGTAAAAATCTCTTTGGAATCATCCCCAGGATAGGTCCAACTCATCCCAATTAAGTAATTAACTATGGCTTCAGGCAAATAACCTTCATTAATATATTTTGTAATACCTGCAATATCACCGTGCTTGCGCTTCGATAGTTTTTCTCGGTTAGTTGTAAGAATTAAAGATACATGTCCAAATTTAGGCACTTTCCAATTTAAACCTTCATAAAGAGCAATTTGCTTAGCTGTATTATGTAAATGGTCTTCTCCACGAATAACACAGTTAATTCCAGCATCGTTATCATCAACGACTACTGCAAAATTATAAAGAACGTCGCCATTATCTTTAGCTATTACCGGGTCACCTCCCAAGTCAGAGGTATTAACCGTCATTCTTCCTCTTATTAAATCATCCCAAAAAAGTTCTTTATTATCCGGTAACCTAAAGCGAATAACCGGTTTTCTTCCTTGTTCACGAAAATTTTTCTTTTGTTCTTCCGTTAAACCTCGATGTCTATTGTCATATCCTTCAACTAAATTTTGAGCTCTTTGAGATTGTCTTATTTCATTGAGTTCTTCAGTTGTACAAAAACATTCATAAGCTAAACCTTCACCAATGAGTTGCTTAACAACCATCTGGTGACGGGCCTTGTGTTCACTTTGTCTTAAAGGTCCTTCGTCCCAGGTAATACCCAACCACCTAAAACCATTTATTATGTCGCTAACATACTCGCTCTTACTTCTTTCTCTATCGGTATCCTCAAGCCTAAAAACAAAAGTTCCACCGTGCTTTTTGGCTAATAAAAAATTATAAAGAGCAGTCCGAACAGTTCCTAAATGTAAAGGACCTGTTGGACTTGGTGGAATACGAACTTTTAATGATGAATCAAACATAAATTAATAGTACTAACTCTAGTTAATCGGATATAGAGAGAATTCGTAGTCTAGTTTAAGTTCTTTTATATAAGAGCATAAATTAAGACTATTCTCTTATGTAAAAGTATTCAATTCCTTTTCCATTTTGAACAGACATTGTTGATTCGTTTAAAAAACGCACTTTCATGTAACCAGAAAAATCATCCCTAACATTTGCCATAGATGCATATTGAACTATTTCATTAGCTTTTTGACTGGTGATTGTATTTCCTCGAATGTTGTGAAGTGGATTTGTCTTAAATACTTGAGAACTATTCATTCTTCGAGCATGTGGTTTGGGATAAATGTTTGTTGGTGAAACTCGTATCATCTACATTAATTCAGGTTAACTAATCCGGATGGAATGCTAACGCACAAAATTACTTAATACTTATTAATTTTTAGAATTTCTCAACTATTGTTTTATATTTTCTTTAGGATTGAATCACCCCCAACCCCCTCTTTAATAAAGAGGGGGCTTTGAAGATATTGTGGATTAGAAAAGTTTTGTAATTTCTTTTCTCGGAATATAAAAGATGGTTTTCTGAAAATATTAAGGAAACTATAGTATTAACGTTTCTGCAATCTTGTCTCCCATTTGAGAGGTTGAGATTGGGGTGACACCTTCTTCTGCAATATCAGAAGTTCTATGTCCTTGTTTTAGAACTTTTTCTACTGCATTTTGAATAAGTTTAGCCTCTTTATTCATTGCAAAAGCATTATCGAGCAACATTGCTAAAGATAAAATCATCGCTATTGGGTTTGCTTTACCTTGTCCAGCAATATCCGGAGCGCTTCCATGAACTGGTTCAAAGATCCCGGGTTTAGAGCCATCACCAATGCTTGCACTCGGTAGAAGGCCAATGCTTCCGGTTAGCATGGCAGACTCATCGGACAGAATGTCTCCAAATAAATTGGAGGTTACTATCACATCAAACTGCTTGGGATTTCTTATCAATTGCATTGCTGCATTATCAACATACATATGAGTTAATTCAATTTCCGAATAATCATTTTTTACAGTTTGAATGGTTATATCTCTCCAGAACTGAGATACCTCCAGAACGTTAGCTTTATCTACCGAACACAATTTCTTAGAGCGTTTCATCGCTTGTTCACATGCACATTTCACAATTCTTTTAATTTCTTCTTCTTTGTAAATCATTGTGTTTAGGCATGCGCTTTCTCCATTAATACTAGAGACACCTCTTGGATTACCAAAATAAATACCACCAGTTAATTCTCGAAGAACCAATATATCCACTCCATTGATAACTTCTCTTTTGAGGGTTGATGCATCAGCCAGAGCGGAGAAAACCTTTGCAGGCCTAATATTCACAAAAGCGTCTAGCTCTTTTCTTAATCTCAATAAACCTTTCTCAGGTTTTTGTTCATTGGGTAAGTTATCCCATTTATATCCACCAATTGCAGCCAATAAAACGGCATTCGTTTGCTTTAATTCATTTATAGTTTCAATCGGTAGCGGGTCTCCTTTGTCATCTATTGCTTGTCCTCCAATTAATGCTTCTTTTATCTCAAAAGAGGTGTTTGTTATTTTCTCAATTACTTTTAATACTTTTAACGCTTCTTTCGTTATCTCTGGTCCAATACCGTCTCCAGGTAATAAAAGTATTCTATTTTCAGCCATTTTTCTTTTTTGTATAAGTCTATTAATTTTAACTTGCTGTTGAGTTCTCTATTTGAGCATTAAAGCTGAGATGGAAAAACGAGATCTCGTAAATCATTGAATATGATTAAGCAAGCCAAAAGAAGAATTAAAGTTAAGCCCGCTTGTGCAACATATTCTCTAATTTTATAGAGTTTTTTATTATCAAATACCAACTCTCCTGCCTGAAACAGAATATGTCCCCCATCCAAAGGCAAAATTGGCAAAAGGTTAAAGATTCCAAGTTCAATAGAGAATAAGGCTCCCCACTGTAAAACGGAACTTGCACTTTGCTCAATGAATTTTGCAATCATTGTAGTCGCAAGAATTACTCCGTGAACTTCAGTAATTTTTGGACCTTGTATTTCTTGTCTGAATGGTGCAGATAACAGATACCATAAGCCATTAATACAAAGAGATAACCAACTAGCAAAGTATTTCCATGCCCATTCAATATGGCTTATTATTGGAATACCGTTAACTGGAACGTATGAAATCTTTTTGGTTAAAGAGATGTTTAATCTTCCGGAAGAATTGGTTTTCACCCTCTCTTTAAGACAAAAAGCGCTATTACCTTCCTGCCTTTCAAGCCATACTAATACCTGAGAGTTTGGCTTTGATTGTAGTTTCTTTATGAATTCAAATTGATCCTGAACCGGTTCATTATCTAGACCTAATATCTGGTCATTATCTCTAAGCTTAGCTTTAACATCTTCGTTTGCATTGGCGCTAACTTGTGAAATGTAGAAGTTCTCTTTATCAACGGACTCTGGAATTCCTAAGAAAATAACGGTAATCAGAGCCAAAAATAAAGCGAATAAAAAATTTGCTCCAGGTCCAGCAAAAGATACAATCATTCTTTGCCAGGCGGGGAAAGATTTTTTGGGTTTCTCCAATTCTATATTCAATTCCTCAGTGTTCGAAGATTCATCATCCATTTCAGGTATTGCAACATATGCTCCTAGTAAGAAAGGATGGAATCTAAATTCAATATCCTGAAATTTACCGACAACCCAAGTTGGCCCCACAAAAGGTAATCCCAAGCCTATGACTGGTGTCTGCATTCCAAAATACCTTGCTGCAAAGAAGTGACCAGCCTCATGAACTATAATTAAAACTAAAAGGAGACCAATCGCTCCAAGAATACTCAAGAAACCAACAAGCATTAGTTATTTAATTCTTTATAAATTAATCATGACAAAGTTTAGCATTATGTGAATGAGATGAATCATCAGTAACAACTCAACAATACAAACTGTAATATTGATGATCACTTTATAAACAATCCAGAACGGCTTTTAGAGCAACAAATATGCTTAGCCAAATAATTTAGAGGTAAGAGAGCGATACAGCTCTTTAGGTGGTTTAGAGGGCTTACCTTGATTACTAGAAATCACATGGATTGTATATCCATCAGTGAGCAATTCATTCTCTCTATACACTGAACAACATATATTAAATCTTAATAATTTACCCTCTTCCTGTCCAACATTAGTTTTTACCGTTAAAAGATCATCATAAAAAGCCGGTCTATAGTAATTTAAGTGGCTTTCAATAATAGGTAAGAAAATATTTAAATCTTCAAGCTTTTTGTATGGAAAACCTATTTCTCTGAGCAACTCGTTTCTACCAATTTCAAAGTAATGAAGATATTTTGAATGATATACATGCCCCATTTTATCGGTATCAGCATATATAACTCTAACTTGAGAAATATATTCTTTAGACTTTCTGGTGCCTTTCTTTTCTAAAGGTGTTTCAATAAGGGATGTGGACACTTTTTTAAACGATTACTTAGTTAGATAATTTAATGTTAATTTTCTTTCTTTAATTCTAAAGTATTTCAGGTATATATCGGAATACTAATAGTCAATCTTAAAACTAATTTTGAGCCAATTCTATTTGTGTAAATCGATCTTATTTAGCTTATATAATTGATCATTAGTTTAATTAAGCAATGTGCTAAATTAATAGGCCTAATTTTAAGCTTATTTCAATAGGTTTATTAAACTCATTAATTTTTAACTTTAAATTGAATTCAAGAACTGCCGGAAGAAATCTAGCCTTTTTAGCATTAAGCCATGTTACGAGATCGACTGAATTAACACCCGACAAGTTAATTCTAGCGGCAACAAGGACGCTAAAGGATTACTCAAAGCACAAGATAAGGCAAGTTCAAAAAGAACTTGAAAGTCTAGGAAATTACTTTTTCAATGAATCTTTAACCGAAGCGGAATCCAATGTCTCAACAAGTTTAGATTTCAAGAAAATTCATGAACAAGTCGGCAAGCTTGAGGACGCTGCTTTTTCTATTGAAGAGGCCTTAGATTTACCGGAAATATTGAACCAATCGAATGAAGCCTATGAATATGCAGTGAGATTAATTGATTTCTTTAGAAAAAACAAAGATAAGATAAATAATGTTATTTCTGAAGTTTTAGAATTAAAAAAGAAAGAAGCTAACAGCAAAGGTTGGTCTTTTGAAAGGGTTCTCTCAACGGATAGACTCGTCTTGAAGATTGCAACTGTAGAAATTCTGTCAATGGATGATTGCCCTTCTGTAGTAGTTATTGATGAAGCTCTTAAATTGAGTGAGAAATATGGTTCAGAAGATTCACCAAAGTTTGTGAATGGCGTTTTAGTAGATATTGTTAAATCTCTAAAATCCGGATCTTCAAATTAAATTATTAGATTCAATGAGGGTAAACTTAATGATAAATTTTTAACAGGGCTATCAATCATTCAAAAATGGCTTTTTCTTTGGACAAACTCATTCAAATTGCAATCGCTGAAGATTTAAGTCCCTGTGGAGATATCACCACAGATTTAACTATCGATAAAGAAATAGAGGCTGTCTTTTTTGTTAAAAGTAGAAGACAAAGTGGGGTCTTTAGTGGATTTGAACTTGCCAAAAGAACATATAGTTTCATTGACGAAAGTATCAATTTTGAAGAATTTGCAAAAGCCGGTGATACCTTTGCACCTAACGATAGGTTGCTCAGAATTCAAGGAAATGCTCAATCAATTTTAAAAGGTGAAAGGATTTTTTTAAACTTAATTCAAAAGGCAACCTCAATTGCCACTTATACCAACCAATTTGTGGAATTAATAAAAGGAACTGAAACAAAGATACTTGATACTAGAAAAACAACACCCGGTTTTAGAGAATTAGAAAGAAAAGCAGTAACAGATGGTGGTGGCCACAATCATAGATATAACTTATCTACTGGACTAATGATCAAAGATAACCATATTGCTCTTGCAGGTGGAATAGAAAACGCTATAAATAAAGTGAAACTCAAGCAACCTTATTTAACAAAATTAGAAGTTGAAGTGGATTCTATTCAACAATTAAAAACTTTGTTGGACTTTGATGAAATTGATGTAGTTCTTTTGGATAATTTTTGCCTTGAAGAAATTGTTGAAGCAAAGAAATTAATTGGAAATAAAACTAAGATTGAGGTTAGTGGTGGAGTGAACCTTAATACCGTTAGACAAATTGCGGAAATTGGCGTAGACTATATCTCTATTGGTTCTTTGACTCAAAGCCCACCAATCATAGACTTGGGTTTGGATTTTGAATAATTAAAAACGAATGAGTCCTTATTGTGATGTACTAATAATTGGCTCCGGAGCTGCAGGGTTAATTTCGGCAATTAATCTTGCTAATGAAGGATTTAGTGTTTTAGTCCTTACCAAGGATGCTGTGACTGAATCGAGTAGCTCTTATGCTCAAGGTGGCGTAGCGGTTCCTCTAGCATTGGGTGATTCTCCAGAAAAGCATATCGAAGACACTTTAAGGGTCGGTCAAGGATTAGCAGATCGCAATGTCGTACGTTTTTATATAAACTCAATAACTGGGTACATCAAGATTTTAAGAAGCTGGGGAATTCCGTTTCTCGGTTTTAAGAATAACCATATTGAAGAAAAATGTTTAGGTAACGAAGCTGCTCACTCTCATCGAAGGATTTTGAAAATCGGTGGTGATCTATCCGGAAGAGCCTTAATGAAATCACTTTGGGAGACAGCTTGCAGACATCCAAATATCTCTATTAGCCAAGGTACAGTGTTGGTTGAATTGTTGAAAAGTGATAATGATTTTTGTGTCGGTGGGATTTTCCAAGATATCAATAACAATGTGTTTCAAATAACAGCTAAAGCAACCATATTAGCTTCCGGTGGTTTAGCAAGTTTGTATAGCAAATCCACTAGCCCAAATGTATCTACCGGAGATGGAATAGCTTGCGCTCATAAAATTGGGGCGAAAATAAAAAATTTAGAGTTCATACAATTTCATCCAACAGCATTGGATCATCCGTCATATTTTTTACTTTCTGAAGCTTTAAGGGGTGAAGGTGCCTTATTATACAATAAGCTCAATGAACGCTTTATGTTTGACTATAGTCCTGAAAATTTAGAGTTAGCTCCTAGAGCTATTGTTAGCAATGCTGTTTGGAGGGAAATTAATAGAACTGGCGCTGTATTTCTTGATATTAGACATCTCGGTGAAGAGTATATAAAAAATAAATTTCAGGGAATTTATGAATGTTGCAAACACTTTGGATATGATCTAGCCAACGATTCGGTGCCAGTCACTCCGGCTGCACACTATGCAATAGGAGGAGTACAGGTCAGTTTAGAATCCAAAACCTCTGTGGATGGTTTATGGGCTATTGGTGAAGTTGCTTGTACTGGACTTCATGGTGCTGACAGACTTGCTTCTAACTCGTTACTTGAGTGTATTGTTGGAGCTTTTTCATCCACTCAGTCCATTAAAGAGTTCATTCAACAAAATAATGACTTGGGTAAATATCCTCAAGAAATAGATTCGCTTGAGTTTGATTTCACAGGGATAGTAGACACAAGTGAAATAGCCAATGATTTAAAGCATAGAATGTGGAAGTTTGCCTCTTTTGATAGAAAAGAAGAGCATCTACTATATTTACTGGATTATTTAGAGGAGTTAGAAGGTAAATTGCCAAAACAAATATCTACTAACCCTTTTATTAACCAATTAAAAAACCAAGTTTTGGCTAGCAAATTGTTGGTTAAAGCGGCTTTGAGTCGTCGCGAAAGTATTGGGACTCATCAAGTACATAATATTAACTATAATGTTAATAGTTTTTCATAGCAGGTGTTTTTTGGATAATTTTATAAAAGTAGCCAGCCTCAATGAGCTTTCTGAAACAGAGGGCAAGGCAATAAAAATCAACAATCATAATATTGCACTTTTCAAATTAGCTTCTGGAGAAGTATACGCAATAGAAAACTCTTGTCCACATGTTGGAGCCCCTCTTCACAATGGAACAATTGAAGGTAAAGAACTAACTTGTTTATGGCACTCATGGTGCTTTGACCTTGAAACTGGTGAATCCACTAATTGCCCTGGAGTGAGTATCAAAAAGTTTCAAACAAAAGTGGAAGATCAATCAGTATTTTTGTGTTTATGAATGGTTTTGTGAGATTGACCCGGACATATCTCTTTTTATTAGTTTTTTCATTTGCAACTTCATAATCGCAGAATTAAGTTTAGCAATTGGCGTCTGAGTTTCTTCAATCAACTTATCGATGCTTATGAATTGATTGAAAGGTATTTTATGAAAAATTTCTTTCTCTTTCACTGTTAATTCATCCAGCTTACTGCTTAAGTCTTCAGTGTTAAGGTCTTTTGTTTCATTCTCACATTTCTTCTCACTTTTGCGCTCTTGTGTAAGCTTGTTTATCGGTAAGGCTTTCTGTTGATATCTCTCTTCACTGAGTTGTTTCAACATATTAGAGTCGGTATCGAGAATTGGTTCTTTCAACTCTTCTAAAATATCACCAGTTCCAGTAACCAACTTTGCCATCCCTTTTCTAATCCATTTGAAAATACCTTCTGTCTGTTCGTTTGGTATTCCTACTAAACCAAATATTGGCTTTTTTAATTCTATGGCTCTTTCTGCAGTAATCAATGAGCCGCTATTTTTACCCGCCTCTCCGATTAAGATTGCTTGGCTAAAAGCAGCAATTATTCTGTTCCTAGCAGGGAAATACCCTTTCTCAGGTTGTGTTTCGGGAGGATACTCACTGATTACAACCCCCTCTTCAATCAATCTTTCATAAATATCTCTACTGCTTGAGGGAACAATTTGATCTACGCCGTTAGCTAATACAGCAATTTGCTTATTATTTTGAACTTTTAGAGAACCTCTATGAGCCCATGAATCAATACCCATAGCCATTCCACTAACGATTGTATATCCAGAAAGAGATAGTTCATAACTTAACTGCTGGATTTTTTCTTGAGCATAATTTGATGGATGCCTTGTTCCAACAATACCAATGGATTTCGTCAAATAGTCTTCTTGCCAATGGCCTCTATAATAGAGAACTAGAGGTGGTTGTTTTAATTGTAATAGCTGGCTTGGATAACTAAGATCGATTTGGCAGATTGCTTTTATTTTTGTTCTCTTTAATTTGTTGAAAACTTCTTCAAGAGAGACAAACTGCCTCTCTTTAATAAATCTATCAATAACAAATTCGGGAATATTTTTAACTTCAAGCAAGTCAATTCGATCCGCTTCCCAAGCTAGCTTTAAAGATGCAAAATGTTTATAAAGTAATTGAATCCTTCTCGTTCCCAGACCTATACCTTGTAAATTATCAAAAGCTAGCCAATATGCTTTTTCATCAAAGTTATTGTTCATTACCTATTAAAACTCCAGAGCATTTCTTCCAAAGCTATTTGTGGCGAACAAAAACTTTTAATTCCGTTTTTTGCATTGTCTATTAATTGAATTTTTTTATTCAATAAATTTTGATTACCCTTTTCGGTAAGTTCTAAGCATTTCTCAATGAGACTATCCAAAAAATTCATAATAGAATTTATATCTTTGTATTGAGAGTGTATTTCCTTTGCTAGCTGGCTAGCTTCAAAGAAACTAATTTGTCTAGTGAATATTTTATTATGTAATTCTGAAGATATTAACTGAGATTGGTGAGACTCTTTAGAACTTGGCAAATTAAGGATTTGACACCTACTTGAAATTGTTGGCAAGACCAAGTCCTTATCTTTTGAATAGATTAAAAATAAAATTCCTGGATTGGGTTCTTCTATAGTTTTTAATAAAGAGTTAGCGGATTCTGCCGGAAGGAAATCCACCTCTGATTTTTTGATTATGACTACTCTGTAGAACTTAGATTTACTTTGAAGCTTGCTTAAGAGAGCTTGTACTTGTTTGGTTAATATAACTCCTTTTTTACTTTTTTCTAGATCAGGCTCTAAAATAATTGGGGTTTCAGGATGAGTTTTGCTGCTTATCCAAATACAATTAGAGCAAGTTCCGCAGGGATCGAAGTTTTCATTTTTATGCGAACAATTCAGGACCTTGGTTAATTGATAGCTTAAATCATCTTTCAATTCATTATTACTTCCACAAAGTAAATATGAATGAAATAACTTATTCTTTTGAATAGCCGACTTAAAAAATCTTGTTGCAATTTCTGCTTTATTAGCTAAGTCCGTGGAAAACATAGCTGATTAATTAATGACCCAAACCAACTTTCTTTTCTTTATAAGGAACGAGGTCATGCATTTTATTGAATGTTCTCTCTAGAACTCCAAGAATTTCATCTTCTGAAATAGAACTGTTGCTGGTGGTTTTGGATGCCTTTTCTGAAGATTTGAATGAGTTGATATAGGCGACAACTATATTTGTTGCTAATTCAAGTTTTTTTTGAGAATCTGCGTTTTTGTCGAGGGACATTTTTCTTTAATTTAAGTTCAAAATATAAATGCAAAATAATCGTATCATCATTTATCAGTAAGATATTTGAGTTATGAATGAAAGTTATAAGAAGTTTTCCTGGTATCCAGGGCACATAAAATCTGCCAAAGACAAACTAATTACTAAGTGGTTACCCCTACTAGATGTTGTTATTGAACTTATTGATGCTAGGGTACCAATATCTGGAAGATACCAAGATCTTTCTATGTGGGAAAGTAAAGAGTTGATATCTGTTTATACGAAAAAAGATATTGCGGACTTAAACCAAATTGATAAAAAGTATCTAATCTTAGATGCCCGATCTGCTCATCGGTGGAAAAGGGATCTAATTAAATTGATTAAAGAGAGATCTTCAAAAGTTTTAGAGAAGCTAAAGCGGCAAGGCAGAAAGAGAAATTTAAGGGTTGGAGTTTGTGGTTTACCAAATGTAGGTAAGTCCACATTCTTAAATTCATTAATTGATAGAAAAGCAATAGCAAAAGTTGGCAATAAACCCGGGGTAACAAGACAAATGCAATGGGTTCCTTGTGAAGAAATTGACTTGCTTGATACCCCGGGTCTTCTCCCTTTTTCTTTTAAAGAGGAGGATGCCTTTAAACTTGCTTTATGTAACTTACTCCCAATAAAGAACTTTGAACCAGTTGATCTATGTAACTATTTACTATCCTACATAAAAGAATATTATCCAGAGAGTTTACCGATTCATCCAGTTAGTAAAAGTGAAGAAGCATTAAAGATAATAAATCAGTTTCAAAAAGCTAAACTCGGTAAATTTTGCTTGGATTTGAATGTTAATGAAGAACTTATGACTTCAAAAAAAATACTTTGTGAATAGATAAATTCAATATCAGCACAGGTTTAGCAAAAATAAAATAAAAAAGCCAGATGAATTTTCTCACTGGCTTTTTTGATATTGAATTTATTTTATTTATCTTAAACAGGTTCAAATGAATCAACCTGAGACTTATCCTGAGATTCAGAGTCCATCAATAGGGAGTCATTTTTAATAGGCCTATTTGTTGTTTGTGTTTTGGAATTATTCTTGGTTGCTTTGTTATTTTGTGACTCATTTAAGTTAGTAACATTATCGATTGACATCATCCTATTTGATCTTTGTGAATTTTTTTGAGTTGGTAAAGGTTGTTGATGCTGTTGCTGACTTGTTTGCTGATTTCCAGGACTAAAGAGTAATTTTTTACTCCCTGAATTTAACGAGTTATTAATCAATCTAGATGATTTCTCTAATAAGGGTAGTTTAGATGAATCCTCATTCTCTGATTTATTAAAAAATGACATATGAGAAAGGATAGTGATTACGGAATAAACCACAACGAATAAGCTAAAGCTTATGCTGCAAACTAATGACCAATTAATTAAATAATTGACCTGCTCCGGTAAGCCTTTAAACTGTGTTATAGCCACACCGAGAGAAACAATGAACAAAGATGAGCAAACAAGAACTTTAGTTAATTGTGAATAAATAAATTTTTGCTTCCAGATATAAGCCTCTTCGTTATCTGCGACCATTTGAAGATAATCTTCGGACGAGATGGGGTCTGTCTTTAGCTTAATTAGCTTGTCACTGATCTCTTTTTTCTTGTAGGGATCTAATAAATCGTTAGCAATTACGTAATAAATTAAATTATCAATCACGTTTTGAATAGGAAGATGAGATAGAAGTTGAACATGATGTTTGCGAGCCAAACTAGTCATTATCGATATTAATTTAGTTTTCGTTGGTATTTCCCCAAAAGAAAGGAAATTCTTTATAAGTACATTCTGTGCTTCTTTGGATGCTGGTTCAACTTGCTTTTCAATCAAGTGAAGCTCTGTTTTTTTATTTAAAAGAAGAAAAACGGAAAAAGCAAAAACTGATAGGACTATCGCTAAAATCGATGACCAAATGTCTAATGGCATATTATTCTCTATAATTGGGAAGTCTGAAGATTTCTTAAATAATTAAATCTTTAGTTTAGGCTTCATGTCAAGTAAAGACAGTGCTACAAGTACAGAAAAAGTACAAATGAATGATATTGAGTTTTTATAAGCTAAAAATTGATTCAAGAATATTTGAACGATTTTGGTCTTGAATGAACCTGGTCAATATGTTTTAATTTCAGTATTGGAAATAAAACTTTATTCCAATACTGAAATTAATCAATAGACAAAGTTTATTCTCTCCACGGATTTAATAATATATGGATAAGGAAGAAGGCAAAGCCCGCTCCATTCAAGATGCTTCGAAAGAGTTATCTATACCAGAAAATACTTTAAGAAAGTATTTATCATATTTCTCCATCAAGATAGACAAAGTTGGCAGAAAAACTCTACTTCCAGAAGAATCGATTCAATGCCTTTCAGAGATTCTTCAACTCAAGTCTAATGGGTGGTCGTTGAAACAAATAAAAGAATTGAGAGAAAAACAAGATAATAAAGAGGGCACTGCATCTATTTCTAAAGAAGCAGATACAATTGATGGCAATGATTTAGTTCTTAATATTAATACCCCATTGGAAGAAGAAAATAAAGATTTAGAATCCACTTCGGTTTCTGAATCTTTCGAAAAGACTTCTTCAAACGAAAATGAAAATACAACTAGAATTAATGTCTTAAAAGATGAATTTGAAGACGAGAAAGCAAAAATACAAAGTGAGACATCATTAGATAATTCAGAAAATAATGATGGAGTCTTGGAAAAACCTGTAGAGGTTAATGAAGTAAAAGATTCTAATTCTCTTAAAGAAGAAATTAAAGAAGCTGCGAGTAATATAAGTAACGGAATAAAAGCTCCCCTCACAAAAGACCTTGTTAATAAAGAAATTGCCAGTCAAGCCAAAAGAGCTTCAAGGTTGTATCGTTATTTGAGCTCAAGACATGCTCCAAGAGACACAGCAGAGGTAAAAGCTGATCTTGATAGAAGAGTAATTTTTCTAAATGGGCTTCGTTATTTGAGAGATAATTGGCTCGACAGAAAAACAGGAGTTCACCAATCAGAACCGGAGCTTGCGAAAGTATAAAACTTCATTGATAACTTGTTGAATAGCTCAACTACTAATTTGGTATGGTCTCATCAAGTCCCTTCAACTAATGACTCTATAAAGTCTTACACTTCAGGTACTTGCTTTGTATCCAATTCACAAACTCAGGGAAGAGGCAGAAATAATAGGGCATGGATTTCTCACGAAGGTAATTTATTCTTTTCTTACAAGCTTTCTCACAAGAACATAAATACCTTTCTTCCAATAATAGTTGGTGTTGCAATCCACAAATCTTTACTAAAGTTAAGTGAAAAGTCTTTATTTTTAAAATGGCCAAATGACATTTTGAACCATTCGGGAAAAAAAATAGCTGGGATATTAATTGAAAAGCTAAATGATGATTATGTAATTGGTGTTGGAATAAACACACAGAAAGTTGATAAAGATAATGACTATGCCCACTTAGACTTGCAGGTAGATAAATTGTGGGTTTTGAATATAATAATTCAAAATATATTAAGTGAGATTCTTCAACCAAGAAAAGAAACACTTGTATATTGGAATGAGAACTCTTTCTTTCAATTGAACAGTATTGTAAAAATTCATTTCGGGGAAAAAGGCAATCGTGGAGTCACTGAACTCATAGGAAAAGTGAAAGGGCTTGCAGAGGATGGTTCTCTATTAGTGTTTGATAATAGCCTTAATAAACTTATTAATATTTACTCTGGTGACATTGTGAATTGTAGATCTATGCATTAACCATGACTTGTTTATGAGAGGACTCTAAAACATAATCTTTTTCTTTTGGAATTAGTTCGTTTATTAGTTTTCTAAATTGGTTGACAAAGAAAACCAACCCAACACCCAATGGTATTAAAAAAGCTAGCTTGAAAGAAGCATCTTTAAGAATCATACCGGTATTGAGTTTTCCAGTATGCAGTCCTTTTGCCATACTAGGACAACCAATGAATTTCTCGAAGACACCAGACATAAATTTCCCCAAAGTAGCAGTGCCACTATTTGAACTTTTACCTAGAGTTTTAGCAAACCACCGGCTTGTTACTTCGAAACTATCCAAAATGTTCAGGTTCGGGTCGCGAAGCTTTTCAATTACTTCTTTTGTATCCTGTTTAAAATATTTTCCAAATGACTCTACAAGACTTTCTTGGCCTGTCTTCGTTATTCTGGTTGATGCTGTTGGTTTTGAAGGATTGTGAGTTTTAGAAAAATCGTAAAAGAAGAACATTTTCTTTGCCACACCAATCAATGAAAGAATGGAAATAGAGAGAGTTTTGGCTATAAACTTGGCCAAATCCCAGTTCAAATCTTCTTTGTCATATTTAAAGTCTGGACCTTTCATTGCTTTTTCAACCGAATCTTCTAGCTTATGTTCTAACTGAACCATAACTTCACCGGCTATTAGACCTAGAACGCTTGCAATAGCGGTACCCACTGAACCACCAACATGAAATTTATGATTAGCAATTTCCGTTAGTGCCCAAATCCAAAAGACTCTCTCTAAAAAACCTTCAAAAACGTGTTTTTTCAAAAACCCCCAAAAGCTCAAATGCTTTCGCTCGTGTTCAATTTGATCTTGTATGAATTGAATGGGGATTTGGGCCGAATTTATTGCACCATTTGCTAGATAATTGGCTCCACTTACAATTTGTTGATCCCAACCTAAATTTTGCGGCACGGAAAGTGTGGCATTGGAACTTTGCATTACCAATTGCCTATTTGTATTAGCAACATTTGGGATTTGTGCTATCGAACGCATTTAGTTTATATAAAAATTCAATAAAAAAATAAAAATAAATTAAGATATGATTATAAAATGTTTATACAAATATTTTACGATCTTTAACAGTGAAAAAGCAAATACTCACTTTTTATGTTGCTTTATGCTGTGAGACCATTGAATTCATTCATAATTTCAGTTACTGGTTTATCATCTGTAAATTGAATTAAGCTTTTCAAAGCCAAAGTGGAACTTCTATTCAATAAATCTTCATCTTTGGAAGTGAATTTTTCTAAAACATATTTGCTACGCCTATCTCCTCCGGGATCCGGCCCAATTCCAAACTTCAATCGATTAAAGCCTTTTTGGCCGGCTAAATGTTCAATTATGGACTCAACTCCATGCTGACCTCCAGCGCCACCATTAGATGTCCACCTAATTTTCCCTAGTGGAAGAGATACGTCATCATGGATGATTAAGAGTTGCTTTAGATTTTTTATTTTAAACCAGTCTAAAGTTGCTTTTACGGACTTACCCGATAAATTCATAAAAGTTTGAGGATAAAGCAATATTAATTTAGTGGAACTGTTTGCCGAAGTAACTAAAACTAGCTTTCCATAAAATTTTTTGGATTCATTTTCTTTTATTTCGTAATCAATTGAATGTCTGAAATGTTGAAGTAAATTATCTAATAATGCAAAACCTATATTGTGCCTTGTATTTTCGAATTGTTTACCTGGATTACCTAAACCCACTAGAAGTTTAGTTTTCATAGATTTTTTAAGATATCAGATGAGATTTTTTAGTCACTATTGAAATACACTCAAGTTTCAATATAAAATGTTCGTTCTGGAAATAATATAGTGAATTAACAGATTTTGGATAAATGAGTAAGAGCCTATCATTAAAAAAGAGAAATGAAAGTCAAAATCCTAGGCAGATTAGGAGAGATGGCAATATACCAGTTACTGTTTACGGAAAAAGACTTGAGAAATCTTTGTCTCTTCAGATAGAAAAAACAGATTTCCAAAAGTTACATTTGTCTCAGGAAGTTCAAACTATAGATGGTGATGTTGAAGGAACAGAGAAACAACTATTGATTATTAAATCAATTGAGAAAAACCCAGTTACTGAAGAAGTCTTAAATATTCAATTCCAAAGCGTTTCTCCCGATGATATGGTGAAGGTAACTATTCCGATTCGTTATGTTGGTATTTCTCCATTAGTTCAAGCGGGAGGAAATCTTTTAGTTAGTCGTAAAAAAGTTAATTTAATATGTCCCGCAAAGCTAATTCCTTCTTTTGTGGAATATAACATCGCAAACCTCAAAGATTCTAAGAGTTTTGCTTGTTATTCTGATTTAACCTTTGAAGAAGGCGTAATTTTGAAAAGTGATGCTCAGCAAATTATTGTTAAAGTATCGGCAGCTTCTCAATCTGCATCCTCTAGTGATTCAGCTGAATCTAAAGCTGCTTAGGTAAAAGCATTTGGTTTTAAAATTAGCGGAAACCATTAGGGCTAATGCCATAGAAACTCTGCACTACGGTTCATACGCATATCTTATAAATGGGGAGTTTGGCTACTCCAATTTAGATTTTTTAAAGCAAAATGTATGCTTGAGGTCTTCAGTAAAACCTTTTCAGACTTTATCATGCCTTAGGCTAGATTTAGAGCTTAACGAAAAAGAAATCGCCATTTGCTCCGGTTCACATTCTGGAAGTTCTAAACACACTGATTTATCGACCTAAAGGAAAAAAAGAGACCTAGATTATGAAGCTAAAACATGATTAATCATCTGAATCTTTCTCTGGAAGGTGATTCCCTGGTGAACCCTGACAAGCTTTTTCA
>JAAUYH010165591.1_pt1 | contig 22508 bp, 20 predicted proteins | sample 7278061 | NCBI WGS metagenome assembly JAAUYH01 (sample SAMN14350203, study PRJNA611818) | marine sediment metagenome | isolation source: surface marine sediment (0.6m) | place: French Polynesia: Moorea | collected 2018-08 | reverse complement strand
CTGATGTGGACGAAGGCATCCGGCTGGCCATCGTCGCGGACGAGGAAGCCGAAGCCCTTCATCGAATTGAAGAACTTGACCGTACCGGTCGCCTTCTCACCGGTAAGCTCGCGCTTGGGCGGGCCGCCCTGCTGCACGGCGATCACTTCGCCGACGATCTGGAGATCCTGCGCCGAAACCTTGCCGCCGCGATCCACAAGATTGAACTCAAGCTCCTGCCCTTCGGCCAAGCCTTCGAGCCCGGCGCGCTCGACAGCGCTGATATGGACGAACACGTCTTCCCCGCCGCCCTCTTGCGCGATGAAGCCGAAGCCTTTCTGGCCGTTGAAGAACTTCACGGTGCCTTTGCCGGTGCCGACAACCTGCGCGGGCATGCGGTTGAAACCGCCTCCGCCACCACCGCCGCCGCGCGGACCACCGCCGCCACGAGGGCCGCCGCCGTAGCCGCCACCGCGATCATTGCCACCGCCGAAACGGTCACCACCGCCCCCGCCATAGCGATCGCCGCCGCCGAAGCGGTCACCACCACCGCGATCATTTCCGAAATCAGAAGGGGGCGGGAAACCGTCCATGTTGCCGCCGAACGGATCGAAACCGTCTTCGCCGAATCCGTCGCGCTTGTCCTTGCCGCGGCGACGTCCTCTATCGTAACCCATAACCTAGAAAGTACCTTGTTCCCACTGCCCATCCTCCAAAGCGTTGCCGGCGGGGACAGTGAGCCGCGACAGACGCTGGTGGCATGCCGAGTCGCCGGAAACCCACCCTTCGAGCCGGAGCATAGCGTAGAAACCTCCACTAAGCGAATGATTTAACCGGCAAGAGAATTGTCGCGTAAAATTATGACATTTTCGATGTGCTTGGGCATGCTTTTCGGATTAACTACGAAAAACCGAAATTCCTGAAACGGAGCGCCATGTCCGATTTTCGCACTTTGTCCGATACCATGCTCGCCAGTCCGCAGATCGCGATCGGCGATATCGCTGCGGCAAAAGAGGCCGGCGTATCGCTGATTGTCTGCAACCGGCCAGACGGAGAGGAACCTTCCGCACCGCAAAGCGACGTTATCAGCGACGCCGCAGAGCAGGCAGGCATCGCTTTCGTCTCGATCCCGATCGGCCATTCCGGCTTCAGCGAAGTCCAGATCGACCAGATGATCGCCGCACTGGAAGGCACCGAAGGCAAGGTGCTCGGCTATTGCCGTTCGGGAACGCGCTCGACGCTCTTGTGGTCGCTCGCCCAGGCAAAGCTTGGAATGGCGCCCGACGACATCGCAGCGGCCGCAATGGCCGCGGGCTACGACGTCAGTCCGATCCGCCCGATGCTGGATATGCTCGCGGCCCGCTGACTACTTCCGGTAATCGAGCGGGGGTGCGCGGTCGCCGAGCAGCGACTTGTATTCGTAATCCTCGCCGCGCGCCGCATCGAATTCCGCCCGCGCCGCTGCCCGCAATTCAGAGTTCTGGTATAGCTCGACCGCCATCAGCGCCATCGCCTTCGCCGCGACCTGCGTGCCCTTGTGGCCGATCGAATGGCCGCTCGCCGCGACCGCCTGCCAGCTATGCGCGCTCGTGCCCGGGACCCAGGTTGCGGTGCGTACACCCACCGTCGGAGTGGCCCAGGACACATCTCCCACATCGGTAGAACCGTAGCCGAGGCTCTTGCTGTAGGCGCCAATCTCGTTCGCGCTTTCGAGCGGCTTGGCAGCATCGCCCAAGGACGTCTGAATCTCCTCGGCCCACTCCCGCTCTTCGACTGTGTACTTCACCCCGCCGACGGCGGTCAGCTTCTCGTGCATCACTTTTGCCAAAGTCTCATTGACGAGGAGCGGGTTGTTGCCGTGGATCACTTCCCATTCGACCTTGGTGCCGGTACCGAGCGCCGCTCCGCGTGCGGCATTCTCAAGCCGCTCCCAGATCTGCTCGACACCGTCGGGATCCGGGTGGCGCACATAGTAGAAATTCTCGGCAAAGTCCGGCACCACGTTTGGAGCGTTTCCGCCGCTGGTGATGACGTAATGCATGCGCGCATCCTGCGGCATGTGCTCGTGGAGCATATTGGCCATCATATTCATGGCTTCAGCCCCGTCGAGCGCGGAACGGCCGCGTTCGGGTGCACCCGCCGCGTGGGCGGAAATTCCGGTAAAGCGGAACTTGGCCGATCGGTTGGCGAGGCTCGTGCGCGCCGCTGCGCTGTTTTCGTCATCGGCGTGCCAGTGGATCGCGATATCGACATCGTCGAACATGCCGGCTCGGGTCATGTAGACTTTGCCCGACCCACCCTCTTCCGCCGGGGTTCCGTACAGCCGGATGCGCCCGGGAGTGCCAGTGGCTTCCAGCCACCGTTTCACTGCGATCGCTGCCGTCAGCGACCCTGCGCCGAAAAGGTTGTGACCACAGGCATGGCCGGCGTGCTTGCCTTCGATAGGATCGCGAGTGGCGGAAGCAGACTGGTTGATCCCCGGCAGCGCGTCCATTTCGGCAAGGATCGCGATGACTGGTCCGCCCTCGCCCCATTCGGCGACGAACGCGGTTGGGATTTCGGCTATGCCGCCCGTAATCGCGAATCCTTCGTCCGCCAGCTCTTTCTGCAGGAGGTTTGACGACTGCGTCTCGAGGTATCCGAGTTCGGCCAGCTCCCACAATTGCTGCGCCACGCGGGCCGTACGATCCGCTTCGGCATCGACCGTAAGGACGGGATCATGATTGTCCGCTGCAAGCGGAGCACCGGCCAACATCAGAGCGGTAAAAAGCGAACGGGAAAACACCTTCATCTGAATCTCCTCTGCCCTGCTTGCCGCAAAGCGTGGCTCATGCCAATCCACCAAACGATGGAAATCGACCCGCGCATCTATGCCTTTCTCGTTGCACTTCTAGCGATCGCGATCCTAGCCGGCCTGGCGCGCGGTCTGAAACTTGGCGGCAATCCGATCCTGCGCGACGACGCGGCGGTGCGCAAAGCAGCCGGCGAGGTCGAAGACGGCTTCGAAGCCCGCACGATCTCGATTTCGCGCGACGGTAAGGCAGCGCTCGCAAGCGACGGATCGGGTCGAGTGATGGTGATCAAACGGCATGGCAATCAGTTTGCCGGGAGGATTCTGTCGAACGCAGCGAGCGCGCATGAGGAAGTGGACGGATTGATAGTCGATTGCGGCGAGGCGTTCTTTGGCAAGGTGCGCCTGTCACTGAGTGACTCCGCCTCTTGGACCGACCGGATCAATCGCCTATAACCCTTTCACGATGCCCGACTTTTCCCCGACCCAATACGCCGTGCCATTGTTCGTTATTGCCGTGCTCGCGGAGCTGCTCTGGTCGTGGCTTCGCAGGCCCGAAGCCTATGAACCGAAAGACACTCTTGTCAGTCTGGCGATGGGTCTTGGCTCTCTGGTAACAGGCGTCCTGTTCGGCGGGATGGCGTTGTTCCTGTACATTTGGGCCTACGAATATCGCATCTTCGATTTCGGACCGGAATGGTGGACCCTCTGGTGGCTTTGGGCGCTTTGCTTCGTGTTCGATGACTTTGCCTATTATTGGTATCACCGCTTCGCCCACCGTGTTCGCTGGTTGTGGGCCGCTCACGTGAATCACCACTCAAGCCAGCATTACAATCTCTCCACTGCGTTGCGGCAGCCCTGGACCGGCGCGTTCACAATCAGCTTCATTTTCACGATCCCGCTCGTTCTGATCGGCTTCCACCCCGCGATGATCGCCGTATGCGGTGGCTTCAACCTGATCTACCAGTTCTGGATCCATACCGAGGCGATCGACAAGATGCCGCGCTGGTTCGAGGCGGTCATGAACACGCCCAGCCACCACCGCGTCCACCACGCGACAAATCCGCGCTATCTCGATCGCAACTTTGCCGGAATCTTTATCGTCTGGGACAAGATGTTTGGAACGTTCGAGCCGGAGAACAAGTCCGAGCCGATACGATACGGTATCGTCAAGCAACTTGGCAGCTTCAACCTGATGTGGTCAGTGTTCCACGAATGGGTCGGGATGCTCACCGACATCTGGCACGCACCATGGAAGTACAAGTTGCTCTATCTGTTCCGTGAGCCCGGCTGGACCCATGATGGCAGCCGGGACACGTCCGACATGATCCGCGCACGATGGGTGGCACGGCAAGCGGGCACAAGTTCGGGTGACAAAACGGTTGCACCGAGAAACCCGATTGAAAGCACCGGGCAAGCTGCCTAATCCTCTCACTCAAGAGGAGAGGAAATGGAAAGCTTCGACTACATTGTCATTGGGGGCGGAAGCGGTGGCAGCGCCGTTGCAGGAAGACTGGCGGTCGACGGAACCCGCCGGGTTTGCCTGGTCGAAGCCGGGGGACGGAACGACAACCTGCTCATCAAGACGCCCGGCTTCATGCCATTCATTCGCAACTCGGCGAATTACAAATACGAGACCGTGCCGCAAAAGGGCCTGAACGGTCGGCTCGGCTATCAGCCGCGCGGCAAAGGACTGGGCGGTTCCTCGGCCATCAACGGGATGGTCTACATTCGCGGACACCGCTGGGATTATGACAATTGGGCCGCGCTGGGATGCACCGGCTGGGGCTGGGACGATGTCCTTCCGTATTTCCGCAAATCCGAAGCGAACGAACGCGGTGCCGACGATTATCATGGCGAAGGCGGGCCGTTATTCGTCTCGGACCAGATCTCGCCCAACCCTTCGAGCCTGGCCTTCGTAGAGGCTGCGGCATCGCTGCAATTGCGCACCAACGACGATTTCAACGGCGCGCGGATGGAAGGATTTGGTCTCTATCAGACGACACAGCGCAACGGCGAACGCTGGTCGGCTGCGCGCGGCTACGTGGAACCCCTTCGCGATCAGGGCAATTTCTCGATTCGTACCAAAACGCTTGTCGATCGGCTGGTGGTCGAACAAGGGCGCGTTACCGGCGTGATGGTGCGGAATGGGAAGCGCAGCGAGATGCTCTATGCCAAGCGCGGCGTGATCCTGTCCGCCGGAACGTTCAATTCTCCGCAAATCCTGATGCTCTCTGGGATCGGTCCGGGAGAACACCTGAAGGAACAGGGTATCGATGTCGTGCTCGATCGCCCGGCGGTCGGATCGCACTTGCAGGACCACATCGATTACGTTTCCGGCTGGGAGACCGAAAGCGATGTCCCGCTCGGCCCGTCGCTCAAGGGCACTTTGCGAATGATCGGCGGAATGATCGAGCACCGCCGCAAACGCACAGGACCGATGACGACCTGCTACGCCGAAGCCGGTGGTTTCTGGAAGGTGATGCCGGATAGCGAGATTCCCGATGTGCAGTGGCACTTTGTGCCTGCCGTGTTGGAAGATCATGGGCGGGAGAAGGTCAAGGGACACGGATACTCGCTGCATGCCTGCGTCCTCCGACCCGAAAGCCGCGGTACGGTACGGTTGGGATCGAGAGTGTCGTCGGCACCGCCGGTGATCGACCCAAACTTCCTCGACGATGATCGCGATATTGCCGTGCTGCGCGAAGGCGTGCGGTTATCTCATCGAATTGGGGATGCTCCGCCATTGCAGGCCTTCGGACCGACCGACCGGCACCCCGTCGACCTCAACGACGACGAAGCGCTCGACGAGTTGATCCGCAACCGCGCCGACACAGTGTATCACCCGGTGGGCACTTGCCGCATGGGGACGGACGACAACGCCGTGGTCGACCCGACGCTGAAGCTGCGCGGGCTTGAGGGCCTATGGGTTGCGGATGCCAGCGTCATGCCCAAGATCGTCAGCGGCAACACCAACGCGCCAAGCATCATGATCGGCGAGCGTTGCGCAGACTTCATCAAGGCGGCGGAAGCCTAGACCAGCGTCTTGCTCATGGTTGCAATTGGTACCGGCACGGCGCCATTTCTGTCGTACCAGTCTCGTTCCACCGCATAGCCTGCTGCGAGGTAGAACGGCTGCCCCGCCAGCGTGCCCACGAGTTCCGCAGCCACAAAGCCTTCGTCGCGGGCTGCGTTTTCTGCGGCTTCGAGAATCTTGGCGCCAACGCCTCTTCTTGCGTGTTTCGGGTGTGTGTACATCGCCCGGATTCGCGCACGTTCGATCGCCGGATCAAGCAGTCGAGCATCTCTCCCGGCGGTATGGCTCCCACCATAAAGCGTGGCGCGCCGTGACCATCCCCCACAACCGATCAGGAAGTTGTCTTCCTCGACGCAGAAATACGTCCCGTCATCGATCAGCTGGAGATCAAGGCCCATCCCAGCCCGTGAGGCTTCTATCTGTTCGGGATCGAGATAGCCTCGTTGAAGCTCCTCTATGGCGAGCTCCATCAATGCCGCGATAGCTTCGGCGTCCCGCCGTTCCGCCAAACGTATGTGCATCATGGATCATGGATAGAATAGGCCGGAGCAATTGTCTCGCCCCGGCCCATCTTCATGCACCCTCACCCGTCAGAACGACTGGCGTGCGGTCACCCCGATCGTGCGCGGTTGGCCGACGCGGAAGCCCAGCCGTGCGCGTCCGCCTCGCTCGCGGTCGAATGAAAGCAGCGCATTCTCGTCGAGAAGGTTGTTGGCGTAGATCACCAGGCTCAGGCCGCTGTCGAAGTCTACGCCTGCGCTTAGATTGACCAGTTGGTAATCGTCGAGCAGCAGATCGACCGTCGTCGATGCCGTAGCCGGAGCGCCACCGAAGGGCAGGCCGTGTACAAAGGTGCGCGGATTGTCCTCCTGGTCGGCCGGTTGGGTGAAGCGCGATCCGACGTGCTGGACCGACGCGGCAATGTATGCGTCGGCGCTGTCGCCGACCGGGAATTCATAACTCCCACTCGCGGTGAACTGGAATTCCGGCACCGACGGCAGGCGGTTGCCTTCGCGGATCCCCGTAGCCCCGGCCAGAGCCCCCGGCAGGGTGGTGTCGAATTCCGCTTCAATCCAGCTTCCCGAAAAGTTGAGGTTCAGTCCGGACACCGGATTGAATCCGATCTCAGCCTCGACCCCGGCGGTATGCGCTTCAGGGACGTTGAACACGATCCGCGAAGAGCAGCTGCCGGCATCGAGTGTCACCTGTAGGTCGCTGATGTCGTTGTAGAACCCGGCCGCGTTGAAAGTGAAATTGCCTCCCTGCGCTTTCACGCCAAGCTCGTAGTTCCAAAGGGTCTCGTCGTCGTAATCCTGAAAGCCCCCGAACAGCGCGAGGTCCTGTGCGTTGCAGAGCGGAACGTTCAGCGGATCGTTGACCCCGCCAAGCCGGAAGCCCTGCGATGCCTGCGCATTGATCGTGACATCGGGACTGACTTCATAGCTGATCAGGAATCGCGGAGTGAAACCGTCCGACGACGTCTCGTCGACCACACCCGCATCGCCATTCGCGAAAAGGCCGCCAGTGGTTATGGTGCGGACTTCTTCGAAATCGTAATAGCGCCCGCCTGCCGTCACGCTGAGCGCGTCGGCTATTTCGAAAGTCGCTTCGCCGAACACGGCGAGCTGCTCGATATTGTAGGGCAGGTCCGAGTTGAACGGGGAATCAAGGTTGGGGAAACCGTTGGCGACAGCCGCCGATGTGCCCGCGCCCAAAGTCGCGTCGGTCGCCGCCGCATAGCCGGGTGTGGGCAGGCGTTGGCGATAGAAGCGGTCGGTCTCCGAATAGAACCCGCCGATCACCCATTGCAGAGGGCCGTCATAGTCCGAAGAGAAGCGGATTTCCTGCGTGAGGGATTCGACTTCGGTGGTGTCGCGGAGGTTGGACGGCAGCAGCACCGCTGCGTCCGGATATCCGAGATCGACCGATACCGATCCGGTCAGCGCGCTGGCATCGCGGCTGACGAGGATGTCGCGGCTGGTGAAAGAACTGACCGAGGTCAGTGTGACCGGGCCGAGATCGGCCTCGACCACCATGTCGGCGATAAAGGTTTCGTCCTCGAATTCTTCCTGCAGCTGCAGGAACTGCTCGCGCTCGCCCAACTGCACCGGTGTGGTCAGGAAGGGGTTGGCGAACAGGTTGAAAAGTTCCTGCCGGTTGAAGCCGTCGGCGCTGATCTTCTGGTAGATGATACGCGGGGTGATGCTGAAACCGGTGCCGGTGTCGACCCGCAAAGCGAGGCGCCCGCCGTAACGCTCGCCGCTGTTGACGTTTTCGCCGCCGCCGGGACCCTGGGCGTCGATGAAACCGCCGTATTCGGTGTAGTAGCCGACCGCGCGGATAGCCGCGACATCGCCAATCGGCAGGTTGACCGCGCCCTTGAGATGCCAACCAAGATCGTCTTCTTCGACGATGTTTACATTGGCTTCGACCAAGCCTTCGGTGACGCCGATTTCGGGCTGGTTGGTGATGTAGCGGATTGTGCCGCCGACCGAGCCCGAACCGAACAACGTCCCTTGCGGACCGCGCAGTGTCTCTACCCGGTTGAGGTCGAACAGGTCGAGGTCGGGGGTGAACAGCGACAGCGAAATCACCGATTCATCGAGATAGACGCCAACCTGTTCCTTCACGCCCGGCTGATCACGCACGATCTGGCCGGCGGAGACGCCGCGCACGGCGACCTGGCTCTGGCCCGGACCGAGGTTTTGCACCGTCAGGCCGGCGACGTTGCGCGATAGGTCTTCGAGCGTCACCGCGCCCGAGCGCTGGATGTCTTCCTGAGTCTGCGCGTTGATCGAGAACGGCACGTCCTGGATGGTCGAGTCCCGCTTGGTCGCGGTCACCACGATCACATTGCCGCTCTGCGCTTCTTCCTCCTCTTCAGTGTCTTGCGCGAAGGCAGGCGTCGAAGCGAGGGAAAAGGCGCAACCGCAAAGGAGTGCACGGCGAAAATTGGAAGTCAAACGGAGCTGGGGGGCAAGCATCGTCTCTCTCCTTTTGTACGGATACTCGTTCTGACGCCGGAAAAGACTCCCCGATTGCGCCCATTGCAATGGCCACGCGATCGATTTGTTACAGTTTTCCTTCAACTGTATCACGCCAGCCACACCCCAAACTGGTCAAAAAAAAAGGGCCGGAGCGAACCCGTCGCCCCGGCCATCGAAAGGTGTTTGTTCGCAGGAGGAACAATGTGAGGCGGGGGAAGAGGGAGAGGAGAGAGATCTTCCCCCGCCAAACTGGTGGTTCGCTCAGGTGGTGCGAGCGAATTCGGGGTAGGCTTCCACGCCGATCTCGGCATGGTCCAGCCCGCCAACTTCGTCCTCTTCGGACGGGCGCACCCCGATGGTGTATTTGAGAGCCAGCCAAACGACGGCCGATGCCGCACAGACCCAGACTGCCGTCATGACCACGCCGACCAGCTGGCCGATGAACGTCACGCCCGCGTCCGGTGCAGCGGTCCAAGCGACAATCAACGTGCCCCAGATACCGGCAAACAGGTGGACCGGGATCGCGCCGACGACGTCGTCGATCTTGAGTTTGTCGAGCAGCGGCACGGTGAAGACCACGATCGCTCCGCCAATCGCGCCGATCAGGATCGACTGGCCGACCGTCGGTGCCAGCGGTTCGGCCGTGATCGAAACGAGGCCTGCCAGCGCGCCGTTCAGCGCCATGGTGACGTCTGCCTTCTTGTATCGCAGCTGCGTCAGGATGATCGCCGTCACAACACCGCCCGCAGCAGCCATATTGGTGTTGACGAAGATCTTCGACACGTCCGAAACGTCCCCAACGGTACCCATGGCGAGTTGCGATGCACCGTTGAAGCCGAACCAGCCGAGCCACAGGATGAAGGTGCCCAGCGTAGCCAACGGAATGTTGGTTCCGGGGAACACATTGACCTTCCCGTCAGGGCCATAGCGGCCGAGACGTGCTCCGATGATCAGGGCGCCCATCAGCGCGGCCCAGCCACCGGTCGAGTGCACCAGCGTCGAACCGGCGAAATCGGAGAACGCCCATTCGCTGTCGAGATAGCCCGCGCCCCATTCCCAGCTCACCACTACCGGGTAGATTATGCCGGTCAGTACGGTCACGAAGATGAAGAAGGGTACGATCTTGACGCGTTCGGCCACGGTGCCCGAAACGATCGAGGCCGTGGTGGCGCAGAAGACCATCTGGAAGAACCAGTCGGATGCCACCGAATAACCGGTTTCGGTATCCGCTTCGCCAACGCCCTGCATCGGGTAGATTCCGCTGAAGCCGCCGATGAAGCCGTTGAATTCACCCGGATAGGCGATGTTGTAACCGATCACCCAGAACATCAGGCCGGCGATCGAATAGAGGCCGATATTCTTGATGCATTGCGTCGATGTGTTCTTGGCTCGAACCAAGCCCGCTTCGAGCATGGCGAAACCGGCCGCCATCCACATCACCAGGAAACCACCCATCATGAACAGCAGCGTGTTGAGAATGTATGCGGTGCCGCCCGAAACAACCTCCGCGTCGGGCACGGCGGCGAGTGCCGGCTGCGCAAAAAGCCCCGCGCCAGCGGCGAGGGCAGCAAGAGTAAGGATAGAACGCTTCACTTGATGGTCCCCCGTTAGAGTGCAGTTTCGCCGGATTCGCCGGTGCGAATACGGGTTGCCGATGCGAGATCGAGCACGAAAATCTTTCCGTCGCCGATCGCTTCGGTGTTGGCGGTTTGCTGGATCGTTTCGACCACCTGCGCCGCAATGTCGTCGCTTGCAGCTATTTCGAGCTTCACTTTGGGAAGCATGTTGGTCGAGTATTCGGCACCGCGGTAAATCTCGGTCTGGCCTTTCTGGCGTCCGAAACCCTTGACTTCGGAAACGGTCATCCCGGCGACCCCGATGGCGCCCAGCGCTTCGCGGACCTCATCGAGCTTGAATGGTTTAATGATGGCGATGATGAACTTCATCCGTGCCCCCTTTGGCTCACCGGGCGTTTCCCGGCGACCGAAGAACAGCAAGAGCCGTGCCATATGGCTGGACAGGGGGTGACGTTGCGGAATCCGCAGATTCCTTCGCACCTGCACAAAACTTCGTGCCTACATTTTGATCTTCTGTTTAGAAATTAGGCAGGCCCGTACGGATATCGCCGATAGAGGCGCAGGTTGGGCTCGATCTCGACGCGCGGTTTTCCTTTGAGCATCGTCACCAAGAAGCCCCCTGCGGCAGCCGAAGGGCTATGGCCAAAGCCTGCGCAGATCACCATCGTACGGTATTGCGTCGCGATCGCCTGCGGAGATTGCCGATCGAACCGCAGCGCGCTGCCGAAGCGTTCCTGCAGGCGGGTCTGGACCCGGCCCCGCGCGATCTGGGTGCGGAGCCGCGTGTCCAGCCCGGTAACCGTGGTGCGCACTGCGTCGCGCCAGATGTTGTTCCATTCGGCCGCCGTCAGTCCGCCATCGCTCGAGAAGTCCGAATTGCCCGTCCGTTGCCCGATGCTGCGGTCCTGCGCATCGCTAGCGATATTATCGGCGGTGAAGTTTGCAGGCGGTTGCAGCGGCTGGCGGCGGATCTGGTGCTGAAACGCCCAGTAGCCAAAGCCATGCGCGGCGGCGGTGCGGCGCACCATCCGCCGTTCGGTCGTCATCGCTTCGTATCCGGCCATTGCCATGGCGATGATGTCTTGTATCTGGCCGACCACGCCCATCACTTCGCCAAATGCCGAGCGAATTCTCGAGACCTTCGCGAGCACGCCGCCGGCATCGCTCATGCGGTCGAGGACGACGCTCTCGATCTCCGCAACGAGCGCGGCTTGCATTGCATCGCGAGCCTGGCCGCGCACAGCAGTGGCGGCGGATTGCGGTTCGGTCATAGTCCTCTCCCTCGCGCGAGCGCGCTCGAAGTTCCTCTTCCGGGAAAGAAACCGGTCCGGCGTTCGCGAACCTTGGTTGGGCTTTGTCTGTCGCGACCCGGTATCCCGGGATTCCAAATGCCTGTCGGAATGCTCTCACAAAATGGGCATCCGGGCAAGACGACCACGAATTGCAGCTCATTCACTCGATTGGTTGCGCGGGTGTCGAGGGAGTCGCAACCGCGCCCAGACGGGAAGATGGTCCGATGCCTGCGCGGCGAGCCGACTATGGTGCACCTCGGCCGCGAGCACGTCCCAATCGCGCGAATGAACAATCCTGTCGAGCCGCGCGATCGGTCTCCGAGACGGGAACGAGGCACCTGGCGCGCAGATCAACCAGTCCCGACCGAACTGCCGCATCGCCCCGTTGTTGCGGCCCCAATTGTTGAAATCACCCATTACAATCCGGGGGCAATCGCCTCCCATCCGGTCAAGCGCGGCAATGATCGCGCGCACCTGGTCGCTGCGGCGGAATCCCGAAATGTCGAGATGCGATCCGGCGACCTGAATTCGCTGCCCACCGAGATGCAGCTCGCAGAACACCGCGCCGCGCGGCTCGAGCACCGGGAGGTCGAGCGCTCCGGCAAGCGCGAAGTCGAAATTGCGGCGGACCAAGAGGGCGTTGCCGTGCCAACCGAGGCTGCGTCGCCGCTTGGCCACCGGCAGGGCATGCCAACTCGTATCGTCGAGCAATGCGCGCGGGATGACGCTGGGCCGTTGTCCGAACCGCAGGTCTGCCTCCTGCAGCGCGATGATGTCGGCGTCGATTTCGCGCAGGACCGCGATGATGCGTTCGGGATCGCGGCGCCGATCGATTCCGACGCCCTTGTGAATGTTGTAGGTCGCGACCTTCAGCTCGATGGGACCTGCTCCCCCCGTCTATTCCCCGGCAATGTAGCGGTCCGTCGGTCGCGTCGGGAGCCCGTCGATACTGGTGGTTCGCCCGGCCATCTTGGCCTCCCATGCGGCCGGATCCTGCTGCCGGTGCGCTTTCTTGAGCGTCTCGCGCTCGCCTTCGAGGCTCATGAACGGGACGCCCCAACCGCAGCTGGTTTGCACGCTCTCCACCGCGATATCGAAGATCTGCCGCGTGCCGGGCATCATGGAGAAATGTTCGGCGAGTTCGCCCCAGCCATCGTCCTGGGGCAACACGGGCTTGCCCGTGCCATAGATCCGCAGGATAAGCGCTGGCTGCTGGAAATTGCAGAACATCAGCGTGAGACGACCATCAGCGGTGAGATGGGCATGGGTTTCGTTGCCCGATCCTCCCAGGTCTAAATAGGCAACGCGCGCGGGCGAAAGGACCCGGAAGGCATCGTAGCCCTTGGGGCTGAGATTGATCCGCCCTTCGGCAGCGGCGGTGGCTACGAAAAACACCGGCTGCTTTTCGATCATCGCCACATGCTTGTCGTCCAGCGCGTCGAAGAATTCAGCCATGTCGTGTCTCCTAGTGACGATCAGAGGAAGTCGCGCAGCACCTTTATGAACCGGTCGAACTGGTCGTGATGGAGCCAGTGCCCGGCCTTGTCGAACTCGATGACTTTCGCAGTGCTGAAGTGCTCGAGCCGGCCGTCCTTTTCCGGGTTCGAAGCCCAGCTGTCGGCGCCGTAGAGAAGCAAAGTCGGGCAAGTGATCGCGCCCCAAGTTGCTTCCATGAACTCGTCGGCGACGTCTTCTACACCCCAGACGTTGAGGTGCGGGTCGAACTTCCAGCTGTATGTGCCATCTTCGTTGCGGTTGACCCCGTGGATGGTGAGGTGCCTCGCCTGATCCTCTGTGAGGTAGGAATTCTCCTCGATCATCCGCGCGAATGCCGCTTCGATGCTGTCATACTTGCGCGGCGTGCGACCGGCAGCCTTGCGCTTCTTCTCGATCCATTCTCGCATCCGCTGAGGGTAAGGTGTTTCGCGCTGTTTCGCCTTCCATTCTGGCGACGGGCCGAGCCCTTCGATGGCGACCAGCTTGGTCACCATGTCAGGAAACATCCCGGCATAGCGCAGCGCAACGTTGCCTCCCATCGAGTGCGAAACGATCGTCACAGGGCCGCGCCCGAGCTGGTGCACCAGCTGGGCGAGATCGTAGACCATGTCATTCGAATTGTAGTTTCCGTCCGACACCCAGTCGCTGTCGCCGTGGCCACGGTGGTCCATCGCGACGACATGCCAGTCTTCGGCGAATTGTTGCGCGACCCAATCCCAACTTCTCGCATGGTCGCGCCCGCCATGGACCAGAACCAGAGGCGGTGCATCCTGATTGCCCCAATCGAAATAGTTGAGCTTGAGGCGCTGGGAGATGAAAGTCTGGGAAGTGGGGCCTGATCCATTCATGGGTCAGGCTTTGCCGCGATCTTGCGCGGCCTGCAACCTTACCTTTCCTTGGTCGCCGAAAAGGTCAGGTCGGGGTTCTTCTCGACCTGATAGTTCACATCCCAAGGGCTCTTGGCCATGAAGACGAGATCGCCGTCGCGATCTTTGGCAAGGTTCGCGCGGTTGAAGCTCTCGAATTCATCGAGCGCTTTCTGCTCACCCTTGAGCCAGCGCGCGGTGGCAAATGGCGATGCTTCCAGCCCCGCTTCAACCTTGTATTCGGCCTCGAGCCGCGCGATCAGCACGTCGAGCTGGAGCTGGCCGACCACGCCGATAATGTGCTGCGCGCCAATCTCCGGGTAGAAAACCTGGATCACACCCTCTTCCGACAGGTCGTCCAAAGCCTTGCGCAATTGCTTGGTCTTGGTCGGGTCCTTGAGCTGCACCCGGCGCAGGATTTCCGGCGCGAAGTTGGGCAGGCCGGTGAAACGCACCACGTCCTTTTCGCTCAGCGTATCGCCCACGCGCAGGGTCCCGTGGTTGGGAATGCCGATAATGTCGCCCGCTTGCGCCGTGTCGGCGATCTCGCGATCCTGCGCGAAGAACAGGATCGGCGAGTGGATCGCGATTGGCTTGCCCAGCCCTGACGGCGTCAGCTTCATCCCCCGTTTGAAGGTGCCCGAAACCTGCCGCATGAACGCGATCCGGTCGCGGTGGTTGGGGTCCATATTGGCCTGGACCTTGAAGATGAAGCCGGTGACTTCGCCATGATCGGGTGCGATCTGGTCCTCGCCCGCCGGTTGCGGGCGCGGCGGCGGGGCGTGTTTGGCGATGGCATCGATAAGCTCGGTCACGCCGAAATTCTTGAGCGCCGATCCGAAATAGACCGGAGTGAGGTCGCCATTGCGATAGGCTTCGAGGTCGAATTCGGGATAGCCGACCTGCGCAAGCTCCGCCTCTTCAGCGAATTCCTCGGGGATCGCGGGGTCGTTGTCGCGCTGACCGAGAAATTCCTTGGAAGGCCCTTCGGGTCGGTTCACCTCGCCGGTGGCAAAGTCGAGAATACCTTCGAACTGCCCGCCCATTCCGATCGGCCAGCTTTGCGGTGAGACATCAAGCGCGAGCATGTCGGCGACCTCGTCCAAAGTCTCGAACGGGTCGCGACCCTCACGGTCGACCTTGTTGACGAAGGTGATGATCGGCACCGAGCGCAAGCGACAGACTTCGAACAGTTTGCGGGTTTGCGGCTCGATACCCTTCGCGGCGTCGATCACCATCACCGCGGAATCGACCGCAGTCAGCGTGCGGTAGGTGTCTTCGGAGAAATCCTCGTGCCCCGGCGTGTCGAGCAGATTGAAGGTGATCGTCTCACCGTCATACTCCTTCTCGAACGTCATCACCGACGATGTGACCGAGATACCGCGCTGCTGCTCGATTTTCATCCAGTCCGACCGCGCGCGACGCTGCTGCCCGCGCGCCTTGACCTCGCCCGCAAGATGGATCGCGCCGCCTTGCAGCAGCAGCTTCTCGGTCAGCGTGGTCTTACCCGCGTCAGGGTGCGAGATGATCGCGAAGGTTCGGCGATTGGACATGTTAGATCGGCGCACGGGTCAGCCGCGCAGCTCCGCCCCCTGCTTCGCCGCCGCCGCTACAATCGCATCCGAGATCGCCTTGAGGTCGGCGTCCTTGTAGGTCTTTTCCTGCGGCTGCAGCGTGACTTCTACCGCGAGCGATTTCTTGCCCTCGGGTAGGCTGCCGCCGGTGAACTGGTCGAAGATGCGGGCGTCGACGATGTTGGCCTTGTCCGCTCCCTTAACCGCGCGCAGCAGTTCGCCTGCCGGCAAGTTGGCCGGAACGACGAATGCGAAGTCGCGAGTGACCGCCTGCAGCGCGGGCGGCGCGTAGGTGGAGCGGGCGAACCCGGCAGCGGTTTTCTTCGCCGGGATCGCATCGAGGAACAGCTCGACCGCTGCGACCGGACCATCGAGATCGAACGCCTTCAGCGTCGCCGGATGCAGCATGCCGAAGCGTGCCAGCACCTTTTTCGGTCCGAGGCGCAGAGTTGCCGATTGACCAGGATGGAACTGGGTTCCGTCCCCGTCGACAACCGGCTCCATCACCATCAGCTTGGCCGCAGGCGCGCCCGCCGCTTCGAGCAGCGACAGCGCCAGAGCCTTGGCATCGAACGCGTCGAAATGAGTCGACTTGCCGCTGGCCCAGCCGCGCTGGACCTTCTCACCCGCCAGCACGATGCCGAGCGCCTGCCGCTCGTCGCTCAAGCCATCGGAGCCCCGGAAGTACCGCCGCCCGAGCTCGAACAGCCGCGTGCTCGCCGCGCCGCGATCGGCGTTGCGTTTGGCTGCGATCAGCAGGCCGGGCAGCAGCGAGGGCCGCATGACCTTCATGTCCTCGCTGATCGGATTGGCAAGCTTCCAGAGGTCGTCGGTCGCGGTGAAATGCGCTGCTTCTGCTTCGGGCAGGAACGACCATGTCACGGCTTCGTCGAGACCGCTGGCTGCCGCTGCGCGGCGCAGCTTGCGCTCGACCAGCTGCTCGGGCGTCGTTGTCGGGCGCGCGACCCCATCCACACGCGGCAGCGCCACGCTGTCGACCTTGTCGAGGCCGTGGATGCGTACGACCTCTTCGACGAGATCGGCAGTGCCTTCGATGTCGTGGCGACGCAGCGGACAAGTGACCTGCCAATCGTCAGAAACCGTGAAATCGAGGCTTTCGAGAATGCGTTGCTGTTCGTCATCTGGCACCTCGACCCCGCCGAGACGGGTTGTCTGTGCAGTGTCGAATTGCAGCACTTTTGGCTCGCTCGGCGGAGCACCGGCATAGACCGCCTCGCTCACCGATCCGCCGCCCAATTCGGCGATCAGCCCCGCGAGCAGGTCCAGCCCGTCGGAGACGAATTCCGGATCGACCCCGCGCTCGAACCGGGTGCGCGCATCGCTGGCGAGGCCGAGCTTGCGTCCGGTCACACCGATCTGCGCCGGGTTGAAATAGGCGACTTCGAGCAGGACATCGGTTGTATCGTCGCTGACGCCCGTCAGCTCTCCGCCCATGATCCCCGCGATGTCGTGCGCGCCATTATCGTCGGCGATAACCGTCATGCTGGGGTCGAGCGTGTAGGTCTTCTCATTGAGCGCCAGTACCTCTTCGCCGTCCGTGGCGCGCCGGGCTACCACCGCGCCCTGCAATTTGGCGACGTCATAGGCATGGGTTGGGCGACCATAGGCCAGCATCACGTAGTTGGTGAGGTCGACAAGCAGGTTGATCGGGCGTTGGCCCGCGCTCTTCAATCGCTGCTGCAGCCAGTCGGGCGACGGGCCGTTCTGAACGCCAGAAACGACCCGCGCGAAGAAAGCCGGGCAGCCTTCCGGATCGTCGGTGCGGACTTCGACCGGGCATTCGCCGGAAGCTGCAAACTTGGGAAATGCGATCGGCTTGAGCGTGCCCAAGCCTGCCGCCGCAAGATCGCGGGCGATACCGTAAACGCCCATGCAATCCGGGCGGTTGGGGGTAATCGCGACGTCGATCACCGGCGAAGAGCCCTGATAGTCGGCGAAGCTGTGACCTACCGGCGCATCGTCCGGCAGCTCGATAATGCCGTCATGTTCATCGCCAAGCTCGAGCTCGCGCACCGAGCACATCATGCCATTCGATTCGACGCCGCGGATCGCGCTCTTGCGCAGCTCCATGCCGTTCGCGGGGACCACTGCACCGGGCAGGCCGAGCACGCCCTTCATCCCGGCACGCGCATTGGGCGCACCGCACACGACCTGCAGCGGATCGCCCTCGCCGGTGTTGACGGTGAGCACCTGCAGCTTGTCGGCATCGGGGTGCTTCTCGGCGGTCAGCACTTCGGCCACGCGGAAGCCCGCGAGCCGCTCGGCCGGATCTTCGACACCTTCGACTTCGAGCCCGATCGCGTTGAGCGTGTTGACAATCTCCTGAAGCGACGCCTCGGTTTCGAGGTGGTCCTTCAGCCAAGTGACCGAGAACTTCATGCGCGCGCTCCCACACCGGCGGAAAGAGTCGGCTGGTCGAACGGCGAGAAGCCGTAATGAGCGAGCCAGCGCGGATCGCCGTCGAAGAAGGCGCGCAGATCGTCCATCCCGTATTTGAGCATGGCGAGCCGGTCGACCCCGAGACCCCATGCGAAGCCCTGCCACTTGCCCGAATCGAACCCGCCCATTTCGAGCACGCGCGGATTGACCATGCCGCTGCCGAGCAGCTCCATCCAGTCGTGGCCATCGTCATCCCCGTGCCCGCCGACCACGCGGCGGCCGCCTTCATTGGCATAACCGACATCGACTTCGACCGAAGGCTCGGTGAAGGGGAAATAGGACGGTCGCAGGCGCAGCACGATATCCTCGCGTTCGAAGAACGCCTTGAGGAAGGTTTCGAGTGTCCATTTGAGATGGCCGAGATGGATGCCCTCGTCGATCACCAGCCCTTCGACCTGGTGGAACATCGGCGTGTGGGTCGCGTCACTGTCCGAGCGATAGACCCGGCCCGGAGCGATAATTCGCACCGGCGCGCCGCCGGGATTGGCCCTGGCGATGTTCTTCATCGTGCGGATCTGCACCGGCGAAGTGTGCGTGCGCAGCAACATCTCGCCACCATTCGGCGCTGTGTCGGGGAAGTAGAACGTGTCGTGCATCGCCCGCGCCGGATGGCTTTCATCCATGTTGAGCGCGGTGAAGTTATGCCAGTCGTCCTCGATCTCCGGACCTGTCGCAACCGCGAAGCCGAGATCGGCGAAAATTTCCGCCAATTCGTCCATCACCTGGCTGACCGGGTGGATCGAGCCCTTGGGCAGGTCGGGAGCGGGCAAGGTCAGGTCGATCGTCTCGCTCGCCAGCTGCGCTTCAAGCGCGGCTGCTTCGAGCGTGGCCTTGCGGGCCTCGATCGCATCGGCGACTTCGGCGCGGATAGCCTGGATCGCAGGCCCTGCCGTCTGGCGCTCTTCCGGCGACATGCCGCCAAGGGTCTTGAGAGCGAGGCTGATCCAGCCCTTCTTGCCGAGCGATGCAACCCGCTCGTCTTCCAAGGCCTCGAGCGTATCGGCGCCCGCAATCGCGGTCAGCGCGACGTCTTTTTGTGAATTCAATTCGGTCATGGTCTGCAAGAAGAATTGCCTAGTGGATTGAGCGGGTCCGCTAGCGGCAATTGCCCGCACATGCAAAGCGACATTGCTGCGTCTTGGCGAATTCTTGCGGCGGCAAAGCGCTCAATCGGCGGCTTCGGGTTCGTGCAAGCCCTGCACTGCCTCTCCGGCGATCGCCATCCGTGCCTGCGCAGCGGCGATCAGCAAAGGCTTTTCCAACTTGGCGTAGGCGCTGGGCGCCATACCCATGAAACGTTTGAAGTCGCGCACGAAGTGGGCCTGGTCGTGATAATGGTGATCAAGCGTGCTCAGCCAGTTCAGCGACGGATCGAGCATGAACTGGGCAAGGCTCCGAAGGAAGCGCTGACGGCGCAGCAGGAGCTTCGGGGTAAAACCGAAGGCCTTGCGCGAAAGGCGCTCCAGCGAGCGAACATTCATATCCACTCGCTCGGCCAACTCGGACACAGTCGCGATCTCCGGATCGACCAGCGCGGTGTTGATTGCGGCGATCTTGCCCGCATTGCGAACGGGGCTGCCGATCATGCCGGCCATGTGCGCCTCGATCACTTCAAGCTCCGCAGCAAACCCGCCTTCGCAAGCAGCCAGTGCATCCGCCAGCGGATGAAACGCTGCAAAAGCCTGGTCGGTTGTGCCGTCCACCGCACGATCGGCATAGTCGCCCGCCTTTCCCTTGACGAATGTCGCCCAGCCCAGCGGCATCAGACCGATACCCCAGCTGGATCCGGATCCGATCCGAAAACGGCTGGCGAGGCTGGTCGGGCCGGAAACGGAAAAGGCAGGCGTATCCATCAACTCGCCCGGCCCGATCGAAGCCTGCGAAAAGCCTTCCGACATGAAGCGGAGATTGGGCCATTCGGGGTGGAGGTAGTCTTCCAACCAGGCTTCGTTTGGAGAGCATTTGACGTCGGTGTGGTAGTAGGTTGTAACGAATGGGCGCAGATCTTCTGCGGGAAGCGCAAATCGGACCTTTACGGCGGGACCACCAATCGCGCGGTTCATCACGCTCTCCCCGCCGATGCGGAGTCAGCGCGACGGCTTGTCGAGAGTCTGCGCCGCGCTGCCCCAGATCCGGGCGCGGGCTTCCATGAATGATGACAGGATCGGGTGATCAAGCGCGGCATACTCGCTGGGGTTCATGGTCATGAATTCATGGAATTCACGGGTGAACTGTGCCTGATCGTGATAGTGCCCGTCCATAGCTTCGGTCCAGCGTGTTCCACGATGGAGCATGAAGCTGGTCAGGCTGCGCATGAAGCGCTGGCGGCGCATGAGCAGCTTGGGTGTAAATCCGAAATAGCGTCGACACACCCGTTCAAGGGTTCGAATGCTCATGCCGCACGCATCGGCGAGGTCGCCCACCGCCGTGTATGACACATCCACCATCGCCTCGTGGACCCGCATGATTTTCGGCTCGTCGCGGTTGGGCCGCATCAATCGAGTGAGATCCTGGACGAACGCTTCGAATTGCGCGTCCTTGTCCGCGCTCGGATCGCACAGCACGTCGGACAGGCAATCGAACTTGGCGAATGCCGGATGATTGGCTCCGTCGCATACGACGTTGGCCAAGTCGCGGGCATCGGCATCGATGAACCGCGCCCAACCCAGCGGGAGAAGGCCTACACCCCACATTCGCGAGGCGCCCAGCTCGAACTGACAGGGCAGCGAACTCGGTCCGGTAGCCGTGAAGCGCACACCGTTGACGTGGGTGTCGCCAATCCGAGCGTCGGGCATGCCGCCCCCGAAAAACCTGATCCCGGCCCATTCGGGCTGCAGGTAATCGCGTACGGTCGCGCCGTCCTCTGTCTCCAGCGTCAGGTGATAGAGCGTGGTGAAGCACCCGTCGAACTGACTCGGCGGCGGATGGAATTCGCTATGAACGACGGCTTCGGGCAATTCGCCCGCGCCGTTTGATTTACCCTGCCCCATGCGTGGATATGTGCGCGATTTGGCGAAATTTTACAAGGGAAATGGCGTATATCTACAAGCGAAAGGGGCGCCGAACCTTAGGTCCGACGCCCCTTTTCCAAAGCGATTACAGAAATGTGCGCGGTTACGCCGGCAAAGCTTCCTTGGCTTGGGCGATAACGGCCTTGAATGCCGCTTCTTCGTTCATCGCGAGATCGGCCATGACCTTGCGATCGAGTTCGATCCCGGCAAGCTTCACGCCGTGCATGAACTGCGAATAGGTCAGCCCTTCGGCGCGGACCGCCGCGTTGATGCGCTGGATCCACAATGCGCGGAAGTTGCGTTTCTTAACCTTGCGGTCGCGATAAGCGTACTGGCCGGCCTTTTCGACCGCCTGACGGGCGACGCGGATGGTGTTCTTGCGGCGACCGCGATAGCCCTTGGCCTGTTCGAGGATCCGCTTGTGCTTGGCGCGCGTGGTGACGCCGCGTTTGATGCGAGGCATATCTCTTTCTCCTTACTCCGCGATCAGTCGAGCCCGTACGGGGCCCACTTTTTCACTGTCTTGGCATCGGCATCCGAAATGACCGAGGTGCCGCGGTTCTGGCGGATATACTTCGCATTGTGGCTGATCAGGCGGTGGCGCTTGCCGGCGACACCATGCTTGACCTTGCCATTGGCGGTGATCTTGAAGCGCTTCTTCACACCGCTCTTGGTCTTGAGCTTGGGCATTTTCATCTCCTTTGATCAGAGACACGTCCGATCAGCCCTGGCAGCCCTGTGAGCCAGGCCGAACGCTTGATTCGTGTCGTTGAAGGCGCGCCACATAAGGTGACGGGTGCGGAAAGGCAAGGGAAATGGAAGGCTAGCCCATGGCCTCCAGCACATCCTCCAGTCGCGCCGGGTCGCCGAGTGCGAGCACGGTCCCGTCGCTGTCGGCGTCGAGCGGGTTGCCCTGCCAGTCGGCCATCATCCCGCCCGCCCCTTCGACCACCGGGACGAGCGCGGCGTAGTCGTGCACCTTGAGCCCGGTCTCGATCACCAGGTCGAGGTGCCCGCTCGCGAGCAGCGCGTATTTGTAGCAATCGCCGCCATAAACCGGCCACGGACGCTTCGGGTAGGCGTTGGCGATGATATTGAGATAGGCATCGGATTGCTGCGCGTCGAAGCAGTGCGGGCTGGTGGTGGCGACCGACATACCCTCGATCGCACGACATGACCGCGTCTTCACCGGCTGCCCGTTGAAGGTCGTGCCCTCGCCGATCCGCCCGACCCAGCGCTCGCGCTGGACCGGCTGGTCGATCACGCCGAGCACCGGCCAGCCATCCTGCATCAGCGCGATCAAAGTCCCGAACATCGCACGTCCGGCGACGAAACTCTGTGTCCCGTCAATCGGATCGAGCACCCATTGCCGCCCCGCGCCTTCGTTGCGCGTGCCGTATTCCTCCCCGATGATCCCGTCATCGGGACAGACCTCCT
>JAAUYH010065363.1_pt1 | contig 22515 bp, 20 predicted proteins | sample 7278061 | NCBI WGS metagenome assembly JAAUYH01 (sample SAMN14350203, study PRJNA611818) | marine sediment metagenome | isolation source: surface marine sediment (0.6m) | place: French Polynesia: Moorea | collected 2018-08 | reverse complement strand
TTGCCACCATGGATTCAAGGCTGAGCGGTCCCGATATGTCGCTTAATATGCCAGTGGCATCAGATGATGAAGCGAGTACGGAGCGTCAGGATTTCCTGGAATGTGACCAGCCCACTCCTGATGAAACCGTTGGTGATATTATAGACGGGGAGCGTCGTTCTACATGGCTGAACACAGCGCTCAACATCCTGAATGAGCGGGAGTTGATGATTGTCAATAAGCGGAGACTGAGCGAGCGCGGTGCAACTCTAGAAGAACTAGGCGATGAACTTGGAATTTCTAAAGAACGCGTGCGGCAGTTGGAAAACAGGGCACTGAAGAAACTTCAGGACGAGTTGGTAAAAACAAATCCTGAAATTGTTCATCTGATCTAAAGCCTGGCGACACCCTCATCTTGCTATCTGCTGGTGACAATCTTCACCCGCATTCCCGGTTGAACAACATCATCAGAAGAAAGCCCGTTGATTAATCTGAACAAAGCCAATTGCTTGTTGGTACCTTGCATGCGGGAAGCGATGCGGGTTTGTGTGTCCCCTGCCTGAGCTTGAACAACCTTGACTCGCAAGGGTTTCAACTGGGCAACTTCCCTTTCAGAAAGGGTTCTGAAGCTTCCTGTTATCTGACGGGAAACAGCATCCAGATTGGTATTCGTCTGCGGGGCAGCGGTAATAAACCTGAACACTTGACTGTCGTCGCGAACAACACGCACCTTAAAACGCCAGCCATCTCCCCGTGCAGTGGCACTTGCAGTCTTCAAGTCATTGAGCGTCTCTTCGCGAATGGTTTCCTCAACAAGTCCGGTAATCCAGCCACTTTGGAGATATTCAGTCAGTGATGTGCGCTTTGAAACGACTGTTGCGTCAAAACGGGTTGCTATATCATTTGGGCCAGAAACAAGAACCGCTTTCGACTGGTTGTCGATGCGGAAACCTGAAGGTGCTTTGAACGTCACTCCTAGTCCGGCATGCGAAAAAGTCCGACCGCGAACAAAGCCTTCTTCCGGCGTATCGCCAAACATCATGCCATCAATACCGGCATAGTAACGTTCAGCACCTCGTTCTCCAATTCCCGGTGCGCCGAAAAACCGTGCATGACGTCTCGCAAGTTCGACACGCTTCGGAGTTGAGGGATGGCTTGAGGCAAAGTTCTCAGTATCATCAAAACTTTTATCGCCTGACAAAAATGCCCGATAGGCGTCCATGGTCCTTAAAAACCGTTCGGCCGCATAAGGATCATAACCTGCACGGCCAATCATGCGAATACCGATCGTATCAGCCTGTAATTCCTGATCCTGAGAAAAGGCTGCGAGGCGCAGCTTGTTGGCTGCAACCGCAAATTGCCCAGCGGTGTTGCCTCCCAAAACCTGATTGGCAACGCGTTCTCCGATAGCTGCACCTTCGAGTTGTTCCTTGCGAACAATTGCGTGGTTGGCGCTCACATGCGCCATCTCATGAGCAAGTACGGCCGCCACTTCGGAAGAATCATTCGCCAATGCAAGCAACCCGCGGGTTACGTACAAATAACCACCCGGCAAAGCAAAGGCGTTGACCTTGGGCGAATCCAACAGTGTTACCTTGAAAACCCGTGATGGATCTTCGGAAACACTGACCAATTTACCGATAACAACCGCAATAAGCTTCTCGGCTTTCGGATTGGAGTACACCCCGCCGTAGCGAGCGACAACGAGAGGGTGTTCTTTTTTACCAATGCTTTCTTGAGGATCTTCCGGACGCACCCAACTGGAGGTAAGACTTGTTTTCTCATTCAATCCTGAATTGGGGTCCACACAGCCAACAAGAGTAAGGGTCGCCAGAACAATTCCTGCCAACTTGCGTCTTACAGAAGAAGACGCCTCACCGCCGAGGCAATGTGAATGGTACAATCTTTCGTTCACTACGCCCGCTTAACTATCGACTTGTCTCCGAAGATATATGATTCATGCTCCAAATTCGCAGAATTCTCGCAGATATCGATCAAATTCGCCTACAAAAGCTTACACTCAGTTAAATTCCAAATTTTGGCCTAAATGTGCAGATTGGGAGCAAATCCTGATGCTACGAGGTCGTTGGCCGACCGATTGAATGATAGTCGAAGTCTTTCACCTCGTCCAATGGATAAATATTTCGCAAATCAACAAGGGTTGGGGACTTCAAGAGCGCCTTCATTCGGCCCTTGTCCAATGCGCGGAACTCGTTCCACTCCGTTAATATGACTGCGGCATCCGCATCTTCCATACATTCATAGGCACCATCACAAAACTCGACATTGTCAAGCAATTCTGAAGCTTCCTTTAGCCCTTGAGGGTCGTATGCACGTATGTTGGCGCCCCTTTCCTGAAGTCCTGGTACGATCACAAGGCTGGGGGCTTCTCGCATATCGTCCGTATTCGGCTTGAATGTCAGTCCCAGTATAGCAATGGTTTTGCCAGAAACTGAACCACCCATCGCTTTTTCGATCCGCTGGATCATGGATACTTTTCGCTCGTCATTCGATTTGATTACCGTATCAACAATGCTGATAGGTGCATCATAGTCATGGGCTGTCTTAGACAAGGCGAGCGTATCTTTTGGGAAACAGGAACCACCATATCCGGGACCTGCATGCAGGAATTTCGACCCGATCCGGTTATCAAGACCTATGCCTTTGGCAACCTGTTGCACATTGGCACCTACCGCATCACAAAGGTCAGAGATTTCATTGATAAAGCCGATTTTGACTGCAAGAAACGCGTTTGCCGCATATTTGATCAATTCAGCAGTGCGTCGCTCCGTTTTCAGCAATGGAGTCTCATTCAGATAAAGCGGTCGGTATAATTCGGTCATCGCTTCAAAGGCTTTGTCCGACTGTGCTCCAACCACCACACGATCAGGGCGCTTAAAGTCTTCAATCGCAGCGCCTTCACGCAAAAACTCGGGGTTGGACGCCACATCAAATTCTGCAGAAGGGTTTGTCTTCTGAACAATGGCATCCACTTCATCGCCGGTTCCCACAGGAACGGTCGATTTGTTAACGATAACTGTATAGCCTTTGAGGTATCCGGCAATCTCCTCTGCAGCTGCATAGACATAACTCAGATCGGCATGGCCATCACCACGACGGGTTGGTGTGCCAACGGCTATAAAGACGATGTCGGCTTCACCAATTGCCGTTTCAGGATCCGTCGTAAAATCCAGACGCCCCGCCTTCACATTGGTGTCAACAAGAACATCCAGGCCAGGTTCATAAATCGGCATAACGCCATTCTCGAGATTGTCGATTTTAGACTGATCCTTATCGACACAAGTTACGGTATGACCAAAGTCCGCAAAACACGCGCCGGAAACCAGCCCTACATATCCTGTCCCAATCATGACCACACGCATATGGAATTCTCCTGGAAAATAATCGTGTTTGACCGCGAATTACGGTTCATTTTTGTAGCTTCGAAGCTGATGACTTAACCTGAGAAAGTGCCATCAGAACACCGACTGAATGCCACAAGCAGAAACGTCTTTCAACAGTCCTAACTGCAGGATATGTCGCGCAAAACTACATCGAATGATAACGCCCGCATTTACGAAAATTTGGTAAAAAGGTGTTACCGGTGTCGAATGGGCAAAAACATACAAAAAATCAAAAGATCACAGCGACTTGGATACCGATTATCAATAGGTCTTGGCATCCTGATTTTTTGTGCTGTAACGATTGCGTCCGGATCGGTTTCCTGGTTTGGATTCAAGCGTGAACTTGCCCAACAGCAATTGCTCTTCACAGGAGCCGCTGACATCTTCTCTGTTTCCCTGGCCGAGCCACTTGCAGAAGACGACACCCGATCTGTGCAACGGGTTCTGACGGCAATCAGAAAATTTGATGCCTTCGAGTTCGCGAAAGTTGTTCTCCCATCCGGGCAAAACTACGCAGAAATGGGTGGAGGGATCACATTAGAGAGCGATGATAACAAGACTGCAGAATCCAGCCTGCTCTTTACTGAGAGACTTTGGATAGAAAGTGAAATTACAAACGCCGGCACCAATATCGGAACACTGTCTATCCTTGCAGATGTTTCCAACATCAAAAATGCATTTATTCGTAATATTCTGCTCAATCTTTTGCTGGCTGCCGGAGCAACGATCGGTGCAATCACGCTCGCGCTAATGCTTGTAAGGAAAATCACGCACCCAATAGAATCACTGTCCTCCCTTATGGCGAAGCTTGGTGCAAATGCAGATTACTCCCGTAGAGCGCCAGAGGATGAAAAAGGCGAGATCGGAGTTTTGGCCACATCCTTTAACAGGATGCTGAACGATATCCAAACCCGCGATCAGGCGCTTCTGGATTATCAAAACACATTGGAACTCAAGGTCGAAGATCGAACAAAGGAACTGCTTGTCGCCAAAGAAGTTGCAGAAAACGCCAACGCAGCCAAGTCTGAATTCCTTGCAACCATGAGCCACGAGATCAGAACGCCGATGAATGGCATGCTGTTGATGTCAGAACTTCTCGCTACCGCAGAATTGACCCCAAAATACCAGCGCTACGCCGAAGTGATCATGAAATCCGGCAAGAGCCTATTGGCGATCATCAACGATATTCTCGATTTTTCAAAGATTCAGTCCGGCAAACTCGAACTTGAGACAATTGAAGTATCCACCAGCAGCCTTGTCGAAGATGTCATGAGCCTCTTCTGGCAAAAAGCGGAGGAGAAAGGGCTCGACCTTGCCGCCTATATCAGTCCCGCGGTGCCGGAGAAAATCCTGGGCGATCCGACACGCCTCAATCAGGTACTCAGCAACCTTGTAAACAATGCACTCAAGTTTACGGACAAAGGCAGTGTCATCATCAGTGTCGACCCGACAAATGTGAACAACCAGCCTGGCATTCAGGTCTCGGTGATGGATACCGGGATCGGCATTGCACCGGAAAACATATCAAAAGTCTTCGAAAGCTTCAGCCAGGCCGATCAAAGCACAACCAGAAAGTTTGGCGGAACGGGATTGGGTCTGCCGATCTGCAAGCGGCTCACAGAAGCAATGGGCGGCGAATTAGGCATCACAAGCGAGCTTGGTATCGGTTCCACATTTTATTTCACACTCCCAATCGCTCAATTGCGCAATGCGCCGAGCTACTTGTCATATGCGCCCAAGCGAACCTTGGTTGCCCTGCCCGTGACGCCAACTCTCGAAATAATTAACCGCGAGCTCCGGTCACTAGGCTGCCCAATACATAGTGTTTCTCCGGAACAATTGCCCAACGAAGATATTTCCGATTGGGAGGTAGTCATTGCAGAAACCTCAACACTCGCCAGGCTCGAGGCTCTGAACCCGGGGCAAACCTGCATCGGCATGAGCAAACTGGGTGACAGCCTCCTGGAATCATTAATCGAAAGCGAACTCGTCCACGACTGCTTCTCTAAGCCCGTCTCCTCTCTTTCGATACGCAAAACTCTGGAGCGGGTTTTGCGCGGCGAAGCCATGGGCAAATCCCTGTTGAAAGTACAAAAAACTCAGAGCGAAAACCTGCCGCAATACAGCAACAAGCGCGTGCTGGTTGCAGATGACAGCGCCGTAAATAGGGAGGTTGTCATTCAGGCACTTAACCGTTTCAACATTAATCCGGTTGTCGTGGATAACGGACCTGAAGCCATCGAGAGATTCAAAAATCAGAAGTTCGATCTGGTGTTTATGGATTGCAGCATGCCGGAAATGGATGGCTTTACCGCCACCCGCGAACTCAGAAAGCTTGAAGACAACAAATCAGAGCAACCAATTCCAATCATCGCGCTGACAGCCCATGTGGCTGAAAACATAGCAACCAAGTCAAATGAAGCTGGCATGGATGAAGTTGTGGTCAAACCATTTACGATCCAATCAATCGGCGATTGCCTCGCGCGGTGGCTTGAACCTGCATCCGAATTGGCTCTAATGGGCGAGCAGCACAATGTCGAAGAAACCCAATCATCTGTAACGTCTGACACGGTTGATGGTTCTGAACAAGGCGTCCCAATTGACTCCAAATTGCTACAGAACCTCCAGGAAATAGCCGGTGATAGTTACCAGTCGGTGATCCGACAACTCAATACGATCTATTTGGACAATGCTCCCGCTGCATATGAAGAACTGAAATATGTTATGGTTGAAGACAGTGATACAGAACTTCTCAACCAAGCGGCTCATGCGCTCAAATCCATGAGCATGAACATCGGGGCAAAACGACTAGGTGATTTGTGTCAAAAAATCGAAGTTCTCGCCATGGCAACCGAATTTGATCAGATCATTGCACTGAAAGACCGTCTGGATGACGAGTTTTCAACAGTGGTGGACCATCTGGAAACTGTTATAGCGCAGGAAGAAGCGCCGCAGACCTCTCTGCCTGTAAGCCCTCAAGTGGCAGGCGGCTGATTTCATTATGAGATTTATGAGTTTGTTAACGTGGACATAGGATTATCTGGGATCAGGAACCAAAACGATGACTAGATATCAAAGCGTCCTTATCGTCGATGACGACCCAACTCAGATCACTCTGCTGACCTCCTATTTCATTGCGATGGGAGCGCGTAAAGTGGACGGCGCAACCAATGCTGCTGAAGCAGTTTCCAAACTGTTGGAGCATGGCCCGGATATAGACCTCATCGTAACTGACCTCCAAATGCCAAAAATGGACGGCTTGGAGTTTATGCGGAATATCAAGGATACAGAGTTTGCAGGAAAGTTTGCGATCGTCTCAGGTGTAAAAGCCGACCTGATCGGGCACGCTGCGAGGCTCGCCAAGATGCACTCACTTGATTTCATTGGGCAAATAAAAAAACCAATTACTAAAGATTCACTAGACGCTGTATTTCTCAAAGAACATGGCGACAAAGACAAACCGACTTCCGAACGTGGTAGTGTGATTACGCAAGATGCCTTTTCACTAGCAATGCGTACAGGAGAAATTATTGCCCATTATCAACCCAAAGTGTCAGTCAAAACAGGCAAGATAGAAGGCGCAGAAGCTCTCGCTCGCTGGATCAGAAGCGATGGAACAATGGTTCCCCCAGAAGATTTTGTACGATTTGCCAGCAACGCTGGCCGAATGAATGAGCTGACCTTTCACCTGTTCGATACCGTACTGAAAGACTTACCCCGTTTTGTTGATCACTGTCCCGAACTGAAAGTCGCCATCAACCTGGATGCCGAGAATATTCGAAACAGGGCCCTGCCGGATCAATTCTTCGATCGGATGAACATGCGCGGCATCAAGCCCAAAAACCTTAGTTTTGAGGTAACAGAGAGCAACATTCTCGACCTGGATGTGACAACATTGGAAGTTCTTTCGCGTCTGCGCGTTTTCGATTTTGACGTGGCAGTGGATGATTTTGGCACCGGTTCATCCAATATTCAGACCCTGCGCGATTTTCCATATTCAGAGCTCAAGATCGACAAAACGTTCATATCTGATGCAATCACAAACGCATTCTCGAAAGAAACCGTGAAAGCGGCTGTTGGCCTGGCGCGTCAGCTGGACATGAATATTGTCGCGGAAGGTGTCGAGGACATTGCTACCTGGGAAATGATCCAGGAACTGGGTGTTGATCAGGCACAAGGATTTCTTGTTTCCAAGGCGATGCCTCGTGATGATTTCCTCCGCTTCATTACAGAAAACCCTGAGGGAATTCATCTTAGAGCTGCGTGACTGAGCGACATCGGAATTTGCCCGGAACAGGCACCAAAACCTTTTCAAATTCTTCAAGCGTGTAGTATCACTCTCATGTGGTCCCGTAGCTCATCAGGATAGAGCGCAAGATTCCTAATCTTGAGGTAATAGGTTCGAGTCCTATCGGGATCACCATATCAGATTTTTCCAAAGCAGATTGCAATTTTAGTGAGCGAAAACTTCAGGAGACGCTTTGGCAAAAGCATCAAGTGACGCACAAACACGCTCCACCTCAAGAATCCGGGACAAGTCATCAATTTCAACACCCCAGCGACGGGCATTATACAGCTGCGGTATAAGGCAAATATCGGCCAAAGAAGGTGTATTGCCCACACAAAAAGGAGCTTGTTTAAACCCTGCCAATTGGGCCTCAAAGGCTTCCAATCCCGGGCGGGTAAATCGACGCATCCATTCGGAGCGTTGAGGCTCCTTTCCTTTGGTAGCGTAAGTTACCACAGACAGATTGCATACTGGATGTACATCCACCGCAAGTGTGTAAGCTAATGACCTTACACGTAATTTCTCAGCAGGATCATCCGGGAGAACACTAAGCTTCCCTGTGTCATTCAAGTATTCGATGATCGCCAGGGACTGGGTAAAGCGCTTGCCATCAATCTCCAACACAGGCACAAGGCCTTGCGGACTGCGGTTGATATGCTCTTCAGTTTTTTGCGTGCTTTGAAGCAAATCAACCATCTCACTGCGAAACGAAATACCAGCCAGATTAAGCGCAATACGCACCCGATAGCTTGCGGAAGATTTTGGATAATCCCACAAAACCGCTTCGGTCATTTCGCAGCTTTCAACGCTTCCTGCAAAACCGTTCGATCACCAATCTGATTGGCAAGTACCAAGATTAGCCGAGCGTTGAATGCATCACTTTCCTCCTTAGAGAGGCCCTCATGGGCGGCCAGCAATTCATCGTAAAATCCGTCAGGGTCCGGAATATTGGGTTCCACATTTATGGACATCAGCGCACCTTTCCATTGGTCTTTCTTAATCGCTGCTGATTGCAGTGCGTAACGCGGAGCGAATTGCTTCCATATCGAACTCGGGCCATCTGGCTACCACGTGCTGATCCGGACGGATAAGATACACAGCACTATTATTACTACCGAGATAGCGTTGTTTCATTTCACTAGAGGGCTCAGTTACAGACAGCGTTTTGACATCAATGCCATTAATCAGCAGATTATCTGCTACCGGTTCGTTGACGGCGAGTAGGCAAAAGCCGTTGTTAAGGTGATCGAGCAAAAATCCTTCGCCCAAAGGCGCATCCGGGCATGGCCGTCCGGGTTTGGTCACATCCGGCCCATCGAGTTTATCTTCTCCAAACAGCGGGAACTCGTGGTAAGTGCAAGGCACAGAAAGTCTTCCCGAATTGACCAGAGGACGGGCAAAGGCATGGTCGCGGGCAAGGTGAAGCACCGCATCCCGGAACATTCTGGACATTTCGCTTTTGGGCGTCATGAAGTCAGTTGCTCTAGAAGAGTTCAAAATGTTTTCGTCGGCCCCATGGCCGCGCTCATGACTGTAACTGTCAAGCAAGCTTTCTGGTGCGAGTCCTTTCAGCACCAAGTAGAGTTTCCAGGCCAGGTTTTCTGCATCCTGCATACCTGAATTGGCACCTCTGGCTCCGAAGGGCGAGACCTGATGCGCGCTATCTCCCGCAAAGAAAACATTCCCTTTACGAAACTCTCTCATCCTGCGGCATTGAAACGTATAAATAGAAGTCCAGACCAGTTCATATTCCGGCACAGTGCCGGTCTGGCTGGAAAGCATCGCATCAACACGGGCTCGGATGCGTTCAGGATCCATTTCCAGTTCTCGGTCGATATCCCACCCAAGTTGAAAATCGATGCGCCAAGTATCATCTGGCTGCTTATGCAACAGAGCTGATTGTCCCGAATTTTTGAAGGGTGGTTCGAACCAGAACCAGCGCTCCGTGGGAAAATCAGCTTGCATGCGCACATCGGCAATAAGGAAATTGTCTTCAAACACCCGACCTTCAAAACCAAGCCCTAGCATTTCCCGAACTGGGGAACGTGCACCGTCACACGCAATTACCCAATCGGCTTCCAGCTCATAGGGACCATCAGGCGTATCAACTTCCAACAGCGCATGTTCGTCATGTTGAATCAGGTTGGTAACCTTATTGCGGCCGCGAATTTCAATCGGCTTACCCGCCAATTGAGCGCGATTGATTTCTTCGACGAGAAACCGCTCAAAATAGGGTTGCTGCAGATTGATAAAGGCCGGATGGCGATGGCCTTCTTCAGGTAGAAGATTGAACTCAAAGAGACGATTTTCATCATGAAAAACTTTGCCTAGATTCCATACGACCCCTTTTTCCACCATGGGCTTCGCTGCACCAAGGCGGTGACAAATGTCCAATGTGCGCTTTGCAAAGCAAATCGCCTTCGAACCAAGACCTGCGCCATCGTGATCATCAAGCACCAGAACCGGTGTACCTTTCTTGCCAAGGTCCAGTGCAAGGCCCAGCCCCACCGGACCACCGCCAATCACCACAACCTTGTGGCGTTTGGGTGGCGCCGTCTGATCGGCCACCTTTTGATAAGGATAGAGCTGGAATGCAGTTTCGTAACGTTGTGCGACCATAATCTCCTCCAGATCGCTGCTTAACCTTGCAACTGTGCCCACATGTCAAGATCGCGCTCAGCAGTCCATATCCGAGGCGTATCAATGCCACGTGCTTCGTCGTAAGCGCGCGATACGTTAAAGGGCAGACAGTGTTCATAAATCGCATATTCTGAAAATTTCGGATCACAACTAGCTCTGACAGCGTCCCAGGCTTCCTTCAGTGTTCCCCCTCGGGCAGCAACCTTGGCTGCCGGATCATAGGTGGAATAGACAAAATCCCGTGTGCTTTCGATGGCTCGGGCCACTGCCTCTTTGCCAATCAGCGCACCACCACGACCAGGCGCAATAGCATCAACGTCAAAAGCCATGATGTTGTCCAGCGTGTCGCCCCAATCGGCAAAATGACCATCGCCGCAATAGCATGCCGAGTGATCTTCCACGATATCACCGGTAAACATGACGTTTTCATCAGGCACATGAATAACAATGTCACCCGCCGTATGTGCCCGCCCAAGATGCATCAAGTCTACGCGTCGATTGCCAAGATAGACCGTCATAGAGTCGCTGAATGTTGTGGTGGGAAACGTAAGTCCGGGAATACTCTCATGGCCCTCAAACAGTCGAGGAAACCGTTGAAACTCGGAATCCCAGTCTTCCTGACCCCGCTCGACCACCATAGCGCGAGCCGCATCGCCCATAATTACCTGATCAGCTGAATATGCTGAGGCTCCCAGCACACGCACAGCGTGGTAATGGGTCAGCACCACATGACTTATTGGCTTGTCAGTGACAGATCGAACCTTTTCAATAACCTTTTCAGCCAGGCGAGGTGTCGCCTGAGCTTCAACGATCATCACGCTGTCATCACCAATTATTACGCCGGAGTTTGGATCGCCTTCAGCGGTGAAGGCCCAAAGGTCTTTGCCTACTTCGTCAAACGTGATCTTCTTCTCTGTCATGTCCCCCTGGGACGCAAAAGCTTTAGCCATTTTTTTTCTCCACAACTTGTTCAATCGCACCGAAGATGGATTTGCCATCGTGATCCTTCATTTCGATGCGTACAGTATCTCCAAATCTCATGAAACCCGTAGTTGGCTTTCCATCCTTGATGGTCTCAATCATCCGGATTTCCGCAATACAGGAATAGCCCACACCACCTTTTGAAACCGGCTTGCCGGGACCATTTTCCAGTTTGTTGGAGACCGTGCCTGATCCAATAATGGCGCCAGCTCCAAGGGGCCTGGTCTTAGCCGCATGTGAAACCAACTGGCCAAAATCAAATGTCATGTCGATGCCTGCCTCTGCCCGACCAAATGCTTCGCCATTGTAATCCACGCAAAGCGGCAAGAGCACCTTGCCGCCATCCCAAGCGTCTCCCAGTTCATCCGGCGTAATTGCAACAGGAGAGAAGGCAGAAGAGGGTTTGGATTGGAAAAATCCGAAGCCCTTGCCCAACTCTGCCGGGATCAATCCCCGTAAAGAGACATCGTTGACCAGCATAATCAAACGAATAGCTTGCGCTGCTTCTTCGGGCGATGCGCCCAGAGGCACATCATCAACAATAACGGCCACTTCGCCTTCCATGTCGATTCCCCAGTCTTCCGCACCATCAGGGAAAGAAATCGGATCGCGAGGACCCAACAAGGTATCTGAACCGCCCTGATACATGAGAGGGTCTGTCCAGAAACTCTCTGGCATTTCTGCGCCACGCGCCTGACGCACAAGTTCGACATGGTTCACATAGGCAGATCCGTCTGCCCATTGATAGGCGCGTGGAAGCGGGCTCATGGCGTCCTTCTCATGAAAGCGCTGAGTTGGCTGACTAGCCGTCTCAAGCCCTTGTGCTACCCGGGCCAATCTGGGGGCAATTGCTTCCCAGTCATCAAGAGCTGACTGCAATGTAGGAGCGATGTGACCGACTGCTGTGCATTGTGTCAGGTCCTTGGAGACCACGACCAGCACCCCGTCTCGGGTGCCATTTTTAAGGGTTGCGAGTTTCAAGTGTCTGATCTTTCTGTTTAGCTATTTTTTACCTGGCGTTCCGTCGAACTTCTTGTCTAGTGACGTCCAGCAATCAATGTAATCGTCCTGCAAGGGCGCCTCCTTCGCTGCGAATTCAGTCAGGTGCTGTGGAAAGCGTGTCTCGAACATGAATGACATGGTGTTGGATAGATATTCAGGCTCAAGATCGGCGTTCGACGCCCCTTCAAAAGCGTTCTTGTCCGGTCCGTGGGGCAGCATGCAATTGTGCAGGCTCATCCCACCAGGCACAAATCCCTTCGGTTTGGCATCATAGACACCATAAATGTTGCCCATCAATTCCGACATAACATTTTTGTGGTACCACGGCGGGCGGAAGGTATTTTCCGCAACCATCCAACGGTCCCTGAACAATACAAAGTCGATATTCGCAGTACCCTCCATGCCTGACGGCGCGGTAAGAACGGTGAATATGGAAGGATCCGGATGATCAAACAAAATTGCACCAACCGGACAATAAGTTCGTAAATCGTATTTATACGGTGCGTAGTTGCCGTGCCATGCCACCACATCCAAAGGGCTATGCCCGATTTTGGTTTCATGGAACTGACCGCACCATTTAATCGTCAGCGTAGAGGGAACCTCACGGTCTTCAAAGGCAGCAACAGGTGTTTTAAAATCCCTCCTATTCGCCATGCAATTGGCTCCAATGGGACCGCGGCCCGGAAGCTCAAATTTCTGACCGTAATTTTCACAGACAAAACCACGGCATGGCCCATCCAGAACTTCCACCCGGTAAACCAAACCGCGGGGTATGACAGCGATTTCCTGCGGCTCGATGTCAATGACACCCAGTTCTGTACAAAATCGTAGCCGACCTTCTTGCGGCACAATCAGCAATTCAGAATCCGCAGAATAGAAATAAGCATCCACCATGCTTTCGGTCACCAGATAAACGTGACTTGCCATGCCTGTTTGCGTGTTCACATCTCCCGCAGTGGTCATGGTGCGCATTCCGGTGAGCCATGTCAGGGACTCCTTGCTTGTTTCCACCGGATCCCAACGATACTGCCCGAGGGATGTTACATCTTCGATGACATGAGGAGCCGATTTCCAATAAGGCATGTCGATGCGCTCAAAACGATGTGTATGCTTTACCGACGGGCGAATTCGATAGCACCATGTCCGCTCATTTTGATGGCTTGGTGCGGTAAAGGCTGTGCCCGATAATTGTTCGCCATACAGACCATAATTACACTTTTGAGGGCTGTTCATGCCTTGTGGGAGTGCATCCGGCAAAGCTTCAGTTTCAAAATCGTTGCCAAATCCCGGCATATATTCGAGAGAGCTCCGACTTGAATCATTTTCGACATCAATCGTCTTAGAGGAGACATCAATATTCATAATAGTCCCTTTCGTAACTTTCCAAAATGTACTAGTTGCTTTTGTAACTAACAAGCGATAATTTCCATTCATGGATCAGAAAAATTCTTTTGAACTCACAGACTTCTTGCCTTACCTGCTCAATCAGGCGGCGGAAGTAACCAGCCGTGACTTTGAGCCATATTATAAGAAGAAATACGGCATGTTGCGTACAGAATGGCGAGTACTGTTTCATCTGGGTCAATACGGCACCCTAACCGCGAAAGACATCTGCCAACGCGCACGAATTCACAAGACCAAGGTCAGTCGCGCAGTCCATGCACTTGAACAGAAACGCTACCTGAGTCGCGAGCAACTTCCCGATGATCGTCGTCATGAGAAGCTGGATTTAACCCGATCAGGACAACGGGTGTTCAAGGACCTTGAAACTGAGGCCCAGAATTTTGATCGGCAGATGATGACGAGTTTCACTGAGGAAGAGTATCAAATGTTCCGCTCTCTTCTGGCCCGTGTGGCGAAACTCTAGGCACATGATTGCTCTGATGTTGTCTTCCTTCTTTCGGGATACCCAAAGAATTTCTTTATCATAGAATTCCAGAAATCTTTTGCGCCAAGAAAGGTTAGACAACTCATTTGGTTGGGTGAAACCAATTGCTAGAAGATCTGTCATTCAACTCAGCAAAACTGAAAACGGAAAATGTATTCCGATGCATTCCGACATGTTGGGCGGATATAGTTCTGAGATATTTCGAAAGCATTCTTGAAACACCGGCCCGCGAAATACCGCAGCCCGGTGCTTCATATTTCTAAAGGTTTCCTGCAGCCATTTCTGACGCAAGATGGTCCGCCTGACGGATCGCCAAGGCGACAATCGTCAATGTGGGATTCTCTGCAGCACCTGTTGTGAACACACTGCCATCCGAAACGTATAGGTTCGGGATATCATGCGTCCGTCCCCATTTGTTTACCACGCCATCACGCGGGTTTTCTGACATCCTGTTGGTGCCAAGGTTGTGTGTGGATGGATATGGCGGCGTCGGGAAGGTTCGGGTTGCTCCAACAGCATCATAGACCGCCTGCCCTTGCTGATATGCATGATTGCGCATGGCAATGTCATTCGGATGATCATCAAAATGCACATTCACAACCGGCAAACCATATTTGTCCTTCACATCATTGTTGAGGGTAACACGGTTGGTTTCCTGGGGCATGTCTTCACCCACGAGCCACATACCAGCCATGTTTTCATACATGTCCAATGCAGTTGTAAACTCGCGACCCCAGGCACCCGGATCAAGGAACGCAGCCATAAACGGTAATCCAAGTGCCAGTGTTTCCATCTCGTAGCCGCCCACGAACCCACGGCTCGGGTCATGTCTGGACTCATCCGTGATAATTCCAGCCATGGTGGTTCCACGCCACATTTTCACAGGCTTGTCGAACACGGCATAAACGGAGCCGGTCATGTGCCGCATGTAGTTGCGCCCAACTTGACCCGAAGAGTTAGCCAGACCATCTGGGAACATGCTGGACGCTGAATTGAGCAACAGACGTGGGCTCTCAAAGGAGTTACCAGCAACACAAACGACACGTGCCTTCTGCATTTGCAAATTGCCGTCCTTGTCGAAATACTCGACACCGGTCACCTTACCTTCGTCATTGTGAAGAATGCGTGCAACATGCGATTCTGGACGGACTTCCAGATTTCCGGTTGCCTCCCCTTCCTCAATGTCGTGATAGCCTGCTGACCATTTTGCACCCCACTTGCAACCCTGGAAGCAAAAGCCGGTTTGCTGACACATCGTGCGATCGGTATTATCACTCGAAGAAATTGCCATTCTGCCGGTATGAACGTCCTTGTATCCAAGGGACTTCGCACCTGCTTCAAACACCTTATAGTTGTTGTTGCCAGGCAGGCCTGGACGGTTACCGGTTCGCGTCACATGCAATTTGTCCTCTGCCTTTGTGTACCAGGGATCCATTTCCGCCGCATCAATCGGCCAGTCCAGAAGGCTCGCGCCCTGAACATTGCCATAGGTTGTTGCAGCCTTCCATTCATGGTCCTGAAACCGTAAGGAAGCCCCCGCCCAGTGCTGGGTAGTCCCACCAACCGACTTTACGATCCATGCGGGAAGTCCGGAAAAGTCCTTGGCAACGCGCCAGTCGCCCGAGGTAGTTCTGGGATCAAGCCAGGCCAACTGGCCGAAACTGTCCCATTCATCGTTGATGAAATCTTGCGGTGTGTGTCTTCCACCTGCTTCTAGCGCAACGACGCTGACGCCTTTCTGGGCGAGTTCGTTCGACAGAACACCGCCACCGGCGCCTGTTCCGATTACCACGACAACACTGTCGTCATTCTTGTCAAATGGTGCAGCCATTTTCGTGTCCTCCCCTTAAATCCAGTTAATGTCGTTAAAGCCGCGATCGATGTAGCCACCTTTTGAGAAGCTTTCACCTTCGTAGCCAAAGAGTGGCCATACGGCTTTTTGATTGTACAATCCCGTGACAAGGCCGCCCCGGACGGTTTGGAAAAACGGGCTGTCTTCCATGCCCCGCAAAATGTCCACGCGGTCTCGTTCCCAGCCAGCGCCCACGTAACTTGAATGCCCTTTACCGACAGCAGCAGCATTCAGCGCTGCGATACCGGCTTCAACCGTATCCTTGCTGTCTGCGGAATCGTAACCTTTTACCGCTGCAGCGTAGAACTCGTCTCCCACATGGTCATGGGGATAGATATCACGTGCCATCTGGATGAGTGTCGCCATGGTTTCCGGCTTGAGATGCTGTACTTCCAGCGCCCAACTGGCTGTTGGACTTGCAACGAACCCGGCGCCTACAACAAATGCCGCCCCAAGGGCCGCACTTCCTGACAACAACTGTCGCCGGGTCATGCTTACAACAGATTTTTCTTTCTTCATAATTTCCTCCTAGTCACTTTTTTCTCTCCCTCTCCTACTGATACCGGCCATGGCGCTGCATGACCTCGATCTCATATCCGTCCGGGTCCTGAACAAAGAAAAACTTCGCCAGCAATGCGCCGTCGCGATTGAACTCAACAATTTTTCTTGGGTTAAGGCCTGCCTCTTGAAAACGGACATGCTCGCTATCGAGGTCTTCCACCACAACAGCCAAATGACCATATCCGTTGCCAAGATCGTATGGCTCCGTCTGATCCTTGTTGATCGTCAGCTCGACTTCGAAATCAGCTTCTGCATTCCTCAGGTAAACCAGTGTGAAACTGTCAAAATCGAGACGTGTATCGATATCCAGATCAAATGCAGTCTTGTAGAAATTGACCGAACGCTCTTCATCAAGCACGCGGATCATGGTGTGAACTGACTTTGCCAAGCTTCTCTCTCCCTTTGTTTTTACTGGGAGGATACCCGCTTTGGCATTTGGACTGGTAGTAAGCGACTACTACACTTGGATAATTACGAGACTGGTACCAAAGCTTTCTAAGCCACTTGGGCTTCGATTTTCAGGGCTGCAATACGGTCAGAATTGCCACGTACTTCTTCAACATAAGTGAGACAGGCGCACCTTAGTAAAGAAGCGAAGTTTTGCACCTCTCCCCTGAGGTCCAGCACTTCATCGTGTAACGTGGTCAAGAATTTGCTTAGTGCCATTCCCTGTGCGGCTGAAACTTCTTCGAGTATTTCCCAATAAGCGGTCTCAAGTCTTACACTCGTGACATGGCCTCCAAGGCGGATGGATCGGGTCTCTCCTGAATATCTTTCAGGGGCCTGACCTGCAAATATCTGACACATATTTTCTCCTCCAGACCTAAAAGTAAAATATGGGATCGAGTTTTTGTCAAATTTCTTCGGCCTCACGTCGCCTAACTTCGCCATTCGATTGGCAGCGCAAGCGGCAAGTCCAAGTGTATAATGGTAGTCACCGCTTCCTATTCCATCACTTCAATGCCGGTAAACTGCGTAGTCTTTCTCGTGCTAAATCAAGGAAACTGCGGATTTTTGTCGGCACCCGTCTTCCTTCGTTGTGAACGAGATGAATGGGCAGCGGTTCGGGTTCAAAATCGTCGAGCACACATTCCAATTGCCCTGAAAGCAAGTCTGGACCGACTTGATATGACAAGACTCGTGTCAAACCCCACCCTGATCGCGCTAGTGACACAGCAGTTGCCACGCTGGAAACGGATAATTTCGGTGTCAACTTTAAGAGTATTTCTTCTTTTTTGCCAAATCGCCACTCAACCTTGGGTGCGACGGTGGTCGCAGCAACAAGGCGATGATGCTTCAGATCACCTGATTCTTTAGGTCTGCCATGCCGCTCAAAATATTCAGGAGAGCCGCAGATCACACGACGAACTTCTCCAACCTTCAATGCCATCAGTCCTGATGATGTAAGCGGTCCAATCCTCACGCCAATATCCAACCCTTCTTCGGCGAGATTGACAACACGGTCTACCGCCAGCAAACGCGCACTTACCTCGGGATAAAGATCGAGATATTCAGCCAGAATAGGCGCGACATATATGCGACCAAACTCCACCGGCGCAGTCAGTCGGAGGACACCTTTTGGCGTACCAATGGTGCCTGAGACACCATCATTCGCCGCTTCCAGATCTGTCAAAATAGTTCGCACTTCGTCCAGATAAGTTCTGCCAACATCGGTTAGTCGTACAACTCGTGTTGTTCGAATGAACAGTCGGGCACCCAAACGCTCTTCTAATTCATTGATACCTCTTGTGGCAGAGGGAGCACTAATACCCATTGTTCGTGCGCCACCAGAAAAGCTCTCAGCTTCGGCAACCGCCACAAATATTTCCAATGCATTCAACCTGTCCATAATGCCGATTAATAATTACAGAAAATGAAATAATCAATTTCAAATCAACAGTATTATTGTTTTCAGAATACTGATTTATCTTGAAGCCCATCGAAATCAGAAAGTAGCAGCCTATGACTACCGAAGCGCCTCGACATCCACTGCCACCCTTCACCCGAGAAACCGCAATTGAAAAGGTTCGATTGGCTGAAGACGGTTGGAATGGACGTAATCCCGAGAAAGTGGCGCTCGCATACACGCCGGACAGCAAGTGGCGCAACCGGGTCGAATTTCCACAAGGCCGCGAGGAAATTGAAGGATTTCTGAAACGAAAGTGGACCAGAGAGCTGGACTATCGCCTGATAAAGGAGCTTTGGGCGTTCACAGATAACCGCATCGCTGTGCGGTACGCTTATGAATATCATGATGATAGTGGCAACTGGTTTCGGGCCTATGGCAACGAAAACTGGGAATTTGATGAGAACGGTTTCATGGCCTCCCGTCATGCCAGCATAAACGAACATCCAATTAGCGAAGAAGACCGCAAATTCCGTTGGAAAGCAGGTCGCCGCCCCGATGATCACCCCGGTCTCAGCGATCTGGGCCTCTAACACTTCAAAAACGAAACTGGAAAAGACTATGACCCAACCCATCAAACTGTACCGCAATCCGAAGTCCGGCCATTGTCACCGGGCAGAACTCATGCTTGCGTTCCTCGGCTTGCCGTATGAGCCGGTAGATCTCGACATGGCAAACGGCGCTCACAAGGCAGATGATTACCTGAAAATCAGTCCCTTTGGTCTTGTTCCTGCCATTGATGATGGCGGCTATACGCTTGCAGACAGCAATGCGATTTTGACTTATCTGGCGCATCAATATGCAAGTGGCACACATTGGATACCTTCTGACCCCAAAGATGCCGCGGAAGTACAACGTTGGCTCACCATCGCTGCTGACAACATCTATTCAGGCCCGTGTGCCGCTCGATTGGTAAAAGTTTTTGGCACATCCCATGACCATGCTGCGGCAGTAACAAAGGCTCATGACCTGTTTAAAGTTATGGATGCCCACCTTGTTGATCGCGATTGGCTCGCCACCAATGAAATTACGATCGCAGATGTGGCTGGCTACAGCTATATCGCTCACGCGCCCGAAGGTGGTGTTGATCTTAAAGCCTATCCAAATATCCGTGCATGGCTTCATCGGATCGAAGGGCAATCGGGATTTGTTCGGATGGCAAAATCTCCCATTGCAGAGCTAGCTTAACTCTGTTGTTGATGGAGCCCGAACAATGACAATAGCAGTCTCCTCGAACCCGTTTCACTCAGGCGAAATTGAAGCTCAAAAGCGAGCAGGCGTGAGAGGACTTGCTTCACAGGTTGCCGGCTTCATCCGCCCATATATGCCTCAACAGCACAGGGAGTTTTTTTGCTCACTCCCATTCTTGGTACTCTCTGCAGCTGATGAGAATGGTCGGCCATGGATCACCATTCTTGAAGGAGAAGAGGGTTTTGTCGGATCGCCAGACAATAAGAACTTAAGGCTAAGCACATCGCTTGACCCACAGGATCCCCTCGCAAACGCGTTTGAAAGTGGAACTGACATCGGAATGCTTGGTATTGAGCTGGAAACACGCCGCCGCAACCGCCTCAGCGGCTATTTCCATAAATCCACCGACGGTTATGCAATTGACATAAGACAGTCTTTTGGAAATTGCCCGCAATACATTTCCGAGCGAAGATGGCATCGGGAAAGCAATGTAATTCCAGGCTCGGCTTCCAAGTCCAATGCGTTGAGCGTCAATCAGATCAAACGCATACAGGCATCAGATACAATGTTCATTGGCTCTGGCCAATGCGACCCCGAGGATGCAGCTTCCAATGGGTATGATGCATCACATCGCGGGGGTTTGCCGGGTTTCATTCAGGTTATTGATGAGACACATCTTCGCATTCCGGACTATGCCGGAAACAATTTCTTCAACACCATCGGCAACATCCTCAAAAACCCGAAGGTCGGGCTTCTTTTTGTTGAATTCGAGAGCGGCAGCTTGTTGCATGTTTCAGGTCATGCCGAGATTGATTGGGAGCCGAGAGACGGTCATGAACTTGGCGCATATCGCATGATCAATGTTACCATCGACGCCGTAGTGGACAGGCCGGCTGCAATATCTCTTCGTTGGGAGTCTGAAGGTCAGCCGGTCAGGCAAATGGTCGTTGCAAATAAAGTGGTCGAGGCCAAAGACATTGCCTCATTTTATCTGAAACCTGCCGATGGACGCCCGTTGGCTCCCTTCAAAGCTGGTCAACATCTGCCAATAGAACTTCAACTCTCGGAACCATATGGCAAAGTGAGCCGGAGTTACTCCCTCTCAGCTGCTGCGCACGAAGACTTTTACCGGCTAAGCATCAAGCGGGAGGAAAAGGGCTTGGTATCACGCATTATGCATGATGTTCTTCAACCCGGGCAGGTTATAGAGGCACGTGCGCCAGCAGGCGAATTTACAATTCCATGTCAAGATTGCCCGGTTGTTCTCGCAAGTGCCGGCATCGGCATTACACCGCTTCTGGCCATGTTGAATGAGTTATCCGCGAAAAATTCCAGCCCTCCCATATGGTTCGTACATGGCGCACGAAACAAGGCAACTCACGCTTTTAGACAGGAAATTTCAGCTCTAGTTGGCGGGCATTCGAACATTAAGTCTCGAGTGTTTTACAGCAAACCGGATCAAGAAGATCGCCAAGGAGTTGACTACGATCATTCGGGACGAGTTTCAGCTGACGCCTTACTTGAACTCAACGCTGGACCAGATGCGCACTACATGCTTTGTGGCCCCGCTGCGTTTGTGTCGAATATCCAAACGGGCCTTGAAACAGCTGGTATATCTCCTGACCACATTCACTTCGAAACTTTTTAAGACGTCACAGCAAAAGCCCGAAGCATGAAATTTGTTTCGGCTTAGCTCGATATCAGAAACCAGTTTCAGAATTCATGGTCTCTGCACACCAGCACGATTCAATATCACCCGATATACGCTTGTCGTGGCTGTGATATAAAGTTCGTGCTTGGCGCGGCCACCAAAGCAAATGTTAGAAACCAGTTCTGGAACCAGAATTTTTCCCAGCAAATTACCGTCAGGGGAAATGCAGTGAACACCATCTGCAGCCGATGACCAGACATTGCCATCAGTATCCACCCGGATTCCATCAGCACATCCGGGATTGATGGTATGAAACGCCTTTCCGTCTTTTAGTACACCAGACTGATCAGAAACCGAATATGCCTTGATACAACGCTCGGCGTTTTCATCGAACATTGTGCCGGTATCTGCTACATATAAGGTGTTTTCATCAGGAGAGAATGCCAAGCCGTTTGGACACGCCATATCGGTGACCTTGGCTTCAATTTGACCCGTATCTGGATTTACACAATAGACATTGCACGGCAATTCCTGGTCTGACTTGAACCCTTCATAGTTTGTCATAATCCCGTAGTGAGGATCAGAAAACCAAATTGAGCCATCTGATTTGACAACTACATCATTCGGAGAATTGAGGCGCTTACCTTCAAATTCATCGGCAATTACTGTCACACTGCCATCATGTTCGGTTCGCGTGACCTGCCGTGTTCCGTGTTCGCAACTGATCAGACGTCCCTGCAGATCACGGGTATGGCCGTTCGAGTAATTGGACGGCTCACGATAGATGGAAACTCCCTCACTAGGTGTCCATCGCATGATCCGGTTGTTTGGAATATCTGAAAACAATAGGCATCCGGCATCGCCAAACCAAACAGGGCCTTCCACCCAATCAAAACCAGTCGCAAGTTGTTTAACGGGCGCATTGCCCATAAAAAAAGTGCCAAACTGCGGATCAATGACTTCTGCAAATGACATTTTGGTTTTTCCTGTTTTTGTTATCCGCGACCGATGAATGGCATAGCAGTTGCCATTACGGTGATAAACTGAACATTTGCTGATAGTGGAAGTTTTGCCATGTGCAGAACACTGTCTGCCACATGTTGCACGTCCATTACCGGTTCGGCTTTGATCGAGAGATCCGCCTGGGGCACCCCAGCCTGCATTTGTGTCGT
>JAAUYH010063567.1_pt1 | contig 22516 bp, 16 predicted proteins | sample 7278061 | NCBI WGS metagenome assembly JAAUYH01 (sample SAMN14350203, study PRJNA611818) | marine sediment metagenome | isolation source: surface marine sediment (0.6m) | place: French Polynesia: Moorea | collected 2018-08 | reverse complement strand
TAAGTCTAAGTGGTCTACGGGTGGATCGGCATAGAAACTAAGATCTCCTTGACCTAGTAAAGCAGAACTCCAATGGGTAAAATAATCGTGGCTGAGACGATAAACAGGAAAGTTGGCGAATATGGGCATTCCCCAACCATCGAGAGCCAAAAAAGCTTTTACTTTTCCTCCCTTCCTTTGCCACCATAAAGCTGCACCAATTCCACCAACAACACCAGCACTAAAACAAATAAAGACCAGGGGTAAGGTATCCGCAGGAGCCGAATATTTTTTTTCCAACCATTGATAGATATCCACTGGAGAATAAGGCTTATAGTATTGAGTGGGTAAAATTAACCAATTAAGACCGGCAAAGCGAGCGCTATTTGCTTGTAGATTTTGAATGAAGCTGTCAGTCAAATTAGAATCATGAATGCCAGGACACACGATCGCTTCAAATTTACTTGAATAGTTGTCAGGAGAAACTTTCATTAGACTATAATGACATTTAAATATACCAAGGCGTTCATAACAATAGCCTCTCCAAAAATTAGCATATTAGTAGAGTTTTACAGTAAACTCTTACAGCAAAAACCTCAGCCCTATATTCCTAATAGTTATGCAGAATTCGATTTACTGGGATTGCGTTTAGGAATTTTTCAGCCCCAAAAAGAATCTTTAGTAGAATTTGTCAACTCCCAAAATACTACTATGAGCATTTGTTTAGAAGTGGAAAATTTAGCAGCAGCATTAGCTCACTTAAATTCTATTGGCTATCCGCCTCCAGGGGAAATTATTTCTGCTTCTCATGGTCGAGAAATTTATGCTTACGACCCTCTTGGTAATCGCTTAATTTTACATCAATCAAAAAAACAATAGAAAATTTTTAATTTGTATTTATTATTTAAATTAAAAATGTTGCTAATGATACATTATTTTAGATTTTTCCTCATAGATAGTGGCATTTAAATAATTTACTAGATAAAATTAAATCGACATTAAAGTTCTTTTTTTGCCGAACATCAAAATGTCTTTTTCCATCCATTATTAATCAAGACATAATCAGAGGATAGTGTAAAATGTCCGAGCCTTTTGTATTTACTAACGATCGAGCTTATAACGCAGAAGATTTGCTTAAACTTTGCCAAGAATTTCCCGATGAAGCTGTCAATTATCTCATTAAGGAAGATTTTGAAAAATGGTTAGCTTATATCGGCAAAACCGATTTTGCTAACTATGCAACACAAGCCCGTCAAGCTTCTGGAAGTAATGAAGAGAAATTGCAGCAGTTCATAGAAAATTGTCAAGAAACAAAGACAAATGTAGTTACAAAACAGCCAGAAAAATCACCAGAATCAGCTAACTTACTGAGCAAAATTAAAAGTTTTTTGTTTGGTAATAGACAAAAAACCCAAGAACAAAAATTATCAACAGAATAATTTAGCAGGAGTTCGGAATTCAGAGTTCTTATTTTAGCTTCGTAGAACTCTTAAGAAACGTGAGTTCGGAGAGACCTTCGGTAGTCGCTGACTTTCGGTAGTCGCTTCGCGTACGCGTACGGAGTTAAAGAAAACTGCTGTGTTAGTTAACGATAGAATAACTATTCTAGCCTTCTCAAAATTTCCGATTTTCTCAGTTTTCGGTTTCGTCGAACTCAGGTTTAAGAAATTGTTCCTCTCCAGAAATAACGAATAAGAAATAACGAATATAAATTCGTTGGACGCTTACGTTAATTCAAAATAGTTTTTCCACATATTGATACTCCTCAATCGGTAGAACAGAAACGATCTTAATAAATATGCCGTAACTCGAGCATGACCGTCCTTTGGGTAAGACAAGAGGCTTGATATCTAATTATATTTTTCATCGATAATCAAACCTCCTCCCTTCTTTTGACACATTTAGCAATACAAAAAAGAGCGATTAAGAAAAAAGAGTAGTAATCGCCCCTTCAATATCTTGCTGTTTAACCAAAGATTCACCAATTAAGACTGCTTTTGCCCCCGCTTGTCTTACAAAATCTAAATTTTCTGCGGTATGTAATCCCGATTCACTGACAACTAAAATATCGCGCTGACTTAACTCTTCACTTCTAGCAGCTAAAATTTCTTGAGTTGTTTCTAAGCTAACGGAAAAATCTTCTAAATTACGATTATTAATACCAATTAAATTAACACCATCTATAGTTAAAACTCGGTCTAATTCCTCCAAAGTATGGACTTCAATTAGAGGAGTCATACCCAAAAGATTCGTAATTTTAACAAAGTATTGTAAATCGCGATCGCTCAAAATTGCTGCTATTAGTAAAACTGCATCTGCACCTTTAGCACGAGCATAGTAAATTTGATAGGGATAGATAATAAATTCCTTACACAGTAAAGGTAAGTCTACTGCTTGACGAACTAGACTGAGATTGTCGAAACTACCCTGAAAAAACTTGACATCAGTTAGAACAGATAGACAAGTTGCCCCACCTCTTTCATAGGCTTTAGCGACTGCGACAGGGTTGAAATCTGCTCTAATTACCCCTTTAGAAGGAGATGCTTTTTTCACTTCCGCAATCAAAGCAGGGTTAGTTTTCCCTTCACGTAAAGCCGACAAAAAATCCAAAGGGGGGGGTACAGTTTCTACCTGCTGACGCAATTCTAACAGAGACAAGCGATCGCGCATTTTGGCTACTTCTGTCTCTTTATGCCAGACAATTTCTTCTAAAATATGTTGGGGTTGACTATTAGGGATATTACTTTGATAAATAACTTCTCCCGTATTTACTTGGGGATTAGGATTAATTCTTCTAATCTGCATTGGCTAATTTTGATCGACTGATTTTAATTTTACGATCTTACGCTCGATCGCTGTTGTAAGGGCGAACTGCTGTTCGCCCCTACTGTTAACTGTTAACTGTGTCAAATCCGCGCATCTTACCAGGATTAAGCAATCCATAGGGATCGATTTTACGCTTAAATTCTACTTTAGCTGTATCTATCTTTTTATCCCCACCATCTTCAATAGTGTAGACGTGAGGATTAGCAATAAATGCACCATTATCTTCGTGATAGCGAATAATATCATTTAAACGTTCTTCTGAAGTGTAGCGCACTAGTTGTAAGCCAGCAGGAACAGCTTTGCCACCAGCGCGGAGAAATTCTAAATGAATCGCTACCTCATCCCCAAAGTATTTATACATTTGTTCGACTCGTTCTAGAGTGAAATAGAAGGTTTGTAGATAAGTTAAATTGGGGTCTACATTACGGGCGTGAAGAGTCGTATGATTCCAAGTAAATTCTAATAAACTAGTTCTTTTACTAGCTTCTTGGGCGGTTTTAAGATAAGTAATTTCTCCTCCATACTCTTTAACTAATTCTTGAAACGGTTCGAGAGAATATTCCGATACCATCAACAAGGCACAGTGCTTACCTGTAGGCAAATAATCTTTAAGAGCTAAAAAATAACTGGGAATAGGATGAGCGTGAATACTAACTAGTTTTTTGACAATACCATCACTATCGCTCAAAGCTTGCCCAAATGTCGCTGCCGTCATAAACTCATCAAAGACAATGATCGCTTCCATCCAAGGATAAGCTGGAGCAAGGGGAATTTCTAATTCGGTAATAATGCCTGTAGTGCCGTAACCATGAATAACTTTTTGGACTTCATCACCCCTTAACTCTAGTACTTGGGGTTTATCTTCTAAAGTAATTAACCGTACTGCCGAAAGATTACCCCTGTCTTTTAGTTGTCCATAGGTAATCGAACCCATCCCCACACTACCGCCCCCCACAAAACCACCAATAGTAGCAGTGCGATAGGTAGAAGGTGCCATGCGTAATTCCCACCCAATTACTCTTGCTTGTTTGTCAAACGCTGCCATTTTGACTCCAGGTTCGACACAAGCCATTCCTGGCTTTAGCCAACGAATTTGATTCATTTTGCTAATGTCGAGAATTATTCCACCTTCAAGGGGAATGCACTGACCGTAATTACCCGTCCCTGCACCTCTGACTGTCAGAGGAATTTTATGCTTAACACATACTTTGGCTACCTGAATGACTTCTGCCTCATTAACAGGAAAAACTGCTAGATCGCCCCGTTTATCTTGTAGTTGAGATTGAAGAATCGGACTGAAATGGTAATAGTCTAGGGACAATTTAGTTAGGGTCGAGGGATCGCTAACAATTTCTAGACCTTTAAGTTCATCAGCGATCGCTTGCCAAGTAATTGTAGTCATCGATTTAAGTTTACAAATTAATATTTTTTCTCATCTTGAGCATTTTTAGGTTCATAATGAGAACAATCTTTACAAGGACCACTAGGATTAACAGCACAGCGAATATATGGCGATCGTGCATTATAACGACAATTAATATCACCAATAAAATATCGTTCTAGCTCTAGTCTGGGGTCTCCATGATAAAGCCGAGAAGAATCATTTCTTGAATGATAAGCTGTCATCCAACGAGCACGTCTAAGTCTTGCTTGCCACCTTTGTTTAACAGAACGGAGTATAAGAACAGAAATTAGTGAAGGTAAAATACTGAGCAAAACAATCAAGACTAGCTTGATGACAGGATTATTAGCCATTATTAAGCTATGTAGGTAGTGAAGAACAGTAAAAGGAATCTATTACCACAATAGTCAAGTTTTGCTTAAGATAGGGAGGCTTCTAATCTTTGCTTAATATTGACTGTGGGATTCGGTGAGGTTTCTTGATTAGCTTTCTCCTGGGTTACCCGATGAAGTCTATAGGCGGGGTCGCTTTGAAGAATAGCAGTGTCGATATCATCAGAAAATCCCCGCTCGATTTCTTGCATCTTGACTTGCCCAGCTTGAAGTGCTTGTTGTAAAACTTTCATTGCCACTGCTGGTTTTCCCCGACCACAGAAAAACAAATCTGCTGCAAAGTAGCCATACTCTGGCCAGGTATGAATTGCGATATGAGACTCGGCTAGAGTTACTGTAGCGGTAACTCCATGGGGACTAAACTGGTGTACACATATATCGATTAGGGTTGCTTCTCCCGCAGCAATTGCCTCTATTAATGCGCTACGAATTCTTTCTGGATCGTTGAGTAGCTCCGCCGGGGCTTGCCATGCATCTACCACCAGATGAGTTCCCATTTTTTTCATTCTGCTCAATTTCTCCCTTGCAATTATTAGTTAAGCTCTTAAGATATAGCATAGGTGAATATTCTTCTCAAGCCCCAAATTCTATCAGTTGTTAGCGATCGGCAATAAGGGTATTAACACCAAAGATCGTTTGAACCGATCGCCGTCCACTCGTCACTGTTAACCGATCAGCTTTGAGAGTAAGCAATACAATCCACCTATTCTACACAAACAGAACCATTTTAACCTGACAAATTCCCTACAGCCAACAGATACTTATTTTGATGAAATCGCAGAGCGCGATACTTATCTCTAGTTCCGAGTGGTTTGGATAGGAGTTGTTACCCATATAGAACCCATTTGGGGTCTTTATAATTTATATAGTCTATTCCTGATAGCGGGAAACAATAGCTTGCATTTGGGGAGTAGCCAAGAAAGCTTCTGTATCTTCTAATAGATTTTCACCCCAGAGATTTTCCCGCAAAAATTCCAAGTCTGCATAGCGACTATCAAGAGCCAAAGCTGCTTCTCCTAAGGCAATTCCTTTTTTCGTTTCTCCTTGACTATATAAAGCTACGGCTAAAGCTAACTGTGGCTCAGCTTGTTTACCATCGATCGACAACGCCTGTTCCCATTTTTCAATCGCCTTGTCAATATTTCCTTGCTCGTATTCTACTAATCCTACATTATTAATCGCAGGCCAAAAAGTTTTCTCTTGATTGAAAGCTTTTTCGTACGCAGAAACTGCTTTAGAAAATTTGTCTAATTTTAAATAAGTATTACCTAAATCAAACAAGGCTTCAGGAGCGTTACTACGTAATTTGAGTCCTGCTTGTAGTGTTTTAAGAGCAGCTTGATAATTCCCTTGCTGGAAATAAGCATTCCCTAAAGTAAACAAAATTCCTTCTTGTTTGGGAGCTAGAACTTGAGCTTTTTCTAAAACTTGTATGCCTTGGTCTAATTTATCTTGCTGAACATATAAACTGCCTAAAATAAACCACGATTCATAGCTATTAGGAGCTAGTTGAGTTGACAATTCTGCTCTGGATAAAGCTAATTCATATTGCTGAAACTTAATTAGCTGGATTGCCTCTTGCAGCAATTCTAAACCTTGTTGTTCTAAACGTTCCGAATCTAGTTTAGGGACGTAAGGTAATAGTGCTTGTCCTCTAACAGGGAGGGCAACACTAGATAAACCAACACAAGCAAATAAAGAAAATAACCAACTAAATTTAGGCACGATATTGTTTTGCTCTATTATTACTGACTCTATATTTGAATCTATGTTAAATGGATTTTTTAGATATCCGCAAGCTGAGAACCTTACTTATGTCATATTCTGTCCCGATAAAAAATTGATTAAAATTAAGAAAGATTAAATTATTTATCAATTTGGTCTTATTTGAGTGCATCTCTGAAAAAAAAGTTTCTTATGGAATTCCCCTTAATTGGTAAAGTTCGTCGTCCTCTTCCTTGGATACTGGGTTTGATTGGTAGTAGTTTTCTCTTATTTGGTATTATTACCTATTTAAATATCAAAAATTCTCAGTCTCGAGTTAAAGTTGAGGAATTGACTGTATTAGCAGAAAAACAGGACTTAACTGTACAAATAAAAGCTAGCGGTAAAGTAGAACCCATTAAAAGTGTTAATGTCAGCCCCAAAAATCCTGGTCGTTTAGTCAAGCTCTTAGTAGAACAAGGAGATAAAGTTAAAGAGGGAGAAACTTTGGCTGTAATGGAAAACTTAGAAGTACAAACACAGCAAACCCAAGCTCAAGCTAACCTCAAACGAGAAATTGCTAATCTCAAAACTAGACAAACAGAAATTAATAGTCAAATTAATCAAGCTGAAGCCAGATTAAGAGGCTCGATCGCGCAGTTAGAACAGGCAAAAGCCAGAATTCCTCGAGATATTCAACAAATAAAGGCTCAAATTACAGCAGCCGAATCAAAATTAAAACTAGCCAAACAAAGAAGCGATCGCAATCAATATCTACTGGAACAAGGGGCAATTTACCAAGACCAATATGACGAAGTTGTCAATGAGTATCAAAATGCCCGAGCCAACTTAACCGAATTAAAACAAAGATTAGAACAATTAGAAAGCACTAGTAATCCAGAAATTAATCGCCTAGAGTCAAGCGTAGCAGAAGCTCGTTTAGCTCTAGCACAAAACCGCGATAGTGCCCAAGACCAAATAGCTGCTCTCAAAGCTGCCGTAGAAGCTTCCGAAGCAGCCCTTAAACAAGTAGAAGTGCAATATGGCGATACCATTATTACTGCTCCTTTTGAGGGTATTGTTACTCAAAGATATGCTATAGAAGGAGCTTTTGTTACTCCTACTACTTCTGCTTCTACTAGTGCCTCTGCCTCCGCTACTTCCATTTTGGCTCTAGCTCAAGGATTGGAAATTGTGGCAGAAGTACCGGAAGTAGATGTCGGTCAATTAAAACCCGGGCAAAAGGTCAAAATTGTGGCAGATGCCTATCCAGATAAAGTTTTTTTGGGTCAAATTAAGCGTATCGCTCCAGAAGCAGTAGTAGAAGACAATGTGACTTCCTTTGAAGTGAGAATTACTCTACTGACTGGTCAAGACCAACTTCGTTCTAAGATGAACGTGGACGTTACTTTCCTTGGTGAAGAACTAAAAGATACTCTGGTCGTTCCCACCGTAGCAATTGTCACTCAAGCAGGAGAAACAGGAGTGATGATCTTAAACGAAGATAATAAACCAGAGTTTAAACCTGTCACTATTGGACTCACTTTTAGAGATAAAACTCAAGTCCTAGATGGACTAACCGCAGAAGATCGAGTATTTATCGATTTACCCGAAGAGAAAAAAAATCAAAGAAATTAAAAATAAAGTAATTAAAAATTAATATGAATCTAATTGAAAGCCTGAAAATGGCGACATCTGCTCTAAGTAGCAATAGACTCCGTAGTAGCCTAACTATGCTAGGAATTGTGATTGGTAATGCTTCAACTATCGCGCTAGTTGGTATAGGACAAGGAGCGCAAAAACTAGCAGCAGAAGAGTTTGAATCTCTAGGTCCCAACGTGTTATTTGTAGTTCCAGGCTCCCAAGACGAAAGACGTACTAGTTTTACTCTACCCAAAACTCTAGTTTGGGAAGATGCGATCGCGATTAAAGAACAAGTACCCAGCGTTAAAGACACTGCACCCCAAATTACTACTAATCAATTAATAACCTATCGCAGTAGTAACACCAATAAACAGGTAACTGGGGTAACCCCAAGCTTTCTCACCGTGAGAAGTTTTGATATCGATAATGGTCGTTTCATTAATGACATTGACGTTAAACGGAATAACCGTGTCGTAGTTTTAGGAGCAGATATCGCCGATAAATTTTTTCCTTGGGAAAATCCCCTTGGTAAACAAGTCAGAATCAAAAATATTGGCTTTGAAGTCATTGGGGTGATGAAAGCTAAAGGCTCTTTTTTGGGCAATAATCAAGACGAAACGGTCTATATTCCCCTCTCTACCATGGCAAATCAGATTGTGGGACGGACGTCTCCCTATGGTACTCAAGTCAATTTTATTTCCGTTTCCGCTCAAGATGAAAAAAGTATTCGCGCAGCCAGATTTCAAATTGAAAACCTATTACGCTTGAGACATAAAATTACTAATGAAGATGATTTTAGCGTTCAAACCCAAAAAGATGTCTTAGAAATTGTCGGTACAGTTACTGGTGCTTTAACCTTTTTACTCGCTGCGATCGCGGGAATTTCGCTTTTGGTCGGTGGAATTGGTTTAATGAATATTATGCTAGTTTCAGTTACCGAACGTACCTCAGAAATTGGTTTACGCAAAGCAATTGGTGCTAAAGAACAAGATATTTTGATTCAATTTCTGCTCGAAGCGATTATTTTATCTGCTGCTGGTGGTACAGTAGGTACTTTAATTGGTATTATCGGCATTGTTACAGTAGGAGCTTTTTCTGCTTTGTCTCCTGTAATTTCTCCTGTTGCCATTGTTTTAGCCGTCAGTGTTTCTGGTGGAATTGGTTTGTTTTTCGGTGTTTTTCCGGCGCGTTCTGCTGCCAAACTAGAGCCAATTGTCGCTCTCAGAAGTATCTAAGTTATTCGTTATAGATAACAACTGATATGATAACTAGCAATCAAAAACAAATTACCGAAAAGATTATCGATCGTTTGGGTTTTTTTCCTTCTTTTTTGGTTTCAGCTATTGAAACACCTTCTATATTAGAAAGTCTTTGGGAACAAACTTTATCTGCCTATATTAATAATCCCTTACCAGAATTATTTAAAGAAAAACTATTTGTTTTTGTATCTCGTTACTGTCTTAGTCCCTACTTTGTTATTTGTCATAGTTGTACTCTTCGTTCTTTAGGAGTAAACGCTAAAGAGATATTAGAGTTACATAAATTGCCGAGCCCTCACCAAGAAAAAGACATACAATTAGACTTACAAAATCTAGATCGGCAACCTCAACTCTGCTATTCTTGGCAAAATAACTCTCGCTTAGAAAGGAGTATTTTGCGTTGTGCAGCTTTATTATTTACTCAACCATCTCAAGCTAAATCGTCCAGTCAGAAATTACGCGAATTTTTGGGGGCAGTTAAATATAATCACTTAATCGCTCTGTTAAGCTACATCAAATTGTGTCACCAATGGGTAGAAAGCTATCCAGAAATTTCTTATGAAAAAGACCGTCGTTCTCAATTACATTTAGCTCCTTTACTATTAGAAGAATTAGAGTTGGTCGATTTTTTTAAACCCAATCATTATGGACTAACATCTACCTTAAAAAACAATTTATCTTCTATTGCTTGTGTTACCGAAAATAAAAAAATAGCTAAACTCTGTAAAGAAAGATTTAAAAATTATTTTATTAACGCACCTTTTCCCATGATGATTTATAACTCAGAAGGAAAAGTTCTTTACTTAAATAAAAATTGGATAGAAATTACGGGATATACAGTTAAAGAAGTTCCCACTATCAATGATTGGAGGAGAAGGTCGCAAATTAAACAACAAGAAATACTGCGTTCTTCTAGTTCAACTCTAGAAGCAGAATCCTCCTTTGATATGGTAATTAATTCTCTACTTAATTTACCTTACGATTTAGATATTAATCTCGATCGTGAAGATGTTCCGATCACAACTCGTAGTGAAGTTACGGTAATTACTTGTCGTGGAGAAAAACGTTTCTGGGATTTCTATTCTGCCCCTTTGTCTCAATTCGAGCAGGGAACGGAATTAATAATTTCTATAGCCAAAGATATTACTAATCTTATTCATGCAGAGGCAGAATTAGTAGAGACAAAAAGAACACTTCAGTTGTTATTAGAAACTAGTAAAAGCGGGATTTGGAATTGGAATATTCAGACTAATATGGTAGCTATCTGCGATCGAGCTAACTCTATTTTGGGTGTTAGCCCCAATATCTTTGAAGGAAGATATGAAAGCTTTCTGCGTCTAATTCATCCCCAAGATCGTCCGGTTATGGATCATGCAGCCAGTAAAGCAGTTACAGAAAGACAAGAAATAGACCTAGAATATCGCCTAATCTGTTCAGAACAAACTGTTCATTGGATTAGAATTAAAGCTCAACCTATCTGCGATCATACTGGAAAAGTAGTGAGAGTAACAGGCATTATTACCGATAATACAGTTCAAAAACAAGCAGTCCCAACGATTCAAAAAATTCATTCTTCTGAATCTGAAAATAGCACTCAACCTAGCCCTCGTTTAGATAAATTATTAGAGTCTATGCCTTACTATCTCTTTGTGCTAGAGAGAGACAGTCGGCGTATATCTTTCTGTAATAAATTATTAGCTCGTAGTCTGGGATTTAAAAATCCCAACCAGGTTGTTGGCAAGACAATTGCTCAGTGTTTCCCTCCTCAACACGCTAAATATATTTGCGATCAAAATGACAAAGTTTTCTCTAAAGCCAAAATTTTACGCAAACAAGAAACAATCTGTTTAGCAGATGGTCATCATCATTTTGATACATTCCGAATTCCTTTGCCTAATTCCAAGGGGAAAGTGGAAGCTATGTTGTTTACTTCCAGCGATGTTCCCAACTTAGTTGCCGTCAAACAAGCTTTATCAGAGCGTACGGCTCAATTAGAAGCAGCTAATAGAGAATTAGAATCTTTTTCTTATTCTGTTTCTCACGACTTACAAGCACCTTTAAGAGTTATTAATGGTTTTAGTCAAGTATTGTGGGAACAATATGCGGATAAGTTAGAGGAAAAAGGACAACATTATTTAAAAAGGATTAGAGCTAATAGCGAAAGGATGAGTGAATTGATCGATGCTTTATTGCAGTTATCTAGAGTTGCTCGTTCTCAGATGCAAAGTGTTCCTGTCGATCTTAGCGCGATCGCCACAGACATTGTTGAAGAACTAAAAACCAATGAAAGGGAAAGAGAAGTAGAAATTAAAATTACGCCAAGATTACGCACAAAAGGAGATCCTCGGTTACTGCGTATAGTATTAAATAATCTACTCAATAATGCTTGGAAATACACTTCCAAACAAAAGCTAGCCAAAATTGAATTTGCGACTATTCCTCACTCAAAAGGAAAACAAGTTTTTTTTGTGAGAGATAATGGGGCTGGTTTTGCCAGCAGCTACAAAGATAAATTATTTATTCCTTTTCAACGATTACATTTAGAAAAAGAATTTCCTGGAATGGGGATTGGTTTAGCCACTGTTCAACGAATTATTTATCGTCATGGTGGTAGAGTTTGGGCAGAAGGAAAACCGAATCAAGGGGCAACTTTTTATTTTTCTCTGTAGAAATAAATAATACTTTTACCCTGTACGCTTGCTTATCCAAAAAATATCTTCATTTGCTTAAAATTACGAAATAATATAACGTAGCAAAAAATAATAACTTACAAATAGTCACAAAAATGAAAATTTTAGTAGTAGAAGATGACGAAAGAATCAGTGATGCAGTCACTGAATATTTAGCAGATCAACATTATGCAGTCGAAGCAGCCTATGATGGAGAAGCAGCTTGGGATTTGCTAGATGTCTTTACTTACGATCTAATTTTGCTAGATGTCATGCTACCCAAAATAGATGGTATTACTCTTTGCCAAAAACTGCGTTCTAAAGGTCATGATACTCCAATTTTGATGTTGACGGCTAAAGATACTCTTAATGATAAGATAGAAGGGTTAGACGCAGGAGCAGATGATTATTTAGTCAAGCCGTTTGAATTAGAAGAATTATCTGCTCGTCTTCGTGCTTTACTGCGTCGAGGCAATTCAACTTTACCCCCTGTACTGACTTGGGGAGAGCTAAAACTAGACCCCAGTACTTGTGAAGTTTTTTATGGCGATAAATTACTTGCTTTAAGTCCTAAAGAGTATAAATTACTAGAATTTTTCCTGCGTAATGGTCGTCGAGTATTCAGTCGAGCGCAAATTCTAGAACATCTTTGGTCGTTTGAACAAGTACCAGAAGAAGCTACTGTTAAAGCTCATATTAGAGGATTAAGACAAAAACTAGAATTAGCAGGAGCTCCTCATGATTTGATTGAAACGGTGTATGGTTTAGGTTATCGTCTCAAAGAAGAACCCTAATTTTTATCTAACCAAATATTAATTGCAATATGTTTCCAGGTTTACGTTGGCGTTTACTCTTATCTTATTTGACGGTAATGGCTGCCATCTTGAGTATTTTTGGTGCAGGAGTATATGTTTTTTTTAGTCGTAGTATGTATAGCCAACTGGATAAAAAACTGCGTACTCTTGCTCAAGCAGCTACTCCTTCTTTTACTCAGGTTAAAGCTAAGGGTAGTACGTACGTGAACCAGGTGGACACGGTACCCTGGCGCGATATTTTTAACCACGATAGTCAAAGTCTAGAGTGGTTTGATAACCAGGGAAAACTTTTAGCTAGGAGAGGAACTATTGACTTAGAATTCCCCCTTAAACTTGGTTCTTGGACTTTTCCTAACAAAAAAACACATGTTCCTGTAAGAGCATATACTGTCTCTGTATTTACCGATAGTTCGCTAGACCGCCCTGAAGGTTTTATCCGTGCTAGTCAATCTTTAGAAGAAATAGAGACTATTAAAAATCAACTTTTTTGGGTACTTATTTTTGGAGGAATGAGTACTCTAATTTTAATTGGGCTTGGTGGCTTTTGGTTGACTCGCAAAGCGATCGAACCCATAGAAGAAAGTTTTAGTAAACTTAAACAATTTACTGCTGATGCTTCCCATGAACTGAGGGGTCCGGTCACAGCAATTAAAGCATCGGTTGATGTGATGCAATGCCATCCAGAGCGAATTCATCCTAAAGATGCTAAAAAACTAGCAGCTATTTCTAGTGCAACTACGCAAATGGGTCAATTAATTGGGGATTTACTGTTTTTGGCTCGTACTGATAATGCAACTGATGTTCCTTCTCGCAAGAGAACTACAATTGCTCTCGATCGAATTATACAAGATATAGTTGTTCTGTTAGAGCCTATGGCTCAGGAAAAAAATATTACTTTTAAATATCAATTAATGCCAAATATTTATGCTTTTGGCGATAAATCCGAGTTAAATCGTTTATTTTCTAATTTAATTGAAAATGCTTTACAATACACTCCTTCAGGAGGCAAGGTTAATGTCAGTTTGACTAAACACAATCGCTTTGCTTTAGTCAATGTTGAAGACAGTGGTATTGGTATTGCTCCCGAGCAAATTCCTTTTGTATTCGATCGCTTTTGGCGTGCAGATAAGGCTCGTACTCGCAGAGAAGGTGGTACGGGCTTAGGTTTGGCTATTGCAAACGCGATCGCTCAAAATAATGGTGGTAAAATAACGCTTACTAGTCAAGTGAATAAAGGTAGTTGTTTTCAAGTACGTATTCCTGTCTTGGCGCAAAAAGTTGAAATTAAACCTCGTCCAGTTTGAAACCCATAGTTCTTAGGATAGCGGTTCGGGGGATTGGGGATTGGTGATTAGTGACTAGGAATTTGAGAGAAATTAATTAATGTATTTGTTATGGCAACGCAAAATTATCGTTTGAATCAAACTCCAGTTTTCTATATGGACGGGGTTTAAATCATAATTTAGCTGGTCTTAGCATTATTACTATTCTTAATCTCGATCGTGCTTTTGCCAGCATGAAAGCAATAATATCCATAAATCCCCGTATTTTCGGTATTAGTGCGGAACTAATTGGTTATTTTGTCGCCTACCATGGGGTATAAAGTCTATTTTTGCACAATCGAAAGGAAGTATTAGATAGCAATAATATTGATTTTAAATATCTGTGTATTTTTAACAGAAGAAAACTCTACTTCTAAATAAATGTCTTTTCATCTGTCTTCTTGGTCAATCAAAAATCCCGTTCCTATTATTGTTACTTTTTTAATTTTAAGTGTTGTTGGTATTGCTTCTTTTTTAGGTTTAGGAATTAACAATAGTCCTAATATTGATATTCCCGCAGTTTCCGTTACTGTTACTCAAAGAGGGGCAGGTCCAACAGAATTAGAATCTCAAGTAACTAAAAAAATAGAAGATGCAGTAGCTAGTTTAGATAATCTCGATAAAATTACTTCTACTGTTAGCGATGGAACTTCATTCACACTTATAGAATTTATTTTAGGTACAGATGCGAATCAAGCAGCCAATGAAGTCCAAAATGCGCTCTCACAAATTCGTCAGGATTTACCTCCAGATATTAATGAACCGATTGTTAAAAAATTAAAATTTGCTGGCGGTGCCATTATGACCTATGCCGTCGCTTCGGAAAAAAGATCGGTAGAAGAATTAAGTAATTTAGTCGATCGCACTATTATTCCCGAACTACTTAATCTTGAGGGAGTAGGACAAATTGAGCGTTTGGGCGGACTGGACCGAGAAATTAGAGTTGACCTCAATCCCAGTCGCTTACAAGCTTATGGGATTACTGCTACCGAAGTTAACCAGCAAATTCGTCAATTTAACGTTAATTTGCCTGGAGGACGGTCAGAAATAGGTGGAAGTGAACAAAACGTCCGTACTCTTGGCAGCGCTAAAAACGTGCGGGAATTACGGAACTATCCAATTATTGTTGATAATAAGAATACAGTCGCCCTATCCAATTTAGGTACGGTAAAAGACAGCTTTGCCGAATCCAGACAAACAGCTTATCTCAATGGTGAATCAGTTATCGCTTTTTCCGTCAAGCGTAGCTCTGGAACTACTTTGGTTCGAGTAGAAGAAAGAGTACGTCAAGAAGTAGCACAACTGCAAAAAACATTACCTCAAGATATCAAATTTCAATTGGTGTTTACCCGTGCTGAGGCAATTTATAATGTTTACCAAGCAACCATCAATGTTTTAATTTTGGGTTGTATCCTTACGGTAATTACGGTAGGAGTTTTTCTGCGCAACTGGCGAGTTACTATCATCACGGGAACGGCATTACCTCTTTCTATTATTCCCACCTTTTGGGTAATGAAATCTCTCAACTATACTCTTAACGAGATGACATTACTAGCTTTAGCTTTAGCTGTAGGCAACTTAGTTGATGATGCTATCTGTATGATCGAAAATATCGATCGCCATTTACAGATGGGCAAAGAACCCTTTACTGCCGCTTTAGATGCAGCTCAAGAAATTGGTTTAGCGGTAGTTGCTACCACGGCAACTATTGTGGCAGTATTTATTCCTGTTGCTTTTATGGGAGGTATTCCGGGTCAATTTTTTCAGCCTTTTGGCGTGACAGTTGCTGTCTCCACCATGTTCTCTACTTTAGTGGCTGTTACTGTTACCCCAATGCTCAGTGCCTACTTGCTTAAACCTAAGCCAATAGCCGTTAGTAGTTCTCAATATCCTCTTTCTTCATCTTTTGTTAAAGCTTTTGCTTTAAATAAAGCTAATTCTGCTCGTTTAGCTTCCCGGCAAAGTTCTTCTTTTTCCCGCCCAAATTTACCACCTCAATATCCACAGACTTCAAACTTTAAACTGCAACCCTATCGCTTTGTACTCAACTGGGCATTAAGACATCGAGTTACTACTCTGATATTGGCAGTAGCTTTCTTTTTTGGTAGCTTACAACTTATTCCTTATATACCCAAAGGTTTATTCAATGGCGGTGATACTGGCTTAAGTACAATTCAAGTAGAATTACCTCCAGGTTCCACACTAAGCGATACAGAAAAAATTACTCAAAAAATAGACCGACTTATCAAAAATAATCCTGCGGTAGATAGTATTTTAACTACTGTGGGTCAAGATAATAAAGTCAATTCGGCTGAAATTTTTGTCAATTTATTACCGAAAGAAGAACGAGAACTAACTCAGTCACAATTTCAAGTACAAATGCGGGAATCTTTTGCCCGAATTCCAGGGGCAAGGATTAGTTTTATCAGTCAAAGTTCTCGCGGTGCTCTTAAAGATGTCTCTTTGGTTTTTAAAAGCAATAATCCTCAAGCTCTCAGTCAGCTAGCAAGCAATCTAGAAAGCCAGATAAGGAAGATACCTGGATTAGTAGATATTACTTCTAGTCTTAGTGTAGTTAAACCAGAAATAATTATTCAACCCTATCCTCAGAGAGCAGCCGATTTGGGGGTTTCTGTCCAAGCGATCGCCAGTACTGCTTCTTTGGCTTTAATGGGGGATAATGATTCTAATCTAGCCAAATTTAATTTAAGCGATCGCCAAATTCCCATTCGAGTCCAACTTCAACCAGATAAACGCAACGATATTGAAACTCTCAAAAATCTGCGTATTCCCAGTCAAAACGGTAGTTTAATTCCTCTCAATGCCGTAGCGAATATTCGTCTCGGTAGTGGCCCTGCTGAGATTAAAAGATTTAACCGCAGTCGTCAGGTGACTATAGAAGCTAATTTACAAGGAATTTCTTTAGGGGATGCTTTAACTCAAATTCGCGCTTTACCAGCAATGAATCCTTTACCTGCGGATGTAAAAGAAGAACCCGCAGGGGATGCTAAAATCATGCGGGATATTTTTAATCGTTTTTTGGGTGCATTAGGATTAGCGATACTTTGCATTTATGCCATTTTAGTACTGCTATACAATAATTTCCTCTATCCTTTAGCTATTTTGGTTGCTTTACCTCTTTCTGTCGGAGGGGCTTTACTCGGCTTGTTAATCATGCAAAAAGAATTAGGTTTATTTGCTTTAATTGGTATTGTCTTGCTGATGGGTTTAGTAACGAAAAATGCCATTTTGTTGGTAGATTTTGCCCTGATAGGACTTCAACAAGGTAAACCTCAATTTAAAGCCGTAATTGAAGCAGGAACTTCTCGTTTGCGACCAATTTTGATGACATCTGTCTCGACAGTAGCAGGGATGTTACCTATTGCCCTAGAACTAGGAGCAGATGGCGAAGTCCGCAGTCCCATGGCGATCGCTGTTATTGGCGGTTTTACGACTTCTACTTTACTTACCCTTATAGTCGTACCAGTTTTATTTACTTATATAGATAACTTTTTTAGCACCTACTCAAAACCTCAACAAAGTTGCACATAAGTTGGACTATGTTTAGGGTCGGGACTCGGTGACTTCCCTGGTTTACGATTTGACTGGCTACTAACATGAGAGAGGCGCGAAGCCATCTCATTATTATCACTAACAACAAGAATTTTCTCTAGGGTTTTCATCCAATCAAAAAGTTGTGAACGTCTAACGAAGTTAGATTTAAGGAATCGTGCGACACCATTCCAAGTCGCCCAAGGATGCCTAGTTCGATCCTCTGGTCTTACTAGGCAGACCGGGGCGCGTTCGCTCATGGACATTGCCCGACGAGCAATAGTCATAGCTGCTGCCGTCCCAGAATTTAAACCATATCTGGGCATAAACTTAATCATGCCAATGACACTGGTAAAAGCTGGATTAACTTTATGCAAGCCTATTCCAAAACGTTGACATCTGGAAAAGATCGCTTCTCTAAACATACCTGTAGAGAGGTTAGAGAGCATTGTGTTATAAAGCTTTGAAGCTTCAGACATGGATGCTTTCTTTTTGGAAAAATCTAGAGATTCAATAGCAATAGGACATTGATAATTAAACGCCATATCTGTTAGTTTAACTACCAAATTACGCATTATTACTTGTCGTTGACCAGAACTAAAACCTTTCCACTGAAAGGAGATTTTCCCTTTATCTTTGATATTCCCATCGTGCAAAACATAAGCCCATTCAACACTATTTTTGTTAAAATCTACCCCAATACAACCATTATTCATAGATGTTGTAATAGGTACAGATGGAACATAAGTAGTTAGATGAATATACCATTGGTCAGACTTATGTTCTCTTCTAAAAATCTGTACTGTAATCGGTTTTTCTTGTTTAATGGCATAAAGTAAAGAAGATTGACGACGACGGCGACATTCGGTGACTTGAAAGGGAATTTCTAATGTTTCGCCGTATAAGAATTGCATAAATCTAGGTAGAGTAACAACTGCTGTGTAATCTATTTGTTGAGTGTAATTGTTTTAACTCATTTTTTAAGGACTGAATTTTAATTAGTTTTGATTTTAATCCTAGTGCCTGATTTTTCTGTTTTAAACTAGGGCTTTTTACCTTAGATAAAGTCTTAAATATAGCTTTAGCAGTCTTGGTTTTCTTCTTTATTTGTTCTTTGATTCGAGTAATATTTAGTAACTTTGCTGTAGTGAGTTGTTTGTAAGTTTGCTTCACTTCAGTAGCAATACTATCTGCCCATGCCCACTGAATGTTAAATCTCAACTGATACTGTTTTTCGATTTGATTCTCAGTTAAACCGTGCTGCATATCATTCAACCCAGTACGACGTATCGATTCGTACTTATCTCCCAGGACATCGAGAATGGGATGATATTTGATTTTAGCTTCGATTCCTACTCGAAGTCCCTTGGCCCTCGGCATGATTTAACACTGAAGTTTATTTTGGAATTTTAGCAGAGTTTCACGAGGTATGTTTAATATTTTTTGTATAGCCTTCTCTTTATCTTTTCTATAGCTTCTAGTTCCATAAAGGCGACAAGAAAAACAATGTACTACCGCCATCAAATCTTCTAAAAGTTCTACCTGGGGAGATAATGATTCCGCATTAGCTACTACTATCTGACATCCCCTTTTATTTAAAAGTTGCTCGATTAAGTCGAAAGCAAAACGACACAATCGATCTTTATGAGCAATGACAATTGTTTCAATTTTGCCAGAGAGAGCTTCTTCAACCAAAGATAAAAACTTTCTCCGCTTGAAATTCAATCCAGTTACTTTAGTAGCAAACGCAAAATCAAAGCCTAGCAGTACGCTTAGCAACAAATATAATTGTCGATCGCGATCACTTCATCGAAGGTTAACAAAAGCTAGGGTAAGGATTAAAGAATATTCTTGAAAAACTTACCTAAACTTTATTAAATCTAGACCAATGAAAATTGACAGCGGTGCAAATTTTTCTTCCATAGACAATCGAGAAAAAAAGCAAAAATCTCAAGAGCAGGGCATAATTCAGATTCCAGCGACAGCACCTGAGCTAATTAATAGTTATGGTCAACCATCTCAAAGCAAATTAAATCCGTCAACTTTGGTAGACCTTTTACGCTATCGAGCTTATCATCAGCCCCAACAAAAAGCTTTTGTGTTTCTCAAAAATGGAGAAAATGAATCAGCAAGTTTAACCTATCAAGAGCTAGATTCCCAAGCACGGGCGATCGCTGCCCAATTTCAGCAACTAAAGGCAACGAATGAACGCGCTTTACTGCTGTATCAGCAAAATCTAGAATTTATTGCTGCCTTCTTTGGATGTCTGTATGCAAAAGTAGTAGCGGTTCCTGCTTATCCACCCCGACGCAATCGTTCAATAGAGAGAATTCAAGCTATTAGAGACAATGCCCAGGCAAAGTTTGCTCTCACCGATACATTGGTCTTAAAAAACCTGGAAAATAGCTCAACTCAGGACGAGTTAGCCTCTTTACATTGGCTAGCAACCGATACTATAGATATTAATTTAGCCAAAACATGGCAGAAACCTTCAATAAGCAGCGATACCCTAGCGTTCCTACAGTACACTTCTGGTTCTACAGGAACGCCAAAGGGAGTAATGGTGACTCATGGCAATTTACTACATAATCTGTTCCTAATTCAACAGGGGTTTGAACACACCGACAGAAGACGTGGAGTTACCTGGCTGCCAGCATATCATGATATGGGACTTATCGGTGGGATTTTACAGCCAGTCTACGCTGGGTTTTCTATGGTGAGCATGTCTCCTGTTGATTTTCTCCAAAAGCCGATACGCTGGCTACAAGCTATTTCCCATTACCAAGCGACCACTAGTGGAGGACCCAATTTCGGCTACGATATTGTCTGTCGCAAAATTACTCCCGAACAGCTTACTCAACTAGATTTAAGTAGTTGGGATGTGGCTGTTAGTGGGGCTGAACCCATTCGAGCTGATACTATAGAACGCTTTGCTCGTACCTTTGCTCCTTGTGGCTTTCGCAAAGAAGCATTCTATCCTTGCTATGGAATGGCTGAATCAACCTTGATTATCACTGGAGGAGTAAAAAGTCATCTTCCAGTGATTCAAACAGTTGACAAGGTGGCTTTAGAGCAAAACCAAGCAATAAATATCAACGAAGAGGGACAGGAAGCAACAAAGCTAGTAGGTGTAGGTAAACCTTTGTGGGAACAAAAAGCGGTAATCGTTGACCCTCAAACCCTCAAGAAATGTCCAGTTAATCAAGTTGGAGAGATTTGGGTATCAGGGCCAAGCGTTGCTCGAGGTTATTGGCAACAATCAGAGAAGACCGAGCAGACTTTCAATGCCTACACCGCCGATCCCAAAGAGGGGCCATTTCTTCGCACGGGAGACTTAGGTTTTGTGCGCGAGGATGGAGAGCTATTTATGACAGGTCGACTTAAGGATGTAATCATTATTCGAGGTCGCAATCACTATCCTCAAGATATTGAAAAAACCGTAGAACAAAGTTATCCCGCATTCATTCCTAATCGCAGCGCAGCTTTTTCTTTGGACGTAGCTGGCAAAGAAAAATTGATGGTGGTGGTGGAGGTAGAGCGTCGTTTTGAAAAATGGTATAAAAACGAGGAAGATAATCGAAGAAAGCGTGAAGAGCTAGACAAACAATTCAATCGTCGTCGAGAACACATCGACCCAGGTTTTGAAGTCGAGTTAGATCGTCCCCTAGAAATTGATACTGCTCTTGGTAGCATTCGGCAAGCAGTAGCTCAAAAACACGGCTTACAAGTGTATGCTATCTTGCTGCTTAGGGTTGGCAGTATTCCCAAGACTTCTAGTGGCAAAATTCAGCGTTATGCCTGTCGTAATGGTTTTTTGAATGGCGATCTGATTGTCGTGGGAGGCGATCGCCATTTGATGGGTAATGAAGCCTCCAGCGACTAAGCCTTAACACCTATGAAAAACCTAAACAAACCTGGTCATAACTAGAAATGTTTTTTGTCATAGGTTGCAGAGTTAGATTCTATTCTTAGAATCTCCCTTAGTTAAGTCATGACACCTTTGGATGAACGCTAGTCTAAAGCAATGTCGTTAGAGATTAAGTAACGAGTAAAAAGGTTTATAGCTAAGCGTGTCTTTAGCCTAACAAGCTAACCCAAGATTCTCGAAGCACACTTTATTCTGAAAAGAAGCTAATCACAACCATGATTAAACCCAACCATGTTTTAGTGTTAGACGCTCACAAAAAACCGCTAACACCGTGTAAGCCATCAATGGCAGCCAAGCTATTAAAATCTGGCAAAGCTGCTGTTTATCGTAGATTCCCTTTTGTAATCATTCTTAAAAAGCGGTGCGACCCTGCGGACGGAACGTCCGCCAAGGAACGCGCACCAAGACAGGAATGTAATCCAAGCAAACAAGCTCAGATTGAGTTAAAGATTGACCCAGGCTCTCAGACAACTGGAGTAGCCTTGCTTCAAGAGGATAAAGTTATTTGGGTGGCTGAACTCAATTATCGTGGCTCATCGCTCGAGAAAAAACTGGATTCTCGGCGTGCTAACCGTCGCTTGAGGAGAAGCAGACTCAGGTATAGAAAGCCAAGATTTCTAAATCGTACCCGACCAAAAGGATGGCTAGCTCCCAGCTTAGAACATCGAGTACTAACTACTCTGACCTGGGTAAAACGTCTAATTAAATTTGCACCTGTTGATTCAATAGCAATGGAGCTGGTCAGATTTGACACTCAAAAACTAGAAGCACCTGAAATATCAGGAGTTGAGTATCGTGCCGGAGAATTACTAGGCTATGAGGTTAGGGAATATCTATTAGAAAAGTGGGGAAGGAAATGTACTTACTGCTCCAAAGAGAATGTTCCTTTGCAGGTCGAGCATATTGTTCCCTTAGCTAAAAACGGCTCAAACAGAATTAGTAATTTGTGTCTAGCTTGTGCAAAATGCAATCAGAAGAAAGGAACTCAATCGATAGAACAATTTTTAGCCAAAAAGCCTAGCTT